>Ga0179593_1244275_pt1 | contig 11713 bp, 8 predicted proteins | sample CZODoug2_1_08_16_FD_185931 | JGI IMG/M metagenome (GOLD analysis project Ga0179593, IMG submission 185931) | Vadose zone soil fungal communities from Angelo Coast Range Reserve, California, USA - CZODoug2_1_08_16fungal (PacBio error correction) | ecosystem: Environmental > Terrestrial > Soil >...
AAGATATAGAATGCAGAATCAAGTGCGAAGTGACCAAACGAAACAACCATCAGATCGTGCACAGCTGTCGTCTACACCGCACGTCAGAGATGATACGGAGCCCTGGAATACGAAAACAAAAAAACAAAAACAAAGTGTAAAGCTAGACTCCGAGCCAAGACATGAACCACTAAAAACCAAATCACATTAAATCAAAACAAAAAAAAAAAAAAAAAAAAAAAAAAAAAATAAAAAACAACACAAAGAAACTAAAACGCAAAAAAAGAACAAAAAAAAAAAAAAATAACGATCACTCACAACGCAAACACCATAAAAAACAAGACCACATGCGTAGAACATGAAACAGAAAAAAAAATAAAAACGACGCTTTGCTCAATAAAACAAACAAAAAAAATGAGCCAAAAAATAAAAAAAAACTCACCCAACAATCGAATATCGATGATACTACAAGCAACACTATCAAGCAAATGACAAAAACACAAGACCTATCCGACTGTGAAGAAAAAAACACCAAAAAACAAAGAAAAAAAAAACAAAAAGAACAAAAAAAAGCCCGAGTGCAACTAAGGAAAAAAGCACTCAAACACAAATCCTAAAAAAAATTCCAATCAAAGAAACACAAAAGGTTTACCCAAATAAGTAGCAACAAAAAACTCAAAAAATAGAAAAACTAAGCGGGTATAGGAAGAATAAAAACGACACGCCACAAATAACAACCATGTAACCGCAAAAGAAGGACAACACTTCCCCCACTTAGAAGCATCACCACTCACAATACCGATGCAACAAATAATAAAAAATAATCAGGATGTAAGAAACACCCACACAAATCGAAATGACAAAGAAACTGAAGGACAGAATAGCCTAGCAGCAGAACCAGTAGAAGCGTTAGCATACCAACAATAACAATGACTGATACTAGAAAAAATATAAAAAACAAACTAATAAAAAACAACACCAACACATAACACAACAAAAAACAGTACAGCACATTTCGTATAAACTACATAGCAAAAACTGAAACAATATAGTGGAAATAATGATACAGAAATACGAAAGTAAAACAAAGGGCATGAGACGTGAAAACCACCCTTCCCTACAAAAAAATACAAATAACTACCAACAATCACATCTGACACCAAACAAAAAATAAAACAAAAAACAGATCAGGTTATACTGTGTATTAAAACAAAAAAATTAAAAATATCATCAAAACAAACAAGTAAGAAATATATCGCCAATGCACAATAAAACCACATTATCCAACATAACGAAAAAATGCACACTATAACAAAATGCAAAAAAAAGTGCTATCACACTGCAACATCGTCCCATGAGCCAAATTGACTTAGAATACGAAGAACGAACAACATATAAAACAATAACGCTTGACACATCAAAGCGAATTACACACAACAAAATTCATCCACAAAACAATCCATTATCGTAATTAATGCAAATAAAAAAGTCCAAAACGAAATAAACAACCCCTCCTGAATCAATACAACCAAGAAAACAATTCTATCCATGTCAACAAACCAGTCTTGCCAAACCAAACCACATTGCTGTGCTAGAGACTGCTGTACTGAATAAAAAGAAATCCTCGTCGTAGCAAGAGTCCGACTTAATGACTATACCGATCAAACGATAATAAGGCATAGAAGCTCAAGACCGATGAGTAGACCAGAAACGGCAAGCTAATACGTATGTAAGCAACAACCCACACGACAAAGAGACTGAGGATCACCGGTAGGTGCACACCGCCTGTCCAAAACCATAACGACACAAAACAATTGTTAAAAGCAAACAACAAAAGAAACAATAATAACTAAGTATAGAGATATCGGTGAACCAAAATGGCAGTAGACACAAAAAACAATCACATCAAGAAAACGGAAAAACACAAAACAATAGACACCCGAAAAACAGACAAAAAAAAAGATAGCCCGCTGAATCACCACGGGTAAATATAAGACAAGCTGGGTGAGAAAATATGCGGTACAACAGCAAGCTAGCCCAATGAACCAGAACAACAGTCATACACATCTAGGATAACTGATTAAATGAGAAGAACGGAAAAAAATGGGATTCTAGGATTGACAATGAATGCTGAAGCTCAGACAACGTACGAGTCAAAATGGCACTGGTGACTAAAATGACTTCCAGTCGTGAACGATGTGGTACGATGCCACCCAGCCAGCACGAAGATAACAGAAACCAGCAACATGCACCGGAAGAGAGTGGGAAGAATAAGACCAGATTAGGAAGAGGCACTACCAGCATCCGATAGACTAAGAGAACATATGCGCTGGCGCAGAACCGTAAATCACACTGAAACACAGAGCGGAAGACAACAGCCAAAGAAAAGCAATCGGAAATCCACACAACGAGCTTCTTAATTATGGACACCCCGAGTCACTGGCACACAACGCATAACGTACTTCACGATAAAACGAGCTGACTCCAGGAAATGAGAATGCACAACTACGCAATCTGCAAACTTATCGCGAGAAAACAGCAGACAGTTCTTCCAGAGACGACACATAACAGGAAGATTACTGGCTGGTACGCAAAAACAAGAACACCGAGACGGAATACCAACTAAAGTAAAAAAGAACGGAATCTGCAAGTATAAGACAACAATCTAAAAAGCGGAATTGACGATAAAACTGACAATCATCAACTTTACCGAAAACAGCGCCAGAACAATCCGAACGCACGGTATAAACAAAAAAATCTAACCCAAAACATAAAGAAATAACAACTGCCCTGCAATACGATACATACAGTACTAACAAACATAACAAAGAACAAAATAAAACGCATCGTATAGAGACAGAGCGCTATCGCTATACACCAGAGACCAAAACTTAGAATCAGAGTAAAAAAGGTATGGTGAATGCACAACCGAACAACCAACCACCGCAAAAGCAGAAAAAACAAAGCTGGCGATCAATAAACAAGAAAAAAAAAAAAACATACAAAAAAAACAACACAAAAAAATCATAAACAAAAACAACCAAAATCAAATAATCGAAAAAAAACGAGAACAAATTCAGACAAAAAAAATAAAGAAAAGACACAAAATAAAAAACCACAACAACAAAAACAAATAAACATAAACAAGAGACACAAAAAAAAATAAATACAGAACATAAACAACTAGAAACCAAAAGTAAAGAAAACGATAAAAAGAAAAACAACAACCCAACAAGAAAGAAAACAAACGTAAAACAAAACGCAAAACAAAACAGAAACCATACTAAAAAAAAAACCAAAAGAAACACCAACCCTCAGCAGCACAATCAAACACTAGATAAACATAAAAAACAAAACAACCAAGATAACGCCACAACTAAAACACACCGTCACCCCCCTCCCAATCACCCCCCCGAAACCCAATAACCCCAGACCACCCCCATATCACACAACCCACACTCCAACACCCTACCCACAACACCCCCACCAAATTCCACCCCCCGCGCACCCGCTCCCTCCCCCCCCCCACACCAACCCCCCAGCTCCCCGTACCCCCCCCTCACCCTCCCGCCCCCCCACCCCCCCCCAACACCCCACTCCCCCCAGGCTCCCCCACCCAGGCCCTTAACACTCCTCAGCTCCCTCCAATCCCACACTCAAACCCAAAAAACCTCCACCACCGCTCCTTCTCAAACCAACAGACCCAAAGAACAGTACACCAAAACACTCAAAAAACTCCACGTCCCACACCCCTCCTATACCCCACACACACAAAAAAAGTACTACCCCCCCACCCAAGCGAACCCCACCTAACCAAACATCGCGCAATGTATGCATCTGTAATAACAAACAAAGAGTAGCCAACAATATTAAGTTTCAAACTACAAACAAGCCAAAAAAAAAACAAGGCTAACCAAAAACATAAAACAAAAAAGCCACCCGAATCAAACACGAACAAAACAAAAAAAGAAAAACAAAGAGGGACAATTAAAAAACACAATAGCCCAAAAAGCCACACCATCCCCCAAAAGAAACAAACACACAAAAGAAAAACAACTCCAAAACAAACAGAAAGCCCCAGAAAGACAACAACCCACAACCAAAACCAAAAGCAAAACGAGAATCAATGACGAAAATACAAACACAATACAAACCCACAATACAAAAAAATAAGAACACCTGGATACTACGAGAAAACACAAGATTAAACAAAAGCGGAAAAAGTGTGAACAAAAGCTACAAGGACGAATAGTGTACCACAGAAAACCTAAAGTAAGTAACAAAACAAAAAAAAAAAAAAGTAAATGATTAAGTGAGAAAAGAAAATACAAAGTACCAAGCAAAAAATAAACAAGAAAAAAAATATCACACCCGCGGACTCCAAATAGCGGAACAGCATAAACACCAACAACAAAAAAAAAACAACGCGGACACAATAAAAACGCAACTAAAACAACCAAGAAGAAAAAAAAAAAGATCAACAACAAACGAAAAATACTGATAAAGCACAAAAAATAAAGTACAAAAACACCAGAAAAACTTACGACGAAAGAATGCCTATCAACAAACACTAAACACAATACAGAAAAAAAAAAAGAAACAGTCACAAATAAAAACAAAAAACCAAAAACACAAAAAAAAAACAACTAAAGAAAAAAAAAGAAACAACAATGAAAAAAAATAACTACTCAAATAGTGGGCCCGTATAAATAAACAATTAACTGTAAAAAAAAACACTAAAAATAAAATAAAAAGTCACAAAAAGGAACTAGCATAAAGATAAAACCACAAAAACAGAATAATCAAGGTAGAAAGAATGATGTACATAGCACTAGGGACAAGTAGAAAAAAAAAAGCTGAAGTAAACTTCTAAAAACCAAGAAGAAGGAAAAAAAAGAATAACAAAGAAAAAAAAAAGACAAAAAAAAAAAAAAAAAAAGAACCAAAAAAAACATAACGAAATTACAAAAACCCAAGTAAAATAAGCAGAAACAAAAGGTAACACAACATGTAAACAAAGAGAATACCAAGGTGAACTAAACTAGTACGAGAAGAATGTGGAACAATAAAAGCAAAATAAAAAAAAAAACAACCGAACAACAACAAAAAGAAACCTAAAATAAAAAAAAATAATAAAAAGAAAAAAAAAAACCACAAAAAAAAAAGCCTAAAACAAAAGAAAAGCAAAAAAAAAAACCACACTAGACCAAGAATTACACAAAAAAGAAAGAAAAAAAAAGAAAGCCAAAAAACCAAAGAAACAGCACCGACTAAAAACTAGAAAACGACGACTGTAAAAACAAAAAAAAAAAGTATAACCAAGATAAATTGTTAAAAAAAACAACGAAAAATACAAAACGACAAACAAGGAAATAAATATAAACAAACATTGAATAAAGAGACAATAGAAATAATCAACATGTAATTACACAGGACTGAAACCAATAAAAAAAAAAACCGAAAAAAATAACAAAAAATACAGCGTTAACCGGCACAATCAATAAAGAAAATATCATACGCCGAAAAAAAAGCAAAAAAGGAAAACACAATGAACATTAGAAAAAAATAAAACTAATAACAACTAACAAAAATACGCAAGAAACGAAACCTTCAACAAGAGATCAAAACGACACAAAAAAAAAAAAAACAAAAAAAAAAGAAACAAAAAAAAAAACAAAAAAAAGAACAAACAATAACAAAAACATCTACCTCAAACACAAACAACAAACAAAACAACAAAAAGCGCTAAGGACTCCTCGAGAAGGAAAGAAACTATAAGAGCTAAAAAAAAATGACAAAAACTTAAAACACAAAACAAAGAAAGAAGAAACATCGAAACCAAATACGTCAAAAAAATAAACCGTGACAAAAAAATAAAAACCATACAACTTAGACATAACAAACAGACAAAATAACAAAAAAACAAAAAAAAAAACCAGAACAAAGAACCAAATAAAAAAAAAATAAAAAAAAACAAAACAAAAAAACACAACAAATCGCCGACAACCGTAAACACGCACAAAAAACAACCACAGAAGACATCGCAATAAATAAGGAGAGAGCCTATTCAGCCGAACAAAAATGTCAAATACAAGAATAAGATCCACACATCACTCACAAAACACGTGAAGACAAAAACAACACAAAATAACAGTTCAAACAAAACACAACCAAAAACAACAAATCATAAACGACAAAAAGAAACAAAGAAAAACATAAAAATAAAACAAACAAAAAAGATAATAAGAGACAACAAAAGAAAAAAGAGTGTGCAAAAAAGAAAATCCAAAAAAAGAAAAAGTAGAAGAAAAAAAAAATAAAAAAAAAAAAAAAAAATCATGTACACAGACGAAAAATAAAATAAGCACGAAATCAAAAAACAAAAAAAACGTCAATAAAACAAGAAAAACACACAAAACAAAAAACAAAAAAAGACCACACCACCTCATTAGCGGACAAAAAACAAAAAAAAAAAACATAGTCGAAATCCAAAACAAACATTGTCAACTCAACGGTAAGAAAAGAATATCTGAATCATGTAATGGGAAGCAAATCAGAACCCCAAGATAAAGAACGACACTTGCCAACACTAGACAACAATAGTACGCACAGTACCCATATAAAAAAAAAACAAATAAACAAAAAAAAACAACAAAAACAAAACAGAACAACAAAAAAAAAATATAAATAACAAATAAAATAAAGCCTAAATATAAAAAAAACGTAAATAAACCAAACAAAAAACATTTGACCAACAACGCAAAAAGGAATCAAATACAAGATAAAAACAAAAAAAGAAAGAAAAAAAAAAACAATAACAAACGTACAAACAAATACAAAAAAAAAACAAAAAAGAACCACCAAAGAATAAAAAATAAAAAAAAAACAAAAAACGCATCAAATAAACAAACATCAAACTACACACCAAAAAACAAATAAACCAAACACAAACAAAAAAAGAAAAATTAAAGTGAAGAAAAAAAAAAAAAATAATAAAACAGCAAAAAAATTCCAAACAAACAAAACTCAAAAAATAAAATAAATAAAAAAAAAAAAACAAAAAAGAACAACACTACAAAAAAAAAAAAGAAAAAAACCCGATAACTAAAGAAACAAAAAAACAAAAAAAAAAATAAACAAAAAAAATGGAGCCAAAAACCAAAAAAAGAAAAACCAAAAAAAAAACAAGCACAAAAAAAAACTAAAAAAAAAAAAAAAAAGATAAAACACATATAACAACAACATAAAAAACAAGATAAGCAAATAAAAAAAAAATAGAAAAAAAAACAAACAAAAAAATAATAGACAAGCCAAAAAAAAATAAACTAACAATAACACATACAACAGAAGTAATAAAAAAAGAACAACAAAAAACAATAAACCACAAAAAGACAACGAAAACAAAATGTAAAAAAACACAATGAAAACAAAAAAAAAAAAAGAAGAAAGCAAAACGAAAAAATACTAAAAGAACACAAAATCACAACTAAAAGAAACACACAACGGTCAATAAAATAAAAAAACAAAAAAGAAAAAAAAACTAACAAAGTAACCAAAAGTAATAAAAGATAACAAAAAAAACACAAAAAGTCACACATACAAAAATCTAAATTAGTCAACAACTCACGAAAGAACCAAGACATAAGTAAACAAAACGCACATACACGGCACCACAATCAAATGACAAAGAAAATATAAAACGTGAATAAAAAAAGAAACACTGATTGCAAAAACAGCAGCGTTGAACCACAAAAGCAAGAAAATTAAAAACAATATACACCAAAACAACAAAAATAACAATTAATAACGAAACAAAGAAAACAAGCTAAAAACAAATCACAAAAACAAAAAAAGCAAAAAAATAAAAAAAAACTAAGATACGAACTCTGATTAACCCACGTGAATCAATGCAAATACCTAATACAGAAACCTACGAGAAAAAATATAAAGAAGATAGTACTGATACAAACCTGAAAAAATGAAGAAAAAACATAACCTCGAGTAAGTAAACGTATAGGTCTATAGAAATAGACAAAAAAAGAATACCAATAGAACAACAGAAAAACTAAAAATCAGCAAAAACCGAAAAAAAAACTACCAAAACTAAAGAAAATTAAAAAAATGCAAAATAACCAGAACATAACGAACAAAACAACAACAACAAAAAAAAAAAACAAAAAACCCAAAGAAGAAACAATACAACAAAAACAAACAAACAAAAACAAAAAAAAGAATAAAAAAAACAAAAATAAGAAAAAAAAAAAAAAAAAGAAAAAAACAACCAACCAAAAACAACAATAAAAGAAACAAAAAAAAGAAAAGAAAAAAAGAAAAAAAACGAAAAAAAACAAAAAAAAAATAATGAAAAAAACAAAAAGCAAAAAATTAGAAAAACCAAACAAAAGCAAACAAACTAAAAAGAAAGAAAACAAACCAGAAAAGAAACAAAAAAACACAAAACAAAAAAAAAAAAATAAAGAAACTAACTCCAGAGAAGACAAGTCAATAAAATACCACGGAAACTTGAGCAAGAATAAAAGCTAAAATACAAACAAACCAGAGAACACACGCGAAATCACTGACCCCTGACCAGAACTACCAAAAAATCGCTGAACCGATTGAAGAGCAAAGTCAATACAAAAATCGACAGAAGACTTAAAACAACAAGTCAGGGTCTAATCCGCAAAGACAAGTAAAAAAAGAAACAACACAAAAATAGAAGTAACATAAACGAAAACAATCACATAAAAACATAAACTAACAAAAAACGTAAAACCCCCAACGCCAAAAGAACGAATAAAGATCAAAAATAGAACAAAACCGAACTAAAACACAAGAAAAAAAAAGATACAAAGAAACACACAAAGCAACTCAAATAAAAGCAGAAGAACAGAACCTACAAGAAATAACATACACACATCAAAAAAACCCAAAAATCAAAACAAAAAATCATACCTGAAACAACACAATCAATCGGAACCCGCCCAATTAAAAAACATAGCTAAGGTGCCATCCAATGCCAAAGTGGCAACAACAACGAGCAAGCAACAAAAAATAAAAACAAAGAAACATAAAATTACAAAAGCGACCGATACACAGAACAAGGAACCCAAAATGTCCGGTGCAAGAACAGAACAAAGTGAACCCCAGAAAAATCTAAAGAAACGCCATAAAGAAAGACACTAAGATGAATAGCACCCGCATCCTGTACTCTACTCAGAGTGAAATAAACCGCCGCGTCCAACCAAGAAGTCCTAATATAATACTAAATCCAATCGTAACATTGTAGAGACCCAACTTGCACCGTTCATTACAAGACCTATCTCCGTCATGCTCACACATGATAACCGTACGGAAAACACAGAGCAGCAGGTCACGCCGAAAAAACAACCCAGCAACGACGCATTGACGCAGGACCGCCGTAGCCAGAATCACAACCGCAAAACCACGAAACAGATCCAACAAGCAAAACCTCAAAATAGTTGTCGAGAAAATAAAGACACAAAAAAGGAAAAAAATCCCAAGATTAAAAAAAAACATCCGTTCACCACCGACAAGTAACACAAAAATCTATCGCGAGACAATCCCCACAACAACTTCACACGTACCAAATACCAAAAATCTCGATCGACACAACATAGCAAAAAAATCAAAATAAAGTACGTCAGTGACGATTATAACACACATCAAAAAAAGAAAAACCTGCCAACTTCAAAAGACACCAAAAAAAACAAACAAAAAACATACACCAGAAAAACAGAACACTGCTAAAGACGAAACAAGAACCAAGAGAGAAATCCACCCAAGAGAACCCAAACAAAAACAGGAATGAAATCTCAAACACGCGAAGTGTCAATACAAAACAAAAAAACAGGAAAATAAATAAACAATAAATGAACCAACACGATAAAAATAACCAGATCAAAACGAAAGAAGACCCTACAATTAGCTGAGACACCAATACAAATTACAATAAGCGAAAAATCAGAAAAATTTAAATGTATAAACAGATACAGCAAGATAACAGCAAAAAAAAACAAAAAATAAAAACAAAATAAAAAGACGACAAAAATAGACAAAAACGCAAGGCAACCATAAATCAAGACAAAGAGCCAACACAATACTGACAACACAAGAAGGGAACAACTGTATTACAACACAAGAAGTAGAAGGAAATCAAACAACAAAACAACAAAGAAAGAAATAATAACAAAAACAAAAGATAAAACTAAAATAACACAGAAATAAGATCACAAAAAAAAAAGTTAAAAAAAACAGAAAAAAAACAAAAACAAAAACGAAACAAAAAACCCATCTAAAAAAGAAAAAAACAGCAAAAACTAAAATACCAAAATGCACAAAACAAACTAAATATAAAGACAAAATAAAACGCGCAACACACATAACCAAACGAGCAATTGGACACAACTACATAAACAAAAAAACAAATCAAAAAAAAAAAAAAAAAAACACAGAAAAAAAAATAACAAAAAAAAACAACAAAATCAAAAAAAAAAAGCAGAACAAAATCACAAACCACCAACAACACAAAAAAAGAAAAATACGAAAACTAAAAACAAAATAGAGAACAAATGGCAAATAGAAAAAACACAAGTCAAAACACCACCACCTAATATATAACACCCACACCAAACCTAACACCGGCAAATAGGAAAGTAAACAAATAAAAAACATACTTACAGGTGAACTATGTGCAACAGGCCAACTCAGAATTTCAAACTGACTAAAAAAAAAATTAGCTACTCACATATCACACGAGCGCAATATAAAAAAAAATAGACAACAGAGAATACATAACAAAAAAATACCACTCCAACCATAAAAATCACCAAAAGACCGCATCAAAAATAAGCAGTAACCCTGCTAAGACGGTTTAACGCAGACAAGAGTAACAGCAAGAAAAAACGACTGAAAACAGGCATAAAGCATGATTGATCCCACAGCCAAAACACGAAACAATAACACTCAAAAACTCAAATCAACAAACAAAACCAACACATACACACACGAACACAGTCAACACCCCAAACACCTCCTCTTCACAATGATGGTGGCTACACCCGGAAAAAGCATGAGCAATAAAACGTGAAGCACGGATGAACGCGGATAAAATGAGACCTAACCAGGAGCGCCTTAACACCAGATAGAAGACTGCGTCGCTGAGAACAAGGTGTGCTACTACAGAAAACAGTATCTACCAAAATCCAACAATGATACACAGAAAACCACCAATATCAGCAACGTAGAGAAGATAAAAAGACAATAACCAACAGCCATCAAAACCCAAAATAAAAAAATACGTGATGCAGACAAGACGACATAAACACAATCAAACGAATCCACATAGAAAAAAAAACAAAATCATTCAAAAGGCGAATCCAAGACCGAAAGTAAAAATCAAAAAAAGCAAAGAACAAAAAAATAGAAAAAGAACATAAAGCAAACAAACCCACAGCAAATCAAAAACGAACACACAAAATAGACGAAAAACAGCAAACCAATACAAAATCATAATACCATAGACGAACAGAAAAAATAAAGAATTAAACCAGGCAATAGATGAAAATAGCCAAGAATCCCAGCGAGATAAACTCACCACAAGACACATAAAAAAAATCCCAGACACCACTGAAACAAGCGTAACTCACTCCAAAAAAAACTAACCTGCCAGATACATACCACTACAGCACAAAGCCAAAAATGCACATCAAAA
>Ga0179593_1277486_pt1 | contig 11713 bp, 15 predicted proteins | sample CZODoug2_1_08_16_FD_185931 | JGI IMG/M metagenome (GOLD analysis project Ga0179593, IMG submission 185931) | Vadose zone soil fungal communities from Angelo Coast Range Reserve, California, USA - CZODoug2_1_08_16fungal (PacBio error correction) | ecosystem: Environmental > Terrestrial > Soil >...
GGACTGTGATTGCAGTAAAAAAAAGAAAGGGCGTTGCCTACGGAGGGAGACGACTCGATCCGGTTATGGAGAGGATAGGTGGGTGGAACGCATCTGTCCGCACACAGGGGCCGCTTATGGCTCGGCGGACGGGAAGAAAAGGGCACATGCGACCCCAAAACAACTTCAAAGGAATGTTTCGACGGAGGTGGGGGGGACTCAGCCCAATCTGGTAAAATTCAGGGGAGCCGCTATCTGTGAATTTAAGAGTCGGGAAGTCAAATACAAAAAAAAAACTATGGAAAGGAGGGGGGGAACAGAGGGGTAGCGTATATGGAGCGGTCCGCAAAGCAAATGAAGAAAGGATAGTGAACGCAGGGAAAACTCAGAAATTGAAAAAGGGAAAAAAACCGGTTCACGATCGCTGACGTTCGGGGGATGGGAGAAGAAGAAACAATCAGGGGGGGATAATTTAGACAAAAAAAAAAGTTTAATAAAGACGCCATTGTTTCTCTCTCAAGGAGCAGTAACATCGGAAAGAAACGTATTTAGGTATCAAAAGTATTCGGCGACAAAAAACAGCTAAAGGGAGGTCGAAGGGAGTAGGAAAGAGCCACAGAATGGAAAAAGGGTGTAAAAGACGTTCAGGAAAAAATCGCGTTCAAGATTAAAAGCACGCCAATACAGAAAAACTACTAGGCCAAGGAGAGGGAGGTTTTACAGGACTAAAGGGACACAAAAGGGGGCGGTGGACAACGAAAAAGAACCCAGAGAAGTTGCAAAAAGCAATCCGAGGAAAAAAAACGACGGAAAGGTCGAAGGAAGAGCTGGCAGAACTCTGAGATCAAGCGAAAACGATGTAGAGGTTAAGATACGACCGTCGAAAAAATTTTTCAGCCTCTACTGGGGAGAAAAAATCTGTTGTCACCCTCCTGACGGGCGGCGCCGACTTCAAACTTGAAGGAACCAGCTAAGAGGGGAGAGGGACGGAGGGAAAGGAGAAAACACTCGCAACGACTAGGCCATGCCCTAAAAGAAGAAAAAACAGAGGAACGACAGGCCTGTGATCGGAAGAAGATGATACACGATTTCTGTCAACAAATTCAGCAAGCGAAAGAAGGGAGACAAAAAAGCCTCAACGACATTAAACGAATCCGACCCAATTCATTAGGGTAAGGGGAAGGGCTGATTGAAAAATCGAGAAATACCAAAAGAATGACAGGTTCAACCTGTAAAGAACGATCTTGCCGAAGGGATCGATAAAATGGTATGCGGGGAACCTTCTCAAGCTGTTCCCGCAAGAAATACGGGAAAAAAAGTATGTGTTTAAAAGGCGGCCTCTCTTGAGTGGCGTTGGCAGAGAATCTCGGGGAAAGCAAAGGGAGAAAAAAAGAGAGGGGAAGTGGAAAACGGGCTAAAGGGCGAGTAAGAAAAGGCGGACAGCGCAGCTGAAAAACGCATCCCCACGAAAAACGGATTTGGAAGCATCAAGCCTCGCCTGGGGATTAAAAAGGCAGAGAAGACGGCCAGGCCGCTTTTTGGGAGGAAGTCATGGAAAGGAACGAGGACACCAAGGGGTTGGAAAAACACACACACGATTTAAGTGTCATGATTGCACAACCGGTCTGGATTGGAAGACAAAAGCACAGAAAACACGAGAGAACAAAGTGGTAAGGGGGAGCAAGGATGGGACGACCGTGCTAAAGAAACAAAAGCAATATGAAGTCGAAAAAAAGAGGGAAGAATCTCGTAGGCTAGCGCAGATCTGAGTGACCTGGGTGTGGAAGGGAGACGGAGAGAGCGGAACGAAGCTGCAAGAACACGTTACGGACGTTCAAACGCAATTGTTCTGGAAAAAAGTCCACAAAGGGTTCGGGGCGGCTTAGAAAAAAGGAGTCGTCCGAATAATCCAGGGAGCTCATGCCGGAGGCGGAAGATGGGAAGGAAACGTGAACATACGAATGAGATCAGCAGAAACTCCTCACTGACAGGTAGAACGGGGCGGCGGGTGAAAGGATTGCGAAGGGGGCCAAACAACCAGGTCCCCCGAAGTGGGGGGGGGCGGGGATTATTCAAGAGAAGACACAGCCGGAAAGAAAGCTTTAAGGGAACAAGACTCCAAAGGGGGAATTTACTCGCATAGAGAAAAACACGATGAAAGAAAAGCAGTTAAAGGCAAGTCAATAAGGGGAAGGGATGAAAAGGAATGCGGGAAGTCTTTGATTCAAAGCCGGGGTTTAAAAATGGCCGAAAACAGCAAAAGGGGGGGGAGACCGGACAAACTAGTCGAACTGGCTGGTAAAATGGTAAGATTACGATCGAAAGATGCCAGCGAAAGGAAGGAAATACAATTTGAAAGCGATCAAAAAACAAAAACCGGAAAAAGAAAAGGGGAATCGTCGTTTATAGGAAGGGAAAACCTCACAAAACGCGCGTGAAAGAGGGCCGTTGTCAAACCAGGTAAAAAGAAAAAATCACGAGAAAAAAGAGGGGGAAAAAGGTTGTAGCAACGACTTAGCACGGTGAAAGGTGGAAAAAACAGCTCCAATCTCTGCTCAATTGAAATAAAAAAGACAGGCGGAAGGAAAGGCATAGGGCAACTGGAGCGCGTAAAATTGAAAACGAGACTCAGAATCACAAAAAAACGAGGGAGATAGGGAAGAAAATCCCCCCCCAACTGGCAAGCTGGCTGGAAAAAAAAAAAATCCCCCCCCCAAACTACCAGTCAAAACCCCGACAAAGAGGAAAACGGTACGTGCGACGCGAGATGATAGGCGAAGTTGCACCAGGCAAATAGCCGGAAGGAGAAAGCCGTGAAATGACTACTAGGAAGCAACGGAATACCGCGGCAACCAAAAAAAATAACTCAGTGCAAGAACCAGAAAATTGCGTGAACGAGACAGTTCTGAAGACTGGGCCGCTAACACACGCGTGACAACCAGGTACAAAAAGACCTGATGACAGAATAAGCACCAAAAATAAAAGCAAGTTCTGGCCTACCACAGCCATAGGGAAGTGTGTGCGGGGGAAAAGGTCCAAAAAAGTCCAAGGAACGTTGAAGAGGACGTGGAACAACTCCAAGCGGCCCTGTTGGAAGGAGTTCCAGCGCCACTAAACGGGTAAAAACTGAGTCATCGTTTGAAAGAGCAAAAAAAACAACAACAAAGCGAAGCGGCAATGGACGTAAATGCCCAAACAAAAGGAAAAAACTAAATGTCACCTAAAAAATTTTCCAAGATCTGGGGAAGGGGAAGTACGCGTCTAAACTCCGTCAAGCACGGGGCAAAGGATGCGGTTTCCCACTGCAACGCCCTGGGAGGAACCGTCGAGGAAAGGTAATCCCGTCGAAACTTCAAACCGATGGACTAAAACTGCCGTTCTCTACATAAAGAAGTTCAAAGAATACTAAGCGCCGTCAAAAAAGAACACCAAAAAAGTCGCTGGGGCAAGGAAGATTGGAAAATTATGCGCAGGGGAGGGGTAGAACCAGTTGAGCGATGGAGAGCTGTCAGAAGAAGACGCAGATTACGCTTCAAAAAAAAAAAGGTCAATTTTGGCGGGCGAAGAGGACAGAGATCATAGACAATCCGCCAAGTCAAACGCCCGAAAAAACTTGGGCTTAGAGGGGTTAATTGAGGAGCGAAGACGCAGGAGGAAAAGAGCGACGAAAGAGTCAGCACGAAATAGCGACGCAGTCAATCGCGATCACTAATCGTACAGAAAAAGTGGCTCTAAAACAGACCTTGAGGGGGGGAACTCGGAGTGAGCCGCCCAGTTGAGCAAAGTAAAGCCGCACACAGAGATTCATTGTGTTGGACGCCAAGCTAAGGAAAAGAAGGGATAAAGAGAGGAAGTTGGACAAAACAGCGTGGCTCCAGTAGAAGACAGCAAATGAAAAAATTTTGTTTTTACTCAAAGGGATACGAGCAGGAAAGAGGACCTCGGCTCGCTTGAATCCGTGCTGCAGCGATTAACAAACAAAAGACTATCAAAACGGGCGCGGAAGAGGACGGAGGGCTTTTGCAACGCGGGGTCAAGGAAAAAAAAAGGGAGAGGAAATCAAACTGGGAGTCAAGAAAAGACCATCCCTGCCATACAAAGAAGGGACGTGTGGATGGGCGGCGGTGACTTGTAGGCATGGAAGAGGAGGGGGGATATAGGAATGAAGTTTGGAATGCTGCGCGGGCAGTAACGCGCAGTAAAAAAAAACATAAGATCGAAACCGAAGTAGACAATTATAACAAAGAAAGGGAAGTTGCAAGCGAAGAAAGCAATGGAGACAAACGCCAGCGAGCCCAGCTACGCAGCAAACAGGAAGGGTATGGGGTCCTGACGGGAAAAAAAAAAAAGGAGTGGGGCCGGCCGGCTGCATTCAATAACGCCTCTCACAATCCTCGGGCAAGAAAAAAGGGCAAATTGGGCAAGGAAAGGTGCGCTTAACTAGCCAGAGCTAGCGGCATCAACAAAAGAAAGGCAAGCAAGACAGAGAATAGGTGGAAAAAAAACGGAATGAAAAGCAATGGGGGGTCTGGAACCGTCACCGCACATTAATCAAATTGACGTACTTAGAAGGGGAAAGAGATTGGGGGGATGAGTCACAACTCCGCAAAAAAGGTACGTGAAGGTGGGGTCGTGTGCCTTTGAAAACCCAGAATAGAAAGAAGCGAGGTGAGAGAGGAATGACACAAAAAAAAGGAGGAAGAATCACACAAGAAGTGGCGCATTGGAAAGGGATCCTAAAGCTCCAGCTTCAAAAAAGAAAGAAAAAATACAACGAGAAAAAAAAGGGGAGAGGAGGAAAGATATGTCTGTTGGCAAAGTTTGCAAATGGAAGGCAGAAACGCCTGAGCGATGGGATGGACAGAAGGAGGATTGGACAAGTCCACGGGCAGCAACAAGACGCGGTCCAGGAAATTCTGGAATCGCTCTTGCCTCAAAAAAAACACCAAAAAATTCTGTCAATGTACAGCTGACGGAGTTTAAACATCAATCTGTTGGGAAAAATACAGCAAAAAAAGACTGGGTTCCGTTCATGAGGCTGGGGGACGGTTCACGAAATACACATTGCATTCTTGCACGAGTTGGGGGGGAAACCGTCGCGGAAGATGGTAGCTGGGTATGCCCAGAAGTATGGAGAGGGGGGGGAAACGGAAACAGGGACAAATTTTGAAAGGGAAAAACGTCCCCGAGTCGCTAATTGACTAGGCGGAATGAATACGAATCGCGACCCACACCTGTTGGGGGCTCACAGAAAGTGTACTACGAGAAGAAGGGGGGAACGCCAGGGGGATAGCGAGATCACGGGACATTGCAAGATCAAGCCAGGGGTCAGGGCTGGATTATCATTGGGATTAAACTGGAGGCTTGAAACTCAACGCCAGGAATGTTAAAACCCGCTCAAACAGACCAAAGTGGGAAAATGGACGGAGATGCAAAAGGAAAGCGTCGCCTTGGAGAAAAACAAAGCCCCCGCACAAAATACCCGAGAGTGATAACAGTTCTTTCACAGAAAGGAAATCGACAAGCTGGAAGAAGAAAACCCTCAAGTGCAAAAGCAACTACCGCATAGAAAAAAAATGGGATATTGTAAGACACCGGCGAGGAGCAGCAAGCGCGCTCATCGATCTATTGAAGAAGAAGGCCGGAACCCATATTTTTCAAGCAAGATCCGTAGGAAACCTCATGGTTCCCCCGAAAGAAGAGAGGCCGAAAATAGATGAAAAACAAGAAAATCGCGTGCGTTGTTAAAGGCAAATCAACCTGGGGGGAAGCAAAAACCGGCAGAGGGCAATTTGCCCCGGTGGATTTGGTCCATCGAAAACCAAAAAAAGTCCGTAGAAAAGAGAACCAAGAAAAAACTATTGACGTCTTAGTTGAAGGAGCTTGTGCTAAAAAAGCAAAGCCGAACAACAGGAACAAAACCAATACCCGCTGGTGAGGGAGTCGAAAGATGACGAAGAAAGAGCGCGCCAAAAACACTTCGTGGTAGAAATGTCCCGAATCGGAGAGAGTGCCGCTTCAATCAAAAACAGGAGAAGGTGAAAACTACGCAGAGTTGAAGAAGAAAGGACCTTGAAAAGCAGATGGGGGAATTGTTAAGGCGGCGCTCGTGCAGTATTGTCACTACCGTTTCCTATCTCTAATCGAAAAGAAAAACAGCCCAGAAAAAAGCCTCGGAGTTGAAGGTCGACGTAAAGGTCAACAGGGAAGAAAGGAGTCCACATACGAAGAGAGAAACGCGACCCAGCAGACCACACGTTCTGTTACTGCACGTTTAGAGCATCAAAAGCATAAAAGCCGAAGACGACGAACCGCGGAGGCTCATTTGTGGGGGGGAGCCGGTCATGAATTTCAATATGCTCCCTTGGTTTGCTGAAGGGAAAAAAACCACCTCATAGGCACCAACAGGGCCTGGAGTACTGCCCGGAAAAGTAGGCCGATTTGGGACGGACACCGTATCAAAAACCGGGGAGGGGACCAAGTGAAGAAACCGAAAACCCAAAAAAGGAAATAGAGGGGTGGTAAGCACTAAAACTTCTCAAAACGAGGAAAGATCGCGGTCATTGGGGGAAAGCAGAAGTGTTACCGGTGGGGACAAGGGAGAGAGATGCAGGAAGCGTAAAGAACAGGGTTACGGGCTTCAAAAAAGTACTTGTCCGAAAGGAAAAAAAAAAAGGAGTTCAGAGGCGGGGGGGAAGAAGGGCCGAGGTACGAGTCAGGTAAGTGTAAATTGCCGGATTAGGAGATGTGGGGGGTACTGCCAAAGGAAAAGTCTAAGACATAAAAAAAAAATAAGCCGCACTGACCTTATCAAAAAAAAGTCGCGTTTTAAGGGGAGAATTGAATTGGATCCAAAAACAAGTCCGAGCAAAAGGGGATGATTCACGGAAAAAACGCCGCAGTCCGGTACGGGGGGGAAAAAAAAGAAAGCAAAATGTTACTTGCCTCGCTACAAAGAACGAAAAAAAGTCCCGGAACTGGTCGAACTTAGACGGTACGAAAGAGGGAAGAAGGAGAGACTCGGGGAGGTCAAAGCCGGGGTGAAACATTGAATGGGTACCCTACAGTCATTACCACCTGGTTGGGGAAAAAAAGGACCAAATGCTCGTCGGCTGGAAACAGCCAAAATCGAGCAGGAAGGCTTCAAGCGGACGCATGCCAAGAAATTTGAGAAACTCCAAACCACAACGGGGGAAAGGGGGAAAAAAAAAGAGAGTCTCAAAAGTCGGGACAAAACTGGGGAAGCAGGCAACAAAGATCAGGAACATCGTGGGGCCGGGCAAAGCAGTTCGACGAGCTTGGGCCGGCAAAATGCCAATTGGTTGGAGCAACATCGGAAAAAAGGGAAAAAACCTTGGAAGAAAGCGTCCAATCCTGCAGCCTCTTGGCAAAACCGGAAAAAAAAAAAAAAAAAAAAAAGAAAAAGAAAAAAGGAGAAGGCTTTACAAAAAACAGAACTGTCTTCACGAGGGAACCTCAATGTAACAGGGGGGCAGGGCTTCCTCGATGAAAATCCGGTAAAGGATCGCAACGGAGGGGAGGACTCGTGAAGATCCACTTAACGCTTACCGGGCCTTAGGGTTGACCAATACACCCTAAAACGTCACAGCCGAAATATGATACCGGGGAGCTGCGAGTCGCGGAGATTAGAGAAGGCGGCCCAGGCCCCAAATAGCACTACACCAAAGCATGAAAAAAGGCAAGTACTACTATTGGACGACCAGGGAGCAGACGAAAAGAAAAAGCGATGGAAAAATGGAACCAAACCATGAGGTTTGAACGCGGAAAAAGGGTCTGAAGGCGGCACGGAAGAGCACTTTTATCACGTCAAAAAAATATCCAAAAGAGCATGGGTTGCGCAAATAGAAAAAAACGAGATGGCGAAGGTAGGAGAGAAAAACCAGAAGGGCCTTTGTGTGAGGGACTCGAACGGTCGCCCAGCCTTAAAACTCACGGTTGCGATGACGGGGAAAAAAAATGCGCCTGTTGAAAAATGCGAAGGCGAAACTCCGGAATGACCAGCCAAACTGAGGTGAGTCGAAAACGCCACAAAACGTGGAGACTCGGGAATGTCCCATGAAGGCGACCACAAAATGCGCAAAAGCGCTGGCCTTCTTCGTTGACCTAGCATTGGAGAAGGCGATGAAGAGAAAGCCGGGAAACAGCACGGTGCAGGAAACAATGGGCCAAGAAAAATGGGGACCGATCGAAACGGAAGAACCGTCGACACTGCAACGAGGACTTTGTTAGTCGCGTGGCTGACCGGCCGCGAATTCTGCAAGGGGAAAGACGGACGCCGTTCCAGAAAAACAATTCGGCTCACAAGAACTGGGGACGGAGGAGGCGGCAGGGGCAAGGAGTGAAAGGAGAAAAGAGGCAAGCGAAAGCCGGGAGGAAAGGACGCCCACTAAAAAAAGGTCATTGAGAAAAAGTTCGCATAGGAGGTCAAGAAGGGAAGGCCAAACCGCGAAGCTTGGGTTAGGGTTTCCGGGGGCGGGGCTCTTGAAAAGGCGCAAAGAGCGCGAACGAGAGAAACGAATGCGCGGACTCATTAAGTAGCATCAACCATGAACTCGATGTTTCGAAAAAAAAAAAACAAAAGGCAAAATGGGGCCTCGAAGGAAGGGAACCAGGGTTCCTAACCTACGCAACAAAAGATGTAGTGTTTAAAAAAAGAGAGCGAAAGTAAGCTAGGGAAGGGGGGTGACAAAACAGCCGGGGGGGGAGGTACGGAGAATGGGCTGAAACCGAGGGTGGGGAAATCCAGGTCAAAATACAACCAAAAAAAAGAAGACCAGACGACGGGGCTCAGGGCGTGAGCGGGGGACTCTGGGCTGCAGCGAGGGGCAAACGGAAACAAAGCCAAACGATCAAAACGACGGTCCTCTGCTGATTTGAAATTTTGAAACTATGGGCTGCAGGAGTTAACGCAAAGTAACAACTGTAGTCAGTAACACAACCACTACCGAGAACCCTCTCGGGGGAGAGGCGGCAGGTGACGGGGATCTTGAAAAACGACTGGCAAATAGACCGTCCCAGAAATCAGCTGGAGGAGGGAATACTCAAAGAAAGCATGCGCGGGAAGTATAAGGTCAGCAGCAAAAATGGGCACGGGGCGCCCTCACGGGGGAAATGGCTCACGCCGAAGCGAAAAAGAAGAAGGAATTAAACCTTGCAAGTTCTGGGAAGTTAAAACGGGGCTTGCCGACGAGTCTTATGCGAAGACCTCAAGGCACTCCTTGGAAGGTGGGGGCAATTGCGTTGGGAGGCTTTCCAATAGCCGAGCAGGAAACGCCTAAACATAAAAGAGGCGCGACCACGAGGTTCCAAAACCTGAAATCCAGAAGTGGTCGTGAACGCACCGACGAAGGAAGGAACCAGGATGTAACGACGTTATCCCTAATAGGTTGAATGCCAAACAAAATGACAGTGAGGGGGGGTGGGCGCATGTGCCCTTTGCGGGAAAGCAGCCTCGAGAAACGAGCAAAGGACATGAAGCGAACGCAATGCGACAGACTAAAACCGGGAAAAAAAAAGCGAGATCCCTCCAGGCGAAGGCTTCTTTACATTTCAATAAGGGAGAGGACACAACAAGAACAGACTCTAAAAAAAAAAAAAAGGAAGAAGAGGAAAGATTCCTAGTTGCAAGTGGCGGGGTAAGAGAAAAAGGAAAAACTGTCATGTAAACGCCTGGGCTCATCCTGGGAATTGACATTCTTTACGGGGGGGAAACCCGCATCTGTCAAAAAACGCAAAATATGAGAAGGGATCCGCTTAGGGAAGACAAGGCACATGCGAACAAAACACACTTCACTTCAATGTGTGGAGAAAGTGGTTACTCCTCCCAATAAAGGGAGACGTCAGGAGAAAAGAGGGTGACGTTCAAGGACGGTTAATTGCACTACAATTGCGTCTGCACGTGGGACAGCGGGAGAGGGAGGAGCGGCAACGCGCGGGAGGAGCGAAGACTCGAAAAGTGGGATAACGCAGTAAAACCAAAATTGAAAACCACGGGCCAAGATTCAACGCTGAAGGCAAAGCAGTGAAGGAAAAAAAAGAACAAAGACTTTTGCTAAGGGAAACCAGAACAGGGACGGTTGAGCTGCGCGCCGGGCTAGATGACGAGCGTGACATGGCCACGAGGGACGTAAACACGGCGGAAGGAGGGGACAGAAATGAGGATGATCCTCCGCGAAGGCAATGTTCAGCTGCGTATGCCCTAGAACCAAAAATGAAAAATTGGCAGAAATTTCCTAACCCCCGCGCCGTTTATTACCCGGAAGAGACAATCCAGACCCGAGATGGAAACGAAGGCCAAAGGGAGAGTGGCGGGGTGCAAGGACTACTGGAGGGACGAAGAGTTCCCGAAACTCAAGTGCCAAATACGCAAGAGGGGGAAGCCGCGTGGGTATCGTCGGCGGTGGTGTAAAAAATCCTCGGGCTGCTCACAAAAAATCAAGCTAGAAATGGAGGAGGGGGAATGGCTGTCTACCGCCCACCCATGGGTTGAAATACATGAGCCGCCCAGGGATCAGGGGGTCGAAAAAAAACCAACCCCGCTGTTTGCAAACTAAAAATAGCAAAAAAAAGAGACCTACGCTTTATGCGAAAATCCAGGAGGGGGGGGGATCGCGGAGGGAAAACTGGTGAGCTCACAGAATAAACGGGGATGGCAAACCATAGGAGTACGAACTTCGGTGATCGCGAAGAAAAGAAGCAATAAGGAAGATTTCAGGAAGGAAAAGTTCTGGCTCTTCAACTGGCTCATAAATCAAGGAAAAATGAAAAATCCGAACCAAAGAGGACCGGAATTGGCAGGGGAAAAGGAGACGAGGAACGAGCGGCGGAAACCAAGGAACCTTCGTTTTAACAATGGGCGCCAAGCCGCGTCTATCTTGCAAAAAAAGAACCGGGGGGCTCGGGAAAGAGCAGTCCGCAAGATCGAACGTAAAGCCGAATGTTGGGATGCCGAACGGAAACGGATTATTACGACAGGTGCAGAAATCTCTATCGAACGTATCAAAACAATACCAAGCTCAGGGCAGGGGAGAATTGGAGGAAGGTAAGAAAAGGTGACGACCAGCATCGAAAGAGAATCCAAAAACGCCAACCGAGGGGGACGAGCAGGACACGCCAGGGAATAAATGCTCGGAAAAGACTGACCGCGCGGCGCGATGGGTTTTGAGCTTCATGTCATTCCCGCGATGCCCCAACGTGTTTGTGGGTGCGACGAAAAAAAAAAAGAAGATGACGAGATGTCACCCCTACGCGAGAAGACAAAGGAAACAAGGTGACGGTGGGGTCCAAAGGGAAAATCGCCAAACGGGGTGTCCAAAAGAAGGAGGAAAAAAAAGGGGGGGGACGAGGAACAAAGAAACAAAGTGAAATAGGCGGTGGCGCAAGAACTGAACATCATAGAGTTCGGGTGATAGGCCACAGCGTCATAAGGGCGGTGTTCACTAGGGGTGGCAACCAAGCGCTACAGTCTGACGCCTGCCGGACAGCTTCAAAAAAAAAAAAAGGGGCTTAAAAAAGAAGGTGACTTTTCCTATCTTAACGAAAACGTAGGTGGAAAAAAAGTGTTGATCCAGTCTTAAGCGAGGAGAGTCAAAAAACGATAGTGGAAAAATTGGCCTCTGCAGACTTGGGGTGGGACAAAGTAAAACATCGATGGAAGGAATCTCTAAGACAAGAACGTAGCAGCGGGACGGGGGTGACGAGAAAAAGAATTGCG
>Ga0179593_1324899_pt1 | contig 11713 bp, 14 predicted proteins | sample CZODoug2_1_08_16_FD_185931 | JGI IMG/M metagenome (GOLD analysis project Ga0179593, IMG submission 185931) | Vadose zone soil fungal communities from Angelo Coast Range Reserve, California, USA - CZODoug2_1_08_16fungal (PacBio error correction) | ecosystem: Environmental > Terrestrial > Soil >...
AGCTGAGTGATCCTGAAAAAAAGCAAAATCATCATCAACGAGAAAGGTGTGAAGAGGTCAAACGCCGATAGAACCCTTAAAGAAGTAAGGGTTGCTTACCTCTTCCCTCAGGTGATCCGAGTCGCTCGACAGGCCGGGGCCCCCTCGAAGGGAACGGTAAAAGAAAACAACGGTGAGGCAGGACAATTAAGGGAATAGCGGAGGGGTGGCAATGAAAGGTAAGGCAAGAATAGTTCACCAGTCGGGGGCGAATAATTCCTGCAGCGCACCTTTCCGAAGTCACGGAAAGAGGTGGAGGGCCCCCGGGTAAAAAAGGGAAAACTGGCGCTGATTCGCGAGTTCCTCTGCCAGAACGGTAAGGGAAATAAAGATTCAGTGCCGAGAGAAGAAGGAGGAATTTCGTTCGAGGAGGGACTCCCGGAAAGTAATGGGGGATGGGGAGACCTTACTCCTGTGAGGGTAATTAGGTCCAGAGAAGGAGCCGACTGCGGGGCCCCTTCCTCCGGTGGGAGGGAAAAAAAGCTCAAAGAGTGAATGAAGTGAAAGGAATAACCAGGGAGAGGTAGACACACGTCCCAAGCGCCGGAGAAGGAAAAAGCTTTTTCCACCGGGAGAACTTGGGACGGAGACCAAGGAGCTACTTTTCCAGGAAAAAGAGGAGGAATGGGATGCATAAAAGTAACTGGCGAGGAAAAATCCGCAACCCCGCCCTCCGCGAAGAGAAGGGGTAATCTTTCTGGTTACAAGGTGGAACCGCAAAGGAAAATTGAGAAAAAAGGAAGTTGATGCCGCATTGCGGAAAAGGGGAGGAAAGGCAGGAAACGGCCGAAGTCAGGATCGAACTGACGTGGGGAAGGGGAACATGTTGGAAAAGGACACGGGACAGGAGATTTTGCTGAAAAAGGAGGGAGGACAAGAACAGGCTTATCAATTTTTGCGGTATGACAGGGGGGAGGGGGGCGTTGAAACGGGAAATACTCTACAATTCAGAGAAAGAAGTGAAAAAGGGACCCGAAGAAAAAAAGAAGGTGAACGGCTCCAGGAAAGAAAGAAAAAGGGACTATCGAAGACCTTCAAAGAAAGGAAAAGGAGGAGGGGAAAGTCGATGCCAATTCGAATTACAATAGGCGACTGCGGGTGGGAAGAGAGAGAATCAAGTAACGTGAAATACAGGGTTGGACGTATGACGAACGAACGGAAATCACCGCGAAAAGGAAAAAAAAGGGAAAGAAACACGAAGTAAACAACTTTTCAGAGGCTTCCCTCCCTGGGTAGAGGGCAAGGGGCGCTCCTTTTAAAAATGAGGGGAAAAAAAGAGAGGACTCATGATCACGAAAATAGCAAGACTCTGAACCTCTTCGAGAGACTTATCATGTTTGCAGGGAAAATGGGTGAGGACAACGAAGAGGGAAAACTATTGACGATAAAGCGTTTTTGTTAAGTTCGTACTGATGTGGGTTGCTTCGGTCATGGGACCCATCCGTAACACGAAAAAACGAGTTTGAGGTTGGCGTTTTGGGGTAGGAATAAGGGGAAGGAGTCATGACACATCGCAGTTCAGGAATTTGAGGGAGGGAACTTGCGAAAAACATCAACCTCCATCCAAAGGGGGGGGAGGAAGAGATGGGGTGTCTCTTTAAAGAGGGAACTAACCCGTACGTTCACAATGGCGAAAACTGGGAAAGGGAAAGCCATCTGCGGAGAGGAAGGGGGATTTTTCCAAGACTCAGAAGGGATCGCGTATATGGGAAAAAAAAAAGACAAAGCTTGAGAAAAGTCAACATGACTAAACCGAGGAGGGCAGCGCATTTGGCATGACCAAGGAACAAGACAGGCAGGGTGAAGGGGGTTTCTTCATGGGGAGGGCCAGTGAGGCCCAATGAATCGGCTGATATTGGGGGGGGGAGCGAAAGGAAGTCATGGCGCGAAAACTCAGTGGGAAATGGGACAATTTCCCAGGGTCAGTTTGCGCCCGGGATGTAGAGATTTTGGCGGCCGGAGTGGAAAATCCAGGGGAAAAAAAAAAGATGGGCAGGGAAACTGGATCACCTGGAGATGAGGTGTGTAGACCCCAATCATAAACCAATTGAAGATTGAAAAGGTCCACTCGGGAGCGCACTCTTTAAAGACCGCAGGGGGAGGCAAGAAGCCAGGGGAAGAAGGTGTGTCGCTTTACAGGAGGGGGAACAAACACGAGCCCTGCCGGTTCTTTAGCACGAATTGCGTTAATTTTATGAGCTCTAAGAGTGGACCTCACACGGGACACAGCCGTGTCTGAAGTAAGTAACCCACCCGAGAGAAGTAAAAGTGGGAAGAGAACAAGGGGGAATTTTGAGTCATCATGCACGAGTGCTCCAAAAATGAAGGGTTAGTGCAGAACTCTGGGGGGAACTCGCTAGAGAAAGGAGGACCTCGCACAGCTTTAGGAGGAAGTGTCCAGGTAGGAAGAACAGGTCCTGTCCACCCGTGTGTGAAGAAAGCTCAAATCGGGCGGACAAAGGAATGAAGGCCCGAATACAGCCATAAAGGAAAAGACGGACTAATAGGACGAAGACAGAGTTTGGGGTGCGATAATAAAACCATAGCCGAGGAAATTATTGATTTGCGCTCAAGATGCGCAATACGCAGAGGAGGTGCTTCCGAACGAATCAGGCATTGACCGAGGCTGATAATCCTTCAGGAAATTTCAAAGAAAGTGTTTTCTCAGATGGCTGGACGGCTCTCCTGCTACAGGTCATAATAGGGGGAATCATAGGCCTAGGACTGGGAAGCCAGGAGGAGAGAGCCTTACAGTGAATGCTTCTGAACAAAGGTGAACCGTTTCGTAAAAAAGGGGGCAAAGTCCGCGCCCCGGTAGCGAATTTTCAGCACTCCAAATATGCTGTACGCGAGGGAGGGATGAGGACACAAAGGGGAGAGCGTAAAAAGATCACGATGCACAGAAATATCTACCAAAAGTAGTGATACTTAAAGGAATCCCTGAAAGGGTGCATCCCAAAAAGAAAGGGACAAAAAAAACTGGAGTTGGATTGGATGTGCTTCTCTGTTTTTCTGAGAAGCTAAAAAACCAAAAAAAGGGTATTATAAAATGAGAATGAAACGAACAAAGGGGAGAAAGGAAAAGAAAAGAATAGGAGCCCAACCGCGCCGTGGCCGTTGGAACGAGAGCGCCGAGTCACATTTTCATGATGAAAGTATAACCCGGGGACTGGGGAGATTGAGGGGACGATACTATGTTGCACAGATCACCATGCGCGTCGGAACCCATGAGGTGGGGCGGGGGGAGAAGAGCTAGCCTGGGGGGAAGGAGGGACATACCTGACCACAAACAAAGCGACAAAAAAAGAAACCGCAGGGGGAAAAAGACACCAAGGTCTCACGCTAGAACTTCTATTTCCAGGCAAGAAGAATCCTTCGATGAGAAAATTCTCTCAGGCGAAAGGAAGAAGGCAGACAAGCGCGAAAACGCTAAGGCATTTATATAATCAAGAAAAGACCGGGGGGGGGGGGGGGGGGGGGGGGGGGGGGTCAGGTCTCGTCAGAACCTGCGCTATAACATCCAAGAGAAAATCCAGAAAGGGGCGCGTTGATCGTTCGACAAAACACTCGATGGATCGAGGAGGAGCTGTTTAGGCGAAGAAGAATGGCAAACGTGCACTCGGGCCAGCCTAGACTGTCTAATCAAACTTCTTCAAAACAAAGGGAAGCCGGGGACATTCCGGGAAGCCGGAAGCCGCTGTCACAAAGGTTGAAACAAAAGAGGTACGAAGGTACCAAGCAGACGTGCCTTGATTCTTGGCCTCAAAAATAAGACAGGTGCGGAATAACTCGGCAGGATGAGAAACACGACGTCCAAGTTCGGACCAAATGCGGGGGGCGCGCTGGGAGGGATGACTTCGACAGCTGTTTAAGGGACTTCAATTACACTCCATGGGTCTACTAAGAAAAAAGGACCGGGGTTCATAAGCGAAAACCTGGGGGCCAGAATGTTATGTTCCATCACGCCAAAACAAAAAAAAACGGTCTTCCAAAAGTTGCACTTTTTCTCTGAAAGAAGATTGGGAAAAGGGAAAAAAATCCTGTAAAAAAGGTTGAGAGGGCTATGTAAGAGTGGGAGGAAAGACACCACCAATATCCAGTGATCAGAACCCTAATCCCAGATAGAAGGAAAAGAGAAATGCGAAGGCCACCGACAAAACCATAAAACATAACTCTCACCGAATGGGAACCAGGGGGGGGGGGGGGGTGGGGGGTCACAATGTTTGGTGTGCTCTCCAGGATCGAATGTGGTCAGCCAACTCACTCAAAAGGAATCAAACAGGATCCGGAGAAAAGCGATGTTGGGGGGGCCATTTGTGGACAGCAAAAAATCGCCTGACAAAGCCCATCCGGAAGTTGGGGGACGAGATCATAAAGGTCAAACGGGAAGTCCTTAAGGTCCAGAAAGGAAATAGGCAAAAAAGAAGTTCATTCAGGAGCAGGGGGGGAAAAAACCTCATTGGGGGTTGACGGGCCAGAAAGAGTAGTGGGTAATTTCAGAAAAGAACAACATCTCGGGATCCAGGAAAGAGGGGGAGGGTGGGGTGTATTCTGACCGGAGACAAAGGAAGACAAAAGTCAAGGAACGGCTATTTGGCTACCTGAAGTGACCCTCAAAAAAACCTACAAAAGTCCGGATTTTCCTGCGGGGGTTAAGAAATGCCGGACAGAAACAAAAAGAAAAGCCGAATCAAAAGGATCATATGAAAGGCCTGGTAAATAGTGGGCTTCGTCCTCAACGGAGAAATAAAAGTACTCTTTAGAAAGACGGTGCGGGTACTTTGCATGAGCAGGGGTACACGTAAAGGAAAATGGGAATCTAGGGGGGGGAGAAAGAAGGCGAACGACACTAACCAGGTGGTTGCCAGTAAAGTTTTAAAGTCTGTTTACTGTCAAGGGGATGGGATCCAAAGGGGCCATCGTGCTGGCTGTTCTGGGTGGAAGGACGGAGTCGACAAAAACAAGGCGAGGAAAGGATTTGCTGGACGAAGAGATGTGGACACAGACATCAGGGGAAGAGAAATGCACTACGCGCACTCTCCAACAAAGACATGACGGAATCTTTAAGCGTAAACTACCGCATGTTATGAAATTACGGGGAAGCGGGTCCAATTATTGGGTACTTGGGTACGGTTAAAAAAAGGATAGGCCGGTAGCTTTTCAAGTCAGAGGGGCAGGGAAAAATGCCAAAGTTGGAAAAACATCTGCACTAACGGCCCGGAGAGAAAAGAATGACTGGGGGGTGCTTTGAATAAGAGGGGACGTGCCAGAATGAGATGACCGGAACCGCGCGGAATGGGGGGAAGGCTGCGTGAAAATCCCCCCAAGGATAAAGGTAGTGGTTGATGGCTGAAGGGGAAAATAACTGTAAAAAGAAAGGAAGAAAAAAGAAATGTGGGGACTTATAATTGTGGGGGGGCACAGGGTACACAATGGGCAACTGAGCCTAAGATGAAACGGGTGCTCTTGAATTCTGTGTCGGCCACGGCTTTAATGTGAGGGGGGGGGGGGGGGGGGGGTGGGGGGGGGCAGAAAGGTGATAAAGGATCATAGGCTTAACAGTTATCGCACAAAACGAAAAATATGGCAATAGGGAGCAGGTGTGCCGGACTCTATCTTCGGTGTCTGACGTTAGGGGAAGAATGGACGGAAACCGGTCGACATTTCGCACGAACAAAACTGGGGAAGATTCAGAAAACGGGGCAGGGAACCACAGAGGGCATCTGCGCCAGCGGGGAAAGGAGGCAGGCGAGTGGCGAATGGACGAGGAATTGCAATCATCCCATAAAAATACATACATTGTAAAAAAACGACGACTTCCAAGGATGTTTTGAAACACAGAGAGGGGAGAAACAAGAGGGTAGGAGGGCAAAGAGATCGGGGGGGGCGTCGCGAGGTCGAAACACACTCAAAAGGTTGAGATTAGGAGAGGTGGTCGGTTGGGTCGACGGCCTACCGGCTGATGTGAGAGAAGCGTGCCGACTGAGAAACCAAGACTTTTAGCGCGAGTAAAACAGTTGGTTGAAAGGGTGGGGAAGACTGTGGGGGTGGGTGGACAAAAAGATCGGCGAGGGCAAAAGAGCGCGACTCGAACAGAGGGGTAAAAGGGAAAGGGAACCACCAAAACAACTTCTTGCCTCAAAGAGGCGCAGCGGCTCCTCATCAAAAAGAGAGGGCAATGATGTCTTCAGGAGCTCACACATTATCGGAGAAAAACAAGAGGAAGGGAGAAGAAGAGAATAAGAGGACCCGGAAAGAAACGCAAAAGACAGCACACATTCACAAAGTGGGTTGAGAACGGAAAAAAGGGAGAATGAATGCGGGTTGAAAAAAGGACTAGAACCTCTGCAAACTAGACCGGGCCCCGCGGGGATGAAGTCGCATAAAAACGCGGGGGCACGGCCTTGAAAAGAAGCCAAAGTAAGAACGCTAAAATGTGTTCAACGAGCAGAAAAAGACAACGAAGCTGTAATGAACGGAGAAATTCATGGAAAGATGAAAGAAAATTCGAAACGGAATCAGGCCGGGGGAGTGGTGCCTAGGCGAAGTCACCCCAGAGCGTGGCGCTGCAGAGAAGTGAGAATCGGGGGGAACTGATCTTGGAGGAACTCAAATTGGGCAGTGAGTTAGCGGGGGGTAGAAACTGGTCCGTGGGGGTGTAATTCACTCAAGAGGACGGAATCGTGCCGTCATTCGAGGAGGGCGGGGAAGGGGGGACACACTATGTCTTTAATAAACAACGCAAGAAGTGAATGAAAAAAGGGGGGCCGGAAAGTCTTCGGGTAGGAAATAACGGACACCGCGGGGATGATGGGAGCTTGTCCCGAGGGAGAAGGGAAAAAAAAGCCAAGAGTGAATCCACAAGAAGAAAGAACGTGGACACAATTACTGTCGGGGAAAATCCCGCTCCAAGGGCAAAACTCCCCGGAAAGCTCGAAGGGGAAGGTGGGGGACCATGGGAGATAAGCCCCTGCAAACATTAGAACAAGAATGTTGCCTGAAGGGATTCACCGTTCTGGCCGTAATGGATTCCAATTTAGGGGGATGGACATCATTACCATCTTGGGGGACTCGAGGGGGGGGGGGGCCCTCGGACAAAGAACCGAGGCTTATCAGAAGCGAAGTTATTGCAAAGGGGGAGGAGATGATGGACGTACCGAAAATCGGAAGTGAAACAATTTGTAACGGGGGGTCCGGTAAAAGAATAAGTAACGGAGTTGAAAAATCCTTACGGTTTATAAAAGTGGAGAAGCACCCAAAGACGCGAATACACGGAGAAGTCAGGGAGAGCCGCGCATTGGAAGGGAAGTGACAAATGCCCTCGGTGGTTTGGGAAGTCTATAAAAGGACAAAGAAACTGAAGAAAGGTGGGTCAGAGCGGACGCGCTGGACAGATAAAATAAGAGGCGCGGGGAAGTGTAATTCCCATCTTGAAAAGGAGAAGCAAGAAAATGTCAGAGCGTTGGAGGCTCCTTTCTGTCCGAAAATCGAGGAAAAAAGATCTTTTTCGGTCGTCTTCCTAAAGGGGCCAAAAGAAAACGATTCACTCTCAGAGGGAGGGGGACAAAAGTTTTGTAAACCGAAAGGATTTTAAAGCCAGAGAGATTTTGGGGGAAGGCAGGAATCATCTGTTGTTGGCTGCGCAAACGGGAAAGAAACTCCGACGAGTGGAGTCCGTTGGAATACGGGGACAAAAGAGGGACGTAAAAGAATTTAGGAGGGGGCAGTGGCTCACGGGCCTCGAACCGAAAAGAAAAGAGGCAGGGGGGACCGAGATGGCGGAAGATGTTCTGAAAAGAACCGGAGTGGGGACACTGAGCTGGAGAGCTTCAGCGCCTGCACGATGTGTTTGCCCTCTTCATCTTTAAGGAAGTATTGTGACATCACCGCGAAGGGGGCGGAGAAAAGGGTCACGAAGGAAAAAGAAAAGGGAAGTCAAAAAGGCCTGACATGCCCACTCTCTGGGATCAGCTGCATTTAAAAGAGTGAAAGGGCAGAGCCCGGGAAGGGGGGGAGGACAAAGGGAAGGAGGAAGAATTGCCAACAACATCAGTGAAGACGAAGTCCTAAAAGCACAGTTTAATGGGATCATTAGGTCCTTTTGGGGGGGGAGGAAAAGTTTGGATCTGAACTTGAGGAAGTGGGAACGATGGATGTGGTCAAGAGGAAGACAGGGAAGAGGGCCCTATAAAGTTCCCAAAGGGTTTCAACACCACTGGCAGAGGAAAGATGAAAGAAAAAAAATTCCATCGAAGCGACCAGGGAGGAGGCGGGACAAGGGAAGAAACATCTAGCCCTTCGAAGTCGCAAAGGTAAAATGGGGCGGAAAGTTTTTTCGAGAGGGGGGAAAGATATTACCCGCGTAGGAAATGAACTCCGTCCCCTCTCAAACAGATTAACTGGAGGGACGCCACCCATCAGGGAAGAAAAAATAAAGGTTCGGGGGGAATCATGGCACAGAATCCAACCTGCCTAGTGTGGAGGGCATAATCAAAGGGAAGGGGGGGCGGGGGGCCTTGCGCGACTGTAAGGCGCCAGGAGAAAAAAAGAGGGAAACGCCAAAGCAGTCTTCTTTAAGCGCTTCCTCTACTGATGCTGCCTTGGGTTTGGGGGACTAAGGGAAAGACTCAAAGGAGAGGAAGGGGAAAAGGATACAAGTAGAATCCTTGCCATGAGGATAAGGGGACGAGGCCGAGCCAAAAAGAAACTAACGAAAAATTGAATTTTTGGTCGGCAAAAAAGCACGTTTCTCTGGTCCGGCTTAAGAACTGGTGCTCCGGGGGGTAGAAACTCTGATGTCAATTGAGATGGAGGGAAGAAATCCTTCATTCCTTTCCGAACTGGGTCTCATGAGGCAAAAAGGCAGCAAGGGTCAAGGGAGGAAAATGAATCTTGATGGAGAGAGGGGGAGGGGGGACGCAGCGAGAACTTTAAATGTCTCATGAGGCAAAGGGGAAGGAAGGGGAGGAGATGTGTCAGGCTGTCCGCGCCACACGGGAAGAGGGGGCAGCACTCCATAGGGCTAAGATGAGAGACTTCACCTAGTCGGAAAAAAAGGAATCAGAACCCGGGTGCTATACCGAGAAAACGTCAAGGGAAAAAAGGGAAGCTTCTCGGCAAAAAAGAAAAGGGGAGGAGGGGGGACCAGAGCTAAGGTTGTCTGCGCCTTGGGAGTGATGATCGAGAAAAAAAAAAACTGAGGAGAAGAGAGAGATCTGCAAAGAAGAAAAGAAAAATGAAAAAAAAGTCCACCCTTCAAAAAAAACGGGAGGGGGAACGACAGAGGCAGGGGAAAAGGGGTGAAAGGTTGATTGGAAGGAGGAGACAAAAGGGTATGGGTCAGGCAAGGGGAGGGCATCGCCGCGCGTGGTCTCCTAGTGGAAGGATCCGCACAGAAAGTCCGAGACCCAACTTGAGGCTGAGAACGCGACTTGGAACACCACCGGACTACAGGAAGTAAACGGAAGTCCAAATGAGTCTCCTGCAATAAAAAACAGAAACAGAAGATTCCAGGATGGGAGATAGGACAGGAACCCGCTGCGCGAAACATCACAAGAGAAACAAGGAGAGGAAAAAAAACAGAGAATGAAGGAAGGATCAGAAATTCCAAAAACTGATCGCGTTTACAAGAAAAATGAACAGAATCGCAACAAAACGCGCAACCCTTCGCGGTCGGGGTCTTGCAAGACTAAACAAGTCTAAATTTCTCTTATATTGGAAGGCGACAGGAGAATTCACGGACTTTCGACAGTCGATGGCATGTAAGTCAAATGTCAAAGAAGGAACGCGATACCTGGTCTGCGGGCAGGAGGATGTCTTGAATGGACTAAGAGAGGAGTGCAAACTGGGCTCAGGTAGTTCTCCAGGAGAAGGACACACTGGAGGCACGATAAAGGGGAACTTTGCCAAAAACTCGGCCTGCAGGATCCGGTACTCTTGCATGAGAAACACGGCCTCGGCCAAGGTGACGGCGTCCAGCATTGGGGGGTCATTATTAAAGGAAAAGGCTTTGCCGGGTTGACGGAAGGGAGCTACTACGCGGTTACATGGGAAAACGCTCAGAAAAACCATTATCGGGGGACGAAAAGTAAAGCAGGCTTAGGGGGATGGGGGAGTCATAACGAAGCGCCCGGCATAAAGTGGTCCAGCCGTCGAGGACTAAAGGGAGGTCTCAAACGCGCAGGCAGTAAACAAGGGGAAAAAGGGGAGAGGGCCACTCTGGCTTCAACTACATTACAAAAAATATAAAGTCAAAAACTAGAGAAGACCAAGAGACCGTCCAAAGGAAAAAATGGAGGAACAAAACCGCACAAAAGGAAGAAGAGAATGATCCCAAGGAAGGAAAGGAGGAAGGGCAACCCTGATTGGTGTGAGGCTTTCTAATTACATTTTCTTCCAAATCTGCCTCACGTTTTGGAATAACGCACAATTTGGAACATGCAATCAATCAATGGACCCCAACGAAAAACAGCGGTGGGGCCGTTGTTCCAGAACAATCGTCTAAAAACGGCCGGTTTGAAGTTAGAAGATGAAAGGGGGAGAATCCACTGTGCCCGGTGATGCTACGGGAAGAAAAAGATAATCACTGGAGCTTTCGTTCAAACAGCGGCCTAATAATCAGGGGGTTTAAGCCATGCACGGGGGAAAAAAAGTACTTTTGTTAGAGGAAATCGTACGCCAGAGAGCCAAAACATGGAGGGAGTGAAAGGCGGGACGATGGAACACAAAAGGGGGAAACGCGATGGTAAGAGACCGAAGGTAGAAAAAAAAAAAAGAAAAACAATAGAAAGTTTACTGGAAATGCTGAAGCAAAAAAACAAATCCAAAAAAACCGATTCCTGGGGAAAGGAACGGAAATGTGGGGTTGGGGAAGAGAAAAACCGGAACAGACCAATGAGAAGGCAGAGAAAAACAGCGGGCTCGGTGCGGGATAATGCCATAGAGGAAGGGTGCAAAAAGGGGTGGCGAATACTTCGGATAATTTCTCTCATACAGTTGACTTCACATGCAATTGGGGAAAGGCTGTTATATACTGCAAGGTGATGGAGCAAAGCCCGGCGGTGGACTGTCAGCGAACGGAGGAGAAAAACCAAAGTTTCAAGCAGGTGAGGGAGAAAGAACACGCCATCATAAGGGGACCTCACGCCATGCTGGACTGGGGCAGGGAGCCAAACTTTCATAACTGGGGATGCAGGCGGAGGGAGGTGCGTACGTAGATGCCTTTCAGCCGTAGGAGGGGAAAGGAAAAAAGCACAGTGACAACCGTCTTGCTTGACGAGGACAAGGAAGGGAGGACGGTTTCTTTTCGGAAAGTTATCTAATAAAAATGGAAAGAAAGAAAGACCGAATGGAACGAGAGGAACATTAGGTTCTGGGCAATACTCGGGGGACCTACAAGATCCACACGAAGGGTGCTCAACCCCAGAAAGTTACCAGCTTACCGCGGAGGGTACATGGGGAAAAAGGACCGGACGGGAAGAAACGAAAAGGTTTTCGAAAGGGGGCAGGTGCGGGTTGGACACAAAGAAAAAACAACGAAAGTCCTGGTCAGACGTGTAGGGGGGTAAGGGAAGGGGCTTTGAATAAAAACATCAAGGGGGGAACGTTTGTACAGATCAAGAGGGGGAATGTCCAACCAGTGTCGGTGCAGAAGGCACAAATCTGGAGGGAAAAG
>Ga0179593_1589180_pt1 | contig 11713 bp, 11 predicted proteins | sample CZODoug2_1_08_16_FD_185931 | JGI IMG/M metagenome (GOLD analysis project Ga0179593, IMG submission 185931) | Vadose zone soil fungal communities from Angelo Coast Range Reserve, California, USA - CZODoug2_1_08_16fungal (PacBio error correction) | ecosystem: Environmental > Terrestrial > Soil >...
GGGGGGGGGGGCACGGCGTAGGGCCAGGAGGGGAAGAAGGAAGAAGAGGGTTCATCACCTACGGACGGCTCATCACGAAGGAAGGGAAACAGAGGCGTGCGAGAAAATGCCGTAGTTTAAATGAAGCCGCCTAACGGAAGCCGGAGTTCCGCTGGGGGAGGGGGGGGAGGGAAAAAAGGGCCTTTTTTCACTGAGAAGAAAAAAAAACAAGCGGCGGCCGGTGACGCGCGATGTTAGAGCGGAGGTAGTCGGAAGGAGAGGAAAGAAAGGGGTGGGGGGGTTCTTATCTCTTGAAAAAGATCGGCGGCCGCAAATTTAGGAACAAGGTCAAGGTTGGTCAAAAAGGGGGAGGGCAAGCATTGTATTTTCCAGAAAGAAAGGAACGTGATTGCCGCGGCTATAGGTTGGGGGGGGCGGGGAGCTTCTAATGTCAGAGGGGGAAGAAAAGGGGGAAGAGTGCCTCTTAAATTGTTAGAGGAGAGGGAGGGGGGAAGGGACATTCCCCTGAGTTTTGACAGAGGACGATAAAAGAAAAAAGTTGGGAGCAGGGAAGGAGGAGAGGCGACTCTTCCCGGGAGAGGGGGTTCGATACACTTCACCCCGGCCTTTGGGAAGTGTTAAAGGAACCTGGGCAAGGAAAGAAAAAAGGAAAAACGAGAAGAGTTTCCATTCCCTTCCCATAAGAGAGAGGTAAAAAGGGTCAATCTCTGCTGCTTTCCGCAGTCCAAACGCTGAGAGAAGGCAGAAGGCCGTCACAATTTTTGATATTCATGAAGGAGGCAAAAATTTGCTTCCGATGATGAGAAGAGACGGGGGAGGAGTTTAAAGGGGGGGAAGGAAAGAAGAAAGGGGGGGTGAGAGCTACCACCCTCTCCTTCACTCAATATTCCCGAGAGGGGGGGGAGATAAGGAGGCGGCCTCCGCCGCGAAACTCAGGGGGAAATGTGGCGGACTCGCAACTATGGGGGGGGGGAAGGAAGAGGGGGTACGGGTCAAAAATCTCTTATTCGGCAAAGAAAAGAAAAAAGAGAAAAAACAAGGATCCACTACGTGCCTTGCTCTAGGATGGGTAGGCAGGGGTCCAAGAAGAAAAAGGGAAAAAAGGGGGGAAGCGCCAATTTATCTGTCATTGGAAGGGGGAAAAGGAATACGTTTTTGATTACCTACTAATGAATCGCCGGGGAGGGGGAAACCGGCGCGGGGACGAGCGGGCGATGCAAAGGGAAGAAAAAGAGTCTCGCTTTCTATCCTCTCGAAAAAAAGGAGAAAGAGATGCAGCGAGACGATCGCCCGCGGCAAAAATGCAAACCGAGAAAGTGCAGGGGAGGAAATGTAAAAAAGACCGGCTATTCTTTCGTAGTTATCAAAACCGGAGAAAAAAAAGGAAAAAAAAGACGTCCAGTCAATGCCCCGAAATTCCATTGAGGAGGCAACCAAGGAAGGGGAGGGGATGACGCACAGGTAAACCGCGTTTCAATAGAGCAAGGTTCACGTAGGGGGGAAGGGCGACCGCTGTTTTTGGATTTCCGCTCAGCGATTTTTGAAAAAATATAGCCCAGCGCAAACCAGGGAAAAAAAAAAGGGGGACCAGGCACGGTTTCCTTTTCGGAGGGGGGAAAAAGGGGATTCCATTCTTTCCGTCTCTGGAAGAAAGCATGGAAGAATGGCGGGGAGAAAAACCCCCTTTGACTTGCTGCGAAAAAAAAAAAATGGAACTGAACGCAACCCGCCGGCTTGACCATTCAGGGGAAAAACCAAAGGTGTACGCCACTGGCTAGGAAGAAAATTGGTGAGGCCAGTCGAGAGAAAAAGGAAGAAAGAAGGCCCTCCTACTAAAAAAGCAGAAGGATTCTACCTAGTTTTTCATTCCATTATACGCTGAGGTGACCCAGAGACAGGGAAGGGGGGGAAAGGGGATCAACTTCTTTCCTGCCCGTAAAGGAAAAGAAAATAAAAAGACGGAGGGTGTACGTGTATCGAACAACTTGTTAGTAAAAAATAGGGGAAAGGAAGGGAGAGGGGAGTAAGAATCTTCAGTAAAACTCGCAGTGGAGAAGGGGGGGGAAAGCCTTCAGAAGGCTAGCTGTCAACAACACAGGGGAATGGACAAGAAGATCTATCCTGGAGAGGAAAGAAACGTTTAATCCTTCCGTGGGAGGGGGGAATCTGACCAGTAGAAGCTCTCGTTGTACCGTCCCAGGTCACCAAAAAGGGCAATCACGTAATAAAGAGGGAGAAAAGCAAGGCGGAAAGAGTTCTCGGATTAAAAGGGAAGGAGGGGGGGGACCCATTGCCGCTGCAAAAGAAATGGGAAGATCTCTGGGGGAGACAAACAAAAGGCATCCTCTATATCTTATAATCCATCGTAAAGGAAGAGGAGGGGGAAATCGAGCGTCACCGGCCTCCGCTGCGAAGGGATAGGAAGAAAGCGGAAAGAGTGCTCGTCGCTCAGAGGCGCAGGCAGCTTAAGTTAGGTCTGCCTTCATTTACACTCCGGGCACCTCATCAGAGAGACCACGGGAAAAAGAAGGGCTTGGGAAAACGATATTCCTAGGGAAAAGAAAATAGCGACAATCACAGGAAGGAAAAGGAAAGACCAAGAACACCTAATCTCTCTCAAAAAAAAAAGAAGGAGGTTGTCTGGTTTTACTATTTTGATTAAGGGGAAATGTCGCGAGTGAAAGAAGAGGTAACAACTACTGACGCGTAAGAAAAAGAAGACGCAATAGGCGTGCGATAAAATGCCGGAGTTAAATGAAGAAGCCGGCCAAAAAGCCGAGGAAAAAAAAGGGGAAAAGGGTGCTTATCCTTTTGCCCTTCAGAAAGAAAAAAAGTGACGCGCGATGTTAGCGCACCCAGCATGAGAAGAGGGGGGGACGGTACTCTAAAGATGAGCCTTTGGGGGGGGGATCCTCGTGTCAGGCACCCCCATATATCTGCGGAAAATGGGGGGAAGCGGCATTGGTCACCCCTTGGGGGGGGGTTGGACGAGAAAGAGGTGAAAAAAGGGAAAGAGGGAGGACAACTCTTACTTGATTGAAGGAAGGGGGTCCAGGCTTCATCCTGACGGTAAACGAGCGCGAGGGGGCAAGAACGGAGTCTAAGGAAAAAGAGGAGGGAGGAAGTCTCGATTTTGGGGGAAAAAGAAGGGACTTCCCCTGAGTTTTTGACAGCTTAGCGTCTGAGGAGAAGACACTTTGAGGGTGTCTGAGGAGAAAAGGAAAGGGGAGAGTACACCATTTGTTCGAGAAAAAAAGAGTGGGATAGAGTTGGGTTCGGGTACCGGGAATAACCCAGACAGGAACTTCGAAAAGGGGAAGAAAAAGAAGAGTATCATTGCATTAAAACCCCAGGGGAGAGGAGACTGGACCGCAGTCGCCGGCCCCATAACGATTCGACGATCCGGCGGAAGGAGGAGGAAAGGAGAAAGTGGCGTTACCACCTTTTCGTCCGAGGAGAAAAAAAAAAAAAGGGGGGGACAAAGCGCGGTGCCGTTCAGTTTAAAGTTGCCGGAACCTTGTGGGGGAGGCGCTAAAAAAAAAAAAAAAGAAGGGAGGGGTGGGGCAACGGAATTCCGCCTAACTGGAAGAGAGGAAAAAAAAAAAGGAAGCGAACTCGTGCCGTGCACGCCGGGTGCAACGTGGCGGAGGAAAAAAAAAAGGGGGTTTCAAACCGAGAGGGGGGGGAAAAATACAAAAACATCGTGTCTCCATCCAGTATCCAAGACAGGGGGACCGAGGCCTGGGCGGCAAAGAAAGGGGGAAAGGGTGTCAAGAATGCCTAATTTTTAATCGCTCATTGAGAGGGGAAAAAGGGGGGGAAAGAGAGCTTCTCCCACTTCGCGATTCATACGTGTTTTTGGAAGGAAGGAAGAAAAGGTAACCGGGAAAAGGGAGGGGAAAAGGCAATTGATCTTTTTACATTCTGCGGCTCCTAGAGAGAAGAAAAAAAAAAGGAGGATGAGGAAAATATATAGATACCATCGCGACGATCGGCAGGAAGGGGCAGGAAATCGCCAGAGAGGGGAAGGGAAAGGTAAGAACAGACATTCTATTCATTTCTGTAGTTAAATCAAGAAAGTGGTCGAAGCTCTCTTCCACTTCCAATGCCCGATACAATGAGCGATTGGAAAAGAGGGAAAAAAACCAAGGCAGGTTACTTTTTACCACAGAAGAAGAAAAAAACGGTCCAATAGAGTCACTGGCAACGTATGTATCCGGACTACCGAGGGGTTTTGGATGGAAGAGAAGAAAAAGAGAGGAACCTCTCAATCCCTCTCAAAAAAAAGAAGAAATTGCTAAAAAAAAAAAGAAACAAATACACCGGCGTGCCCGCCACGGAGTTCGCGGCGGAGGGAATTCACAGTTCTGGGGGGCCGAAGTTTTACAAAAAAGAAGGGAAAAGTAGAGGGGGGGGGGGGGGGGTAGCGAAGAAAAAGAGAAAAAAAAAAAGAGCTCTCAATCAACTTAAAAAACTGACGGCACCGCGGCTTGGCCCGAGGGGAAAAAGAATGGGAAGAGGGAGAAAAGGGGGGGGAACGCCAGGCGCCTAGAGAAGGAAATCAACAGCATGCCCGCTGGCACTGCGGACAGCAGAAAAACAACCATGGAGCGTCTGGGAAGGGAAAAGGAAAGGGGGAAGGTTCTTGCAGTTTTCTCACCTGCGTCCTGAGAGGGACGAACCCCAACTCTCATAACAAAAGCCGCGGGTGACGTGTATAGGGGGGAAACGGGAGCTTCGGATAAAAAGGAAAGTAATCATTCACGTGATCCCCCACTGTTGGGGGAGGGAAAAGAGAAAAGAGGTCCCAAACTCAGGGGAATGTCAAAATCTATCAAAAAAAGAGATACAGTGCGGATTCACTCTTGTAAAGAGAAAGGTAGCTTTGGCAACCGTCCTGACCATAGAAGCCGAAGGAAAATGAAGACTGGTCGCAAACTATAGCAGGGAAAAAGAGAGGAAGGGAAAGAAGGAGGAAATCTTGAGAGAAAAAGAAAAAAAAAAAAGGGTGACCCATTTTTCCGCTGCAAAAATAAATTTGAAGGAAAATATCGTTGAAGGCACATGGGGGGGGAAAAAAAAATCATCCTATATAGCGTAGAATACAGAGTAAGAGAAAAAAAGAGGGGGGAAGCTACAAACATATCGCGTCACCGGCCGCCGCTGGGTTCAAAGAATGAAAACGGGGGGGGGGGAAAAAAAAAGGAGAGGAGCTCAAACTAAGTATGAGGCGGCTTCATTTACACTCCGGCATTGGGGAAAAGAATATTAGCTCTGAAGACCAAAGTTCAGAGTTATTTACTCGTTAAGAGAGGGGATGGAACCTCATCAATCTCGACTTCTCACCTGTGGCCAAGAAAAGGCAAAACCCCAGAAGGAACAACAAACAACGGGGGAAAGGGGGGAAGGGGATTGGGGTTTATATTTGTTCCTTCTTATTCCCATGGGAAAAGAAGGAATGAAGGCATATCTTGAACGACTCAAATCCCGAAGGAAAGAAGAAAAGAAAGGCGGGGAGAGAAAATGCCGTATTTTAAATGAACCGCCTACCTTGGAAAAAAAGAAACTTTCCGCTGGCTTTTTTACCCAGTTTTCTTATCATGGGCCCAACCGCAGGGGGGGCCCCAAGGGAAGAAAAGGGAAAAAAAGGAGAGAGGTACTCTTTATTCTACGCTCTCTCGGTGAGGGGGGGGGGAATCTTTGCCGTCACCCCCAGAGATCGGCGGCCGCAAGGAGGGAAATGTGGGAAAGGGGAAAGAAGATGCCAGAAGGAGGGCCAGCGAATTTATAGCCAAGCTCTGACGGGAGGGGAAAAATCCAGGCTCAGCGACGGTAACGAGCGCTTCTAAGGGAAAAAAGAACGGGGGGGCCACAATGGGGGGGGAAAGGGGGGGGGGGGGGGGGGGATTAGAGTCTTTATTTGGGCGAAAGGATTTTTGACAGCTTAGCTTCTTGAAGGCGAGAAGAAAATTGAACGAGAAAGGGACAGCTCCGGGAGTGTAATCACCCTTTTTCTATACACGTCACAAAGAAGGGGGGTTCGTGTACCTTGACTGGCAAAGGACGAAAGAAGGGGGGCTCCGAGGGTGAAAAGAAAGGAGAAGGGATGAAACCCCGCAGGAAAAGAAGCAGCCTGTCTCGGCATTCTTTTCCCTGTCTGAAACGTCCGGAAAAGGGTGGGAGATGGAAGAGAAAAGACAACTTGGCGGCCGATGCTTCAAAAATCAAAGCCGCGGGAAGAAATCCTTTGAAACGTAAAGGGGGTTTGGAGGAAAGAGAAAGTGCCTAGGACTTTTTTCAACAGGAGGCCGACTAACAGGGGGAGGGGGCCAAATAAAATCCGAAGGGACTCAGGGGGGGGGGAAAGGAAAAAAGAAGGGTTTGTCTATTTCTTTAAAGCTTTGCCATAGGGGAGGAAAGGAGCGGCAATCCAAAACATCGTTCGCCACGACCAGTAGGACTTTGTGGGGGAGTTTTAAGGGAAAAAGGAAAAGGGTGCCAGACCTTTCCTAATGTTGAAGCTCTCATTGAAAAGAAGTCGACCACGGCGCGATTCATACGTTTTTGATTACCGAGGGGAGGTCGAAGGTAAAAGGGAGAGAAGGGAGCGGTGGACAGGCTTCTTCTCCGTATCGTCCTCTCTGGGGAGAAAGAAAAAAAAGTAGGATGAGGAAAGAGATATATAGCCATCGATACGAGTCGGCACGCCGGGGGAAAAGGGAAAAAGAAAAATACTCACGAAGTGGCTTTCTCTCTCCTGTTTACCGGTCAAAAAACGGCGATTCATCGTTATGTAAATCAAAAACGGATGAGAGAGAAGCGAAAAAAATTCAAATGAAAAAGGAGATTCCACCTTCTTGTCATGTCGGCAACCACTTCGGGGAAACGAAATGGCTTCCGCCCATAAACCTCGGGAAAAAGATCCGGAAAAATGTCGAAAAAGGGGTGCCGTCTCATGCGATTTTTGTAAAAAAAAAAAAAGTGCCCCACCCAAAAACAGAAGGAGAGGAGCCGAGAAAAAAAAGTAAGAGGCGGCGGAAGAATCCTTATCTTCCAGTTCGTCGGCAAAAAAGGAGGCATATTGCTTGGAAGGCGCTGGTGGAGCGTGGGGATAACCAGAAGGAGGAAAAGCACTTTAAAAACTTAAACGTCACCGGATTGTGTGACCAATTCAGGATCACATAGGGGAAGCCACTGGAAAAGAAAATTGTTGAGCCCTTCTCCGGAGGACCTTATCAACATCATGCCCGAAATAGGTCTAAAGGGGGAATTCCAGAGGACAAGGAGAAACGCTTAGCCGTTTTTCCGTCGGAAAAAGCCCTTGCCCATCAGGGGAAACTCAAAGCACGCGGGTGAGAAAGGGGGATACGCCCGGGAGCGTCCTTCCTCCTCCGGAAGAAAAAAGCACCACGGTTTGAGTCTCGTCCTTCAGAATCTAAGCTGGCAAAGAAGGGCTAAGACCCCAAAAAAGAAGAAGGGGACAAGCTGTACCCTGTTAGCCGAAAAAAAAAGGAGAAGCGCTCGTTTACCGGTCTCGTCGAAGAAAACCAAACCTAGAGGAAAAACGAAAAAAGGGATAATGTCGCTTTACATCACTTTCTGTAGAGGGGAAAAGGGGGGAGGACCAAAAAGTGGTTTACCCATTTGCCGGCTCAAAAGGGGGGGAAAGTAAAGATCTCTGGGGGGGGAAAGAATCACAAAAGGAAATCCGATATAGCTTAGAATACAGAGGAAAAAAAGGGAACGAACATCGCGCGTCACCTCGCCGCTTGTGGTGGCGGGAGGAGGGAGTACCACAACCAGCGGAACGCGTAAGAGAAAAAAAAAAAGGGGGAAAGGCGGACTTCCTTTCACCCCTCCTTAATAAAAAACGCCTCTCTTAGCTGATACCTCAGGTCAGAGACGCGGAAAGGGAAAACGCTATGCCTGCTTAACCTCCAGAAAAAAAAAAAAAAAAAAACCTGGTGGGCCTACGCCGTGCCAAATAGTAAACCAAGCGTAGCCCCAACAAGGAGGAAAGAGAAAGGGGGGGAGGGTGGCCGCGTATTTCCCCCTTTTCTCATGTCTCGATTGCGGAGGGGAGAAAGAAGTTTTCACAACGATAAAACCTAGGAACGGGAGGGAGGCGAGAAACTGCCGTGGATTTTAAATGAGCCGCCTAACGGAGAAAAAAAAAAAAGCTTTCCGCTGGCGTTTTTTAACCAGTTTTCTTGAGAAGGTAAAAGACACCACAGCGGGAGAAAGGGGAGGCACCAAGAAGAGATCTTACTCTTTATTCTAACGCTAGAAAAAAAGGGGGGTGTGGTTATTATCCTCTGGGCAAAAGAGGAAGGGGTTGCAGCTCAATGTGTCAACCGCTTTGGGGGGGGGGGGGGCACCGGGGGGAGTAGTCGGGCCCTTCCGCAAGGGAACGGTGATCCGCTCACTATTTCATCGTGATGAAAGAAAAAACTTGAGGGGGATTGGAAAAAAGGGAAGAGAAAAGGATCGGTAAACTATCTCTTCTAATGGTCATACTGTGGAGAAAAGGGACAGCGTGCCTCGAATGATTAGAGTCCGGATTTGAGGAAACAAACCTGAGAAGCTTGCTTACTGAAGAAAGAGAAGTGTGCTGAGTTAATGAAGTCTTCCTTCTACTCCCCGGGAAGTTGTTCGATACACGAAAAATTATAGTATGGGCGGGAAAGGGGAGTCCCCCGGCAATACCCTTAACTTCTCCGAGGGTCATAAAAAAAGGAAAAAACTCAGGTCGACTCTTCGGCTGCTGGCCGCAGGAAAAAACCTGCTAAAAAAGGGACGCCTGGCCGTCCCACTGTTGGGAGATGAGAGGAAAACCTTTGCGTCCTATGATTAATTGGTCAAGGAAGGGATGAAGGTTAAAAGGGGAAAGGGTTATTCGCTAACCACCAGCTCCTTCAACGCAATATGCCTATGCGGGGGAGGTGGGGAAGATAAGTATGCTTGCCTCCGCCGCGGAACTCCGTGCAAAATAAACTTCTCGAGAAAAAAAGAGGGGGGTGGGGGGAATCGCGGGTTTCAAAAAAATCGCTGAGAGGGCACAAAACAGCTTTCGCCCTCCCAGGATCCAAGAAGGGGAAAGGAGAAAGCGATGGGAAAGTTTCGGTGTCCAAAGATAACCCGGAAAAAGGGGGGTGGAGCGCTCATTTATCGGGCATGGGACGAGGATCTTCGACAAAAAGAACGAAAAAAGGAGAGGAAGAGCCGGCGGGTGAAGGCACCCTTTAACCCGGGCGCGAAAGCACTTAGAAAGGAAAGGCGGCGGCGCCGATCTTCTCCTGGCGATCTCTATAAAAGATAGTAGCAGGAGAAGAGGGACGAGAAGGGAAAGGGAAGCTCGAAGTGCTTTCTCTCCCGTTGGAAAGGGGGAGAGATTCATTTCTTAGTAATCAAAAACGTATGAATAGAGAAGGGGGGGAGCAATCACAAGAGAGAGAAACCCGCTTCGGCAGGTCGGCAAAAAAAGGACAACCGAAATTTCTCCTCCCATTAAAACCGCGTACAAAGAGGAAGGGGGAAAGTAAGGGGGGAAGGGCCGCTCAGCGATTTTGAAAGCCCGCGAGGGACAAAAAAAGCCCTCGCAAAACCATAGTTTCTAGCGCAGCAGAGAAAAAACTTCGTGAAAGGTGGGAGAAGAGGACAGTTTCGGTCGGCCTCCTTTTTTGCAAAAGCATAGGCATAACGATACAACAACAACCCGTTGACGTGGAGTGACATCCAAAAGAAAAGAAAAACTCAAAAAAAGGAAACAAATTCGATCATCATCGGACGCAAGGTCCACTTGGCGAATGCATCTCCCAAAGGAGGACGTATCTATCAATCCGGCGCACAGCATGCCCGAGAAGGAAAGAAAAAGTTGTGGAGAGCGAGGAGAACTCGGAGACGTTCCTGGAGGGGGATCAACTGCGCCTTGCACACAACACGATAAGAACAAAAGCCGCGGTGGACGTGTATCGAACAAATTGTTTGGGAGAAGAAAACGCCGCCTTCAACGAAGCAAAGGGGAAAAAGAAGAAAGAAAATAAAAGCCCCAATCCGAGACTCTAATCCTTCCGAGGCAACGCTGTACAGAGCTTGCACATCTTACCATTAGAAGCGCTAGTGAGGGTAAAGAGAAGGAGAGGAAATTCAGCTGGAAATCCTTCTGGAAATCGTGGCAAAAAAAAAAGGGGTTACCCATTGCCGCTGGAAGGCGGGAGAGGTGGAAAAAAACGGCTCCGAGGAGAGCGTAGAATACAGAGTAACGCTCGCATCTGGGTGAAGAAAGGAAGCTGTGGTGAGGGCGAAGTGGCAAAAAGGAGAAGAAAAAAAAAGACTTAAGGAACGAAAAAGCGCCTTCTTCTAAGTTAGGCAGAAAGAAAAAAAGACGCACGCTCTCTTATCTGATCCGTAGAATTCCGCAGAAGGGGGGGGAAAAGAAAAGCCTCAATCGCGACATTCTCACCTTTGGCCATACGCCCGGGAAAAAAGGAACACAACACAACGTAGGATGATGAAAATAGAGGTTAGGGGTGTGAGGGGGGGGAAGTCAAGGGAAAAAGGAGCAGGAAAGCAGCATATCTTTTTGACAAAAGAGCCCTACTTGGCCGTGGTATCAGCGAAGAGAAGGAGAAAAAGAAGCCGTAACGTAGCGCCTTTCCTCCTGAGCTGCCGCGCACCTTTAAAAAGGAAACAGTTTTCTTATCCTTTTGGGGGGGAGGGAGGAAAGGCAAAAAAAAAAAAGCGAAAGGGTGGAAAAAGGAGAGCGTTACTCTGTATTCTCCTCTCTCTCGGATGGAAGGGATTTCCTCTTTGCCGTCACCCAAAAGGAGAGGAGGAAGGAAAGGAAAATAAAGGGGGAAGAAGTCACAGCAAGTGATTTCGCCTCTAGTTTATAGCCAAGCTCTGAAGGGGTCCAGTCTTCAGCGGACGGTAAAACGAGCGAGGATAAGGGGGGAAAAAAGCAGGCAAAGGGGGGGGGATAGATCTCGGATTTTGTTTCGTTTATAGCATTTTACATTACCCAAGGAGGAAGGCTAGACTCCAAACCGTTTTTGCTCAGTGATGAGTGAGAAGAAGGAGAATCAAGCCGTTCGAAAAAAAAGGTGAGGGGCGCTGCTTTTGTTATGCTATGTGTGGTGTTCGGGGAAAAAAGGACGCAGTTGATCACCCCTTCAGAACAGGACCGGAGAAGGGGGGGGGAGAGGGGGAAAACAATTGAAAAAAGGTCGAAAAAAAGCGGGCATGCTGTGTCCGGCTGCGCGATCCGTCGCCTGGCAGTAAGAAAAAGGGAAAGGGGAGAAAGGGGGAGGAGGAGAAGGAATTGGTCAAAGCCGCGGTTCCTTTCACTTTTAATTGATGAGAGCAATGAAGAGGGGAGGCGCTCCACCATCGCCTCACGCACTATGCTATGCGTTTGTAGAAAAGAGGGGAGGAGCTGGAAAGGAAGAAAATGAGAGGGAGGAGCATAGCAACTGGTTTTCGATTGCGCTGGGCATCGCGGGGGAAAAAAAAAAAAAAGCGGTCTCCACTACCAATGAATCCAAGACGGGGCCCCGGGGGGACTGAAAAGAGGGAGGAAAAAATGGAAAAGAAGGCCGAAGGTGGAAGCGCTATTGATCGGCTGGAATTGAAAAAGGGAGTCATACGTTTTTTGATTACCTACGAAATGATTCGCAGGAGGGGGAAAAAGAAGAAGGGGGTCGTCTCGCTGGCT
>Ga0179593_1590651_pt1 | contig 11713 bp, 9 predicted proteins | sample CZODoug2_1_08_16_FD_185931 | JGI IMG/M metagenome (GOLD analysis project Ga0179593, IMG submission 185931) | Vadose zone soil fungal communities from Angelo Coast Range Reserve, California, USA - CZODoug2_1_08_16fungal (PacBio error correction) | ecosystem: Environmental > Terrestrial > Soil >...
CAACTTGAAAGGGCTCCCGTAACAACTCCCGAAAGACCGCAAAAGAACAGCAACTCAGTTGAGGGATACCAAAAAAAAAAAAAAATCGGGGCCGCAGAGGACTGAAGAGGGGGGGTTCCATTCGGTTGTCCTAAAAGGTCCCGATGTGATCATAAATTCAATAAATAAACGCTGCAGCAGGCCGTAAGGGGGATCGAGGGGAAAAAGGAGGGGACTCCTTGAAAAAGAGAGCAGGCCTTAAGGAAGCCGAAAGGAGATCACCCGGCCGTTTCTTCCGTTCGCTAGACAAGGCCTCAACAGCCACGTAAACGCAAAGTGAACAACGTCGGGCAAAAAAAAGGGGGAAAAGGAACCTAGAACTACCACAAAAGGGCAACTTGTGATACAAGCTCCCAAATTGCACTACAGGCCTCGCAGACTTTGCCGAATTCAAAGCTGGGGGCAAGAAACTTATGGTTGCAGTCAGGTCAAAAAGGGGAAGTTCAAGAAGCCATTCACCAGGGTTCTTGTTCCCGTTGCCAAGGGGACTCGTAGGGAAGTCGAGAAAAAGGATAAGGCAACCAGGCTGGGGAAAATCAAAAAAAAAGGCCCATGGGCTGTTTCAGTCATTCCTCCTCGAAAAAAAAAAATTGTGACGCGACCCCGGAAGCATGCTAAAGGAGGGGATTCGCATAAAAGTCAGCTTTAAAACGCCCTTTACTTAGACGTGGGACGTCCGGCCCATAAGTTCCTTCTGCATCACCATCGGGGAAAGAGGATCATAGGGGGGGGAGGGGGTTCGGCTAACTAGTTAGGCAAAAAAGGGCCCCGAGGTGAAATAAAAGGTCCTGTTACCCTAGTCTTGGTATCAGGGAACGGCGAATGAGTACCGAACTCACAGAGGGAGAAGGAGAGAAAAGAGTAAGGAGCCGGAGGAAGGACAAGAAGGAATTGTATTAAATCATGGAAGGTTTCTTTCGTATTGCGATGATACCGAAAACAACCGAAGTTACCAAGAAAAACTGTGGGGCCATTTTCCTCAACGGTCGGGGTTCAGGGGAGGACGGGAAGACCAATCATAGGTGACCAAGAAGGCGTCACCAGCAAAGATTCCATAAAAAAAATCGGGAGTGCACGACTTATTCTCTTTAAGCTGCCTGGAAAAGCATGCGTGAATCCGAAGCAACTATGGGGAAAAAGAAACGTATCTCCTAAGGATGGGGTTGTAAACCACCAAGTTGGGCCCCTTCCTGGACAAGAATAAGGAGAAAATCTACAGAAAGGAGAGAAAAGTCCTTAACAAAAAAAAAGGAGGAAAAGAACACCGCTCAGAGATCCCTATTTGGGATAGAAAATGAAGAATCAAGGCATGAGTGGACTAACCTAGAAGGTGCCGTATGAAAACCACAAACCAACACAGACCCCCGGATCCTCGAAGGTCCTTAGCACCTGGGGTACGTCGATGGGGGGGAGGAAGACCTCGAAAACCTCTACCACCCATCTCTCCTCCGGCATGTCCCTGGCTAGGAGATGGACCTGACGCCTGGGGCTCAAAAAAGAAAAACCTATGGTGAAGATAGATCGAGGGTTCACAGAAGAATTCCCTTTAACCAGGCCTAGCGATATATGTTTCCGATATCTCTGGGATTTAAGAATGACGACCATACTGCCATCAAGGTGACGAGTCACCTGAGAGAGAGACGTGAACTCAAGAAAGGGGACACAGCGAAAAGAGCAGAGCCGAGTTCCTCTTGCAGTGATGTATCTCAACTACTGGGGAAATCAGCTGGAGAAGGAAGTGGCGGTCGAAGCCGGTGGGGTTGAGGAGAAAAAGAAACGTAGTAACAGGAGATAAATTACGGCGTGCTCAAGCTTGCCGCCTCATTGACCGTCGGGAGTACCTAAGCAAAGGAAAAGCGCGTCGCCGCCCTGAGGGAAAAGGGAAGCGCGGCGCGACGGCGTCTTGAAGGAAAAACATCGCCTCACGACGTTATGCTAAGTGCCCGCAGCGGTAGTCTTGACAGGCCGGAGTAAACGATGATTGGCTTCAGGGAAAAAGGAAGAAGCACTACACATGGGGAAAAACGGGACCAGCGTGTCCCCGTTCGTCCTGGTGAGTCCAATCGAGGGGACACCGAAAATTGAATGCAGTATGTGGCCCTGGGAGAAGAAGTTAATAAGGTTCCGGAGATAAAAATTCTGGGTGGACTCCTACCTGGCCGCTATTTACTCATATTCCCGGAGCGAGAGCACCGCGAGGAGGCACCGGAGGAAGCAAGGGCTGAGGTTCGAAGGGAAGAGGAGGATATCGCGGGGGCCTTCTCTTCTGCTGAAACAGGACCGTGATAGGTGTGCCGACCCCCCGTAACCTCTTAATGCAAAGATGAAGGGGGAAAGGGAGAAAGATACAGGATGGTTCTGAAGGCGGGGGGAGGCACGCGCAATAATTTCGTGATCTGATGGAAGTGATGAACCACAAGGCCCTGTCTCGGGGCCCCAGCAGAGTGAGGAGGGTTGCCAGATAGAGGAGAAGTAAAAGAAAGAGAAATATGGCCCAAACCCAAAATTGAGCCGGAGAAGCTCGACCTAAAATACTCCTCCCTGTAGCCGCGGGGGCAAACCAGCAGAAAGACGGCCGGGCCACATTCCTGAACAGCAGGGATGGTGTCAACAGGTTACGAGGAAGGGGGAGGGTCTTTGGCCAAGGTTCTCTTCAAATCAACCAAAAGCTGATCCTCGCGTGGGGGAAGCTCCGTCCGTAGGCACGAGGGGGGGGGTGTGGAAGGGAGGGGGGTTACGTGAGGCCTGGAGGTTCCTTCATTCTTCCGACAAAAAACGTGAGCCCAAGGGGGAATGGAAAGGGAAACGTGGTGAACGAAACGGGACGAGAGAGTGGAAAGAGAAGACAAGTTGACGATCCTCGGCAAGAAAAAGGGTTCCAACCTCTCAATTTAGAACATCCGGGCTCATGACACCAGCTACACTACCCTCGAAGCATCAAGAAGCTGACAGAGGCAGCTTGCGGGGGGGAAGGGGGGAGGCTGGACTAAGGGGGAAGCCAGGGGGAGGATCGCGCTATTTCGTTTGGGACGGCGCGGGAAAGGCCCAGTTTGATATCTCACACCCAACAACGGAGGAGAGAGAGACAGGGACTCTGGCCTTTAAAGCACCGAGACGCGAGAAAGAAAAGGGGGAACGAACCACGAACTCAAAACAGAAAAAAAAGGGGCAAAGGTCGACTGATTGGAGAGTCGAGGTGTCGGTGTCTGTAGCTTTAATGAGCTGTGAGAGATGGAAGTCAGTACGTGTGGCACCTATTAAGGAGGGGGGGGGGGAACGTACTTGGAAGGGAATCGGAACGAGCCCTCTTTTGAACAAAGGGTTACACCGCTCGACATTCAAAATTTGTCCATAATCAAGGGTTCTTGGGAAGTCTAGGAAAGCAAGTCCGACGCCGAAAAAAAAATCCCGGCCGGGGGGAAAAAGGAAAAAAAAAACTGAGATAAAAGGGTTTGTGATGAACAATCGCACTTGGACACCCCTGTCCACAGAAGGGGAAGTTTCCGGCGAAGTGCCGGGGGAGGGGGAAAGGAAGGGGGGACCAGCTGCGTTGAAATCCAAAAAAGATAGGCGCCCTTCCCTTCGTCCCTCAAAAAGCTCCGAGCGGACTCAAGCCAGGAAGAGGGGGCAAGTGCGGCCGAATAGCGGCAATCCGGAAATAGGAGGGAACTGGAAAAATGGATCCCGTAAGGGTTTGGGTTCATCCTCCTAGGGTCGCCCCAAATCTAGAGCCAAACGCCTCTCACAGGCAACAAAAAAGATGATCTTCGAGAAAAGAAAATAAAGGAAATCATTTACGAAGGGGGGAAGGTAAGGAAACCCCCACGGGAGAAAAACTATCAACGGGAAGTCCGGAGGCAAGGGGAGGTTTAAAGAAGCGGGGAGCATTATTTGGGTTAGAAGTAGCAACAGGGGGTTGAGAGGAGAGGAAGCACGTTGCGAAAAAAACTCAGTGGCCAGGGTTCGTCACTGGTCAGCGGCAGTTCGATTCTAAAAATCAAAGAGCACCTCTATAGAAAGGGAAACTTCGCCGCCACCTGACGGAGGGAGGACGAAGCTGATTCAAAGGGGTGAATTTGTTCCTGCGATTAAAAGACGACCAGGCATGCCCGAACGTGGGGAAGGGGGGAAGGAGAGAGAGGGGGCCGGCGTCACTATTGGTCTTGTTGCGAGGCCAGCGGGAGCATAAGGGGGGGGGACCGCGACGGGGAACGGTCCCGGGAAGAAAGGGGGAAAAGAGTCCTTCTACCAAAAAAAGAAAATACTCCAGGTTAAACTGGAAATGGCAGCTCCTCCTTCCTACAGCAGCAGTAAGGAAGATAGGGACCCGAGCTCAGGGGAAAAGAGGATAAGCCAGGCAAGTCTGAGGGAAAACGAGCACTTGTAGTGGTGGGAAAACAAGGACTGCGCAAACACGAGATCTCAGAGAATTGTAAACGGAAGAAAAAAGCAAAAATGAAAAACCAGGGAACCGAATCAAAACATGAGACCCTCCTACTCCCTTTAGTTGATCAAAAAACAATCAGCCAGAGAGTTAAGAGTCGCCGGCCGAACTCTTTGGACCGAGGAGAAGAAGGGACAAAGAAAAAAGAGGGATAAAAGACCGTGTTCGGCAAAAGTGCGGGCTGCGTTGAGGAAGCGCGATCTCGTCCACAAAGCGGAAATCAAAAGAAAAAGGGTGGAACGGGAATGAGCCGTGACAAAAGGTGCGAGAAGAAGAAAACAACAACGGGGAGGATACAAAGGGGCCCCGAGCCTCATACCTAAAAAATTGCCGAGGCGTATGGGGCCTATATCGCTTGAATTCGAAAACTAGGACTGACAAAGAGTGGGAACGAAGGGACACCGGGTAAGGTCAGGGGACTAAGTGGCACTAATGTTTTGAAAAAAAGTTCTCTCGAGGAAACGGGCGTAAAACGAAAAGACAAAATGCCCGGCGAGGGGATTGGGCTGAAGAAAAGGGGGGGGGAAGGATTATCGGCAGGAAAATTTTGGGGAAAGGGGAGGAGGAGCGACGTTTCACATTCTATTTGGGAAAAGAGAAGCGGTGTCTCCCGGGGGGTAAGGAAATAAAAGGCGGAGATATGAAAGGATCACCTGGGAAAAGAGAGAAGATAGTTCCTATCGCTAGCTTGCCTTAGACAGTGAAGTCGTGGCCTCCATTCCAGCGATAAGGGGAGGGGGGCAACAGAAAGAAGGTAAAAGGCAAGGGGACGAAACTGTTACTCACTTTGGACCAAAAACTTCGTGCACATCTTCTCTCCCTCCGTTGGGTCATAAAAAAACACAAGAACACGAAGGGTGAGGGGCCTACAGGAAAAATTGCGAGATGGTCCAAAGGGAAGAAGGGGATGGTATGTGAAATGGGGAAAAACTCATTTACGTGTAGGAGAAAAAAAATGAAGTCTGTCAACCGGCCGCCTCCTCCGGAACTCGTATAAATGTAAAGACCTTGATTTCGGTTAAAAAACAGAACTGAGTGAAGAATTTGAAAGAAAGACAGGCTCCAAGAAAGGGCAGAGAGGAACCGGCGACACTACGAATTATAAAAAGCACTGCATGCCAGACCCGAACAAATGAACTAGAAGCGGAGGAAGCATGACCGATAGGGGTGGGCCTACGGAAAAAGGGGATGGTTAGGAAAAGAACGGGAGAGGGGGAGTAAGGAGATTGTCGAAGAAATCGTTATTTTCCTTGTAGAAAATGCCGGGGCGCTCGAAGGCGAGGGTTCTGATAGAAGGGGGAAAACCACAACGTGACCAAAAGAAGCAGGGAAAGAAGGGGGGAAAAAAAGACTGCGGGTGGAACTCGAAGGGGAAAAGGGAACGACGCCGCTGACTATTATCTGAGATCTAAAACCCCGCTCTTCTGACTCCTGAACACGAAAAAGGGAGTCGACTACGTCAAGGGGGGGGAGGAAGGGAGGGAGTCCCTAACCAGCAGGGGTGAAAAAACAACGAGGAAAACTGGAATTTCGTTCAACGTTTTGGCCCCAGGTCGATAGGACCCGGTCTGTGTGCCAATGGCGGGAGCAATGGAAGAAATCTATACCTCAAGACGAAGCCGAGGGATAAGAGACCCTACGGTTCAGGGAGGGGAACGGGACCTGCAAAAGGAAGGTTTGACTTCATTCTTAGCTTCCATAACTCCAACTTGGACGCCTACAAATGCATGGATCGTAGAAACTGCTCGGCAGGAGGAGGGGGGAAGCAATGCTGACCCTGCAGACGTTTAAAAGAAAAAAGAAGGCAAATAGTCAGGACCCATGAGGGGGAGAAAACAAAAGGCCATGTCACATCCTTATATCAATGACACACCTGACTCTACTCTCTCAACATTCCGAAACAGGCAGCTCGGGCGTTGCGGTGCAAAGGGGGGAGGGGAGGGGGAGGAAAACGTGAGCCAAATTAGGGTAACGCCGGAGGGGAGAGAGTAGTTTCGCTCGAAAAAGAGTTGATTCTCCACAACATTATTATATTAAAATAGAATATACACGAGGGGGGGGAAGGACCAGAGACTTAATCCCTAGCGCGATCTACGGTCTGGACCCAGAAAAAGACGACTTTGCTCGTTTACGCCAGATACTACAAAGACAAAAAGCTTAAAGGAAAGGCATTTGGCGCGGGAAAAATCAGTACTGGTTCATGAGAAGTAAAGGAGGGAATGAGCCTGGAAGATGGAAGCAAAATCGGTCTTTTCTGCTTGAAGGACGGAGTGGGATCTTTGAAACGGTGCTTTATCTCTTTATAACAGAGGACGCCGTTGAATGTAAAAAGCTCAAAAGACAAAAATTTAAGGTCCAAAAGAAGGGGAAGGGGAAGGGGGAGTTCGCAGCTTCCCCGAAGAAAAGGACTCTCTGGTACATTACACGATTACTGTAATTATCAAAACGCGAAACACGCGGCGAGCGTCCCACAGCTATTATCAATATTTGGTGGGACAGAAAAGGGGGACGCACAAGAACAGACCGGAAAGAAAAAAAAGGTGAACGTTGCCAGGGAGGAGGGAGGAAAGGCCGTGCCAGCGGTTTCAGTGGCGCCCTTTCTCAGTTATTCCTCAACTGGACAGCGGGAAATGAACAGAAAACGATGGGGAGAAATAACTGCTCATGGGGTGTTCTGGGGGGGAGAGGGCTCGAGAGAGACTCCTTCCAAGTCGCCCTCGTGCCCCCTGACCTACTTGGTTCACTTTTTGGGGACATCGTCATGAAAGCAAACAAAATCAGCCGTACCAAACAGAACGAAGAGAACAAAAAAAAAAAGGGTAAAAAGACTTCCGAACAGGATCCTTGAAAAAAAGAGGGACACCGTGCCCACGGGGGGACGTCGGCCGTCACATCACGCTCTTGGCAAGGCCAGGGAAAGGAAAGAAAGTTATCGAGAAGAGGAGTGGTTCGAAGTCGGAGAAAGGGGGTCGATGAGCTTCTCAAGGAAGAAAAGCCCCTTCCTGAAGATGGGAAAGGTATTCGCGGCCATCTATTATTAACCTGAACTCAAAACGTAGAGAACGGCTAAGAATACGGGGAAAATTCGCCGGGAGGGGAGGGAAAAAAACAAGGAGATGGTACGATGACCAGGGTTCAGGTTTATGATTAAGATCCCCGACCCTACCTCCCAAATTAGACAAGACGCAGCGGTGGGTTCCGTCAAGGAAGGGCTGGTCGGGGTCAGGGGAAAGGGACAGGGAACAACTTTTCCCGGCTACGGGAGTTCCAAGAAGAATGCCGGACGGCATGATGAGAGAAGTTAGGAAAGTTCCAAGAAAAGGGACTATGGGAAGGAAAAAAGATGACGTCAAGAGGAGGGTCTAGGAAAGAAAGCGGGCACGAACCCGCTCAAAAAAAAAAGATGCTCGATTCGATGGGGGGTGAATAAAGGAAAAGGAATTAGGTCGGCCCCGAGAGGAGAAAAACTAAAAAAGGGAGAGACACTCCTCAACTTCTCTCCAAAAACTGAAAAACCCACGGCTTCCGACGCCACCCCCTGGGTACACTCAGCGAAAAATTAAAGTTAGCAAAACACGGAGTCAGGATGAAAGCTCAGTCGAGCTCAGTCAGGGTGGAAGTCGGCTTTATTCAAGGACATGTCCCTCGTAAAAATCTAGTGCAGAGGGGAAATGTGCGTACGGGGGGAAGGGGGGAGGGACGAAACTAGAGCTCTTCCACCCTATCCTCCATTTTGGGGTTCGGAGAAGACGGGAACAGGAGGAAAAATCAGGAAAGAAAACAACCGGGGAAGGGGAAAGAAATATAGGAAAAGGGTAACATTCATTTAAAATTCCGTATTCTTAGAGATGGTATATTGTAGGTGGGTGGGGGGGGTGGTGGGGGGGGGGTCAGAGCTAAAGAAACGACATCGTTTACCGCGCCCTTCGTAGGACTAGCACTGGGGAAGGGGGAACCTCAGAAAGAGGGGAAAAAAAAGAGATAAAGGGGGGAAGGGAAAAGAAGACGATCGAGTTGTCTTTGATCGAAAACTAAGTCAGCTGGCAGGGGTGGGCGGGGAAAGGGGGGTGGGACAAGGGGCCCTTAACTGGCGCGAAGTGCGAGGGGGATAAAGAGTCGTCGGGGCAGCATAAAGGAGAAATCCATTGCTTTTGACGGCATCGATAGGGAACTGAAAAGCGACATAGAGAGAGGATACGTGTCTAGAGGCTGGAGGGAAAAGGGGAGGGACATGCGCATCCCTTCTATCTTCAAACAGGACCAGCGCCTCCTTGTGCTTGACTACCTGGGGAACAGAGAAGAATCGGTAACGGCCGGAGGTGAATTCCCTTAGAGGGGGAAAGAGAGATCAACCCGATGGTTTACAGGAAGCCGACGCAAAAGAACGTTACTCCTCCTGGCCCAAGGGGACTCGCCTTGTCCAGGGCAGTTTTTCTTTTAGGGGTCCAGAAAAGGAAGGGAACGAATCGAAAAGAAGGAATCAAATGGAAAGGGAGGGGGGTAAAAAAGCGGCGAAAAACGGCCGGAAGGTGACTCTTATAGGCTCGACTTGAGTGAGCCATCGTCTTCCTCATGAGTTACAAAAGACGATGGTCCCAAAAAAAGTGGAACGTCGAAAGAGACGAAAGAGAAGCACTGCTATAAAACCTCATAAAGCGGCACGACCCGGTCTTCACCTCTCAGCCTATTAGGGAGAGAACATTGATAGTGGGTTGTTGAGGGTAACGGCCTTGCGGGAGGAAATAACCACGGAAGGGAGGAAAAAATGAAAACGTTGATGGGGAAACAGTAGTGTTAGAAGGAACGGACTAGATTTGGGCGATCTATTATTATTATCACCCAACGTGACCAGCTAGAACCTCATACAGGAGGGGCGATATATTCGACGGAAGCGCGACAACGGAAAGGAGAAGATAGGAGTCAAACCACGCTAACAAAAAAAGGAAGGGACGTCAAGTCAATCCCGGGCGCCTGGGAGGCATGCAGGAAAAGAACTGAGAACATCTTTAAGCAAGGTACATAACCTGGAGAAAAATGGTACCGGGGTATGGGGAAATGAAAGGGCAAGTTCCCACAAACTAGGTGGGTAAAAAAGAAGATGGCTCGGCGGCGGTCGACGGACTTTTCTTTTACCCCTGAAGAAAACCGGAGGCTTAAAGAAAAAGGAAGAAAAAAAAAGAGTGGGACGAAGGGGGGAAAGGCTAAGGGAAAGAAAAACTCGCGTTTTCTCAAATGACCAGAATTGACGACTCCACTACGTATTCATTCTCTAACAAAACAGTGTGGGGAGAGGCCGACTCGGTCAAATCGACGAGAGGAAAAAAAAGGACACACACCGCAGATGAAAATGAAGATAAAGCGGCACTGCTAATTTGCATTCAAAGGTCGGGTAATCTGTCGTCCTTCTCTTTCTTAGAGGACGTGAGGGAGAGGAAGAGGGTTACGGCAGAAAGGCACGTTTTCTATAGAGAAAAAAAAAAAGATTATGAAAAAGAGAGAAAGTCGGGGACCGGAACCGAAAAGGAAAATCACTAGCGCGAACGGAGGGGTCCTAAAACCGCGACTGCTCTTTCGCCCATCCCCCATTCACCACGCCCACGAAACGAGCTTGCCGCAAAGAGTGAGAGGGAGAAGGGGTAAAAGTTTCAGGAGGCCCTTAGGAAAAGAGGGGGGGGGAAGGGAAGCGAGCAATATTCTTGGCCGTCTTAAGAGAGCCGTTAGTGGGTACTTGAGATCCTTTATCGGATGCGAGGGAAAAAGTGTGGGGAGCAGCAAACTCGCATCAAAATTGAGGAGTAAAAAGATTGAAGGTTAGGGGATATATACAGGGGGGACCGACTTGCCGTCGCCTTAAACTCCAGGCCCGAGGGCTGATAGCGAGTCGACTATCCACCGAGGGGGGTACATAGTTGGGTGAGGAAAAAAAAAACCGAAGGGGAAAAAAAAAAAATACCAAATTGGAGTGAAGGGGGGGAAGAATTAGCTTCCCTTCGCGGTCTGAACCATTTCTCTGGGTTCGGGCAAAGAAACAGGATCTGCGCCCGGATCCGGAGTAAGAAAAGGGAAATTTCAAAACTCTGTCAAGGGCATAGGAGGGTTGCTCCGCTAGACACTTAGACGGTCTGCATGTCACAGAGAAAAATAAAAAGGGCAGAGGGAAAAAGGATAATTGGGGTCAGATCAAGAAAAAAGAGATAAAAGACCAAGATTCCTTCCCTCAAAAGCCGAACCATCCCTCTTATACTAAAAGTATTAAAACAAATTGGTTACCGGGAGGAAGGTGAACGAGGCCCAACTATCAAGGGAATAGTCGAAGACGGAGAAGACATCTGAGGGAGGAGGGGGGGGGCGTTCGACCCCTCGTATCCAGTTTTCGCGCCGTGATCAAGTTCCTTTGAAGACAAAAAAATACGTGACGGGAAGGTCAAATGGTATGAGAGGGCCATATGATTAACAATATAATAAAGCTACTCACAGGCGAGTTACCTTCGCCGTATTCGGGACTCACAAGAAAATGAATAGGCGAGGTACAGGGGGACCTTCGTTCGCGTTCTGGGCCATATCCCGAAGAAAACGGGTAAAGACGCAAAAGACGCAGGTAGAAGGAACAGCCCTTTTTCTTTAAACTGAAAAAGACAAAGCGGCAAAACGGGAAAGAAGAAGGGACGGAAGAAGGCCATGAAAAGGAAAAGGGATCGCGGGCTTTCAAGCCGACGTTCCCAGAAAAGGGGAAGGCGCTGGAGGCCAGAGAGGCGAGCCACTGGCTGGAGCGCACTCCCGTACGCGTCTTAAAAAGAAGACGGAGAGGGGAAGTAAAAATGGACTAACAAAGGTCTTCGGAGATAAGGGCATTACAACAAGAACTGTGCATGGGGGGGGGTAGGGGGCTTGCCCTTTACGTGGCGAAAAGAAAGGACAGAACTCTTCAACCCTCAGTATGCAGGAGGGAAACGGCATCAGGAAAAAGAAACGGGGGAGGCAAAGGGGGGGAATGAAAGCCCTTCCTCCCTCATCTGAATCTTGAGCTCACTCAATCTCCTTAAAAAGAGGGAAGGATAGAGCACGATGGTGGGGAAGAGGTGACTAGGACAAACGTCCAGGGAAATAGTACGACCTCGGTTCCTGGAAAAAAATTGATGGCGTCTTGGGCTTTCTTAGAAAAGTAACCCGAGGAGAGGCAACCATATCTAAACGCCTAGAAGGGGGGGGGTCCGATGGGAGGGAAATGGT
>Ga0179593_1625280_pt1 | contig 11713 bp, 18 predicted proteins | sample CZODoug2_1_08_16_FD_185931 | JGI IMG/M metagenome (GOLD analysis project Ga0179593, IMG submission 185931) | Vadose zone soil fungal communities from Angelo Coast Range Reserve, California, USA - CZODoug2_1_08_16fungal (PacBio error correction) | ecosystem: Environmental > Terrestrial > Soil >...
GGAGGAAAAAAAAAGAAAACACCACCAAAAACAAAAAAAGACCCCCCAAAAACCACCCCCAAAAACCCCCCCCCCAAAGAGAAAAAAAAAGGAAAGCCGATCGAAGCGCTTTTTCTTGGGGGAGGATCAATAACTTGGATTGCTGGGGGAAAAGGAAAAAAAAAAAGAAGCCTCGGAACAATATTATACACCAATTATTTAAACTTCCTTTTGGGGTAGAGGATGTAAAGGATCGGAATGATGTGGAGGGAAGGAAGTTGGGTGGGAGGGGGGGAGGAAAGAGAAAGTCAAGAAAAAAACGACCCCTTCTACCTTCTACTTGATTGCGGCGGTGGGGAAAGAGGAAGAAGAGATGACGGCAGCAATCCTTCGAGAATTAAATTAAAGGCACGACGCTGTAGGGAGGAGAAAAAAGGGGGGGGAGGAGGGAGCGGCCGGTTAGCAGCCGGAATTACGGGTAAAAGAAAGGGAATTTCATTCGTGAAACGGGCATGAAAAGAAAAAAAAAAGGGAAAAGGAAAAAGTTCAGTCTTCGCCGACCAACGCTGTTCCGGGCCTTTATCAAGGAGCAAGGGGTGGAAGAAAAAAAAAAAAGGAAGAAAAGGGGGGGAGAAAGAGGGGAAGCCTGGGTGCGGCCGAATCCACCTTTTACGTCTTGTGGCAGGAAAAAAAAAGGAAAGAAAGAAAATTTCAAGGGAAAAAGCCCGGTGATGATGGGGGGACAAAGAAGAACGAAAAAAAGAAAAGGGGGGTGGGGGAAGGGTGGAAGGCGCCCTGCGGCGACTAATGCGGGATACGGGAAAAGGGAAAAAAAAAGAAAAACACTGCGGAAGGATGGGGAGAGAAAGGGGCAAAGAGGAGGGGCCGGGGTTTTTCGAAAAAAGTTCGGGCGTATGGGGGGAGGGAAAAAGAAAAAAAAAAAAAGGGGGGAAGGAGACTGGACGTCGGTGAATTGTTTCGCGGAGGGGGGGGGGGGAGGAAAGAAAAAAGAAAAAAAAGGGACCCGGCCCCCTACAAAGGCGCTTGCTTACCTGAGGGGGGGATGCATGTGGAAGAAGGGTGTTGGGACGAAAAAAGGGGGGAAAAAAACGCGGGAGCGGAGGGCCGTTTTGGTCTCTTGGAGGATTTCCTGGAAAGTAAAGAAAAGAAAAGGGGAAATAAGGGGGCGGGGCGGCGTTTGAAATGTACTTTTCGAACCTGAAAAGGGAAGCGATGCCTGTGGCAGGGGGAAATGGAGGGGAGAGAAGGGGAAAAAAAAAAAAAAGGAGAAAGCACGAGGAATCGTTGTGCCACAAAACCCAGACGTCCTGGCGAAAAAACCCTACAAGGGGAAGACAGTAGCCAGGAGGGGTATAAGGGAAGGGGGAGAAGAAGGGGGGGAAAAAGGGGGGAAAGGAAAAGGGGGGATTGCGATTGTGTTATTTTCGCTTTGAAAGGGAGATTGATGGTCGCCGGATTATAAACGCGCGGGAAGAAAAAAAAAAAGGAAGGAAAGAAAAGGGATGGAGGGGGGCGTGAATCGTTCCCTCTCTTGATTGAAAAATGCCTCGGAACGGGAGAAGTTGGAAGAAAGAGAAGGGGAAAAGGAAAAACGGGTGACTCTTCTGGGGGGGGACGGATTGGTTTTGGTGACTTTTATCGGGAAAAGGGGAAAAGGGAAAAAAGGGGAAAAAGGGGGGGAAGGAGAAAAAACCGTGACTATCTAGTTTATTCTCTGCCCCCGATGTATACGACAAATGGGGGGGGAGAAAAAAAAAAAAAAAAATCGAAGCGGTTGTTACGGAGGGGTGATGGAGGGAGAGGAAGAAAAAGGGGGAAGAAAGGAGAAAAAGGGAATCAGGTGATCGGCGAAGGGATATTAACAGATATCAGCTATCAGGGAGCAAGAGGTCGACCACCTTGGGGAAAAGGTGGGGGGGGAGAAGATAAAATCGACCCTCTGTCTAGCAACTAAGCACAAAATGAAAAAAGGGAAGGGAGAAGAGGACTCGTACCCCCCTATCGCCACCCGTCAATCAAAGAGGTGGAAGAGGGGGGGGGAACACAACACAATCCTCTATAAATCTGGGACTATTTGTAACGCAGGGAAAAAAAAAAGAAAGGGAGACAGGCTTGGCTTCTTCTCTTTTCGAAAATCTTCTCAAAAAAAAAAAAAAAAACAACGGGAGATGTAATGAAAAACGCTCTCTCTCTCAAAAAATCCGCGCCCTCCATCCAGCTAGGAAAAGAAAGAAAAGGAAAAAGGAAAAAAAAAAAAAAAAGGGCGACGCCTTCTCCCTTCTGGGGGGGTGTCCCAGCAAAAGGGAAAAGAATTCTTTTGGTCCCGGTTCCGCGGCGAAAGGGGAAAAGGGGAAGAAAAGCAATGTGGTGATCATTGTCCTTCGTTGGAAAAGGGGACAGGGGGATTAAGATAACAAAGGCAGAAAAAGGAAAAGGAAAAGGGAGGGAAGGGGGCGACTCTGCTCCCTGGTTTTCTTATTCTCTGGGAGAGAAGGTTTAATCCCTCGGCCGCTCAAGAAAAAAGAGGGGGGGAAAGGAAAAGAAGAGAAAAAGAGAGACCCATTAATATGCTCCTCCCTCCCCTCGACCACGCCCCGTCCACCCGCAGAGAGAGAGGGGAGGAGAAAAAAAAAAGGAAAGAAAATAGAGAGTCAAAGCCTTGAATCCTCCAGCTTCACGAACATCATTGTAGGAAAAAAGTTTTTCCAGAAAAAAATAAAAAGGGGGAGAAGAAGTCACCACCTCTCACATCTGGGGGGAAAAAAAAAACGCTTCCCCTGGACAAAGACGCGGGAGTGGAAAGAAAAAAGGAAAAAAAGGCCGCCCACCTCCAAAACTTCCTTTCATACCTAAGAGGACTCGCCGGCAGGATAATTACAAGGGAAGGGAAAAAAAAAAAAAAAAGGAAGGGGAAGAAATAGCTGCAAAAAAAAGAAACGTTCCGCCTCCCAGTAGCGCAAGGATTCCATGCCGGCCCTCTGTATTCACCCCTGGGGGGAAAAGAGAAAAAAAAGAAAGGGAAAAAAAGAAGAGAGGTGCCTCTGGTTCTGCGGATGATTAACTCCGGAAAAATCCCCCACCCCCTGACAGACAAAGGGGAAAAAAAAAAAAGAAAAAAAAAAAAAAAAGAGAGAAAAAAAAAAAAGGATGAAGGAAAACAAGACCCCGCTCCACAGCACCTCTCAAAAATCCTCCAGCCGAAACGAAAGACGCGAAAAAAAAAAGGGAAAAGAAACAATACGCCACAATCGTTTCCACTCTTCAACCCCTGAAAAGGGCATCAACCTAAATCCTAATCGCACATGGGGGGGGGTGAAAAAAGAAAGGAAGGGGGGGAAGAAGAAGAAGTTATACTCCATCCGCGAACACACTTCCACCGAAGAAGCCACCTTGATTCCCCCAGCGGAGGAAAGGGAAGGAGGGAAAAAACCAACGCCCCACCCCGCGCTTGCACATCTCCTCCAATAAAAGGTTCCCGCCGTGTGGGGGAAGGGGGGAAAAAAAAAAAAGGAAAAAAGGGGAGAAGACCCAATATGTTCGCCGCATGCCTCCTTTCAAAAAAACCAGAAAAACCGCCCGAATTGAAAAAAAAAGAAAGGAGGAAAGGCGGGGGACTTCCTTTTTGTCACCCCATCATCCCGAGGAGCTTTTTTCAATTGTAAGAGAAAGAGAAAGGGGAAAGAAAAAAGGAAAGAACTTAACTTTGATCCCTCACCAGATCCTCTTCCCGCAAAAGGACATGTCCCCTACACGAGGAAAAAAAAAAAAAAAGGAGGAAAAGAAGTGTCGCGAGAATCGGCTTTCAGCGAAGCGTGCCGCGTAAGTAGGGGACTCCCGTTCCCCGGGGTAAGACCGTTTTGGGAAAGGGGAGGAGGGGGGATTTGAAAAAAAAGGAAGGGAGAGACAGCGCGATAGCCATGGCATCGATCTTCCTTGAGGGGAAATCCATTGCGGGAGCATGATGCACGCCAAAGGAAAAAAAAGAAAAAAAGGGGAGGGGGGGGACAGTCCACCCCTCCTCAATCACTTCGGGAGGGTCCCGCCGGTCGTTTTTATGGGGTAAAAAAAAAAGGGGAAAAGAAAAGGGGAAAAAAAAGGGGGACAGTCAAAACCAAATCGGCCTCCAAACATCATTAAGAAGTACCTCCTCTACTAAGGTAAAAAGAAAGAAAGAAGGGGGGGGGGAGAAAAAAAAAGAAGAGTCAGAAACCGCGCCTGCCCCCAATCATATCCATCTTTAAAACCCGCGCTCGATGAGGTGTAAAAAAAGAAAAAGAAGGGGGGGGAAAAAGAAAAAAATCATACACACAAAACAACAAAAAAGAAGATAGGAAAAGGAGGGGGAAAAAAAGTAAGACATGAACTCCTATCTAATCTCTGGGGCTGCTCAAGAAGAGACACTGAGGGCAGGCGCGGGGAAGGGAGGGAAAAAAAAAAAAAAAAGCGACAATATTGAAAATAAGATGGAAAGGAGGTTACTGCTTTATCCGAAAAGAGGATCGGAATGGATTGTGGCGGAAGGGGGGGGAAAAAAAAAAAAAAAATGGGGAGGTCGACGCGAATTCCATGAAAACTAACCCTCAGGGAAGGAAAAACCTGGCGACGGGGAGGGGAAAGGGGGGGAAAGAAAAAGGGAAAAGAGCCGGCGATTGTTCGCATCAATTCTCCGCAGGGTTGAAGGCGACGGGACGCTACCCGATGCAAAGGGGAGGGGTAAAAGCGATCATTGAGGGCCGGTGAATCATCCGAAAAGGGGGAAGAGGAGAAAACAGGGGGAAAGGGAAAGAGAAAACTAACTTTACGCGCACTCTGGGCGCTTTGAAGCCCGAAAAGAAAGAAATAAAAGGAGGCAGTTAGCAAGAGAAGTTTTGCAGAATCCTCTCAAGCTGGTGGGGACATGGTACAAAAATGGAAAAAAAAAAAAAAAAGAGATACCAAAGTTTTAAGAATTATTCCAAAAGCCACGCCCACAAAAGAGAATTCCTTCCAAATTCGAAGAAAGAGCCGGAGGGGGGGGGGGGGAGGGGAGAAAAGAAGAACACCTGGAATCCCTTTCTTCTGGGTGGGGAGAAAAAGTAAGAGTAGAAAAAAAACCAGGCGGCGACATATTGCGGATACAGGTGGAAAAAAGAAAAAAAAGAAACAACGGCCGGGAATTTTTCCTTGAAAGCATTGGCAGAAGAAAGGGAGCAACGTTTCGGCGTATTTTTCGGCCAAAGGGGGGGCGGCCGGGGGTGGGGAAAATCGAGGGGGTGGAAGAAGGTGGAAGGGAGAACGGCCGGAGCAGCAACGACAGGACGGAGGCCAATTCAAGAAGGGGAAAAAAAAAAATAAGGGAAAAAGGGGCAGGTGAAGGGTGGTTGCGGCCGTAGATTGTGGCGCATTTGTGGCGGGAAAGGGGGGGGAAAGGTTCGTTTCGCTGAGGATTTTCTCTGGCTCGAGGGGGCCTGTGGAGCGGGATGAAGAGGGGGCGCCTGATCAAAGTTTTCTTCTCTGGGGGATGATGTTGAGAGAGAAAAAGGAAAGAAAAAAAGAAGGAGAGTGGCAGTGTTAATTTTCTTGAAGGGCCTGGGGAGGGAACAAAAGAAGAAGGGGGGGGGGGGAAAAAAAAGAAAAAAGAGAGGAAATCAGGTGGGCCACAAAAAACAATACCTTTCCTTTCTATCCAAAAACCTACAATTTTAATACAGACACCCGGAGGAAAAGAGGGAAAGGTGAAAGAGGAAAGGGGGGGGTGTGACACCGAGATGGAATTCGGAGATTCCGACTTTTTATTTTCTCTAAAAAAAGAAGATTGATTGCGCCGGATTATAAAAAAAGAAAAGAGGGGGACAGTAAATTGAACTGGAAGTTCTTGATTTTTGCCTTGGGAAAGGGGGGCAATCCGCTGGATGTGCGGAAGGGAAAAGGGGGGAAAAAGGGGGACAAACTCCCGGGTGACGCTGTGCTTATTGGGGGTGACTTATAAAGCAGAGGAAAAAAAAGAAAAAAAAAAAAAACGGACTGATTTTTTTTGGGAGGCTGGGAGGAGCAAAGACGGGGGGAAGGGAAAAAAAAAAAAAGGGAAAAAAAAGGGGAGACGAACAAATTTGGCGGGCTTGTGTTTAGAACTCGCCTCTAAGGAGGGTGACGGGGGAAAAAAGGGGGGGGGTGGGGGGGGGGGGAAAAGGGGGGGGAGAAGTTGGGTGGGGCGGGGAATGACTTGTTAAGCATGAAAAAAAAGGGAGCGGCGAGGGGATAACAAAAATAGACAAGGGGAAGGAAAAAAAAAAAGAAAAAAGGGGGAAACGGGGTTCGGAGCGCTGATCGCTGTTATCAATAAAAGCGGCCGACGGGGGGGGGGAGAAAAAAAGAAAAAAACACACTTATTCTACCTCCTCCAAAGGATCTCTTGACAGAAAAAAACAAAAAAAGAGGAGAAAGGGATGGCTTTTACAACCCAACCTTCAGGAGAATGGAATTCGGCCGAGAAGGGAATCTCCCAAAGATCTTTCTCGCTTCGGCGGAAGGGGGAAAAAAGGGAAAAAAAAAGAAAAAAAAAAGAAAGGGAGGAAAGGGACATATATATACTCAATCTCCTCCGCAAAGCCCATCAATGGGAGGAAAAAGAAGGGGGTCAGGGCGGTTTTCCCATATTCCCCAGGGGAAAGGACACTTCTAGGAGGGAAATAAAAAAAAGAAAAAAGGAAGGAAGAGGGAGGCCGTTTTGCCGCTCCTTTTTTTCAAAAGTCCCGCGACCTAAGGGGGGGGGGGGGGAGGGGGGGAGGGGGGGAGTAGTTGCTAGCCAGAGGCCCGATTAGATACCATCGATCAGAGAAGAAACGTTTCCCAAAGCGAGGGGGGGCAAGGAGGAGAGGGGAAAAAAGGAAAAGAAGAGGGTAAACCAAAACAAAAAATTTAACCTCCCCCAAATCGCCCTCACTTGATAACGCCCTTAAAAAGAAAAAACAAAGAAACAAAGGCCCCAGTTAATTGCTCTCCCTCCATCACCCCAAAAGACACCGCATCAGCGGCGTGAAAAAGAGAGGGAAAAGAAGGGGGGGAGGAGGAAAAGAAACCCTCGAATAGTCCACTCTTAATCCTCCACAAAAGAACATCATGTTCCGGGTAAGTGGAAAGAAAAAGAAGGAAACACACAAAAAAGAAAAAAAAAAAAATCCGCCACACTTTTCACCCGAAAAACTGCAAGCCCGGCAAGGGTACACAAGAAGAAAAAGAAAAAAAAAAAAGGAAGGGAGGGGAGGCCAAGCTCACTCACACCTCCCATAACTTCCCTTTTCAGGAAAGGGAAACTTTCAGGGGGGAGAAAGAAAAAAAAAAAAGAAGAAAAAAAAGGGAGAAAGAAAGCGACAAATCCCATCTCATCCTCCTCCTAAAAGGAACAAAAAGCACGGGTGTAAAAAGAAGGGAGAAGAAAGGGGAAAAAAAAAAAAGGGGGGAGGGGGGGGGGAAGGGCTCCGCCCGGCCCGGTCTTTGGTTTTTTTTGCACACGGGCTCCCGGCAGTGACTAGGGGGGGGAAAGGAAAAAAAGGGAAAGGACCAGCCTGCAGCAAATTCCCACTACATCATCGAGGGGGAAAAAAAAAAAAAGAGAAAAACCTTCCTCAACTGGGATCAGCAGAGAAAAAAAAAAAAAAAAAAAAGGAAAAAAAAATCCGAGCCCAAGAAAATCCTCCAGCGAACTAAACTCCCAGAAACAATCCGCCTACTAAAAGAGAAAAAAAGAGGGGCTCAAACTCGCAACCCTGAAAAACAAAGAAAAAAAAAAAAAAAAAGGAAAAGAGGGGAAAGTGCCTCGTCCTCCTTGAAAGCTCACGAAGGGAAAGAAAAAAAAAGAAAGGAAAAAAAAAAAAAGAAAAAGCAACAAAATCGAATTCCCCACTCTTGAATTCCTCACCCAAGAAGAAGAAAAAGGAAAAAAAAAAAAAAAAAAGGGAACATCGCCGCCAGAAATTACCCGCCAGGGGGTGAGGTGGGAAGGAAAAAGGAGAAAGACCCAATGCTGTCGCCGAGTGCGACGGGACAAAAAAAAAAAAAAAAAAAGAAAAAAAAAAGGAGACAGGCCCTTCCCCGGCTTTCTTCTTTGGAAGAAACATCATCCCAAGGAGGACGGGGGGGGGGGGAAGGGGGGAAGGGAAGGAGGAATCAGACACCCGCCCCCGGCGGAATACTTACTTTTGGGGGGGGCCGCCACAAGAAAAATGAAGAAAAAAAGGGGAAAAAAAAAAAAAAAAGGAAAAAGAAAAAGGGGGGGAAGAGATCTGCATCACTGCCTTCTTGATAAATGCATACAAAAAAAAAAGGCGGGGCGAGGAAAGAAAGAGGGAAAAGGAAAAAAAAAAAAAGAGGGGGGGAAGGAGTTCCCGGTAAGCCGTTTCAACTAAATAATTCTTTCAAGAAGACGTATTCCGCAGGGAAAAAAAAAAAAAAAAAACGGAAAAGAAGAATGGCATCGAGCGTCGTGCCTTCATCGGAGGCTGCGCATCACGAAGAAAGGGAAGGGAAAAAAAAAAAAAGAAAGGACACCCGGCAGGGTCCGCACGGGTCGTTTTTTCTGTAATCGCGTCCGAAAGGAACCATCGGGCGGTGGGAGAAAAAAAAAAAAAAAGGAGAAGGGAAACCAAAAAAAAAAACCTCCTCTACCTCCTTTAACCTCCTTTCCATCCTTTTTCAAAAAAAAAAAAGTTGTCGAGCAGAGGAAGGAGGAAGAAGACCGAAGCCCCAGACAGATCAACCCAGAAAAAAAGGACACAGCGCTTTCGACTCCGCGTTCATGTCGTAACTGTGTCAAAAAGAGAGGGCCTGTCGGGGGAACACACAGAAAAAAAGAAGAAAAAAAGGGGAAAAAGGGGGAAAAGGGGGGGAAAAGGAGGGAGCGATGCGACGAAGGCCAATCGTGGTGAGGGGACCGGACAGGAACGGAGAAAGGAAAAAAGAAAATCCGGCCGGGGCAGCGGGGCTTACCTCTCCGATTGCGCTAGGGGGAGAAAAAAAAAGGGAAGGGGGGGAAGAAAAAGGATTGGAAATTCCGGTTAGTGATGTTAGATTTCTTTCCCTTCTCTTCAAAGGTTTTTTGCGGCGATGGGGTAAAAAGAAAAAAAAAAAGGGACCGAAAACACCACGCCGACTTCTAACTTTGAATTGCTTCTTTTCTCAACGAGGGGACTTTGTTGTTCAAGAGTGGAAAAAAAAAAAAAAAAAAAAAAAGAAAGAAGGGAAAGAGGCCACGGGACGCCTCGATTCATTTTCCCTATCCGGGGGAAGGGAAAAGGACGGCCGGGAGCAGCGGAATACTGGTTCAAAAAGGGGGAAAAAATTATTCGTGGAAAAGGGAGGGAAAAGGGGAAAAAAAAAGGAAACGCTTCGCTTGAAAAGGAAATGCGTGAGGAAAGGAAACAGAAAACGACGGGGGGGGAAGAGAGGAGGAGAAAATCGCTCCCTCCCAGGTTAGGTGACATGGTGACAAAAAGGGGGAAGGGAGAGAGGGGAGATGGGGGAGGCGATCCAAATTTAAGTTATTCAAAAAAAAGAAAAATTCCAGAGAGGAGAAACGCCATAGGGTAATGAAAAGGGGGGAAAAAGGGGGGGGTATGATGTTTCTTACAAACTCCTCCCGAAAAAGAAAGGGGGCCGGGCGGTTTTGGCTTTTTGCACTTCTCCCTTGGGCGGACGGAACAAGAAAGAAGCGCATGGCGTATCTTCCGGCCCAAAAGGACACACGGGAAAAAAAAAAAAAAAAGGGGAAGGGAGGGCACGGGCGGGGGCGGGTGGTTTTCTCTTAGGGGAGGCGTATGTGTGGGGGGGGAGGATAAAAAAAAAAGGATGAAAAAAAGGCCGGTGATTGTTCGTCTTATTTATTATCCTTCGGAAAAAGAAAAGAGGACGAAGGCCAAAAGGGAAGGAGGAGGAAAAAAAAAAAATAAGATGGGGGGGGAGGGCAGGTGAAAGGGGTTTGCGAGTGGAAACGATTTTTTCTCTTTTTCTAAGGAGGGGGAAATGGCCGGAGGGGAGAGGGGAGGGGGGCAAAAAGGGAAAAGGGGGGGGGCCTGTGGTTAAGCGCCTGAAATGAGTCTCTTTCCAGAAAAAGTGGTGCGGGGGGGAGAAGGGGGGGGAGGGGACGCTGGGCCAGCTCATTCTGTGGAGGGGAATTGCTGCAGGCGGGGGGGGGGAGGGGGAGAAAAGGAAAAAAAAAAAAAAAGAAAAGAGAGGGGAATTCTTTTTGCCACACAAACCCCCCCCTACTTGCAAAGACCGGCCCCTACAGGGGATAAAGGAAAAGGAATGAAGGAAAAAGGAAGGGGGGGGGGGGGGGAAAGGAAAAAGAAAGGGGGCACGGGACGGCGATTGGTGGATGGCGGCTTATTTAGAATTGAAAGGAGACCCGTGATTGGTACGAAGCGAAAGAAAAAGGGAGGGGGGAAAGGGGGGGCGTTAAGCCGGGCATTCCCCCTTGTATTTTCGAAAAAAAGGGGCGGAACGGGGGAGACGGGGGGGGGGGGGGAAGGAAAAAAAAAAAGGGGGAAGGGGAAAGCGGGTGACCTCCCTCGGGGGAAGGGGGTTGGGGGGAAAAGGAAAGAAAAAAAAAGGGGGGAAAAAGAAAAAAAATTACCGGAACATGATTTTCGTGAACGCTGGAGAAAGTGGACTAAGGACAGAAGGGGGAAAAAAGGGAAGGGAAAAAAAGGGGGGGGGGAGGGAAGTGGGTTATGATACCGCTCTATCTGTGAAAGGGCCGTGGGGAGGGGGAGGGGGGGAAAAGAAGGGGAGGGGGAAAAAAAGGGGAAGTGGGTGACGCAGTTATCCAGTGGAGCGGCTTTTATAACATATAGCCAAACAGAACAACCAGGGAGAAAAGAGAAAGGAAAAAAAAAAAAAAAAAAAAGGGGAAGGGGGTGCTGATCGCTGATCGCTGTTATCTAATCTCCTCTGGGAGCAACTAAGAACAAAGAGAAAAAAAAAGGGGAAGAAAAGGAAAAACAGAACCCCCCAAGCTGGCCAAACCTTCATCAAAAGAGCGCGAGGGAAAAAAGAAAAAAAGAAAAAAAAAAGGACAGAAACTATGGGAACTCCTTTAACCCAGGGAAATCGCAAAGAAAAGGAGGAGGAAAGAGGAGTCTCACAACACCCACCCCTTTTATGGAAAAAAAAGAGAGAGATCGGTACAAAGGAAAAAGAAAAAAAAGAGAAGAAAGAAAGGAAGGAGTGCACATAGGCCGCCGCTGCTCGCTGCTGTTTTGTGGAGCAACAGACCCCTCGAAGGGAGGGGGGGGGGAAAGAAGGGGGGGAAAAAAAAAAAAAGGGGGGGGTTAGTACGGTCGAATCAAATGTGTGATCCTTTTGTTGCTTAGTTGGGGAAAAAAAGAGGACCAAGGCGATGAAAGAAAAAAAGAGGGGGAGAAAAAAAAAAAAAGAGGAAAGGGTGGGGTTGATCGCTGCCTCATCTGTTATCACAGCAGAAGGAGAAAAAGAGGGGGGGGGAAAAAAAAAAGAAATTTCTCACTCTCTCCAATTCATATGGGGACACTCACCAGACAAGCAACAAAAAAAAAAAAAAAAAAAAAAAAAAAGGGGGGAAGTAGACATCGGGGAAGAGAATCACTCAATATTCCACGCTGATAAAAAAAAAAAGCGGCAAGAACATAAGGGGGGAAAGGGGGAAAAAAAAAAGGGAAAAAGAAAGGCACACCACCCATCCGCACAAGCCGTTCACCCG
>Ga0179593_1687201_pt1 | contig 11713 bp, 10 predicted proteins | sample CZODoug2_1_08_16_FD_185931 | JGI IMG/M metagenome (GOLD analysis project Ga0179593, IMG submission 185931) | Vadose zone soil fungal communities from Angelo Coast Range Reserve, California, USA - CZODoug2_1_08_16fungal (PacBio error correction) | ecosystem: Environmental > Terrestrial > Soil >...
GCCACACAACTTTACAAAAGGAGGAAAGCACGAAGAAACTGCCCCGCCAAGAAGGGGTAAAAAAGAACCAACCGGGGATTGAAAAGTGGTAACTGCAAGGAGCGTGGCGGCCCGAATCGGGAGAAAGGTGGTCTGAACGGTCGAACTAGTATGGAACCACCAAGAAAAGAAGAAATCCTGTCTCGCGAGTTATCCGAAAAACAGCGAAAAAGGAAATGGGAAAGTTCAAGGTTCTCTGAGCGAAAGGACAAGGTTTGTAAAAGCAACGGCACGAGAATTGACCGTAACTGGACGGGGGAACCAGTGTCCCAAGGGGAAAATTACCCTTAGGGGCGGGGAAAACTGAGCGAACCCCGGGGGGAGTACTTAGTCAGTGGTCACAGGGCCACGGGGAAGGGGGGAATACCGGTAAAAGAGGGAGGGGGGGGAAATCAACAACTAATTCCAAAAATAGAAATAGACCCGCGAACTCATAAGGAGAAGAAAAGACAGAATGGAAATCGACATCGTTGAAAAGAGCAGTTGGCCTAAAAGGAAAAAGAGAAAAAAAAAAATCATCAAGGAAGGGGGAAAACGTAGACCTACTTTAATTTCGGACAGGGGGTATCCGTGAGAAGGAATACGAACTTATGTGAACAACTAGAGACTTCCCTAGAAAGAGCCTAAACCAGCCATACGAGGCGGTGGGGTCATGCGCACAAGCAAAAGGTAAAGCAAGGGGGTCGAGAAACATACTGCAAAGACCCCCCCACCCCCCGAGACGGGTCCGCGCTGAGGGACGGGCTGTAGGAGAAAGAGCTCGACCACGAGGAAGCGATTTGACCTCGCTGCCAAGGGACGATAGGGGGGGAGCAATCTGGGGGGAAAAACGAGAGACCCACGGCAACAGTTCAATCGAGCGGAGAGACACTACTTTCCTCAGCTTCCAGCTCCAGGAGTAGGGATCTTCAACGCCCGGAGACTGGGAGGGAGACCAGGGAAAAGAAAGACTAAGCTCACCGCAGAAAAAGGCCGTAGACGAAGAGATCCGCCCGGATTGGCCATTCCGCCTGGGCGAGTTACTGCCACAAGAAAAGGGGGGTCATACTCAGGAACCCGAGCAGCCAACTTCTAGAAAGACCCGGGGTTTGAAACATAGGCTGCGGGAGGGGAGCCCGTGAGGCCTGCAGGAAGAGAACGAACACGCGGAATTGTGAGGTTTGCGGGACAAGATACCCAAGCCCAGCGCGCGTTGCCGGGGCGACAGACGAAATTCAGGAAAAAACGGACCGGCACATTAAAGAGCCCACCTCAGGGGGGCGAAGCCTGATGACAAGACGTCCCCACCCCGTTCTGCACTGGATCAGGGGAGGAAATAAAAAAAAAACCAGAACAAAAAGCAAGCTGTCGCCGGAAAAGGCCCCGGTAGGACCGTCCAGCCCTTCCAGGACAACCCCTACTGGAGCAGGAGAGGGTGAACGTGGGGTCAACAGAAAAACGAATGAAGTGAGGCGACCCCAGCAAGAGAAAACAGGGAAAAAGGGTTGGGAAGAAAAAATCGGGACAGTGCCCGGGGAGGAAAAAAAAACAAAAAGTCGGAAGGGGGGGTCAGGGGGAGTGCGGGTGCGTGGTGAGCCGGCCCCACCCGGAACGAAGCAACCCAAAGAGCGACGTAGTTCTAAAAGGGGGGGTGACTGTACCGGAAATCGCCCAACGTCAGCCCCGCAAAAGAGTGGCCTAGATTGTCGGTGGGGAAGAACAACGCCAACATAAAGCGCCGAAGACCCCCCGGGGAAAGTGTAACCGGTGAAAAAAAAAGAAGCAGCGGCCCCTGGAAGACTCGAACACAAAACAAAAAAAACAAAAGCACAAAAAAAAAACCAGCCGGGGGGTGTGGGGAGGAACCGCTGCGCCCCGACAGGCCAACGAGGAGCCAGGAAATAAAAACCAAAGAGGCACCTAGCAGGAGAACATCTACATCCGCAGTGTATACGGACTCGAGCAAGAGTCGGCAAGGATAGAGGAAAATAAGATTATAAGGGGGCGCTCCGTGCTACGCACGCCGTGGTAGCTCGGAGACAGATTATAAGTAACGTCTGGGAAAAAAGATAACGAACAAACCACAAAACCACAAAACTTAAAACGACTCTTCAGAAAAGAAGGAAGACTCTTTTGAAGAAGTTCTCATACCCGAAGGGAAGTCAAAGAGAGTTGGATCCACCTTTATCAATGAGCCTGCAAAGTCACCGTTTACGAAAAGGGTCCAACTTGCGATCTGAAGAAAAACAACTTGAAAGGAAAACAAACAAAGCTCTACAAGAAGGACAAGGTGCTTAAATAAAGATACGAAACAGCGTGAAGAAATGAGGAAGAAAATACAGTGCGATAAAGGGGCTCACCTTCTAACGGGAAGAACGTCACACGGGACCACATGTTTTGTGGAAACCCCCAAAACCGAACATCAAAATCAAGAGACAAGTAACTTAAAAAAACGGCTTAAAACAGTGGAAAGAAAAAACCCATGGTTTCTCCGGGGGGAAAAAAAAAAAAGGGTCCCTTCCAAGAAACGGCAAAAAAACCAAGAACGCTGCGGATGCAGAAGAAGACGACCGATTGGCAAGGATTCTCGCAGACACTGAATTATGCACTTGGGACCAAGCAACGCGCGCGACTGGCAACGAAGTACATCAGGGGGAAAACCGGAACAAGAGTGGGCGTCTCCTCCAATTAGAAAAGAAAGGGGACGATTAAGCGAGGAATGTCCGCGAAGGAACGAACGCCCCGAGGAATCTACCAAACAAAAGGAGGGGAAGAGAGAGAGGAAGAGGTGGTTTTCCTGCCCGAAAAAGTCAAGGGAGGCAAAATGGGAGAAATATACTAAAAGTCATCCCGGCGGACTGCCGAAGTTCTCCCAGAAAGAAAAGAGGTGCGCTCGGGGGCAAAACCCAGGGAGGGATCACTGAAGGTTGAAGGGAGGTGTTGTCTGCAAGAGAAGACGGGGGCGAAAGACATGCTCAGCGCGTTAGAAAAATCTTTCAGCCGCGGGACAGCGTAGGGAAAAGGGGGTCCCCAAGCATTGAGAACAGAAGAAAACAGAGGGAAATCGTTGGTTTTTGTGGGCGAGTTAAGGGAAAAAGGGAGGTGCGTGTCGAAGGATGGGATGTCTGTTTGGGGAAAAAAGAGCAAACATGGGCCGAAATGTTAAAAGGGGGACCGGGAAACGCCAATTGAGCGGAATATTGTCCTGCGCAAAAGGCAACCCAAGGCTTGGGGGGTTCCTTATGGGCGCGGTTGATGACGCTCGGAAGAACTGGAAGGCCAAAGGTGGGGTGTTACTCAAGGGGAAAAGAAAGTGAATCACAGAGGAAATAACCTTAGTGATACGGAAGTTGGGGGCGCGAGGAACAGCCAAAACACTTCAAGACACCGGCGCGAGGGGGCTGAGGAAAAAAAATACGGAACACCGTAAGGGGAAAAGGTCTAAGAAAAAAAAAAAGCGAGGTCGAATCAGAAAGAACAGGATCTGCTAATCCTCGAAAACCCCCACATTGGACTAAGCTGGAAACATAAACGAAAAGCGCCAACGAGACGGGCTACAGGAAGGAGCTCCACTACAAAGCGAAATGGGGGGAGAATCAGGCGGTCATCAGCCGAAGGGTAGTGGAGGACCGATCCCGAGAGAAAAGTTTCTCGGGGGTCAGATTCTTGGCAGTGTACAAGGGGGGGCCAGCGTCAAAAAACCTTAACTTGTATTTTGGGGACCGCAAGGTCGCGTGAGGCAAAAAAGGGGGGGAAAAAAAACTGTTCAAAAAAAAAGATAAACAAAAGTGTATCGATAGATGACCAGGGGCCGAAAAGGCCTACAAAAAACAAGCACCAAGGTGAGGGGTCAGGGGGCCGAAAGAAAGATGTTGCTAAACCTCGGAGGACCTCAAAGGAAGGACAGCCCGATAGCAAGCGGCGCCTTGCCTGGGACATAAAGCCTTACAGAAACCCTGGGGGGGGGGTTAATACAAGGGCAGCGTGGGCGGAGGCCAGGGGGAAAAAGGGTTCTCCTATCACCCACCTTTTGTTCCTAAGAAAAACGAAACTGCGAGTAAAGAAACCTGGGTACTTCTAAGACTTAGGGAAAGGAAGAAGGGCAGTCGGGGGAAGGGGGGAGGCCAGAGTAATGTGGTCCGACCCGAAATCAGGGGGGTTTCGGGGGGGGGGGGGAGAACCAGTACCAAACAAACCTGGGAAAAACTCCCGGGCTCCCAAGGGGGGCTAGGTGGGCATAGTGCCACCAGAAAGGGAACGGGGGGGGGGTTTAAATCGGGGGCGGGAAGAGACCGTGGGGGGGGGGGGGAGGACTCGGGACACTTAAGAGCCATCAAAGAACGGTTGTAAAAAATGGTAAAAGAGAGGAGTTTGATCCTAACCCAAACCAAACAAAAAAAACCAGGAGGTGAGAGGGAATGCTGAAGGAACCAACTAAACAATGAGGGGGGAGGAGGCGCAACTCGGCAACGGGGAAAAAAAAGTTCCTACGGGGGGTAAGTTCGGCAAGAAAAAGCAAAATGACGGCGAGCGGGGGGTGCGTCCGCCGAAGAAAAGTCGGGAAACGCCTCCCCGCAAACAAGTGGCAAGGGTGGAGCTCGAATTGGGGGTCAAGAGGAAAGTCAGATGGGAAAAAAAGCGTCACCACCATGAATAAGGCTGCACCCCCCCACGAGGAGGAATGGGGGAGAAACAAGCGGGAACGCCAAGAAGCCGCAAGAAAACCAAATGCTGGAAGGGGCCGGGGGAGCAGAGAAACTGGTGAAGGAATTCCCGCAGACGGCGGGAGAAGGGGGAAAACGAACCTCCAGGGATCGGGGAAGCTGTATGATGGCTAAGGGGGACAACGCAACAATCGGAAAAGTGAGGACACGCGTCGACTGGGGAAAAGGGGTCTCGTAGACACGAACGGGGGCGCAAACTCCTAAGAAAAGTCGATCTTTAACCGTAAATCCATTGAGGGAGTACTCGGAAGCCGGAGCTGACAAAGGGGAACCGAAAAGAGGATATCGGTGGGGGGGAAAACAGTTTTTCTCAGAAAGCGCGTGGGACCGTTGGGGGGGGGACGCGACAAATGAGCTTGGGAACTTCAAACAAAAAGAACGGTGATGTTCCGAGCAGGCCGGAATGAATCGTGCTAAAAGTTGGTAAAAAAAATAGGGGGGTCGGGGAAATCGACGTGGGGGGGAAAGAAAAAGGTAATCCCAAACAACCCCTCTCCCAAACACTTTCAACGGGGAGGTGGGAAGTTCTTGGGCAGTTACCGAAAATACGTTGCGGGGGGGGGACCGAGAAACCCCTCTTGGTGGAGGGGTTGATATGGTCCGGACCAAAAAAGGATCTAAGAAAAAAAGGTGCGCAAGGGGGGGAAAACCCGCCGCAGGGTTGGACACTAGGCAGGTCAGGTCTTGCACTAGGTGGGGATTTGTTTTCGACGGAAAAGGGGGATCTCAGAAAAACAGGTTCAAAGTGTTGGGCCCCGGGGGGTCCCTGAAGACGGGGGGGGGGGGGGTGGGGGCTAGAGGGAGGGGAAAAGAACGGAAAAAAGTCAGGGGGGAAGGAAATTTTCACATTACCGAAATGGCTGAGGTTTCCCCTAGAGAAGCGGGGTCTTTCCAAAGGGGGGGCAGTTTCACTATCTAACCTGGGAGGTGACATGGGGGAGGGTCAAACTTGAACGACATCTGGCAGTCAAAAAGCGGTTTCCTATAAAGAGAGAGGTTTTCCACATAAATAACTTCTAACACAGAGAGACACATAGGCGGGGGCTTCTCCTTGGGAATTGCGACAGAGAAACGCGAACTGCCCCAAAGGAAAAATTGAACCAGACACCCTAAATCAAGGCCCTGAGACAGACAGGGGTGGTTTCTTGAATCTAAAGAGGGTCGGTCCGACGGCCCTCTGCCAAAGTCGTGCATAGACGTACAGGGGGGGGGAAGGGGTTAAATGGGGATCAAGAGAGAGTGAAAAAAAAAACAACTATTAAAAAAAGAGAGGGACTCAACAAAAAAAGGGGTAATAACAGGGTACTATCAAGAGCGAGAAGGTCGGACAAAAAAAAAAAGAATAGAAAAACAAAAAAAGGGGCTCAGGAAGAAAGGAGAGTCTTCCGGGGTGAACAAAAACACTTTCGGGAAAGTCGCAATGCACTGATATTAGTCTGGTCGAACGGTATGCAGAGGTCAAGGACAGGCTGGGAGAATCTGGTAACAAGCAAAAGGAAACCATCCAAAATGCGGAGATATCGACAAAAGGGTGAAAGAAGCCTCCTTGACCAGGGAGCCAAGTGGCCTCTAAAGGGCCAAGGGGTGAAAGTACAAACGGGCCGGGGGACCCTTCAAATCTAGACGTCACAGAGGAAAACAAAGGCGACGGGAGGGGGGGACCAGGAAACGGTCCGTTTCAAGTGTGGACCAGACTAGACAAAACGCGAGTGCCATAAATCAAAACTAGACCCACCGGTAGAAAAGCATGCAAAAAGGGGGAAGGGAAAATCTTGTCAAGGGTGGCCTCCTTAATAGCCCCCAAAATCCAGCAGGGAGCAAGTCAGGGGGAAACGCTTGAAAGATGGGTGGAGCGGGGGGGGGGGGACCGCATAGGAAAAAGAGATGTGGAGACGAAGGTATGTTGCACTGATCAAAAAGAGGGATCAGAAACCAGCAGCTGCAGAAAGTCCCATCCCCCTATGCGAAGCTTAAATGAGGGAAAAAAAAGTCCCTCCCAAGAGGGATGGTCTAGAGCCCATCTATTGAAGAGTCAGCTCCTTCATTCCCGGGGGAAAGAAGACGAAGAAAAAAAAAGGGGCATCAGTAAGGGGAGGCGAAAACCCGTCAAGTTAAAAAAAATAGGTTGCTAACAAGCGAAAAGAATGACAAGAAAGGAGGAAGAGGGACCCCGTCCATCGGGGGAAAAATCGCGAGAAAAAAACATCCAAAGGGGCCTAAGCTACATCTTCACCAAGAAACCCTGAGTATCGCGAAAAGGAGGCAAGTAAAACGAGATAACGTTGATCAGGACCCGCGAAAAAATCGAAAGCTGCTGGCCTTCCAAAAGATCCCTCAAGATGAGCACCGCAGAAGCGGTGGGGGGGGGTTCTTTCCAGCGATTCATGAGAGGAAAAAAAAAACAAGATGAAAAAAAGAATGAATGCCAAACTTCGAAAAAACAGCATCAAAGGGAAAGAGGGGGGGGGGGGAAGACGGGGGAAATCGGACACTCTACAGAACCCCAGGAAAGGGGTGTGCGTGTTTCAAAAACGAGACCAAACCGCTGGAAGGGGACGCAGGAGGGGGCAAGGTCCGCAGAGAATTTTCGGAAAAAAATATGAGCACATCCCCAAGACACCAAACTTGGAGAACTGGAAAGAAGGTCACAGAGTTCCGCACACCCTTTAGAGGCTTCTGGGGGGAAAGGAGGAAGCTATCCCCCCCAAACGGAAAAATCTGTCCCTAAGGAAAACCGTATGCTCCAGAGGAAAATTCAAAGGCAGCCAAAACCGATACTGCAGAAAACCGAGCCGGGGGGAAGGGGAAAGGAACTGAAGAAAAAGTGACCGAAGTCGTTCACGAAAAAAAAAAAAAGCAGAAACTTGGAGCTAAACAGACGCCGAGGTTGAGTACGAGAATGAAGGACCCTTGGAAAAATGTGCTTGGGTAAAAAAGCTGTTTGGGGGGAAGCTGCCAATTATCAAAACCAGAAGGACGTCCGGAAGGAAAAACACGGGGGGGGGGTTTTTACTACGCCAACGGGAGATGGTGGAACCGGAGAAGCGTGGGACAGAAAAAAAAAAGACAGCCCAAAAATAGGGGGCGCCTCCCCCACGACTTGGGTGATAAGCAGAGACAAACCCCGTGAAAAGAAAAAAAGACTTTGGAAAAAGGGGATGGGGGGACCTACGGGCCCCAGCCAAAACCCGCGGAAGAAAACCCGACGGCAGAAATTCCCAAAGACAAAACACTAGAAGCGGACATACGAAGTCCGGGGAGAATAACGACCACTCTAGAAAAAAAGGAAGGCTGCACGTGGACCAGAAAGATCTCCAATCGGGAGAAGATCGAGAGTGTCAGGAGGAGGGGAGGGATAAGCGAAGCGACGGTATTCCCGGTCTTGCGATACCGAGTAGGGAGGACGGTAAAAAAAGGGGGGGGGAAAGCTTCGAACGAGGAGATCGCTGGTGGGGAATAATCGAGGCTCCCCTACGCAACGGTGGGGGAAAAAAGGCATAGAGAGAAAAACTTCAACCCAACGGCAGTGGCGACATTGGAATCAACCTGGATCAACCCAAGGGGAGGGGAACACCAGCCGGGAAGAGAGAGAACTGTCTCACCGACCGCACAGCAAAGGAGAGCAGGCCCGCTGAGATCAAAGGCTCAACGGGAAAAAGGCACGTCCAAAAAAAAAGCAGAAAATGTTGCAGGGAGAAAAAAAAAAAAAGAAATAGCACGTAACGTACTTCAACTCACCCAAAAGAAAAGACCTCTGTGGGACCGGCAGGAGTCACAGCAAACCAAAAGAAAAACTCGGAGGGGGCGCAGGAACAAACTACTAAGAACAGGCGCGCGGGGGAGGGGGGAGCACACGAGAGGTAACGGAAAACGCTGGGGAGGAAGAACAACGCAGAGAAAGAAAAGCCGTCCCTCCAAAGGAGAGGAAGGGACCCTTTGCGAAACACGGCGAGTGCGAAAATGGGTAAAAAACCGCTCGGGCGAAAAGGCGCGAAGGTGGGGAGGGGAAGGCACGCAAGAAGGGCCGGAATCTAGAGAAACAACAACCAAATTAGGAATGAAAGGAGGATAGATTTTCCAGGCGACAAAAAAAAAAAGGGAAGCTTCCACCGAATCGACAGAGCTTTTTGGGAGGTACCCAGTGCGGCGAAGGGAGTGCCCGCACCAGGGAAGAAAGAACCAAAAGACGGGCAAACAGTCTCGCTCATTGAAGGGGGGGGGAAGTGCTCCTCCCAAGTCCGCGGGAAAAATGAAAAAAAAGAGAAGCAGAGAAAAGCACGACGCCAAAAGACGGGCGGGTGGGGCTCGTTAAAAAATCCGAAGAAGGGGAGAGGGGGGGAAAGTGAAAGCCAGGGAGGGAAGGGGTAAAAAGGGACGCCTTGAGTTTGGTGGTGTTTTTCAAAGCCGCAAAAAGAACAGGTTGGACGGGGAGGTACCTGTAGGAGCAAAAGGGTAGCGGCCCGAGGCCCTTCGCCAGCCGCGCAGATCACAGGGACCAACCCCTTAGAGAGTCGAAGGAGCAAGGACAGCTTGTCGGGTAGAGAGGGGGGGGGGGGGACTCAAAAAGGGGTCCTGGGGGACAGTTCGAACGCAAAGGACTGACTTACAATAAAAACTGAGGGAAGATGGGCGAATTAATAGCAGGCGGGGGGTGAAACGGGGGAGCGTATGGGTCTATAAAAAGAAAAAAAAAAAGGTCCCCGATGGAAGATAGGAGAAGCATGTCCTCACCGGGAAATATTCGACTAAAAAAAATCGGGAGCCGCAAAGTTAACTTGCGAAGAAAAGCGTCCGAACGATAGAAAACTGACCGAATCTTAGCAAACTAATCAAAAACAGCTAACTGGAGCGTCTCAGGCTAAACCTTTGATCGAGGCAGCGGTAAAGTCAAGGAGCCCCAGAGGGGGAGGAGGACGAAGCCGCGTCTTGAGGAAAGGGGGGGGAGATTGGGAACAAGCGGCGGCTCATGAGAGTGGTCATCCGAGCCGGGGGACCTCTTTACAGTTTCGACCGTCGGGAAATCCCTTCCAAACCTTATATGTTTCTCTGCACAAATCCGATTCATTGGGGGAAAAAAAACAGCCTGCTCTCAAAAGAGGTCGAAGTCAGGGGGTGCAATTAGCCTCGGGCGGCCCGCCCAGGACAGAAAAAAAACTCCGACAACTCGGGCCGGCAGGTGCGGCATAATACAAAGGGGGGGTGGGGGTCTCAAGGAACCGGCATACGGGGGGGAGAGCAGTTACCCCGTGGTAGAGACAAAACGAAAAGATAGACCACCAAACGGCACGAAAGACGCTCACAAAACCAGGGGCCCGGCCCACGAACAGAAAAAGGGACGAAGTTTTTACCAGGCGGGAAAAAAGGCAAAGGACTGCAACTTGCAGAAAAAAGTCCTCGGTGACGGGGCGAACGGCCACGGGGCTAAGATCCCAAGTAGGGACTGGAAGGAAAAAATCTTCAGTCACTACCGGGGGGGAGGCTTTCCGGACCAGCTTGCGTCGAGGGGGAAAACAAAGGTACCGGAGCAAAACAGAGGAAAAAAAAAAGAACTGGGGGTGGTAAAATGGAGAGGAAAGCTTTCAGACACCAGTGAGGTGTAAGCGCCCGTGACTTCAACCGGCCTTACCATGTCAGGAAAAAAGCCAAAAAACCTCTGCCGGGGGGGTCAAAAGAGTATAGGTCATGCACGAAAACGCCATCAAATGGGAAACTATCTGGAGTCGAAGGAGGGACGCAACTCAAAAGTCTCGTGCCGTCAGAGTGTTAATCAGACTGGGCCCGCGTTCAGGATCATTGTCCGGCAGAAAACTCCCGAAAGAAAGGGAAAGGGGGGAAATGGGATAAAGAAAGGACGCGGGGGATAGGAGAGAAAAAGCCTAGACTCAAAAGAGCCTTTCCAGAGGGGAACTCTAACGGGTGTGATCAGAGAGTGGTACAAGAGCGAACGGGACCCAGCTGAACGAGTGACATGGAGCAACTTGCCGCGCCGAGGCCGCGCAAAACATCGTACGGGGGAAAAAAAGGGGAAGATCGTACTGCACTGGGGTCGCACAGCGCGTACGCAAAAAAAGGGTTGCCAGGGCCGAAGAAGACCTCTTCATCCAAAACCTTCGAGGCTGTTGCTAATGGGACCGGCCGCGAGGCGGTAGAGTTTGGGGGGTTGGTCGAAAGCGAATCAAGGAGGGAAGTACACGTTGGGTCGGTGGAGCGTGCAAAAAAGAGGAGTTTCCAGGCGAAGGGCCGGATGATCAGGCGATAAGTTTTCGGCAACCCTAAAGAAGAGTTTACGGACGCGGTAACCCCGCCAAAAGTAAAAAACTTGCAAACAAAAAAAAAAAAAAAAAAAAAAAAGGAACCCATCTTACTGGGGGGAGGCAGGACCAAAGGGGAATTTTCGGTCGGGATGTGAGTGAAAGCGCACAAGTATCCATACTTGACGTATCGAGCGAGGGGGGGAGGGAAGTAGGTCGTCTGGAAATATCATGTTTGGGTTTTTCCAACGCGTTAGTGCAAAAAAAACTAACAGCACCAAGGCAACAGTGCCGTGGAAAAGAAACCCGAAAGGGCTCGGAGGGGGGGGGAACGCAGAGAGTGGAAGCGACCCTCAAAGTCAAACCCAATTGTCCATGGGAGGGGAAAAAACGTTTTTTAAAAAGGGGAAATGCTCAGAGGGAAAGAATTGGGAGAAATTGGGCACCGGGAAAAACGGCTCGAAGAACCATGAAAAGGGTCTGCGCGATGGTCGACGCGCAAAAAAAAAAACCAGGGCGACTCCCGGGGGGGGGCCCCACAAACAGACCTACAACCGCTTACTTCTATTAACTTGCAGAATGGCCTTTCTTGAGAAAGAATCGACGCAAGCGGTCCCAAACGCCCGGACCCAACTGAAAGGGGGGAGACGTAGAATTTTCCTGGCCCGGCCGGCCGCTTGCAAGTGGCGTCTTCACAAAGCGACTACATATTTGGAAAAT
>Ga0179593_1695800_pt1 | contig 11713 bp, 18 predicted proteins | sample CZODoug2_1_08_16_FD_185931 | JGI IMG/M metagenome (GOLD analysis project Ga0179593, IMG submission 185931) | Vadose zone soil fungal communities from Angelo Coast Range Reserve, California, USA - CZODoug2_1_08_16fungal (PacBio error correction) | ecosystem: Environmental > Terrestrial > Soil >...
TAGGAAAGAGGGAAGACAAGAATTGAAACGGGGCCTCCAGTATTTCTCATGCGCAGCTTTTAAGAATTCAAAGCTCTCGGAAAGGGCTTGGGCAAGTCTGGCGCGTCATAACAATTCGCCATAAAAAAAAAAAAGTCCAGCCAGGCCGATGGAACACTGGATACGTGACTAATGTGCAGAGCGCAATATCTTGGATGTCTCCGCCGGCGCGGGAGAATTATGGAAAAAAGAGTGCAGGGGGTGTAAACCAATGAGTCAGGCCTGGGTTCCTGAAGTTTTTACGCTAAGGCTAGGCGACTAGCAGTGGTGCTTGGTTGTGAGAGGTGCCAGTCCCTCCCTTCTTGGGACAAAGCTTTTCGGGTCCGCCTTTCTTTAATAAAATGAGGGGGCCTGGGGGGATAACCAGCAAGGCTCGTCCAGAGCCTCTTTCCCCCTTCTAATCTATTGTTTCAGAGGAGAAAGGGAAGGTATGAACACCACGTACATCCGCTGATCATGGGTTCTCCCGTTTAACAAGTGGGATCAAAAAGGAAGGGATGTGGAAGGGAGTTCATCAAAAAACTCACAAAAGACCGAGACTGGATAAGAACCAGGAATTGGGAGAGTGAACCTCTTTAGGACTGTCTGAATAGCCCGCTGCGTCGACAACTAAAAGAGCGTCGGGGGGGTCACAGGGGACCATATAAGGGGCGATTGGCACCCCCTTACACTCCGGTAGACCAGAGGCCTGAAAATTCAAAGGAACACAGACAAGGACGTGGGGTGGTTGGCGACTCCAAGGGGGTTTTGAGGGGGCCTGTAATTGGGGATCAAGTATAAATGGCCTAACGCCCCTTTCTGGGAAAAGTCCCAGTTTAAGTTTGGGGGGATAGGGGGGGGTGTGGTTTTGGGGGCTTAGTGACATGACGTCCAACCAGGGGCAGGAAAAAAAGGTCATATCCTCCGGGTATCTTTAAGAAACCTCCTTTTCAGTGAAAAGTCCTGGGGCCGATTAAAAAGAAAAGACTTTCGCAGCCAAGGTTTTCCCCTTAAAACCGCTCACTCTCCCCTTCTGTAAATGGCCTCAGGAATTAAACCCGCTCAGGGGGAGTTGTTTAAGGGGCCTGCAGCCACTCCCCCAAGTCAAATTGTCTCCAGGGGACGCCTCATGGATCTATCCGTCATCAAAAACAAAGGGGGGCAAAAGGGGGAGAAGAAGAGGGAAAACCCCTGGAATGAGAAGGAAACTTGCCTTCCCTGAAATGAAATTGGGGGGGGGGAGCAAAAGAGGGGGGGGGGGAACAAATGAAGTAGGGAAATTAGGCCATTGTTGGTAAACATCCTAAACCGCCAAAAAGGAAAAAGCTCAACAAGGAGTCAAACGAATGCCCCTCTGGGATTCGGGAAGTTGGGAGCTCTGCGGACACCAAGGGACTGTGTGTGGGGACCAACCCCCACACAAAAACCTCTACGGGGGACCTTCTCTCCTCCAGAGAATTTCAAGGAGAAAATAGGGGGGGGTTGAGAAACTGAGGAGACTTATGGATCTCTTCCTTAAGAGGAATCAGGCAATCTGACAAAGGAAAAGGAAATGATAGGGGAAGGTCCGGTTTTTTACCATGAGGCCGATATGGCATAGGGGGGTCGGCGATACGGAGTGGGGGCGAGCTGAGGCCTTTGAAAAAGAGACAGAACGACACGACCTTAGTTGTCTCTTCCAAGACCGAGGTATTCAAGGACCCTGGTCCAAGAAAGGGAATGGAAAGGACAAAGGATCTCCTCAGGAGAACCCAGGGGGGGTCGGAGGATAGAACTTTAAGGAAACAAATACGGAACTGGAAGGAAAAAAAGACCCCGATGGCCCACATGGTCTGATGGACCGAAGTGGAAAGATAGTGAAAGGGGGCATGGGGAGTGCAAGAAAGGTTGGGATGGATTTCAGTTCAGTGTTTGGGGGGGTAGAAAAAAAAGGGGGCAGAAGGGACCTGATTGGTCGATGCGCATACTCTCTCAAAGGAGGAGTGGACGAAACTCCAGCAAAGCGGTGCCCCTTTGACACAGGGAAAAAAGACAAAAAACAAGGGACACGTCGTAGCCCCAACATTATGAGATTGAAAACTCAAATCGAGGGGGAAGTTCAAAAAGAAACAGGGGGGGGCATGAAGGGGGGGGGAAGCCCGTGATATTTGGAGGAGGAAAAGAAAATGGAATGTAAGGACCTTTTGGGCTTTCTGAGGAGAGGTCCTGAGTCGTCGGTATTGGGTTGGGAAGGGGGGTTGTTTAAGAAAAGACTCTTGAAACTGTCTATATGGGATTCGACAGTTGAAAAAGTGGAACCTTTCAAGAAGAGTCATGGAAGGAAGAGCAGTACGACTTCAGCAATGTTTAAAGTTCTCCAATACGTCTTTGAGAAAATTGTCCAGGGAAATACAAGAGGGGGGCCATATTTTACAGGCAAAACTGGGGGTGTTAGGGAGAGGAAATGAGGCGCAAAGTCTAGAAAAAGTCAGCTTGAACCCACCATGGAAAATAGCCAACGGTAAAATCCGGGGTGTCAACAGTTGGGTTCCGTGCCAAATAACAGCCTGGGGTCCTCAGGGAGAGCAAATAATCATGCTGAGAAGAGCGGGCAGCGGGCCTGAAGGGGAATTGTGGTTTGGTCGTTGAGGTGAGGGGGGGCGCGGGACAAGAATTTACTAAAACGCAGGAATAATGACCAACCCTCGATCCAGAGAATGCTAAACCAATGGAAAACGGAAAAAAGGACACAGGACTCAACGGTTGTTGCCAAGGAGGGGGCCCATGTTGACTACGACAAGGGCTGAGGGGACTGTGAGATGGTGGGAGAAACGAAATACCGGGGATTAGATGGGGGGGGTTATTAAGGCTGGAGCGTGGGTGTATATTCAAGGAGTTAAATACCGAGACACAAACGGGTTGCTGAAAAGGAAATAGGTTATTGGTAAGAAATCACAGGACAAATCCAGGTGAAGGGCCCTCAAGAACCTAGTAAGCTTGTTTGGGGAAAAAAGCAGGGGTGGATGTGCAGGGTCAAAGAAAATAAGCAAAGAGGCCCCTATAACACCAATCTGGCGCAACATGTAAAGTAACGACCCGGAAAGTGTACTATTAACAAGGTAACTAAAGGACGCATCTTGAACCAAGGGTCGGGTGGCTAGGGGACTTAGGGAATTCTTTGAATCTCCATTTGGGGGACTAGAAGAAACCTATGGAGTGGAAGAAGAACCTCTGCAGCGAAAAATCGAGGGGGGCACTATACCCTACCTGAGCAAGTCGGGATTTGCAAAGAAGAGAGGTCTAGGTGGGGTTTTGGGCGAAAAGAATAAGGGCCGGAAGGGGAACACTTTTAAAGGGAGACCATGATAAAAAGGGTATATTCATAAAAGAGATGGATGGGTGGTCAAAAAGGGGTTGAAGGCTTACATCTTATCCTTTCCAGGAAGTGCAGACCATTCAAGGCTCCTGAAGAAAACTTGGGTCTAATCAGGACCTTTAAAAAGTGAAAAAGACCACCAAGAACAAAACCTGCATTCGAGGGGGAAGGGGGCATGGGAGACTTAACGGGGACGTCGAATTCGTTTGACCAAGAGAGGGTAAAGGAAAACCTGCTCAAGGCGAGATCCAATAGGGGGCGCTGAAGATCCAGTTGGTAGGAAGGCGCTCGGCAGGAAACAAGGAACATATGCGCGAGATATTTTAAAGGACTGGAAAAGGCGAGGAGGCCGTACTCGAAACAACAGGGAGAAGGGGAAAAAATAGCTAAACTAGTTCTAAACTGCCTGAAAATCGGAAAGTTTGGTATATGCTTGTCAGGATCGGACAAGCTAAGGAATGGGAGATCAGAAGAGGAACAACAAAGACTAAGGCTGCACGGGATTCTAATAGGGGAACGAGACTAAAGGGTGACTAATTAGGCATAGGCTACTATGGGGAAAATTATAAGAACTGTGGTTGGGGGCGGAGGCCCGAAGGGACCAATGTGAATGTCAAGTTTGAAAATACAAAGACAAAGGGATGTTATGGAAATCGGAGTTTAAGAGTATAATTAGAGGTGGAAAAAAAACCAGCCAATCAGATCACGGTCTCCGTGAAACGATCCGGGGCTCAATTTAAAAGAAGACAAGGGGGGAGGGGGGGGTCTCTTTCATTCAGAAAAAACTAGAAGACTGAAAAAAAGCAGAGAGGCTGGGGGGGGAAGGGTTTTGTTTATGACTAATTCTGAATCCCAGAAATTCAGTCTGAAAATGTGGAATGGTCCCGAGAGGGTTTAAAAGATTCATTGGTATAATACCCGAATCAAAAAGAAAGAAGGTTTTCGAACAATCCAAACAGCTTGTTTGGGGGTGAGGCAGGGGAATGGCCAGAATAAAATGGGAAAGCGTGCCATTTTGGCGGATCCAGGGGGTGGGGGGTGAGTTGAATGTAACACCCATCGATGAACCCCCAAGCGGAAATCCAGATGAGTCACAGGTAAATTGACCTGCCGGGACCGGACAATGCCACCTACATCTGTCCCTGACTCCCCCAAGGGACCCTGGGGACTGTCTTAAAATAATGGGAGGAGGGGACTCCATAGGAGCCAGCCCCTTGAAACACGAAAAAGGATGGGGTTGTCATTACTTCAAGGGGGGGAAGGGAATGTCAGACGAAGCTAAAAAAAAAAAAAACAGGTAGGACTTCAGCCGCCATAAAGGGGGGATGGGGAAAAGAGTCCTGGAAGCATTTGGTTGGGGGGAGACCATCGTGGGCGGGGGTCATGTCCAAAGGCAAAGGGGCAATACCTCCTCCATTCACCACGAAAACCAGAGAAAAGTCCCAAAGAAGTCTACAGAATAAGGGGTCGGTAAAAGTGATTGTTCTCCTAAAGAACAAAAAATGGCCGGTTCTTGGGGAAAGGCAAAAACCTCCCAACACTGGGGGACTCAGGAGCCCATGAAATCCTAGAAAATAAAGCAGGTGGGAGAAATAGACTGTTGGTTTCTCTAAGGGTGAAATATAAGTCGCATCCTCAGGAAGAGAAAGCGGGGGGAGTTCAAACAAAGTCATGGAAAAGTCCTGGGGACACGGAAAATGGGGTTGCCAGGGGGGACAACTCACAATGCTCGAGTTGGGGTGGTGCAAGGATTGGGGCTCGACCAGGTAGCTGAAAAAGTTCAGGGGGGGCAAGAGGGGTCTAACATCAACTCAGTCACGGTATTGGTATCTTACCTGATAGAAAACCCACCAAGAAAAATCCACATATACTCATAATCAGAAAAGCATGTAGGGAAGTTAACGAAAGGAAAAAGGGTTCAGACTAATCCCCTGGCTCGACAACCTTCAATAACTGGGGGGAGTGAACAAAAAAGGGCGAGGAACTTTGAAGAAGGCGTTAAACATTGGAGTGGAATCAAGATGGTCAAGCAGGGGGTGGGGTCAAGAGGAAAAAAGGAAAAAAGTTTAACAGGGCAGATGAGGTACTGTGGTTTTAAGGTATGGTGCTAGGAGAGGCTCTCTAAAAAACACACAATTAGGCGGGGGGGCCCAGATATCTAGGGAGGAACTCTCAGACTCGTAGAATCCTCGAGGTCCGGAAGGTAAAAAACCAAAAAATGAGGAGCAACTAAAAAATCACTTAAAAGCCTCATAAAAAGGTGGGGGACCAGAATTTGAAAATAGGGGCTAGGTGTCACCGCGACCCCGTGGGGGGCAATTTTCTGACGAAAAGATTTGTGAGGAAGAAGTGCGCAAAACCTTGGCCGCAAACCGGGGGAGGGCTGGGGATGCATGTGAGGAGGAGTCCTAGTGTCTTGACCGGAAGTGGTTGGACATGTGAAAAAGAGGAAAGGAAAAGAACATTGGATTGATTGCCTTGAGGCGACTGCGTCACCTCACCAGTCGGGCAAGAAGGGCGGAAAAAAGACTAGGTAAGAAGCCACCTTCATGAAAAGTGCTCACAACAAGAAGTTAGAAAAGCCATAGAGTAGGAAAGAATCGAAAAGTTGCAGTTTGATTGCATAAAAACAAGAGGGAGGGGGGTTGAGGGGGAAATCCCATAAAAAAGAGTCATGATCTGAGGGGAAAAGGGTGTAAAGCGGAGAAATTTGTGAGAAGTGGATTTCGGGGTTCAAACCAATCACATTTTTTGAAATGAACACTATCTAAACTTTCAGCAAATCTACGAAAAATATAGGGGGCGAGAGTCTCAGGGTTTTTTCGTTGTTGTTTAATGAATGTAAAAAGCCTCAAAGAACCACAAGATGCCTATATCCCCTTGATGAACTAAGACAAAATTCGAAAAAGAATTCAGTTACGGAAAGAAAGGGTTCCAAAAAAGGGAAAATTATGGGTTCAGAGCAAGGTCTTGAACAGTTCTGCTTGGGTGCTTCCGAGAAGTGGGTAGGGAAGACCTTAAACCAAGGTAGTTAGGGTAAACTCGGAATAGGGTAAATGGAATGGTAGGCTGATGACACCTTCCAAGAAAAAATTTAAGGTGCTCAGGGGGAAGGGGCGAAAAGGGTATGGACAAGTCCAGGGGCCAGTCACCCCCGTGGTAAAAAACGTCGGGGCGCCTCATGCGGGGAAATGGGGGGGGGGGGTGAGTGGGGGGGTTCTTAGTTCAAATCCCGAAAACAAAAAAAAAACAACCCCGAACACCCAAGAGGAGGCCAGCAAAAGGAAAACGGTACAAAAGGAGTAAAATGAAACAGAAAAAAGCGGGGAGGGGAAAAGAAAGAAGCTGTTGGGGAATTAGGCACTGGCAGATGTATCTGTATCCCGAGCCGAAAAAGTCAAAAATTGGGGAAAAACCCCTGTGACTGCCACTGGAGGGGGGGCTCTACTAGATTTAACAAAAAATGTTGACAAGAAGACTAGACATACAGGAAGTTAGGATCCCGGGAAGTGAGGGGAATGAAAGCGCAAAATCCAATAGGTCGTAGACGTGAAAAAAGTGTTGCGACCACCAGAGGGGAGGAGGGAAACCTGTCGGGGGGGGGGGAAACAAGAATTTATACTGCTTACATAGGGGAGAACCAAAAAAGTTAAAAAAAACTTCCAAACTGTCCACTTTTTTTTGGTGTGGGTGGGTGGTGGGGGGGGGGGTTGGGTTGGTGGGTTGTTTTGAGGATTGGAAAAAGAGGGCGTCGCGAGGGGGGTGTGGGTGGTTGGTTTGGTTGGGGATTGAATAAGGGTGCGGGAGGGAGGGTTTAGTTGTGGGGGGGGGGAGGTGGGCTCGTAGGGAGGGAGGAGGCGGGGGTGGGTTCTTAGGGTGGGTTGGGGTCGGGGCGTAGTGGGGTGGTTTGTTGTGAGGTGTTGTTGAGGGGGGGGGATGGGGGGGGGCAGGGGGGGGGGGGGGGCGAGTTTGCGTGTTGCTCCCGGAATCCCCCAGGGGATCACTCAGCAGGCCGCCCCCCAACCCACCACTTCAATCGCCCTTTTGGGGAATACACCGAAAGAGTCAGAGACGCCCGGTACAAAGGTTGAAAACCACTACGTCCATAGTTTGGGAGGGTTCTGAGACGCAGGGCCAATAAGAGCCTAAGCTCAATTTTTAACGCCTGTGGCGATCTGCGGGGAAAGAAGGGAAGTTCAGGGGGGCTGAAAAGGATTTGCGAGATCGGAAGAGAAAGGCTGTAATGACGAAGCTCTCAGCTGGATTCCTGGAAGAGGGTGAAGCTCAACAAGGTTGGGGGGGGGGGAAAAAGGAAAAGGGAAGGACCATAGGGAAGGCTGTCGAGCATTTCATGACTTCCAACCAGAGATAATCGCGAGAGACATAGACTTAGGGGAAAAAGGGAGACTCGAAAACGGAAAAATCAATGAAAACTTGTTAAAGTGTACTAACCTGGGAAGCGAATCCGGGAGACTAAGAAAAAAGGAGGCGAACGGGTGTGTAGCCAAAAGAAGTTCGGGGAAAAACGAGGGAGAATCTTTAGATCTTGCCGGAGAAGGCCGGGTCTTCTATCTTGTCTGGAATTGGAAAAAACCGAAAGAAGTTGGAGGGCCAAGGGGGAACCCTTTATGTGAGTTTTAGAGAAGAAACTATCGCTCCTAAGGAAATTCTCGAAGGGGGGGGGGGGAAATCCGCCAAATAACTTATCCCTGGAGGGAAGAGTCAGGGTGAAAAATCACTCGAGTGGGCGAGTTTTAACAAGGGTGTGGAAAAAAAAGCTAAGAAAGCTAAAGTTGGATCAGAAAACCTAAAAGAAGATTGGGAAATCCACCAGAACTGGAAATAAATACTGGTCGGTTAGAGGGGGACATTGGGGGAGAACGATATAGATCAAAAGAGACCACGCAGTCCAAGGGGGAAGGGGGAAAGGTCCAATGGAGGGGGGAAAAAAGGGACCACTGAGAAACCCCCACAGCGGGTATCAAAACCAATCAATATCAGGGAAAAACATTAAAAAGTTGGGGGGGAATAAGAGTTGGGTCTGGGAAGTAGAGGGGTGTAGAAGGGGAACAGAGGAATTGGGGGTTGAGACCAGTGGCTGCATAATATGGGTTTTTTTGAAGAAGGGGGGGGTGGGGGGGGGGGAATAAACAGAGGGGAGAAAAAAAAAGAGGTACCTCTCCTCCAGGGTAGTAGAAGGAAACGGGGGGTCCGGAGAAGGATGTAAAAGAAGGTCAATGGATCACAAGGACTTCAATTTAAGGTATCAAAAAAAATCCCTTGTGTTGATAGCTTTGATAAGGAACCATGGCCTGGTAAGACCTAAAGCAGTGGGAACAGGCAGCCAGCCCTCAACGCTTCCCACTTGGTATCCTTTAAAAAAAGTTAGAAGAGGGAGTCGCAAAAAAAAAAGCAGCAACAAGGAAGTGTAGTAATGCATCCATAGTACATGCAGGAGTCAAAAAAAGGGGAGTGGGGGGAAAAAGGGTTGGTTTAAGCGGAAAGGGAAAGGGATAGGTTGGAAAGGATAAGGAAGTGTGGGGGGAAGTTGCCGGGGGGGGCGAACCAAAACAAATGAAAAGAAAAAGGCTAAAGAAGAAAGATAAATAATAGAAAGGTATCTAAACAACAAAGAAAAGAAAGTGAGAGGGTTGCAAACATAAAATGGGTTAGGTTTGTTCCAAAAATCGAAAGCATCGTAAACATGGGACCCCCCTTATCGTCCTAATGTCCAGCATTACCAGATTTGGGGCGTCTGGGGTGAAGCTCCGGTTTGAAGAGAACGGGCTTTTGCCGCGGGGGAAACCTCTGAAGTGGGAACGCTAATGGTGTTTTCTCACAGGCAGAGGCCCCCAAATGGTGAAAAAGGGAGAAAATCCAGGGGTGAAAGGAGGAAGAGGGAAACGACCACCGTAGTTGGTTAGAAGCAAGTTAGGGGACAGGTGGAAGTGAAGGAACGAGTTCCATGAAGAGGTTAGCCAGGGGACAGTTGAGAGAAAACAACTGGGGTCGTGTGAAATGGGAGGGTAATACAGGGGACCTGGTCCCAAAGAAAGGAAAAGAAGGGAGACAAAGAAAGACTCAGAGAGGCCAACATGATAGTCAAGAAAAGAAGGAGCGCACTTTGCAGGCCTCATCACTGTAAAAACCACAAAAATCATCAAAGGAAAGGAAATGCAATTGGACGAAACAAAAGACAGGAGGGGGTTGGAAAAGTCGAGCCGGGGGAAAAAGTAGATCAGGGGAAAGGGGGTCAGAAGGGGGTGGGGGTCATCTCGCACTTGGAGGAAAAACCTGGGGGAAAAGGGAAAGCCGGGGAGTGGCGATGAAAGAGCGGATTAAACCAACACACGGAGGATTAAAGGAAGGAGGAGTTGCTCAAATAAAACCAAAGGAATCCTAGAAACACATAACCCTTAGGGAAGCCCCAAACCTGAAATGAAGACCCAACACGTCTTGAAAAGCAAAGGAGGTAGGGGGAAACAAAAAAAGAAGGAGATTGTGAATGGGTCCCCGCAAGAAACATTTGGTCATTGGTATCGTAAGGTGATGGGGAAACTGGGCAAGGACGGGCATGGAAGTTCCTAACCTGTTGATTCTGAGAGGTGAGAGGCGGTCGGCTGGTACAGGTACCAGGGTTTTGAGGGGGGGGGCTCAGCTGTCCCTGGGAGAGGACCAAGAATTGGAAAAAGGGAGTGTAAGAGGGGCTCGGAAGGGACCTGGGCTCAAAAAAGGGAGTTCACCCCCGCTAGCATAGGCCAGCCAACTTCCAAACAGGAAAGATGAAAACTAAAGGAGCGGGAGAGATCGGAAGGTGTCAAAGAAATGTACGGTGGGAAAGTGTGGGGGGAAGGGGGCATACCAAACAAGGGAAAAACTAGGATCAAAAAAGTGGGAGATTTAACACCTCCGTTCATTGAGAAACAATCAGAGTGGGGGGGGGCTTGAAGGGGTTAGCTTTAGCCAAGGGTTACCAAACTAACAAGGACTTGGTTTGAAAAAGAGGAGAAATCTCAAAAGGACCGAAACTCAAAGGAGCATCTGGGGGAAGAGCCTGGATGGGGGAGGTTGAAGGGGATTGGGGAGTGTGCGACGGGGGGGGAAAAGGGGAACTAGGGAAAGAAACAAGGCATTATAAGGTAAAACCCATATCACTCCAAAGTGAGCTCCCAAAAATCAGAACTTAAGGCAACTGTTGACGGAGAAGAAATTTTCTAAAGCAAAGGGACTTGACCAAGGGGAAAGGGGTATGGGCTGTTGGATTCGAAGAAGTTAGAAGAAAAGGATTCGTACAGATTTTTGTGAAGGGACAGAAGGATCTTGAAAAAATTAGAGGGTCGTAGGATTGGGATTCTCCGGAGTTTAAAAGCCCGACCAAGGGGAAAAAAAAAAAAGCCTTTGGGGAGGGGCCAGTCTTGTGGAGAAGGGCCCTCCAGCCCCCTCACGGTGTGCTAGGGGCTCTCAGGGGCTCATATAAGAAAAAGTTCTCGTGGGGTTTGGTTTTTGTCTCCCTCTGGGGTTCTGGGGGTTTAGGGAAGGGCAGCTCGAAAAAGCCCCCGCTAGAACCAAAAGACTTTTCAGGAAACTTTCAGCGCTTATCCTGTAGTACACTTTCTCCTTAAAAATGGCTCACTTCCAGGGAAGAGAATTGGGGAGCCGAACCGAAATTCTTGTTGGGGGAAGGGGGCATTGATGATGGGTCTCTTATCGAAGGGAAGAAAAAGCACGCGAAGGGGACAGGGGATCCCAGTAAAAGGGGGATTGTTAGGAGGCAGCTTGGCGGGGGAAAACGTTGGAAAGTCCAAGACATACAAGGGGAAAAAGTTAGGGGATAACAGGTCTCAGGGGAGGGGAAGACCGCGGGAAAGCCAAATAACCCATATCGGGGGGAAACACTTTTTGACAAGGGCTCCAGGGAGGGGATAGGGGAACACAGTGAATATGGATTGTCGGGGGGTAAACAAGATTAAAAATAAGGATTAAATGGGGATTTCCGAAGTAGGGAGCCAAAAATGCAATGAGGGGGGATGCACGACTTTTAAAAATCCACCTTGGTCTAAGATTGAAAAGGGCCCAGGCCCAAAGGGAGAGGAAAAGAGTGGGCCGGTACTCCGAGGAACGCGCTCGGAAAAGACCTCCGTAAAAAGAGTCTGGGGGAAAGAAGATTAGGGATCAGGGCTCACAGGAGACAGAAAATCGTGGGCAGAAGGGAAAAGGCCTATCCAAGCCAGGAGTCTCTCGAGCCTAGGTCAAAAAAGGTGAAAGATAAAGATATTCTGATTGGGAAAAATTAGGGGGGCGCGCCGGGAAAAAAAAAAAGGGAAAGGGTCCCATAGGGGG
>Ga0179593_1353390_pt1 | contig 11712 bp, 12 predicted proteins | sample CZODoug2_1_08_16_FD_185931 | JGI IMG/M metagenome (GOLD analysis project Ga0179593, IMG submission 185931) | Vadose zone soil fungal communities from Angelo Coast Range Reserve, California, USA - CZODoug2_1_08_16fungal (PacBio error correction) | ecosystem: Environmental > Terrestrial > Soil >...
GTGGTGATATCCCTGGTACCGAGGGTTTTTGGGGGAGAAAGAGGGGTGATAAAAAAACGGGGTGAACTGGCGAAAGTAGGAGCGTTTTTTAGTGTACAGGTCAAAAAAAAAAAAAAACGCATTGAGAGTGCCTTTGCTAGGTCTAAAGGGACCGATAGTGAGCGGAGAAGAGGGAATAGGATTTAACGGCAACAGAGAGGGGCTCACAGACGTGACAAAGAAATAACGAACATTCTCTTCTAAAGAAATTGAAGGCTTCATTAGTGAAAAAAAAAGTAAGGGGAACTGAATTCAAGGAGGAAACGCTTGAGGCCAAACATGAACTCAGTACTGGAAAAGGATTCATGTCAGGGGGAAGGCTCTATGCTAGGGGGGGGGATTCGCAAGAAAGCAGACCATTCCGGATGTCGTGAAATGACGAAGCTCCAGCCTGAAGGGGATTGACAAAACACTGGGGTTACTCATTGTTCTGGGGGGGGGAAGGAAAAGGATTCAAAAAGTGCGGAAGCTGGGGGAAAAGAGGGACTTTTTATTAGGGAAGTCCAAAAGACACTGAGGAAAAGGGGGTTGAGGGAGAAAAACCGTTTACGGAGTAGGGCGATCATAGCAAGGTGGGTGTTTGTGTAAAAGGGGGGAAAGCATTGCAGAGAAAGAAAAACTTCAAAAATGGGTGGGGGGGAAAAAAAGATCTCAGACAAGAGCAAGCACAAGAGATTGAGAACTAGTAAGAGGGGCAAATTAGACCCTCCGGGGGGGGGGGTTTGTCGGAAAAAAGGGAGAGACCTCCAAAAGATGCTTGTGAAAAACGCTGAGAACGCAGTGAAAAAAACGTCCTTTTTGGTCCCTTGAGGAAAAAAAAGTCAACTTTTCTTTGAAAAAAGACGTTGGGCGAGACTGCAAGGGAAGAACTGTGTACAGAAATGGCAAGAAAATAGAGAAGGCAGGGGTATCGGTGCCGGGTGTCGCGGTTTGAACTTTGGGAAGGAGAAGTCGAATCTGGGATCGGAGCTAGCGGGAAAAAAAGTAGAGGTGCGGCTCCGACGTCACATAAATTTACTACTTTATGGGGGGGATATAATTCTAAGAACAGGAAGAGGAAGAATGGAATAGGGGTCCCTTAAAGGTCGCTACATCCAAAACTCCTGAGAGTATGACCGGAGCGTCGTGAGAGGGGGAGGGGATTTCACCAACTGCGGGTATAAGTTCTGAAGCGCAGAATAACAATCTGCTAACCGTTGAGAAGAGTTGAGAGGGCGGTGGCCTATTGCGGGGGGGAAAAAAAACAGGAAGAGCAATTTTGTCAAAAACCCGCCCACTTTCGTCTAAGTCTATGCACACGACATTGAAAAGGAGGGGGAAAAAAGCACGTCAGGAGTAGGAGGGGATGGAAAAGGGCGCGAAAAATGCGTCCGCCCGGATGACGGGAGGGTGTTCTCCTGTAAGCCTCTTTAGGGTAGGGCACTAAGTATGAATTTAAACGTGACGAAAGAAAAAAAATGAAACCATGAGGCATGTTGGGTTTGGATCTACGTAGGTAATCGGGGGTTTATTGTTTGCAGTGGAGAGGAACTCGTTAGGCAAAAACCGGTAGGTGTTTAGATAAACTGCTTTCTCCGTTTACGACTCCACAAAAAAAATCGTGTGAAACAGGGCAAAAGTTTAGCAGAAAAGGAAGAAAAGAAATTCAGCAAAATACAGGGGGGAAGTGGACTCCTAAACGAACTAAACTTTACCTTTTAGGGAGGAGAGTTTCTGCGAGAAGGAAGGAGAAGAACTGCAGGTTGAAAAGGAGAACTTGCGGAAGTGTGGAGGGCGACGAGGGCCGGTAAGGGGCTATTCAAAAAGCGAAAGACTGTTGGGAAAAAAAACTAAAAAAGGCCAAAAGGACCTCATCATCTATCAGAGAAAAAACAGGGGATTAAAGAGATTATTGATTAGACCAAGGGGATGGTTTAGGGGGGAGAAAACAAACATGTTATTAAGGGAGTCCCCGTATCCTAAGGAGCTGCAAAACGACGTGCAAAGCTCGGGAAAAATCAGTCTGATGCCGGGGACCCTTGGATCTCATAAAGAAGTCCAGCATCAACCGGTGAAGGGTTAAGTAAGGATGACATCCCAGGTGATTTTTTGGAGTTCCGGGGTCTCTGGTCGTCATGGGACAGAGAAATTCGCGGCACTGCAGAGGCTTGGCGTACGGCAAGAGCAAGGCAGGTCGTCAAGGAAAAAACGCCAGTAGTTTGCATCCTCTCGAATTCGTTAAGGCAAGCCAGAAAACAGAAAGAGCGGAGGTACCAAAAAAGAGAGAAAAGGGACGTTAGCTGAGGGGGGAGAGCGTTCACCGGCATTCTGCTCATTTAACAAAGTCTTCTGATGCAATACCCGACAAGGAAGGCAGGTCGCCGAGGAGAAAGCGAAAGGAGGGGGGGACAGCAATTGAGGGTCGAGCGTTCAAAGCGCAGTGGGGGGTCTTCATTTTTTCAAAAGGTAAAATCCTGGGAGGAGTTAACGCGGAAAACGCCCCAGCGGAAACTAAGTTCTAATTTAGAGATGGTAGAGGGAGCATCATACAAAGGGAGGGGAAGAGGGCTGGGAGTTCCTCCAACTCGCTCAGGGACCGAAGAAATACGCGCATTTTTGTCCGGGTCTCTGAATGCATGGACCATCGAAAGAACGGAAACATGGGAGGAAGATTAAGCATCAGACCAGGAGTCACGGGCTGGGAGGGGGGTGCGAAAACCGTAAAAGACCGTCGCGTGTCCGAATTATCTATCTCTAAGAGTCCAGGGAGAGACCGACACAGTTGAAAAAGGGAAAAACGTGCAACAGGGCGAGAGGTCTTGGTCGTGAAGGGGACGCGTGGAACCGTTTATGTCCATTGAGCGCTCGCCAGATCAAGCAGGGAGAACTTTTGAAAAACGGACAAAAGGAAGGGCAATGAGACTCACGGGGGCTTTTAAAGCATCTGTGGCCAGGAGCGCAGTTCCAGGGAAAAAGGAGGATGTGCTTCATCTTGCAAAAAGACATTTAGACGCGTTAGCATCGGCAGAGCTACTGTGCGGAAAAGAAATTTGCAGTGGGTTGGGGGACGCTGAGGGGGGAAAATAAAAAAACAAAGACACATGCTACGGGGGGGAGAGTCCACGGGGCTAGAGCCCGTTCCGGCAGGGTGGGGGAGGAAAAAGAGAATCACAGGCATCCAGGAATAAAAGGAGGCGTAGCGCAACAAGCTCTGTCAAGACCTGCCATTTTTTGGGGTGCATCAAGTAACACTTACTGCGAAAAACCAAGGAACTTGAAAGATCATTTACTAATTGGAAATAGGGGGGCAGGCTATCTCTCCCCATAAAATAAGGAGATCCTCGCTAACGACGATCACTTGAAGAAGGCGTTCCCAAAAAAGGGAGGAAAGATGGCGCTAAGGGAAAAAAAAGTAAGGACCCCGTTAGGTCAGGGGGACGAATAGCAATCACGGAAGCAAAAAGAAAGACAGATCGTGACGGAATCCGTTGACTCGGGGGGAAGAACAGCGGTATTGTCTTTGGTAAGTGAAGGCAGAGGTAGTCTTCGGCAACTCAAAAATCTGGAGAGTAATAAAGAGAAAAAAGCAAACAGAGACTTCTTGATAAGGGTAAACCGACCACGGTCCTTGCTGGGACTAGAAGGGAAGGACGGGAAAAAATTTTCCGTTTATATAAATAAGGACAGAGCACAAACACGCACTTCCCAATCCGTATATACACAAATGAAGGGGTTATCTCTCAACACAAAGTATGAGATAGAGATAGCATTGTGGGTCCAGGGGGGAAGAATTGGTTTTGGGATTAATAGTAGCTACAAAGAAAATTGACGGCGACGATAACTCAAGGAAGTTGGGGGGGGAGAAGGGCTCCGCAGCTCTTTGAATTGGGAAGGTACGGAAAAGCCCGAAGTGCTGTGAAAGAAAGAAACTGACATAGGTTGATGGCCAAAGACTAGCTATTTAAAATAAAAGAGACAGAAAAGATTGCAGGATCGGATGAAGTCATCGGTAGGAATTCGTGGGAAAATAAAATATACGGGAGATTGAGAGACCGGCGAGGAGAACGAGTGAAGAAAACTTGGTTGAGAAGTCTAACTTGATTCCGGCGAGTAGGGAGGAGAAGTAATATATTGGTATGGGGAGAGGGCTCGAAGAAGCGTCCCACCAAAAAAATCAAAACGTCCATGGAAGCGAAGGGCTGGAGCAGGAAAGGGGGGGGGTACATGGGGGAAACAACTGGGTACTCAGGTCGGGAGGAAAGCGGTTGAGGCCCGCCTAATTGCGCCCGTATGAAAAAAAGATGTGGCCGGGGGGGGATTTGTGAGGTGAAACAAAACCAGTAGACTTGGTTTTTCTATCCAAAGTGAAAAAAAAAAGTAGGAGCGATAGAGCCTTGTGGAGGGTGGGTGTACCCTTTGAAGGAGCGAGAGAAAAAAAATACACTGCATGGTGGTACCGTATCGCTCACAGCTCGTGAGTATATAGCGTATTGAGAACAAAGGAAAAAGTAATTTGGTGTTGAAAGAACGGCTCCGGGTGAGGGGGGGGAGTCTAAGAAGATAAAAAAATGATGGGAGAAGTCACCACAAATGCGCGACATTTGGTCAAAGTGAATGTGGCCCGTTAAAAAAAAAGACTAAAAAGAGGGGGGATGAAAAGTCTTGATACTGGCGAGAAGGGGGACACTTTCAATTAACTGGTGTCAAAGAAAAGTGACGAGAAAATACCGCCTAACTCATGTTCCTTTTGTCGGACTGACGGCAGCTCAAGTAGAAGATGGATTAACTCGAGCTCAGGGAGACACGAGAAGGGCGTAGTTTGATACAGGGCGCCAATCCTCAAGAAAAAAGGAACTGGGGAAAGAGGAAGTCGGAAATAAATGTGGACTGATGAGGATTGGCTAAATGAACGCAATGCGCTAAAACAGAAAAAATCCTGACGACTGAGAACGAGGGAGCGCTGGGGAGGCGAGCCAGATCAAGATTTATATCAGGCGGAAAATCGCCGAACCAATCTCTGAAAGGAGACAAGAAAGTTCGGCGCTTTCATTGAACAGGACCGCTTTCAGGCAAGTGTGGGGGAAAAAACATGAAGACAGAACCACGGATTGGGCTATACTATCTTACGAAATGTCGTCGGGAGTGGGGGGTATGGAAAAGCAACTGATCGGAGAAGGTAGAGAGGTAATTCGGAGAAGATGAGGAGGGGACGAAACATGAAGAGCAGGGGCTTAAAAAGTTACCAAGGAATGACGTTAATTGAGCGAAAGAAACGTAAGAACTAAATTTGAGAGAGACAGTGGTTTGGGGAATCTAAGAAAAGTGAGGGGGGATTATTACCTTACTCATCGAAAAAAAGGGGGGGTACAAAGCATCAAACCCCTCAGGGCGTGGTTCGGGAACTATCCTGAGTCTGCGCAGGGTTACACGCAAGCTAGTTTCAGGAAGAAAGAGACGGGTTGAGCACCAAGAGGACTACCAAGACGAAAATGCAGAAAAAGAGGAATGTGACGGGGGAGGGGGAAAAAAATAACACATTGGGACTTTGGGGAAAAAAATCTAGTTCTGCGATACCTCTTCGAAAGACGAAAATTGGTCCATACGTTGAGGAGATTTTTGCGCGACTCTAGACGGTTAGGGGAAAAACTAAAGTTGCTCGAGGAACAGAAAAAAAATTACACCTTCTTAATAAAAGAATAGATCTCAAAAACCCCAACGTAGAGGGAAAGAGAAGATGATGATGTGAACTAAAGGTGCCAGTTGGGGGGGTAGTTCTGAAAGGTAGGGCTTGAATAGCCGGGGAAGAAAGGTGACAGGGGAGGCAAAACTTCCGGAAAAGATATGGAAAAATTCAGTCTGTACGCCGCGCCTGGGAAGGAAGACTATATCCGCATAAACGGGCTGTATGTAGTATACTCACAGTGTTGGGGCTGCCCAGTAGCGGTTGTCCAGGCTTGGAAACTCTCAGCGCGCGTAAGTCCCCTGAGAGGGTCGGATCCGGCGTCCAATGCAAGAAAAGGGCCCTAAACACTCCCGGAGGGTTGGGGGGGGGACAGATCGCGAATGCTGGCACTGAAAGAATAAAAACGAGAAGACAGCGGAAAATAGAGCCAAAAACCACTGCTCTCTCCAGGGCGCTAGTTCAGAGAAGGGAAAAAACGGACATTCATATGAAGAGTTAGCCAGAGATCTGAGAAAGGTCCGACTCAGCGAAGCATTCCGAGAGAACGTAGAAGAAAGCGTTGCCATAAGGGGGGAGGAAGATCGTGGGAGTCTCATTGTGGGTGGGTAGCAAGGGTACAAAAAGTGAGATGGTAATACGTGAATCTGGCGAAAGAGAAAAGGAGCCGAAATTCTTTCGCCGTCGCGAAGTGGGGTGCTGGCGATAAGAGCACGGAGATCAAACTATCGTTTCTGGCATAAACACGCTGCAGGAGGCCTCTACGGAAGAGAAGGAGTTTGGCCTGATAAAACGGAGGCAGGGCGCAACTACTCATCCATTCCCAATTATCCGAGGGAAAAATAGAAAAAACCAGTCGTCCCTTTTGAGGGTGGGCGGTGGACGGACCGTAAAAGAGCCCTTCTCTTGGAATAAGGATCGCCTATAGACACGTACTCCGTTAATACCACAGTGTCACCGCGCACAACCGGAACCGGGTTCTAAAAGGTTGCGGAGTGGCGCGTGCCACCAGTTCTTGAAATTGAGAGATAGCCCTTAGATCAATACCTGGGTAAGACGTTGGGGGGGCCGAACGGGCACAAATAGGGAAAGTTAAGCAAGGCTTTCTCCCAAGAGATGGGGGGGAAAGGGGAGCGCAAGTTCAGAAACCAAGACCTTGTCTCAGTAGTTTCCACCTTCCATGTATGACGAGGTATAAAAATAGGAAGAGAATAAATGTGGAGAGCGGGACACATTTGCATTGGGGATGGAATCTTAAGGCTTTCAAACTTATGGAAAAACCAAAACATTCGGATGGGTCGAACGACACGGGTCAGGAAAAGAAACATTCGGCAGGGTTTTGGGTTCGGCCTCGAATCCAAGGGGTAAAAATGATACAGCCGGCGCAATGTAGCAGAGACCCATCTAATGTCAGCAGGTAACCATTTGTGGTGTAATAGGTCACCGACGGCTATCCTTAGGGAAGTTCAGATCTTACGTACATGGAATCGGGGGTTAGCAGCTCTCCACCGAAAGAGAATAGAGGCCTCTCTCTTCCTTAGCAAAGTCCATAATGAGTTCCAACAAGTGGGGGGAGGCAAAAAGAGAGGTGCTCCGCTCCGGCGAAAGTCAACTGGAAGGAGATGGCTAAAAAGAAGTTCAAAAAGAAAGAGTGAAGCGCAGCAGAGCGGAGGAGAAGGCGAATGCTCGGGGGGAAGTCTGTGAGAATGCAGATCAGGCGGGGGTGGACGGAGCTATTTGAGGCTTATTTAAAGCGGCAAGAGGGCGCCTGTAAGAAGACAAAGGCAAGAAACTGCAGGAGACCCGTAAAACCAAACCATAACAAAGAAACAAAGAAAAAAGACGGAGCTTGAACTAGTTAGACCGTTCACAAGGTTAGTTGGGCTACTAGAAAAACCCGTCGCCTCAAAGGGATATCACACAATGAGATCGAGATAAAAAAACGGATTAGAGTAAAATTATATATCATTTGAAAACGGAGACTCAGGGTGGAAGTGACAGGGTGCAGAAAAGAAAAAAGGGGGGAACGCGAACGAGTTAAGCAGGTCCAAAGTGGTTAAGGCCTTAGTTAACTCAGTCTCTGATTGTGGCGATTGATTGACAGGCCCGATAGTGAGAGGAATCAGGACTTACAGGGTTTAACTGTAAAAAGACAATATCACGGAGTGAGAAAAGTTCCTCACAGACGTCAAATCAGCATTAAAGAAGATGCAGTCTCAGATGCTGAACTAGAGAGTTGAGGAGGAATCGTGCAATAAAATAGGGGAAAGAGAACGAGGACGGAGAAGCTTGAAGCCCCACCTTTTTGGAACGAAATGAGGGAATTATGAAGGAATATGAGGGCTCGATCTTTTATGGGGAATAGTAACGAAAAGAAACCAGCTTGACGTTCCTTAAGGTCGAAAGGAATGCGCGAGAAGGACGATGACCAAACCAGGTTGGTGACGCATGTGCTGTGAGGAAAGCGGGGGACGACTAAATTGCTCAAGGAGGGGGACCTGGGATGCCTTGGGGGGGGGAGGTAAGGAGTAAAAAAGAACCCTTCAAAGGGGGGGGTTTAGCCCCTTTAGATGAGCGTATCGCAGGGTTTATTTTGGTAACCGGTGGGGGGGAGAAGAACTAGCGAAAATCACCGGAAACTGGGGTTGTACCGATCGCTCACGAGAGAAAGAGAATTGATACCGGAGTACATAAATGTTGAATCTGAGAACAAGACTGGGTGTAAACGGAACTGCTCATATAAAACAGAATGCTTGTATAAATCCCCACTCTTAAGAGGAAGGTGGGGTAACAATTCATTTTGTCACGGGAGGCTCAAAAGGCTCAAAACGGTATTGATCAGTGGAAAGTAAGAAGAGGAATGGAAAAAGGAAATTGGTGTTCACTCTAAAATTCAGAAAATAGCCTGGGCAACCCCGAGAGTCCGGTGTTTCTCTGGGGGAAAGGTGACGGCGCTCAAAGGAAGAAGATGCTCTATAGCTGGAGATTGAGGAAAAAACCACTAGAAGGGCTACAGGGTAGGGGAGACCCGGAACGAAAAAGGCGAAAGGGGAGGTCGTAAAGGGCGGATACATGGTACCTGGGGGGAGGCTGAAAATGTCAGCAAGGACGACATTAAAAAACTAAGGCAGAGACTCGAGTTGCAGGGCAAGCGATGTTCGATTTTGTGGGCAAAGACGACTCTCAATATGGAGTAGAAGAGTAGCTGCATCTAAACAATGAGGTCTACCCTGGAGAAAAGAGGGAGAGAGCTGTTTTAGGTGTAGTGCTTTTCAGGGGGGGGGAGGGGAAATACTATTAAAGTCTCAAAAGGGGGTAACAATTAACCCACCTTGTAGTAGACAGAATATTCACGACATTACCCATGATGTTCAGAGAGGGCGGAGGAAGTTCGCGCTTGAATGAGGCAATCCGAGTTCGGGGTTTTCACTCCTGAAGACTCTTGCGTAAACTGATGCCCATATTAATGAAGGACGTGCGCGAACGAGAGAGAAAGGGAAAGTGGGTCGAGCATTGGTGGTTTTGACGAGTAGATGAATCTATTTGGTGGAGGAGTGCAGACATCTACTCAGAGGGCTGGACAAACACTCATGATTTTTTGATTGACTAGCCTGGACTGCTTGACGCGTACGAAGAAAAAGCGATGGGCTGAACGAAAGACCTTTGGAGAAGGGTCCATTACACCAAGAGGGACGGAAGAAAAAAAAGAGAATGGGGGGGGTGCATCATACATAAAAGGTGAAAGTGTTTGGATTGCTATCTGTTGAGGGAGGAAAAAAGGCGGGCGGCTACGGCTAAGGTGCCATAAGGGCCGGAATTTTGAGATAACTCTAGTGTACGGGTTATTTGGATATAGGAATCATCCAATTTTTGCTACGGCACTAAAATGGACAAAAATGAAAATTCCAGCAGTCATCTCCTCGCAAACAAAAAAACAACTATTATTAGTAAAATATAGGTAAAGGTGAGTGTGCCCGCAAGGGGGTGGGGGGAGGGGGGATGCTCGAGCAACATTGAATTTATAGCAGTAGACATTCAATAAGCGCAAACCTTCAAAAAGGAGAGGGGGACAAATGACATGCGGGAAAAAAAACTCCGCCCTAGTGAAGAAGAAGACGCTGATCAAAAACCATCAAAATTTAAAGGGAGTTATTAGGCAAAGACAGGGGGGAGGGGTTTGCTTGAAAGGGCGTTGTTCTAAAAGGGGGGGCATTCTAAAAATTCTGTAATGAAAAGAATGGGCGTACGTCCCACGGCTAAAGCATCAGGAGAGTACCAGAACAAATCCCAGGATTGGGGGTGCATCAAAAGAGAGAAAGGGGGGCTTGGCAACGTCCAGAAGACACTCTACTCTCTTAATGAAAAAAAGGATCGCTTCCTCATGGCGTGGCAGGATCTAGAAACTTGTTAACCCATTCAATAAGGAAATCAGGGGGCCATCTTCAGGGAAAGGAGAAAAAGCCGCCGGAGGGCATGAATTAAAGCGCGATAGAAAAGGTCGAAACGCGAATTATGGTGGGAAAAACAGCATTGGGGAAAGAAGAGAGGGAGAAGGGTTTTGGGGGTCCTTCAGTGGGTATACAAAAAAATTGGAGCGGTAAGATATTGACCGGGCTAAATCGCAAGAGGAGAAACTGCGTTGCTCCAATTTCTAATTGGGAGGCGGCGATCAGCCGGATATCCAGCTGATCGTATGCGTGGGCCGCAAAGAGAGGAAACCAGCAAGCTCCTGCAATACTCGGAAAAGTTTGGACTGTATGACTGCGGAGGAGTCATGGAGGCCATCTAGAGGAAAAGGGGAGAAGGCATTCCGCCATATCAGGATTACCTTGGTTATGTGGTATTTTGGGGGGACGACCTAAAAAGAGCCTCTTATATTGAACAAAGAATGAACGATGCAGAGCAGCAGTCTCCGTTAGCTAAGAAGGGGAAAAGGGAAAACTGGCCCAAATTAGCCTCTTGGATAATGGATTGGTTGCGCGGCCACCTTTAGGTTGCCATGTGGACGAACTACCCGTATCAATCCCGGTAGCAGGTTTGAGAAGCAAAGGCCAATGGTAAACGGGGAAATAACGCAGCTGGGGGGGAGGGACTCTAACAGCGTCTGTGGGAAAGGGGGGAGCAGTTCAGGACCACAGTACGAGTGTTGAAAGAGGGGACAACCATTAAAACAATGTATGATGCGTGAGAATCGGCGATCTAAGATATTTGATCGAGTACCAAAAGGGCAGGTGATTTCGCGGTAGAGGTTCATACACATTTGAAAAAAAAAAGCAGGCTCTAATCAGAGAAGACGGAAAAGGAACGTAAGGGGGCCATTTAGGAGGGGGGGGGGAAGGGACCGCTAAAGAATCCAAGGTGCATCAACGTAAGCCAGCAGTCTAAATGGAGCGCGACCGCGCATGTAAAGAAAGGAAATAACCATTGTGGGGGGGTGGGTGGGGGGAATCGTCACGGACGGGCGATCAGTGAGACTTGACTAATTAATGGGGGACGTAAAGGGGGTAACTGGTGGCGGAATACCTACAAAATAAAAAGAGAAAGATAGAGATCTCTCCGGAATAAACGGAGAATTAGTTCCAAGGGTTTCGTAAATCATGGGCCCACCCGTCTAATTGAACGGTAACAATTATATTTTTATAAAGGTGTGGGGTTGGGGAGGGGGGGGGGGGGGGGGGGGGGGGGGGGGGGGGAGGGGGGGGGGGGGGGGGGGGGTGAGGGACGAATTAATAAAGAAAGATTGACGCGTCGCATATCAGAAAAGCTAGAGGAAAAAAATTTGTACTTATGGGAAGCTATCTTGATGGTGTGCAGTCACTAAGCCTATTGGTCTTAAGTCAGATAAAGCAACCTGTAATAACTCGCAACAAAAGGAAAAGGAAGCATGAGGAAGAAAACGGTCACCAAGGAAAAACGGTCGAAGGGAACGGAGAAGGGGGCACCAAGGTTCCGTTTAGGCTAACTAGTCCGGACAAAAAAACGTTCCCCCAGGATAAGAACAAATGCTATAAAGC
>Ga0179593_1354751_pt1 | contig 11712 bp, 13 predicted proteins | sample CZODoug2_1_08_16_FD_185931 | JGI IMG/M metagenome (GOLD analysis project Ga0179593, IMG submission 185931) | Vadose zone soil fungal communities from Angelo Coast Range Reserve, California, USA - CZODoug2_1_08_16fungal (PacBio error correction) | ecosystem: Environmental > Terrestrial > Soil >...
AAGTGGGCGGTCCAGGGGTAAGATTCGAGAAATAGGTAAACGCGAAGGGTCCAGAAAGTATTCGATGAGGGGAGGGGTAAAAAGAACCGATTTAAGGGAAACGGGCGATCCAACAAAGGGAGTTCTGGGGTGGTCAAAGTTTGAGGGGGGGAAAACATAAATAGAAAGGGTGATAAGTGGGTTAGCCATCCGACGCGGACTTCAGAACTCAGAGGAGGGTTGGCGGGCACATGGGGTCGTGGAGGTCAGGTCCGGCCCTGAAGGATTAGGTTGTGAACTATCAGGGTGGGAAAGTACATTTTTACTCCCAACGTTTCTTCCAACAAGACTTGAGTTTTGCAAGCCGGAACCGGCAGGCAGGAGACGGAAAAAGAGATCCGCCTCCAGAGATCACTGGTATTGCACCAATGGAGGTGGGAAGTATGAACTCAGAGCGAGGTGACCCGGAGGTTTTGTCCTTAAAAAAAGTCAGGGGTAATAAAGCGCCGACAGGATTGAAAGGGACAATGGGGCTTTTTTGTCAAACAAAGCCGACAATTGTGGCAGTAAACGACTTTGGGGGGCGCTGGCAGACGGAAAGGGACACAACCTATCGTGGTAGGTGTGGGAAGGCGAATATCCAGGTATTAAAAAAAGTAACTTTCATGGTACCGCGCACAGCGAAAAGAAAAGAATCGGAGGTTTTCGGGGGGAGGGGGAGAAAGAGCGAACGAGGGAAAGGTCCGGGAAGCCGTTGAAAAAAATGGGCTGGAGAGATTTGTCTTTTTTCAGGGATTGGGAGGTGGGATCCTTTTGGTTCAACTACGGAGGGCAGAAGCAAGTTGGGACGTAAATGACGTCGTGACTAGGGCAGCGCAAAAGCAATGTCGTCCGTTTTTTGGGTCGTAAGACGGGGGGGGGCATCTGGAGGTAGTACATTTGTTAGTTCGAAAGGGAGGAGGGGGGGGGGGAGCGGTGCTCTGAAAGGCCGCCCTACGGGGAACCGGAATTGGGGGGGTAAGCCATCGAAAAATAGTCCGCGCCATTTGCGTAAAATTGGGCAGGGGAAGGGCCCGGTACTGGAACGGTGGGCGGCGCAACCCACGGGGCAGGGCGGACGGTTAATGGGGTCATCAAGGACGCAAACCACTCCTGCGGGAATCGATAATGGAGGAACCAACCTTTTCCGCCTAAGGGAAAAGGGGACCGGTCTTGAACACAGGTTGGAGGCGCACGGAGTCAAGGAGAACCTAAGCCTGGGCCGTAGCAACGATAGTTGGGAAATCAGGGGAAATGTGGGGGGCCCACCGGCGCCGATCGGGCCAAAATCAAATGGAGTCCCCGCCGAAAGAGGGATGAAGGTAGGGGGTCGGAGTTGCCGGGGGGGTCCGCCATCTGGGGGGAAATGGCTGCAACGACGCGATCATAAGCGTGACATCTCGCAAGGACGAGGGTGGGGGAAGATCTACCATGAAGGCTGGGCACTCGCAAACGGGAAAGAGATGCACCGGCGTTGAAAACCATCTAGTTGTACAAGACAAGCTCCTTACTCTTGGGTGGGGGGGGGTCTACAAGGTCAACTAAGGTAAGGGTCCCGTCCGGAGAACAAAAGCACCTTTAATGACACGAGAGACAGTGAAAAGTCACCCGCTTAAAACTGTTTTCAGGCACGGCAGAAGTAGATGGGGTCATCTGAAAAAGGACTAATTTGACAGTACGCGATTCCGTTGTTTTACAGGGATCAAACGGACGGGACCGCCAAGAACAACGTTCTTCTAAGTCCACTTGGAACCAGTTCTCGGGAGCGGTGAAAGGAATGAGGTTGGAAAAAGAATGGCCGAGGAACGTTTGGAGGGGAAACTATGACTAAGAAAAACAGGAGGAGGAGGATTTGGAGAAGCAAAACTATTCAGAGACGTTGGAACAACGTAAAATGACTGGGACACGCGAAGGACTCAAAAGAAACTGGGACCAAGCTGAATGCAAGCATAAGTTGAGAAGGGGAAGCAAAGGAAAGTCTGAGCATGAAAAACCCAATCGCCCACAGGGTAAAAGGAATTGAAGCATTAAAGGCTGGTTGACGTAAATAGGCCGCAGAAAAAACAGAGCTGTTGACGAGTTTAAGTGAAACAGAAAGCGAAAGTTCAGCAGGGCTTGTCTCCGGACTTAAACAGTACTGAAGGAACATGTCAGAGCTATTCTCGCGAGAGGAACTCACCCGGGGAGAAGGGTGGAACGCGGAAGAAGAAAAATCTCGGTCGGGGGGGTTTACGCAAGCCGGCATGGTCAAAGGGAGGAAACAAAATCCGTCACGCTGCTGCATAGGAGTCAAGGGGGATTGGATAAAAGGGCATTCGATTGCGGAAAACCGGAAACAATAATCTGAGGTCACATCCTGACTGAGTGTAGAAGGTTGTGGTGGGGGTGTGCACGCGCGAGTGAAGGGGGTGGCCACATTGACACGACTGAATAGAGTAAGGTTTACGTCTAAACACCGCAATGGTAGGTATCCTTGTCCTACAGGGCAACCGAACGCCGCAATACAACGAGGTGAAGGAAGTACAGGGGGGTTTTCAAAGATGAAGGTAGCGGCGGATTAGAGACGTGAAACTGGCCGAAGGGGGGAAAAGTTGGTTGATGAAACATGATGAAAAAGACTAGCATCGACATGGCTGCTAGGGGGGGGCCGCCCCAGGGAAAAAAGGGAACCCAAAGCCAATTAACGAAAAAAAGATCCCGGACATTTGGAGATGAATATTGGAGGCTGGGAGTGGAGGGGAAAACCATTACCACCAGGGCCGGCTGGGAGGGGAGCCTTTTCTATAAGCTGCTAAGGAAATCGGGTTGCGGACGGGCCAAACGAGAAAGAGTTCTACAAAATATAAAAATCAATACAAGTGACGAAATGACTTCTGAAAAGGGGTACGCGGATAAGAAGAAGGATTACATCTTCTCACCAAGGCTTAGGCCAAGAAGTGACGAAAAAAAAAAGGGGAAAAATGAAACGAAGAAAAAACTTAATAAAAATAGTATTTAAATTAAAAGCCGACAGGATAGCGGGCGGGACTGTAGGAAAGAACAACGCAAAAAAAGGGCCCGACGTGCTCTGCTTGGCCTACGTTGGGAAAACATGAAAGGCTATGAAGGAAGGGAAAGGAAAAGGTAGTCATTTGGAACCACCTCATTCAGGGGATCTTTTTTGTCAAGGGGAAAGTACTGCCAAAAAGTTTCGTGTGAACCGGGAAAATAAGTTTTCCAGGGCTTTGGTGACCAAACACAAAAAAGCCCAACTGGACGGAATCCTTCTAGGATCAATGAAACACGGAGGGGGGATCGGGCAAAGGGAAAACTCGAGTAAGGCTAAAGAAGGTAGCGGTCGACGGTTCAATGGTAAAAACGAAGGGGGTGCATACAAAGCTTCAATGTAAAGAGGCGAATTACTCTGACAAAAACTAGCGGGCAGACGGGGGGGGGACCGGGGGCAAGGCTTTTTTGCCAAAAAACTTCCACAGTCGCAACGGTATATTTGGGCTCACAAAGGCGAAATATTAAGGACTAACAAAGAAGGCTACTTGTTATGGAGCTGAAGAAAGAGGGCATTACAGGGTGCAAGCAACGCGAAAAGAGAAATTACCTACTAACCGGGGAGGGAGACTGGAAACAAGCAAATCAAGATCACCAATCACTTTGCGATGGAGTAACGTCGAAACAAACACCGGCAACCACTTAGCAACCCTCTACAAGGAGGGGATCGAAGTGGGGGGAGGAAATACGGGATCGATTAAAGCCGACCCTCCGGTTGAAATAAAGGCGGGACATTGAACTAGTGACTTGTTTTTTGATAGAGACGGAATGAAACTAAAGAAAAAAATGAGAGAGCAACAACAAACATAGGAGGAAAAGATAAGATTGGAGGGTGTCCAGGGGGAATGCTCATCGACACCAATAGTACCTCAAAACGAAGGGAAAGAGGAGTGAACGTAGGGAGGAGGTCAGGGCGGAGAAAGGGTCGAAACAGGGGAAAGACTAAACAAACAGACAGTGTATATGCTGGATTGGATTTGTCGGGGGGTGCGGGTGCCTTTTGAGAAAGAGGAAATGGAGGGGGATTATTGTGGAGGTCCACTCGCGGAGTCGCGGGGAGCATCGAAAAACCCGGCTTTGGGGGGGGAACCTTTAAGCTAGGCAGATTGACAGGAACCAATAAGCATCTGGGGTGTCGTGCCTGTATATTTTTCTGAAACTTTTTGGGAAAAAGGGGAAGAAAGAAGGAGGGGGGGAAAGTGTTGGGGAGGAAAAAGGAACAGGAAAGGTCGAAGCAGGAGATGTCAGGAGCTATAGCCTCTGCAAAAACGAGATCCTGTTACCAAAGTCAAGGGGGGTACAAGGGAAAAGGGGCAGAAAGGGATCCGTACCGTGGGCAAGGGGAAGAGCGGGTATCAAGGATGGACTAAGGGAGGGCGGCCAGTGGGAGGTGTTTTCCACAACAAACCTTGAAACATAGAGTGCCGCACTGTTGCAGAAAAGGGGGGAGAATGGGGGGGAGACGCGCCCTTGACCCCCACGCAAGGGAGTCGGTGTTCTAAACAAAAATATAGGCGTTTCCAATTCATCACCTTTGAAGTGTGGAAAAGGAAAAAGGGGCGAAGCAAAAAGAGAGGGAAGTGGGGGCGGGGTGAGGGGAAGTCAGAGCGACAAGGGCCTGGGAACGGCCATGGTTAATGGATTAACTCTGTGAACTTCCTGTGGCTCGTCCTGTAGGGGGGGGTCAGTTTTTTTCACGTCATGAGGGGGGAATAGCCGTTTGCGAAGAGAAGACTTCGTAGCCGCGTCCCTTACTAGGAAGTGGAGCCGGGGGACTGGGATATCACTTTGTGCGCATAGTGTCTTTTCTGAGGGGCGTTGAGAAAAGGGAGGGGGAAAGATAGGGAAGGGGAGGAAAATGAGACTGCGCCGAAGGCCACTGGGAAGGGGTGTGGGGGGGGGGAAGGGGCCATGACATTAGAAAGCGGCCTAGGCAGGACCCGTGAGCAAGTTGGGACTTTACTAACGGGTGGTGGATAACGGGGCGATCCCCCAACTAAGACAGTGCTGGCTATGAACTTAAAAAAGCCTGTGACAAGATAAACAGTCAACACCAATGTAAGCGGGGAGCGAACGAACAGAAGGGGAAACGACCGAAAAAAAAAAAGAGTCCCGGTGCCTTTAAAAAGGAAAAGGGGGGGGGGAGAGGGGGAGGAGGGGAGTTTTCCAGAGGACTCAATTCGAAAAACCTGCGGAGGGTGACGGAAATACTTAGGTTGTTGACAGTCTAAATGGGGCCCCAAGGAGAAGTCCGCGGGAAAAAAGAAAAAGTTGGGGGCAATCAACCGCCGTCATTTCATAAAATGGGGAGGGGTGAAGGTGGGGTCCAGAAGAGGTTCAGGGTCTGCTGCAAGAACGTGGGACGGCTAAGAAGACGATTTTTTGGCCGTCAGGAACAATCCAATGAGGGTACACAGAATCGATTCTGGAGTGGAACTGAGGGGTCAAAAATCGCATTTTCCAGAGCGGGCGAAAAAGACGACCAGGTCAAGTCAAAATAAAAGGTATTACAGGCCCTGAGACAGAAAGAAATCGCGCGGGAGAAGGAAGAGTCACCGGAGACGGGGGTCCGGGGCTTGCAGGCAGAGAAGAACGAGGGGTGTCATGGAGAAAATGCTAACTTTTGTAACCGCGGTCTACACATTTGTGAAAGCTAAAAGTACTGGAACAGAAAATATCAAGTCTGAGGAGGGGTCAGCTTGGTACCAATTTAGGGAGAAGACGTCTCTGTTGAAAGGAGGGTGTGGGTGTCATCCCGTGGAATATCTAAGAGGGGAGAGGGACATCTCTCGTCAAAAAAAGGGGAGGGGGAAAGAGTGCTCAACGAGTAGAGCGAAAACCGGGACTGGGAAAAAAAAGAATTCCTGGTCACACCAGAGAATTCTCCGTTAAACCAAAGAGGAAAATGTCCGCATACGGGGAGGGCCGTTCAAAAGGACGGAGGATCAATACCCCTGTGCCTCCCGAAGAAAAATTGCCAATTTTTCAGAAGGACAAAGCTTTATGCTGCAATCTCAATCCGGAAAAAAAAGGAGTCAGGTTGAAGGAGGTTCTCAAGAGAAGGGCAAAAAAAAAAAAAAAAAAAAAAAAAAAAAACCCGGGCTGGGTTCCACGGGAAAGAATCTGACGTACTGTGGGACCTGGAAGCGATTGCATCTAGGGAACGACCGGCGACTGAACAGCACGGTGCAGGAGATCATACGCTTTCTTTTGAAAGCAAGCAGGAATCGAATCCTAAGGCAAACAAAAATCTTCCAGGACGAAGACAAAACGATTAATTATCGGGCGACAAACTCTAGGCGGACAAAACAAAAAACGACATCAGATGGGGAAGTGACCCCTCGAGTGGGACTACAGTTGGGGTTGCCCGAGAGCAGGAGCCTTGCCGGCACAAACTGAAAAAGAATCGTAGTTCCTACAAAACCGCAAGTGACTGTCACCTTAGTACTAGGAAAGGGAACAGCGGAATGACAACTCGTGGTAAGGACAGTGAATATTTGGGAGAGTTAGGAGCCTTCGGAGGAGGATTCGTGCCGAGTCAAGGAAACAGTGGGTGATGGCAAAAGGTGATGAACCCTCTAACTTCATCGAAAGGGCAGGGTTAGGTGGGGATCCGGCCCATTTGGGAACCACAAAAGGGCCGTAAAGGGAAAAAAAAAACGGAGAAAGACATTGCGAATATGGTCCGGGGCCGATGGATTCAAACCAGTAAAACGGAAACTTTAGCGAGAATTTTCCGCAACCTCTCAAGTCCATCTCGGTCTAACAGCCACAAGAAAAGAAAGAGGGGAGAAGGTGCCGCGAAAAATAAACGGACACAAGGAGTCATAATAATTACTCAAGAAGATGCCGGGCAACGTTCTTTAAAGAAAGGACGAGGATCAGAACTAGATAAAAAGGAGAAAGAAGGGTAAGATGAAAAGGACGTACATTAATCTCGGGCGAGAGGGAATACAAACCGAAAAGCAAAAAGGTCACTATGGGCTGGATCTTTGGTGCGACCTGGTAAAAATAAATGGGAGAGAGGATGAAAGCCGAGATCGTCATCACAAAGGAAAAAAAAGGAAAGGTGGGGTTTAGTTCAGCGGAAAGGAAAACGAAAAAAAGGGGTTCAATTGCAGAAATAATGGTGCCCGGGCTTTTTGACACCCAAGCACCAACTTGACGAAGACGAGAGATCCTGGGGACAGAACAACAATGTGGGTCCTGCGTGCCCAACCTCTATTGGACTTCTTCCGAACTCGGGCATTCTCAGACTTTACAACTGGTAAAAAACGACATGTGCCTAACATATCTCGTTGTAGGCGGGAGATAGTAAGTCCAGAAAAGCATTATGAATAGACCTCCCGGCGGTGTGTGGGCAGCCACACTTAAAAAGTCTGCCGAGGAAGAAAGGGGTACCACCAAGGAAGAAAAGAATAAAGGAACCAAAACATAAAGCGAAGTTGGGAGCAAGATAAGAGCGAAATTTTGCAGCCTACAAAATCGGTCGAGGATGGCGGCCGACTATCTCTGTCCTCAAACTCAGATAAAGCAACGTAATCGGGGAATTTTCAACTTCAAAACGACACAACCCTGCCCAGGGCGAGCCGCTCTACAGTAGATACATGTGGAACTAAAGAGAACGCATAAACCGCGGAAACATCAAATAAGCGAACTACAACAATGCGGCTATGACATATTGGGTGGAAAGAGAGAGAAATTCCACGGACACGAAAGCTCTAGAAACACAACACGAATGGATTGATTAAATAGAGAGTTTTGCGTTGCGTGGGAATTCGAGAGGGAGAATAGGAATCGTCGAGTTGGGACCTCCTGAGGGTCACGAGGGGTGGGTTACTCTAGGAACCTGAGGGGCAAAAAAAGAGAGAGGTGACTGGTGTGGAGCGCGTTCTTCCTGTGGTGGTTCGTTGGAGTTGGAAGCCCTAAAAAACCTTGAGGGAGGGGGAGTTGGGTCCAGGTCTCCATGGAGGTCGGCATCAAATCCAGCGATTGGGGGAAATTGAACAAGACAACTGCTGGGGGGGCGCGGCCTACCACGTAAAATCAGTGAGGGGTGCGTGCCGGGGGGCGTGGGGGGGGGGGGAAAACCTTGTGGGCCTGAGGCAGACTGGAAGGTTTAAAGAAAAAAAGACGGGTACATGTCTAGGAAGGCGGACTGGAAGAGAATCGATGCCACGAGACCTGAGGCAAAACATGGGCTTGGGTTACCAGGCTGCACATCAGAAAACCGGCGGGGAGCCGTACGCGGGTTGGCAAAGGACCACTTAGGGGGAAAAGGGCTTGGACCGCCGACGAAGTTATCAAAGGAGTGGTGGAAACAAAGGAAAGGGACAAGGCTGGTCACAGAAAAAGGTGAACGGGAAAAGGCAAACGTTGCAACCCACGAGCTGGGGGTTCCTCGGGGGGGGGGAGGACGATCAAACGTGAGTTCCAAGAAATGAGACGCCTTTGTAACACGGAGAAACGGCGACAGTCCTTGGGGAGTTTGTGAGGGGGGGAATGACCAGAACCGCGATTTAACGGGAGTCACTTTGCAGGGTAAGTAACAACTGTTAACTAAGGTTTCGCGGCTTGGAGGGTTGATCGTTTTTTTTGCGCGGGGGGAAAGAGCACGAATCGGGCAAAAAAGCCTTCAGGGAAAGAGTCCTTCATCCAGTCCGCTGCCCTTGGGTTTAACGGCGTCGGCAAAATTTGGGTAAGGCCCAGCGGGCGTGAGTCTGTGGTTTCGAAAGAATAGGCATGGGGAGGTTACGGAAACGGCTCCAGACGAAAAGGGGAATGGGTTGTCCGCAAAGCGTCCCATGCGAAAGAGGCCATCAACAATTTAAAAACTGAGCCGGGGGAAAAAACCTAAGGTCAGGTGGGGTGACAAACTTTTGAGGCTCCCCACATACGACAAATGGCGATTACCGTCTCGGGGAAACAATGCGACAGAACCTCACTGGTCAGGGCGGTACGTACATATTCATCCACAGGCCTTCGCCGACCAACGGATTCCGAAGTGGGGGGGTAACTTTCACACGATATTGTATGATGGCGGCGTTCCAGCCCGCAAGGACAAGAGCTTGCTGGTGTAGACGTAAGACATTTTGTAAAAAGAGCAGGTGGCCAACGGGCTAACCGCGCGGGAAAAAAGAAAAGTGAAGCAAACCCGAAACAAAAGGGCAATAAAGATTAAAGGGCGCGTGCCGGGGTCCGCCTAGCGGGGAGTGTCTCTAGAAACGTTGCCGCGAACCGGACGATTGTGTGCAGGTCGCTTCGACGAAAAAGACCGGGGGGGGAGTCGTGTCACTCAAGCGATTTCGAGATCTTAAAAAACGGTTCCACCACAATGAGGGGGCCAGAAGCCCGACTTCAGAGTAATCAGTCCGTAAAGGATTTACCCGGACGGAGACTCAGACAGTCTGAAATTAGCCAACAGGCCACTCGTCAACCCCGATGTGGTTTCAGGAGGAGATGACATACAGAAATCTTTGTCAGGGGATGAAGAGAAGGGTGTGGGACCGGGGTCGGGGGCGATCAGGGGTCCATTATCATCCTTAAGGCCGGGGCCAATCAACCGGGGAGAAGTCCCAGCTTGGGTAAAAAAAACGTCTTGCGAGAGGGACGCGGGGGGAAAGATAGTTGTTGTCATTTCAATGTCCAAGAGAAGGGAGAACTTGCCATCTCTAAACACCAACAACAAAAGGGGTGAGAGAAAGGGGGCAAGATCAAACACGATGCAAACGCCCCGGGAGAAAAAAAAGAAGTACTTCACAAGAAGCTGGAAAAGAAAACGGGCCAAAAGGCTTACTGAAACGAGAAAATTGTGGGAGAAGGGCCGCACAGTACGATGAGAATGGGGCCTGGAATAGGGGGAAAGACGTGAAAAAGAGGAATTTGGGTCATCCATGAAAAACATCTTTATGCATAGACACCAACCGGAAAACAGGAGCGGGGGAGATGGAATTGAACGAGAATTTCAAGTGGGTCAAGGGCCCTTACTTAAAGGACCTGGTCCAGCGAAGGCTGGCAGACTCTACTCCAATGCACTGGTGGAAAAGTTGCAAAGACGAAAAAAGGATGAGTAAGCAATCCGGCAGTTCGACGGGTGAACGTCACACTGTCCTATAGCGGCAGGGCTTATAGACCAGGACAGCAAATGACGTGACGGGGTTACAAACTTCAATGGGGGATAAGACCTCGAGCCAGCGCCGGGACGGTGCAATTATTTTGCCATCGAGTCCGTTTGGGACACTTCATTCAAACGACTGGGAGATGGGAAATAGCCATACGAACGCAAGGTCTGGTCCATCGCAAGCTGAAACGAATGGCCAATGGAAAGCGAAACGCGTGGTGAGTACCGGTACAGGGGTGTGCAAATCGGAGTCGGCCGTTCCTGTCTTCGGGGGATAACTGGGGCAAAGGCACCCTCCTTAACAGTGGGTGGCTTAGTGAATTGGGGGGGAAAAGAAAACCGAAGATCTATTCATCGAACTGAAAGGGGAAAGTATGGTGTGGAGCCGCAAAAAAAACCGTTTAAAGCCCAAAAAAAAAAACAAAACAAATGACCGTTCCCGTACAATTCTCACGGGACATTTGAAGGGAAAAAGGTCGCAGAGACATTGGGCCGGGGCTGGGACCAAAACCTGAGCCAGTGGGGGACGGGGCTTAGAAACGGGGTCAGCTACTCGAAGAAGTGGCCATCGTCTGAAAGTCCAAAAACTAAATGACAAAACTTTCCAAGAAAAGAAAAACGGACGTAAAAGGCTCAGGATACGAATTAAGGCTGATAAGAAGGGGACGCTTCTCAAAAACCGGTGCATAAGTACTAAAAAAAGTAGAACAAAATAAAGGGGAAGAGAAAAAATGGGGAAAGAAGTTTAAGGAACTGAAGAGGAAAAGGAATCGGGATGCTCTTGAATTCCAGAAGAAAAAGGCGGGGTCTTGAAGGTTTAAGAAGTTGGGACCAGTCAAAGAAGTGATGAGACGAAAGGAAAAAATCTTCATCGAGAAACAAAGAAAAAAAGCGGGGGGGGTGCAAAGGGGCAATCAGTCGGCTTCCAGCCAAAGTTCGGGATAAGTGCATGCGGAGAGTGGGCCCCGTGCCTTTTGGGAAAAAACCCCCTGCCTTCCATAAACTAACTGATCCTGGGGGAGAACACATAAGGGGGGGGGTACTTCCTTGCCAACTAAGAGATCGGGGGACACCCCGGGCTATCTAGTTTTCTACTGGTTAGGCGTTTCCATCTAGTGGGGCTGAATGGATGGGCCAGAGCGCCGGGACTGACCTCCCGGAGTGGTTGGGAGAACGACAAAACACTGACCATGCTGCCAGAGTACTGGTAATTTTAAACTACCAAGTAAGGAAAATATTACGATAACAACATCAAGAATACGTGGGAGGCGTAAGCAAGTAAAAAAACTTAAGGTGGTCACTCGCAAAATAGCTGGGGGTAATGCCGACGAGAAGTGCGAAATGGGGAAACACTCCACGCAAGGAAAGCAAGTTATCGTCCAGTCACGACAACCAATCCACACTCAGCAGAACAAAGGATGTTATCGAGTTTGGGCGATAAGGGATCTGGAGTCAAAAGAATCGTAGCGGGCAATGACGGATGGACTCATTGGTTTGGGAAGGAATGAAAGGTCCAATACAAACTCAAA
>Ga0179593_1402148_pt1 | contig 11712 bp, 16 predicted proteins | sample CZODoug2_1_08_16_FD_185931 | JGI IMG/M metagenome (GOLD analysis project Ga0179593, IMG submission 185931) | Vadose zone soil fungal communities from Angelo Coast Range Reserve, California, USA - CZODoug2_1_08_16fungal (PacBio error correction) | ecosystem: Environmental > Terrestrial > Soil >...
AGGGCTTGGAGCAGGGCAAAAGCAATCACACTCAGTTCTCGGAGATCGCTGGAGCGAGCACGCCAGAACCTAAGTGAAAGGGGATTGGGACGGATCGGTCAAACGGCGAATGAAAAAACGCGGGTACATGGATGTTGTGGCTGAGATCTGGAAAACGCCTGGAAAATCTTTAAGGGGAGGTGGAACGATGGTTGGCTCAGAAAAGGTTCAAGTGGGTGCGGCCGGGCCGACTGAAAGGGAAAAAAGGAGAATGAAAAGCGGCAACGGGGAAAAAAAGAATGCACAAGGGGGGGGACCACGCAACTGGCCATCTCTGCAAACACAAAAAAAACTGCAGACAGCAAGATAAACGGCAAACAAGTGCAAAAAAAGAATGACGCCGAAAAAACGACCTGTAAAAAAAAAAAAATAGAGTTCCAGGAAGGGGGTCAAAGATGGGAAATCATAGAGAATCGGAAGACGTATCGACCCCGAGGTTGGCGCAAACTATGGCAAAAACCATGCGCACCACCTGGCGGGCGAAACAAACAATGCACGGCAAAAAGAATGGAACGCAAAGGGCGAAGGCGGTAAATGGTCAAAGCAACACGCACCAATCATGGAATCATGGCGATTCACAAAAACCATTAACCTGATCAGAAAAACCCCAAAAATAATCCGCCAATCCGAGGACGGCCTAGAAGAAAAACGGTGGGGGTAAAAACGCAAAACGTCCGAGCAACGCCCAGCGCTCAATCAAAAACCGTCCGCCACCCCGGGTCCGGAAGCAACGAGAGAAAGAATCCCGCAACGAGGGGGGGAAACCGCAGGGAGGAAAGGCTTGTCGCGCTTCAAACGGGTCGGGGAAACCTACCTCCTCATTTCCAAAAGCCATCGGGGGAAGCCGGAGGGATGTCGTGACGAAAAAAAAGAGGGTCAACTGGTTCGAATTGTGGTATCACCTTGAAAAGGGCCCGGGAAGGGGCGTGGCTTTTGGATGGGCGTCTTTTAAAACGTGTCACATCGTGAACGCCGGGGACGTCAAAAAACGAAATTGACAGCAGGGACGGGGGGGGACCTACTCCAGGTAAAAGAACCATGGGCGGCACCCGCGGCCCGCTTTAGAGCCACCGTGAAAACCTCGGAAACAACTTGTGCGGAAAGGGGAGGGCTGATATCAGCGCCCAGGGAACCAATGGGGGGCGCAGTCGCTTAACGGTTGAATCACGATCAAAGGGGTGGAAAAGGACGAGCAGTCGTTATCAATAGAAACGGGGGAAACGGTTTTGTGGAAGAAAAAGAAATCTGGAAATTGAAAGGTCACTTCGACAAAATCTCCACGCCCTTTCCTGCAATGCGGTGAAAAACAGAACGGGGGAATCCGCAGAAAGCCGTCTGGGGTTGAAAACCAAAAAAAAAAAAATACCCGATAAGACCCAGCGGCCGTGCGGGGGAGAAAGAATCAAACGAAAATACCGAAATCTGGCCGCAACGGAGGCAGAAAGCTTTTGGGGGAACTCAATCGACGATCCGAAAAGTAAAACGAACCCCTAACGCGCAAGAAAGTAAGGTCAGAAAGAAAAAAAAAAAAACACGAGAAAACAGGAAACAAGGTTGTTGGAACTACTATCTGAAACGTCAGTCCCCGCGAAAAGCAGGCCGCCACCCGGCGGTTGAAAGGTCTGAGGGACCAACAAAAAACCACGGAGAAAAAAAAAAAAAAGGTTGTCCTGGTGCAGCTCGCCAAAAAGAGACAAGACGGGAAATTTCCAAATGAGAAAAATAGCATGGCCACGAAAATCGGGAAGGAAAAATAGGGGGGAACACGGAACGGGTTTTCAACAAGTTTGGAGAAAGCGAGGGGAAAAGTGAAAAGCGCTAAAAGGAGAAAAACTGAAGAAAAAAAAAATTACAAACCAAGGGGTATGCCAAGTGTAGTTAACGCATCGGCAAAAAATCAAAAAAAAAACTGACCCCCGACGAAAACCATCGCAAAGCAATCGTCGATGAAAAGGGCTGCTGCCCGAGAAAAACAAAGATACGCGAGGAATGTCACTTCAGAGGAAAAGAAAGGGGGTTACGCAAAACCATGTTTTACTGATATGCGCAAACAAATTTCAAAAGACGTTGACAGTGGTGGGAAAGTCGGATCCGGCGGAACGGAATCGACGCCGGAAAGAAAGACCCATCAGAACCGGGCTCACGTGAGTACTGGGAAAAAAAAAATAAATGGTGATCGACTCGCGGACACGCCGACAAGATCAACGAAAAGGGATGGGCCCCCCGGCATCAACCACGGACCATTCTCATGTGAATCCAGATAAAGATTCGAAAGGCAAAGACAAGGAAAAGGAGGAAAAAAAAATCTTCGATGAAAAGAGGAACGCCGTTGACCAGCAAGGTGGCGAAACGGTCTATCAGGACGGGGGGGGGGGGGGGAAAAGTGACCAAGTCTAATAGGAAGAGGGAATCGAGCTAAGCTGGGGGTCTGAGGAGATAATAAACAAGAACCTCCCGTGATCAAACGCCTTCAGGCTGGAAAAAACATGGGGGGTCGGCCAAGACCATAGGGTCGTTGGAACAAAAACCGTAAATCAGTGGAAAACAATGGGCCAACAAAGCTCGAGGTGGTAAAATGGTGGGTGAGGATTTGTTGCTGAGGGTTTACCGGGGGGGTGAAGCGTCCCGGAACAAAATCCAAACCTGCCTTGGATCAAAGGGGGGGCTCCCGGGAAACTGAACAAAAAACAAAAAAAAGTTGGTAGAAAAAGGGGGAGATCCAAGGGAGGGTGCACTGGGGGATCCGTAACCCCAGCCATCACAGTAAAGGGAAACAACAGAAAACTTGCTCCATCTATGAAAAAAAAAACAGAAATGGGGGGGGGGGGGGGGGGGGGCATTGTCTAAGTCGAAGTACGGGCAAAGAAGACACCGGTGGGCCCCAAAATGCTTGGGTCAGCTTCTTGTCCAACCACTGAAAAGGGTTGGTTTTGGAGGGGAAAGGAGGGGTTCGAACTTGGGTTGGACAAAGAAAAAGGGTTGGGTCCGACGCCGGGGTTTTTTGGCCAGAAGCAAAAAAGGAAAGTGGTGCGAACCTTATTCACTGAACCCCATGGGATCAGGACTAAACGGGGGTAAGGGGGAAAGGTTCACGCGGCAGAAAAGGGGGCCCCTGGTAAAAGGGACGGAATTTCAAGGCCTATCCTGGCAGGACACGGCTGACGAAGCGAACAAATTAGCTTCAAGAGAGAGGGGGGCATTGGTAGTCAAGAGGGGCCGGTGCCGGAAGCAGGGTCCGTGATCAATGAATTTTATGCTTCAGCCGCAGAAAAACTTCAAATAAGACTAATCGGTGGAAACCGAGAAAAGAAAAAGCCAAGCGGGAGATCTACAGGAGGAAAAACAAAAAAATGAAGGGAGGAAAACACTTAAGGAATCTTTGTGAAGGAGGAATTAGGATGAGCGCGCGTGCTAAATTGGGGAGGGGGGGCCTTGATCTTAAGGCGAGGAACAGCCCGATCTGACGGCGCGAGGCATACTGAGCATAAAGAAATCCTTGGACTTGGTGGTTTACCAGGAAAAAGTGGACGTCCCTATCAAAACGCCCCCCTAACAAAAAAAAGAGCCATAGGGAACCTTCATTGGAAAGGAAAATTTACTGAGAGGACCTCAAGAAAAAGGGAGGATGCACAAACCAATCAATCCGTGCGGAAGTAAAAAACGTGTATGACGACCAAAACATCCAACTCGTTCACCGAAGAAAGGGAATGGGTTTGGGAAAAAAGGGGGAATACAAATCACATTGTTGGCAAAAGACCAACGTGGTGTTCCGAACCGAGGCGAAATGAAACATCAGTTCAAACGGAGGTTGGGATCAAAGCAGGGAATTGAGATCAAACTGGGGAGAAAAGATGGGAAAAAAAAAACGAACTGAAGCAATGAGGAATTTGGGGCTACCCCACGGACTGGTTTGGCCAAAAAAAACAAATTAATCGTTAAAAAAACCAGGGAAGGTGGGGATTGGGGGGGCCAGGTATCTACACTCAAATCATCCCTCGCCCTTCCCATCAGATGCGAACAAGGGGGTTGGGGCTGCTCAGTGGGGAAAAAAAACAGATTCAATGGAGGGGTGGGGGGGAAATCAATAATTGTGGAAGACCCTGTTGGTTTGGGGGGGGGGGGGGGGTGAACCGCCCTGAAAAAGGAAAGAATCCAACGCAAAAAAAACTTTTTCCGAGGAAAAGGAGGGGGAAAAACAACTCGGAGGAAAATCCTCTCAGGGGTTCAAATATTGTCAAAACGGAAGCTCCCCGCACAAAAAGAAAAACTGTTTGCAAAATAGGGAGGGAAATCTTTGTTGGACAAAAGCAAACGACAAACGGCGGCCGAAATGCCGGCAGGGGCGAGTCGAGTCTGTTGGAAAAGGAGAAAGGTGAAAACGAAAAGGTTGGTGATGAAGGGGGAATCCCGTGTGAGACGGTTTGCCGGCAGAAAACCGAACACGTGGTTAAGTCGCTTTGCGGGGGTAGGTTTGGGGAGTAGATTACGGGGAAAAGTAGGGAGTAGGAGGGTAACTGGTAGTAGCAAAGGAAGAAAAAATGGGCCCATAGAGGAGAAAAATCCAGCGCCTAAAAACTTCTGGGGAGGGGTGAGGGGGAAGGGAGTAATGGGTAATACGTGGGACCGTAGGTATAATAAGAAAAACAGGTCAATTGGGGGAAGGAAATTGGGGGGGGACAGAAAAAGATCATATAGTTCAATTCACCCGGAAAAAGAGGGAAAAATGAGGGTAGGAAAAAAAGAAGACTCTGGGACTGCTTTATGCGGGCCAAGAAAAGGACGGTGTATCGGTGGGAAAGGAAAATTCAGGGGGGGGGACAATTGCTTTTCGGTGGGGGTCCAGAGACGAAGCCCCAGCAGAAAACAGAAAAAAACTGAACTGGACATCAACCAATTTGGGGGTGTATAAAGGGGACGTGGGGGGATCGGGCGGTGGGGGGAAAAAAAAAGGAGGGGTAACAACGTACAAGCAATGTACTTAAATAATCAGGTCCATAAAAAACGCGGTGTTTTTTTTGGAACCACAAGAAAACAGGGAAAAGGGGCAAAAAAGAAGGAAGGATACGAAGCTTAACCCGTTGGACTCTGTGCTAGTTGGCTGGAAAGTGTGTTAATATTGAAATGTAGGTGGAGCGGATCTAGGAGAATAAGACAAAAATGGTAACCATAAGCACTAAAAGTTATAGAAACGGGAAGGGGGGGTAGGGGGGGGGGGAAATCAAGAGAAGTGGAAAGGGGGGGACTACGAACAAAACCGCAGGAAGTGGGGGGGAAATGGGTGGGGAAAAGGAAGGGAATGAGGGGCGATAGTTCAAGAATAAAGTAAAAAAGGGGGGTTGAGGGAAAGGGAAAAAAAACGGGGGGGGGTTACTGCAAGGAGAGTGAAGAAAAGGTCTGGACCGAGAGACTGGGGGCCACTGAAAGGGGGGGGACAACATTTGCCGAGATAGGCAAAACGAAGGGAAAAAAAATCACGAAAAGTGGTGGAAATTTTGCGGCAAACTGAAAAGAAAAGTCCTCTAGAAAAAAAAATGGAGACTCACAACTAAATTGTCTATCGTGAAGGGGAAAAGGAGGGGGAAAAAAAAGGGGAGTGCCTGCAGGAGAGAAAGGGGAGATGAAAAGAAGACAAGTAAAGTACGAAATGGGGGGGGGGACTGAAAAGAATTTCCCAATGAAGCGTCTGACGAAGGGGGAGAACACTCGACAAAAGACAAAGAGAGACAAAGACAGTGAAAACGGGATCAGAGAAGATGAAGAGTCTAATACCGTCAAAAAAGGACTCAAAAGAAAGAAACCCAGATTTCAAGAGAAAGGAGGAAATTACCGGGACCGAAAACTCCTCTAGAGGGAAAAGGGGAAGCACGGCCCAAACAATGACAACAACAATGAGACAAAGTAGGGTAAAAAAGTTTGGATGTCTCTCAGGGGTGGGGGGATCCAAAAGGAAAGAATTCTATGGGTTGATGCAGAAAAGGTGTGGTGGGGGGGGGGGCAGGAAAAGAAAGGCACTAGGGGGAAAAAGAAAAATAAACCGCTCCTTAGTTCAAAAAGGGAAAAGGAAGAGGAGCAAGAGGCAGGAATGGAAAGAAAAAATAAGATGAGAAAAGATAGGGAGAGAAAAAAACAGGTGGGAAGAACCATTCCTCCAGAAAAATGGTTCATAACAGAGAAAAAGAGAAAGGGTTGCAGGAAGGAGAAGCAAAGGGATAGACGGCGGTCAACCACAAAAAATGGAAAGATTGGCAGAAGAAAGGGGGGGAATAAAGGAGAAAGGCCACACTAAACTCGGGGAAAAAAAAGGAAGGGGCTAAAAGAAGGGGGGGAGAAAAAATCAAGGGTAAAAGAACGTGGAATTCGTCAGGGGACGTAGAGAAGACGAAAGATCCCAGGCACGTAGGGGGGAAACTAAAACCGGAAGAAGAATTAGGGGAGGAAAACTCGAAAAAGAACCTCAGGCTCCCCCCAAAACATCCAGAAGTGAAAACGCGGTCGTAACGGGGACGAAAGGTACTGGTTACAGGTGGGGGAGTGTGTTGTGTTAAAAAAGGGAAAAGTGTAAATGGTAAGGGGGGTGGGGGCGGGGTATCATCATGGCTCAGGAAATTGTGGAGGGGGGGGCGTGGGGGGGGCAGGGAAGGGGGGAAAAAACCAATGTAACGGGACACATTAAATGGAACAAAAAAGAAAAATGGGATCTGGGGGGAACCACGGAGGGACATGAGATGGTCGACAGAAAGCTCGGGGTGCGGGGGGAACTTGAGGGAAAAAGGCCGAGAGGAGAAAAACTCCAGGGTAGAACTGACTTTGAGGGGAGATAGCTTAGATAAGGGGGGGCAAACCAAAGCCCATGGTGGATGACCAATAGAGAGATGAACACTGGTACGGGAAGGCACAAAAGGAGTCATAATTCCCAACATGTTGGAAATTTTTAAATCAGTAATCATCCACGATCGACTGCATGTAGGACACTGAGAAAAGGCTGGGGTTACCAGGAGGAGTGGAAAGGCTACGGGGCACCCTTGGGAAAGGGGGGGACGTTTCGGGCTTTCCGTGGAGACCTCTGCAACGCAAATAGAAGCTTAGTGGCCCAGAAGGAGCAAAAGAAAAACAAAATCTAAAAAAGGGTCATCGGAGGGGGAAGGGAAGACAAAAATCAGAGCTTACAAACCATGAAACAATCACAGCAAAAGGAAACAAACACCAACTCCTTTTGTGGAACCAGAGATCCAAAAGCAAAAAAAAAGGGCAAGGAAAAAGGGGGGGAAGCAAAGTAGGGTGGTTTTCAATGGTGCCCTAAAAAGAGTTAGGAGCAGGGGACTGGGGGGTGAACGCATCTTACCAAATGAGGCGCCACCTGGGACGGTTCGATGGGGAGAAGGAGGATCGGAATCAAGGACTAGTAGGTCACCAAACCTCGGAAAAACAAGCACTTGGGGTCATTGGAGAGGGAAAAATCAAAAATGTCGAAAGAACCATCGAAGAAATCAAAAAAAAAAAAAAAAACACCTAGAATTAAGGAAAAAAAAATGGGAAGGGAAAAATGTGAACTTTGTAGAATTCGAATAGGACACTGAAAAGTTAGACGGAAAAATAGGAATCCAGAGTAAAAAGCAAAAAGATACAGGGACACACTGGACTCTACCAGTAAGTGCTCAAGGTTTTTAATTAGGGAAATGGAACTGGAAAAAGGGTTTACTGAAAGGGGAACAAGAGATGGGGACGGTGTAATTTTTGCGCAAGAGGGGGAAAAAACAGCGGGGGGAGAGGGGGCGTGCTGGGTAAGGGAGGAACTGGTTTTCATATCGGAAGGACAAAGGAACGGGGTCGAAGGTGTTTGGCTGGTTAAAGGGGGGAAAAAGGGGGGTAGAAACAGGTCAGATCGTGGGATGTTAATGAAAAGGAATCTAAAAAGAAACAAAGTGTTGTCTATATGGTCAGCCATGGGTCAATCGCATCATATTTACTCAAAAAAGCCCAGATAAAGGAATACCAAAAAAAAACTAGGACAGGCAATTGGACAGTCGTCAAGAACGGAATAGACAAGAGAAATTGGGTAATAGATGGGGGGGGGGGACAAGAGGTTTATTTGTGTAACGGAATCATCCGAAGCTCATGGCGAAAGTTACAGAGAACAACCGATTGTGTGAAAACGTGGACTGTAAGGCAATGCAGAGATCTGAAGGGGAGGGGAGACTAGGAAATGACAGATTCCAGTTGCAAACAGAGTCAAGTCTTAGCAGGCGGAAGGGAGGTTGTAAAAGGGTAAAAAAGGGAAAAGACAAAAGGAACCCTCACCATGGGGCACGGGGAAGTAACAAGGGAGAAATCAACGGGAAGAAAAAACCTTCCCCAGTCACACAAGAACTACATTAAACCCCAAAAGTCATCAAAGCCGAAAGAGCGCCTCAAACCACGTACTCAAGAAAAAAAGAATGTGTTAGCCTCGGTGCGAAGGCAACTCAAAGGGGCCGCTAAAGCACAGGGTGTCAGGTAGGGACAACCCGGCAGGGGGACAGGACAGGGGAAGAGAAGAAGACTCAAGAGATTGTAAACGGGCGTTATGAAAACTGGGTTCTGCCAGCAGGACAGGGGAAACGTGTGGAGGGGACTTGACAGGACCGATTCAGAGGAAAGGGGTAGGGGTGTGGGGATGCAGGGGAGGGGATGGGGGGGAAAAAACTGGGGGTAATTATCCCGCAAGTAACCCAGATGGGGGGGGAAGAGTATTAGTTCTACTCCTGGGGGCAATATTTGGGAGGGGGGAGATGGGGGGACCTTGGGGGGGGGGCTTTTGGGGGGGTCAGGAAGGGGTACGGGGGGGGCCTGGTCAGGGAGGAGAAGGCGCTAGGGGTGCCGCTTATGGAACTACTACGGGGAAAGGGAAGGAGGGTCTGTGAACACACAAAAAGAGGAAAAAAAAACTGAAAAAAAACGAAGGAACCATTTGGGGGGAGGGTCCCAGAATAATAGAGACAGTTACTCAGCAGGTTAAAGGAAGAAAACAAAAGGAAAAAGAAGCATGACACCAACTAAAACCGGATTCTCAACAAGTTTAGGGCGGTTGGCGTACAATAGAATGCAGAGCGTGGTTGTGCAGACGTACCTGAATTTCTAGGTGGTGTTAGGGGATTGTTGAGTCGGGGTGTGATCAGAATGCCTTTTCTTGCGGGAGGGCAAGAAAAAAAACGAGGGGTTCTGCAGGTAAAGAAGATGTGGGGAGGAGCAAAGCACCAGGACGGACACAGCAAGGCTCTGCAGGGGGGGTACGGAAAGGCCGCTAAGAGGGAAGGGGACCTGCCGCGTCACAGGCCCAAACCACGGGCTCCACGCTTTTTGGTGTGCAGGGGCATGCGGTGGGGGGGACCCGAAAAACTGTGATAGGGAAAGAAGGGAGATAAGGTAGTTGTGACCAGAACTACTGGGGAAAGCAACGGAAGAGCACCAGCGAGGGCCATGTAAGCACACTCGATACCGAGGTGGGGGGAAGTCCCAATCCCTTACAGTGGGTGGGGTGAAGAGTCATTCGGAACTAAAATTAGTCAATGTGGCCTAACGTGACACCAAAAAGGATCGACGACAAAAGCAAAAAAGAAAAAAAATGAGGGGGAAATCATCAGGGAAATCCAGAAAGGGGGGGTGTGTGAAGGGGGGGAAATGGAACAAGGGAACTAATATGCAAAAGCACATGGCGTCCCTCAGACAGGGAGGGGGTTACCAACCATGGAAAAAAAAAGGAGAGGGGGGAGGGAAATAAAGGGGGGTCAAAAGGTCCTGGGGCCGAAAAAAAAAGTAAGGTAGCGCTCTCCGGAATGGAAGGACTTGCAACTCAAAAGAGCAGCACAAACAAAGAAAGAAGAGGGGGGGGGTTGGTGGGGGAGATAGGGAAAAAAAAGGGTAGAAAGAAGCATGGTTGAAAAAAGACATTCAAACAAAAATATAAAGCATCGGGGGTACCCGGGGCGGTGCTGTTAAAAACAAACTGAGGGGGGATTGGAAGGGAGAGGACACCAATGGTAAGGGGGGGAGTTAAGAAAAATTAACGACAAGAATGAAGCCACTGAGCAACCAAAAGACAGAACCGAACACCAATGGGATGAAGAAAAAGTGGTTTCGGAGTTGGTCGACCGACGGCTCGAGGGAAAAACCCAAACAGAATCGAAGAAAGGCAGGAGAAGAAAACCGGTGTGTGCCCGAATCCAGAGAAAAATGAACTAAGAATGCCCGGCACATAGATGCCCATGTGTGGGATCACTGAGTTTGCTAATATTCGGGGGGACACTCCCCTACAAAGGGCGTAGAACCTGACGGGGGGTTTCACGGGGGAAAAAACACTAAATCCCTTCGGGGGTCTCAAAGGGAATAGACTCCACCAGTACGAAAAGAGGAACAGGGGGAATCTACGAAGAGAGGAAACAATCCCTAGGTTATCGAATTTGGTTTAGGACGATTACGACCTATGACAAATCCCAAGGGGGGGGGACAAATGCCACAGCACCAGGAGGAAAGGAGCGTGAGTCACAAGAGCAAACTCTCAATCCAGAGGGTGGCCAGGGTCCCGGGGGTCTGGTAGACCTTTAAAGAAAGGGTACAGGAAGAAATTGACAAAAAGTAGAAGGAGGATTAAGAAAACCGTTTGTAATTAAATTCTAGAAAAAAGATCAAAGCCTGACCACGTGAAAGTCTGGAGGAAAAAGAGGGGGAAAAAAAAATTACGGGCACCAGAATCCCAAAAAACGAAAAACACAGACTATGGGTTCAAAAGGTCAGACCAAAAGCCCATGAAGAAAATTATTGAAAAAAAAGAATGATACTTTTACATGCGGCTCCAAGCCTGCATAGAGGGTAATGACGGAGTTAAGGTTTTGGATTGGGGGGGGGGAGAGGACCTGGGAAAAATCCAAAAGAAAGGTTTTGATCAGGGACGCAGTAAGGAAACAAAAAGGAAGCGGAAACTGGTAAGAAAACACAATTGCTTCCGTGGAAAGAAGAGGGAAAACAAGGGGAGAAAACAAAAAAAAACAAGACAAGTCAAAGTATTGGGATGGAGAAAAGTACAAGTCCTTAGACAAAAAACTAATTAAAAAGGAAGAAAAGAATTGGGGTGGCATGGGAAACAAAAGCGTCGGGGTACGGGTCAAACCAAGGGGGGGGGCACATAAAAAAAGCGGGGGTTCAATGATTTTGAGGGGGGAAAAATAAGAGGTTTTTGAAGTGAAGAGTGGGTAGGGGTCATAAAAAAAAACAGGGGGTAATCATCACGACTTGGAGAAGGAGGGGGGGGGGGGGGAAAAAGATAAAGGGAGTTGCACTAAAAACACTATCCTCTCTACCAATATGGGGAAGGGGACAGGGGGGGAGAAAAAATGTCTCTCATACTTGCTCTTACGGAAAAAAAAGAGGAAAAGTTTCACAAAAAAGAAGACAGGGGAACACACGGAGAAAGGAAAGAGTCAGAAAAGAAAAGAGACATAACGAATCATTAGGGAAAATGAACTTGAGGGTTCCGATGTTCACAAAAAAAAAGTGATCAAAACAATGGCTTCAGAACGGCGGAGGCCACAGAACGGGGGGAAATGAGGAAAAGGCCATTACAAGAAAGAACACCAAGATAGATCGGAATCACAAACCAACAGAGAAAAAAAAAAAGAAAGGCAGGGTCCAAGTGGGGGA
>Ga0179593_1403065_pt1 | contig 11712 bp, 20 predicted proteins | sample CZODoug2_1_08_16_FD_185931 | JGI IMG/M metagenome (GOLD analysis project Ga0179593, IMG submission 185931) | Vadose zone soil fungal communities from Angelo Coast Range Reserve, California, USA - CZODoug2_1_08_16fungal (PacBio error correction) | ecosystem: Environmental > Terrestrial > Soil >...
TCAGGTTGTTATTGGCAATCAGAAAGACCTGGAAAAAATTTGGGGTCTGTCACAGCCCATCACTGGACAATGGGGCGCAAAATCACGGAAAAGATGGGGGATACCGGGCAGCGGTAAAAGACTGAGATGCTGTACAGTGTAGTGGGGGGAAGAGGGAGTCAATTTGAACAATGAAAAGAAAACACTGCCGCGAGCTGACAGGAACGCAGGGTCAGAAATTGGAACTTATACTGGGGTGGAAGAACCTAAAGAGTGAAATACGATCAGAAAAAAGGACTCAGGGACTCAGGGGTAACGAGGCTAGGTAGGAAAACAGTTCAATTACAGGGGTCAACAAGTCACAAGGGAGACCTCCAGGCTACATACTACGTTACGCAATTCACATAAAAAACTCAAAGAATGTAGTTGAGGGATTGAAAAAAAATGAACGCCTGAGCCTGGCCCCGGAAGAACACAGAGGGGGTCGGGAAATTGGAACAGTGCTCGTCATCTTTCCTAGAAGACTATAAATGGCGGAAAAGGTTTTTAGCGCCGAACGAAAAATTGAGCCTAGAAAATTAATCAAGTTTTAGTATAAGACTCACGGCTCGGGAAAGATCGCATAGGATATAGATACGATAAGCAATAAAGTGGAAAAGAAAGACGGGAGGGCAAAAGAAGAGGAACAATCCATGCATTGGTGGGAATAGCGTAGCGTATTTGCAACTGGGTACTTAACTACGACCCAGAAGCAGATTCAGACAAAAAAGGATGCTGTCCAACCGAGGGAGCCAAGACTTACATCTATAGATACGGTGGTGAAGTAAGCAAGGGGATGCATAAGACCGGGGAGGGGGGGGGAGAAAGATAGACAGTAACACAGTGGGGGGGGATGGGTATTTCTGAGGAACCCAAAACAACGGGCCCCACGAAGGCTGCGAAAGATGAGAGAAGACAAGTGAGGAGTGAAGATGCTTGGACTGAAGGCAAAGGGGAAGTAAGAGGTCATGATACTGGGGCAGAGCCCAAGGTAGCGCCGAGAAATAGACGGCGAAAATCATTTCTCACAATCGACAGCACGTGTTACAAAGGTCACGAAAAATTGAGAAGGGGGGACAAAGTGAAAATGGGCTAAGCTATATTAATAAATGGCACCAGAGAGGGGTTGAGCATCTGCAAGGACGGAGCATGAAGAACAACGCACGAGATGAGGGCCGGAAAAAGATCTCACGTGTAGGGTGGAGGGCAGGGAAGGGAGAGGGGGAAAATGGAAAATTGGCCCGATGGAGGCCTTCCTCGAGGAGCTGGATGGTTATTTCGAAGGCGCAACGAGTAAAGGAGGGACAAAGAGGCGGGTGGAGAAGTGTTCGTTTGCTTCGGTACCGTGGCGTTTCGGGGATAGATGGAAAAGAAGGAAAGGGGCAAAGCCCTACACATTGGAGAGAAAGGAGGGATGCAGGGAAAGCAATTGCAATGAACAACAGAGAGCTACGTAGGGTGAAAGGGAAGCAGAACCAAACGTTATTGCGGGGGGGGGAAGGACATCAGATCCCACGAATCCGAAACCAACTCGAGAGAACAAAAAAGATGTGAAACCTACGCCAATGGCAGGAAACGGGAATCGTAAAGTGTCATGACAACTAAAAGTTTATAGGATGAAGTAGATAAAGTCCAATATATCAGCTTGGGGCAGAGCAATGTCTAAAACAAAAGAAGTGTAAATAGCCCACGCAATAAAAGACGAAGATTAATCGGGGAAAACAAGGTAAACTACTAGGGAGCCTAAACAGTGCCCCAAACTAGGAGACGATCTTTGCTGAACTGGGGGGGGGAACATTGGGGTAAGGATCACTTGGAGATATCAGGGGGGGAAAAAATCACTCACCAAAAAAAATGGGGAAAGATAAAAAAATCAAGCCGAATAGATTCATGCCAGTAGAGCTCAAAGGCGCCCCACCAAGGGTAAGAACATACCGTCGGAGAGTGTGGGGGGAACTTCTTCTGCTCCTCCAGAAAGAAACTTTGAGATAAATTAGAAACACAAGGGGGTCACTGTCTAGAAAAAAGGGGATGTTGCACATCGGTTGGGGAGGGGCTAAAAAGCAGATTGCACAAAGAAAAAGGCGAACTCAAAGTCGCCGACGAAGCTCAAAGAAAGCAGAACATATCCCAACAGGCAGGGATAGGTGCAAATCTTTTTTGTTTCCCTCTCATAGATCTGAGAAGAAAGGGAGGGGACGTACGCTAGGAGGAGCCAACACTTGGAAAGAAAAGGGGAGAAACCTGAGTGGGACATAAATTGTCACATATACGGAGAAGGAGTGTTAGCATCCCTATTGCGCAGACAATTGGTCTGGCGGAAATTCTTTCAAAAAAAACCGGAAAGAGAAAAGGCCCGAAACGCCAAGAAAGAGTCAAACGAAGTAAACAAATAGGCTTTGGGAAAGAAAACTTCGGCCGGCAAATAACCCATCCATCTCTTTCAAAAACGGCAAAAACGAGGTCAAGAACCAGTACAACTGGGAAGCCTCGGCTACACCAAACAGGCTGGGTCGTGGAACACGCATAGGGGTAACGTCGGTGCTGAAATGAGGCGGCATAGGGAAAAATAGCGGGGTGAGGTTATCCTAATACTGATATTCTTCAAGAACATCGCGGCCCAGTCAACCTTTGTCATCCACAAAGATGTGTCGGGGGGGGGAGACAGTGCAGGGGGATTGAGAAAGGGGATGGGGGCCGCAGGGAGAAGAAAACGGACTAAAAAAAGGGCAGGGGCATACCATTCATCATATAATCCGTCGGACAAGGCCGCCATGGGATCAATCATTACAGTAAAGGAAGAAAAAAATAGGTAGTAGAACCAGTCTTCGCCCGCAAGGTGGGGAACCCGGTGGGGTCTGGTTGTAAACATCAGAAAAAGCAGGAAACCTCAAAGTAACGCCAAATCAGGGGAGAAAAAAGAAAGAAAACTCGGGAGTGAACTTTGCAAATGCTTCGGAAAAGATATCACTATAGGGGCGAACCTATCAATGGCAACGCAAGAGATTTGGGGTGCTGGAGTCTCAGAACTTAATCAACGGGGCCGGATTACATGGAAGCAAAGGCAAATACCCGAAGCTAGGGCTTCAAACCAAAACACGGGGTGGGACAAAATTCGGAAAAAAGTAAGACGGGGTACCTGTATTTGGGCAGTAATCGTAGGAAAGTTCAAACGCAAAAAAAGAAAAAGGGTCCGAAAACCAAATGTGAGGATCAGATAGGAGAGAAACGAACATAAAAAGGAAAACGCAGGGAAGTTAATAGGAAAGAGTGCAAATGAAAAGGAAAAGAAACTCGGGAAAACATGGAAACAAAAACTCACGTTGATAAGGGGGGGGGCTCTCCGGTTTTAGGTAGCACTGCAGTCAGGTGGTTCAATAAAAAACTCAAGCAACTTCAAGTCGAGACAGGGAAGGAAAACGTCTTAGTCTCGGAAAGCTGTGGGAGGGGGGGGATGACCGAAGGGGAGGGGGGTATTTGAATGAAGGGTGAGGGTGGGGCCTCCGAACCAAGCCAGAAATACATGGTAAAGGTGAGGGAATATTTAAAAACCCCAAGGTTCGTGAGGCTATTCCCAACCATGTACAAAGGATAAAATTCTCTAAAATCGCCAATCCCTCAGCGTTAAAAAGACGAGGGGCAAAAAATAGGTCAGATCGCAAAGGGGGAAGGAGGGCCAGGTGAATCAATATGTCAAGATCGAAATGGTATTAATCCAAAAAGACCTTAGGGGGGGGGAAATGGCTTGAATGGAGGGGGGGGTTGGGAAAAAAGGCAAAACTTGGAGGGGATACAAGCTGCGAGAATCCACACCAACACGAAGGTGTGGAAAGGGAACTGGGGGGGTGTTCCCAAAAAAAAAATATCTGCAACGAAATCTTTGGTCACACCCTGTCAGGAAAAGTGCCTCAAAGAAAAACTGTATTTTAGTATGACCAGCAAAGGACAAGGGATGGACTTTCTAAAAGTTGGGATTCAATTTGGGAAAAAAAAATTAAAAAGCGACGACCGACGGAAGCTGCTCGAACAAGGGGAGTTCGGAGCACAGGGACGGCCAAAATGAGAAAAGTGGGGTGGTGAATCCCCACGGACGATAATCAGCAGCAAATACAAAAATGGCTCAGGGGGGGTAACGAGGGCTGAAAGGGGAGGCCAAAAAGGGAGGAAATGAACACCACTTGCGAGGTCACATTGAACCAAAGAAAAAGAGCTGACTAAGACGTGTAATCAGGGAACATATGCGACTCCGAATTGATGAGTAGTTGAGAAACCCAAAGAGAAGGGGGGAAAAAAACTAACACATTGGAGAAGGGTTGCCGAGCGGGGGAAGTCATCGTGCACTAGGGAGGGAATAAAGAAAGAAGAGAGGAACAACTTTTTGGGTGGTGCTAGACGTCGGAAGCCTCGAAGAAGAAAAGTTTGTGGGGAAAGATCAACCGGCGGGGACTGTACTGGTATAAAGAACTAAACAGTGGAAATCCGTATCAAAAACCGGCATAAAATTAGTAAACAATCCAGTGGCAGTGTGGTGAAGAAGGTGAAGGGTGGTCACTTTTCTTGCTGACACGGCCAAGAGAAAAATAGGACCAGAACAAAAGATCTTGGAAGGCAAGAATGGAGCCCGGATTGAGAGGAGTAAATGGGCCGTAAGCAATGAAAGTTCACAGTCAAGTCGAGGCCAGAAGAGGACATGGGGGAAAAACGTACTTGCGGGAAGTTAAACTGGATGTTGGCAACCCAGAATGTCACCAGGACGCAAAAAGAAAAGGAAATACAGACAAAGAAAAGAAAATGAGCTGGCACCACGAATTCAAAGCGGATGCAATGACTGGGAACAAAGAAACATTCCGTATCGCCCGATCAGATCGACCTGGAAAGACATTTCTACAGAAGCATACACGTAAAAGGTAAAAAGAAAAAGATTAAAGTGGGAGAAAAAGGGATGGCACGCAAGGGACTGGAAAGAGCAAAGATGAATAAAATGCACCAAGTTGTGGAGCAAGAAAAGCACAAGACGTCCTGATCGGGAACCGACAAATCTAAAAATTGGAGTGAAAAACGAGAAGGGGTAAATGGGGGGGGGGGTGGCAATCGATGTAGCAAATTCGGAAATAAATCTATTGGGTGAGGGGGCGAATAATATTGCTAATTATGAAACATCTTTTCGTTCCTCTTGTAGGTGTGATGGGGTTGTCTTGTCTGGGAAAATGCCCAAGATAGGTGAAATTCTCATCCCCAATTGATAGGGAAGAGGGACAGGAAATGGCAGTAAAAAAAAAGTCAGGACGAGTGAACTGGGGATGAGGAGAGACCGAAACTTGATTGCACAAGGAGGAGACCATACTAAGGGAAAAAATTTTCGACCATCTCATAAGGAGAGGAAAGGAACAAGAAAAGATAGGGGCAAGAATAATGAAAAGCTGGGCCGTGTCATGAGAAAATGCAAGGGGGAAGGGGGCTGGAACTCTATAAAAAATAATCACATAGATGGTGCATCAAAAACGACAATGGTCTTCAAAGAAACAGGAACGCAAGAAGGAAGAGGCGACTACCTATTGGAGGAAAAGTGAGGACTAGGAGGGAAGAAAAGACGGGGGGAACACTCAAAAGGAAAAGGAGACATCTTGCTTACGGTGGGAAATTTGGTGGATGCACTGGCATTCTATTAAAACGGGGGGGGAGAGATCGAAAAAACAAAAAGGAGGAGGAGGAAAGGGAGGGATTCACCGGAGGGATGAAAAGTACGTTACAAAAGGGGTCCCCAAAACCAGTAAGAAAACATCGTCCCATTCGGGGGGACTAGGTAATCCACCGAACAAATTTGGGCGTAAATTCGGGATGATCATGAAAAAAATCGGGCAGGTTGGAAAAGAAACAGGGGGTGGGGATTTTGCGAACATTGGCGATGCACAGAAAGAGCTAGGGAGGCGCCGAAGATCTCCAAAGCCTAGTCTACAAAGGGGGAGAATGACACTGCAATTCATCCGCATGGGACGGGGAAAAGAGGTGGGACTTGGAAATCAAATTCTGTGGCAAAAACCAAATGGAGGTGACGCAAAGGCAAAGAACACCTGAAAAAAGAAAGGGCGATCACTAACGGGCCATCATTGTCAACATATGGAAAGGAGTGGGACAGAAAGTGGGCCGCATCAAAATATTGACGACAATGCTGGCTTGATCCTCATGGCCTGCAAAGAAAAGGCCAGAAACCAAGTCAAAAAAACACCAGCATTCCACCGCAAGGCTGTGGGGGGGAAGCTCTAATTCGGGAAAAAACGAAAAAAGAAACCATCACTTCTTAGAAAAACGAAAAAAAGCGGGGCCAATCAAAAAAGTAAAAAAGGGAGAAACTCTGCCCCACAACTACCGATCTGGAGTCCCCATCGGAGGACGAGGGTGCGAACGGGAAGTCCAGGGGAAGGGATCCCAAACAACTCGAGTTGGGGCAAAGGGGTTGGAAGACTTTACAGAATGAGAAAAAAAAAAAAGAGGGTCAGTCACCGTGGTCTCCAATTAAATGTCGTGATTCGTGGAAAAAAGGGTGCGGGTTTAAAGTGTAGAAAAATTGCTGGGAAAAGACGAAAGAAAACATTTACAGACAAAAGCATTTCGGGGGAAACAGTGACCTCATAGCATCCGTAGGACCTGCCTAAAAGGGGAAGAAAGCGAGAACAGGTAGTCAAAAAAGTTGGGGGGGGGGGTGGGGTCAGTATCTGAATCTTCGTCAAACATCGTGCCAGGGAGGTTTTAACATCAAAGGGGAAGGCCATCAGACGGGCAACAGAAGGGTCTAGATCCGGCAACTCGCAGCTGTCTTTGGCCATGAGTTGCGAAAAAAGGGCCTAAGAGTGCGGGGAGTAAATAGGTCGGAAAAAGATTTTTGTCTGGGATCTGATGCTTCGTCCTGGTCACGCGAAAATGGTTATGCAAGAACTAAGGAAGGAGGGAACTAAACACCAGGAGAGTGGGGGGAAAACTAAATGGGCACTGCAAGGTACGTATTACAACGGGTTGGGAAAAAAAGCTGGTGGTATATCAGAAAGGGAACGAACTTGCAGGAACAAAAACCACCGCATAAGGAGAAGTACAATAAAAATTGGGGAGTAGGCCGAGGTCAAGAATAAGTCGCAAACATAAACAAGGGGGAGCTATGCAACAAGGTAAAGGGGGATAAGTATACTAGGGCCCATGAAAAAGAAAGGGGTGTCCCCACGGGGGAAAACATTTCCAAACTCATGTGGTTAGCTAAAGGGTGTGCCAAGGGTGGGGAAAGGATACAGTTTGGGGAAAAATAATGAAATAATGCGGAAAAACAAAGATTGAATTGGATTAACGTGGAGAGACGAACGTCAAAAACTGTGGATTTATCAGGGGGGACCGCAGGAGTTGAGTAGGGACTTGAAAGTTGGTTGGCCTCCGACTCCTAGTCGGGACCAAGGCAACTGACATCCAGTGGATGATCGGCTTGAAATCTTAGTGAAAGGGATCTCAAGCAATTAAAGAAACGAAGACGGTTACGCCAGCGCTGTCAACCAAAAAGCCGGAGCGTCAAAAAAATCAGAGGAAGGGGGGGAAAATTGATAAGGAGAAAGCCGGGATCAAAAAGGGCCAGGGGACATGGTAAAAGTTACCGCAGAAATTTTGATGACCACTGAATGGGCTGAAAAAAATACAAGAGGCATTGCAAAGGATTTGTTTAAGGGGCCAAAGACAAAAGAGGAAAGAAGAAAAAAAAAACAACAAAACGGAGTGAGAGAATAGAGATTGCATGCGGTATTGCAATAAAAATATCTTTGAGAATCATCGTTGTAGGTCTGAACTGCACAGGGGAAATTCAGTGGAAACATGGTGAAAAAAACGAAATAAGTCCGTGGAGGGGTGGGGGAACTATTGGCAGAGGGGGAAGAAGAGAGGGCGGGGTCGTAGAAGAATGTAAATTGTGCCCAGGGTCACAGCTCGACACGACGAAAAGAGGAAGATAGGAACCGGGGGCGCGAACGTCAGGAGGGGTGAATGGGAAATTGGATATCATCAAAAGCGAGGGCTATCGGAAAACAAATGGACGGAATCAAGGGGGAACAGGGGGGGGGTAACAGGGGAAGGTCGAAGCAGTCCAGTGACCATTGATAAACTCCCAGAGAGCCGGAAACTCCACAGCGAATCAGAGGAAGCGTAATCAATGACAATATCCTCAGAATTAGTTGATTGGATTATGGACAAAAATGGATAAACCAGGAGCCGGGAAAAAATTAGCCGAAAAAAAAAAGGGGTCTGGGGAATTTTTGGCAAAGATCGGGGAATGGCAATCTTCCTATTAAAAGTAACCTGCAGATAAAGGAAATGTTTTGATGGCAAAGAGAGGGAGTCATCGACCTGGGTCAATTTGGGGAGGTATAGGATCAGCCGGACAAAGCTTTTAAAGTCGTGCGATATGAGAGTTATAAGTACGAAACAAATACATGTATACCTTATGCAGCACGTGTGCAAAAAGAAGTCATAAACAAAAGGGGGACAGTGTGGGGGTGGTGAGAATAAGGGTAGTTGGGGCACTATTTACCGACTGGAAGAACCAGAAAAGCAAAGAACCCAAGACAAAAAAGGAGAATGGGCGGAAAGAAATAGGGGGAGCCCGCACTTACTACGGGGTTTTCCTATGAAGCAAAGTGGAAAGTCCATTCGAGGGCTAAGGGAGAATGGAGGGGCAAACCGTACTGGGGATGTATTGACTGTGTGGACAACCCAAACGAAAAAAAGAGCTGAGGAAAAGGGGAGAAGGGATAGGGAGAATGATCTCTTTAGCAAAAACGGGAAAGGGGAAGGGTGGAGAATGAAAAAAATGACTGGGCAGAAAATGCCGGAAAAATAAGGGGGAAGACGGCGCCCCGCGTGAAAAGAAAATCATACACAACGGTAGACACCGATGCAGAAATAGGTGATCTTGGATAAAAAAGGTTGAAAAGGAAAGCAGAGGGGCTGGGGAGGACATAGGGGACTTATAAAATTGCAACGGTGGTTGGAGCACAGAAAAACCGGGAAGCAGTGAGCACCAAACTTTCCTAAATTCGGGGGGACGAAAAGACTCACGGGGAAGGGGGGGCCGAAAAGTAATGGGATCGAGGTTCAGCCAGTTTCTTCGATATAAGTTGATGGGGTATGGAAAACGAGAGAAAGAGACAAAGAAACGGTGGAGCAATGTGCTGTTAGGATGTACCTGTCTGTGAGGGGCAGGAAAAGAGGGAGGGTAACAAGGAGAAAAAAAAAGAAGTAAATAGATTCGGAAACACGGTCATACCAAGAATCGAGGAGGTAATTATGAAAAGATAAACGGGGGGAAAAGTGAAAAGCGCAGACGAACGCCAAAAGAAAAGAAATGAGAAGACTGGGGGGACAATAAGATGGTAACCTACGACAATCAATTGCGCGAAATCTTAAAGTAAAGTAGATAGGGAGGCAGGGAGTCGGCGCTACCCTCAAAAAAGTCACAAGGGATGGGAGAAATTTCAGAAAGAACCCGAGTGTGAAATCTTCCCACAAAAAAAGGGAATAAAAAAATGGGTCAGAAAAAGCTGCTATAGAAAGAGACATTGTCACAAACCAGACAGGAAGGACGTGCTGAGTGGGGGGACAAGGGGTATCGAGAAATGGCAATAAATAGACGTCGAAACACAAACGGGAAAGAGAAGAGGCAAAAAAACCCGGATTATACGGTCATTGATAAGCAACCAAATGTAACCAAAAAGTCACACTATAGGAAAACCTTCCTGAGTGGGGGAAAAAAGGTCTCGAAAAGAAATCCTAGCAAACCGTGGAGGAATACGCGAAAACTGGATGCGGGAGGCACTTGGGGTCTGGGGGGGGGGACAGACCATTGCGAGGAACATCAGCTTCTGATCTCTGAGGGTATGGGAAGATCGACAGCCTCCTATTCTAAAAGCAGATGAAAAAGGAAAAAGGTCTCAAAAGGGCGGGGGTTGCAATAGAGGGGTCTTGTAAAGAAAAGGGGGGGGGAAAAATGAAGATGGAATCTTCGGCGCCTACCAGGAAACGTTCGGAAAGGATGAAATGGGGGGAACGATTTACCGAGAGGGGTACATGCAACAGTGGAGGGACGATCCCTATGGCAGCTCCAAGGGGTATGGCGGTAGGTCTCCTTGGCCTACCTGAAAAAAAAAGACCACGCCAATGAAAAAAACTAAAAAAAACTGAAGTCACAAACGAAGCTTTGGGAAGGGGAAATTCGGAGCTCGAAAAAGAACCACACTCGGTCAAAAGAGGGAATAATCGAGGGCAAATCACCAGAACGGAGCTACATAACACCTCGATCGTTGTCGGTGGAACAAAAAGCAAATGGGACGTGGGGGGAGGCAAGACTTCAAGGGGACAGAGAACTCCACACAAGGAAGTTTAACTTAGGGACTATATTCTTCACAGCGTAAGACATTCCAACGGGAAACAAGCAATTATGTTCGGGAAAGTGTTCGAGGGAGAAGGTAGAAACGTGTAGAATGCTGGCAAAAAGTCGCTCCTAAGGGAGTGCGAGAACGACTATGCTATAAAGTCCATATCATCCGTAGGAACCCCTCCAGGAAAAACAGCTCGAGTATCAATCAATAGTTGAGGAAAGAATTATGGTGGAATAAAAACAGCTTCCAAAGTGTCTGGGTTGGTAACAAAAGAAATAAAAAAAGAAAAATGAAATCCGGTCTATATCCGGACCGAAAACTGACTGGGGGAGGGGGGGGCAATAAGGACGAAAAAAGTTATACTCAAGGAAGAGGGAACAGTCCAAAACGCAAATCGTTGGTGATGGAGTCTCTGAAAGGGAGGACCTGGCCGTCGTCAATGGACATAGGGGCAAAAAATAACCGTATAAGGTCCAATCAAAACCACAAGACACTGGGGGGGGAGGGAAAGGTCAAAGTGAAAGCACGGTAACGGTAACAAGGGGGAGGGGGGGGAGGATCGTAGGGCACAGCGGGACAAGAGACTCATGGGGGGGATCATAGACCTAAAACAATGACTCAAGATCTCGCCTACCCTAAAAAAAAGGAATGCGAGGAAAAGGGCGGTCAACTATTGGCCAATACTATACTCAAACGCAAAAACTTTTCCCAATCACTTTGGTTAGGCAAATTGTTTGAAAGAGAAGGGGGGGTTGCCGGAGAAGGGTTTTCATCCACAACAAATCAAGTCGGATAGCTTAATTGGGTAAACGTCTGTCAAACTACGCGCTGGGGAGTGATCAATGGAACCGGAGTGAGGGGGGGGAATGGTAATTGAAAAAATTGTAAAAGAAGTCATAAACTCGTTAAAAACCCCGAGCAGAGAAAAGGTCCAGGGCAGGGGGACTTCGGTAAAAAATCACCCATTCGCTAAACCAACTTCAAAAAACCTCCAGCCGGAAAGTGGGCAAAGTGAAAAAAAAAAGGAACAGAGCCGCGTCGTCGTCGCGCTTGGATTTGGGGGGGAAAAAGGATCAAGACCCTGGACGAAGAATAAGAAGTTGAAAAAGGGTAGGAAAGTAAGGGTGATGAACAACTTGAAAACTTGAAGGCGTTGACAGCAAAGACAGTTGGCAGATTGGGCGGGAATAAGCGAAGAAAAAAAAACAAGAGGGAGAAGAGAGATGCAAGCTGGGGAAACTCAAAAAAGATCTTGCACGCAATCTTGGTTGGAGGGAAAGGGAAATAAGGG
>Ga0179593_1483653_pt1 | contig 11712 bp, 23 predicted proteins | sample CZODoug2_1_08_16_FD_185931 | JGI IMG/M metagenome (GOLD analysis project Ga0179593, IMG submission 185931) | Vadose zone soil fungal communities from Angelo Coast Range Reserve, California, USA - CZODoug2_1_08_16fungal (PacBio error correction) | ecosystem: Environmental > Terrestrial > Soil >...
AACAACGCCGGGCGTAATTCCCAGGAGGACCCAAGATTGAAATGCCCAAAGAAAAAGGAAGTTGTCCTTTCCAAAGAGAAAGGATGAGAAAAAGGGTGAGGAGGGAAGCAGGGGTGGAAAAGGACTCGTGAACAGGCTAAGGGAAAAGAGGAGGAAGGGAAAGCGGTGGGAGTGAATAGGCAAGGAGAGTGGGAATGGATCCCCACCTTGCAGCACTCAAACTGGGAAAAGAAACCTTTAGAACTCGGGCTAGTCACAAAAACGGAGGGAAAAAAAAGGGAAGGAACAAGTCCGTTACAGAAATAAAGTGATGATGGGGTACCTTTAATAAATCGGAGGAAAGGAACGCAGTTGACACCCCCTCTACCTTTGGACGTGGTAAAAAGAGTTCAAGCATGATGATCATTTGGGTTTATATACGGGGATGTGGCCATACAAAAAAAACAGTAGTTTACAGTCACAAGGGAACAGAAAGAAAAAAGATGTATGAGTCAGCTCATACTTGGAAGACTATTTACAAAGGGACCGTATAACCTCTTGAGAGAGGTTGGGAGGGTACAGAAGTTTGAATTTTTGTGTGGTATCACGGGGAGCCGTCTTTTTGATTTGGGGACGAAATAGGCAAAAGGAGAAGGAAGCTATCCAAAAAAAAAAGGAAAAGGGGAAAACTGAGGAAAAACACACTTAGGGCAAGGTGTCGTGGTGATAAAGCTACTAGAGAAAACCTAGAATGGCTGGAACAAGGGGGGGCCAACGACACATTGACTTATGCTGGGCAGTAGAAGAAGGGAGGGAAAGAGAAATGACTCCCATGCCCAAAGGGGCAGGACAACACTAAAAATGCCCAGCGGAATTGAAGGCCACCCTGAGTGGACCTAAAAAGTGGGGGGGGGTTATAGGCACAGAGGGGGGGCAACAAGTAAAGGTGATGATGAGGGGGGGAGAAGGGGAGGCTCAAAGGATCAACCTGTATGCTCCGACCATCCAGATGGAAGCGGGAGACAAATTTTACGCTCACCAAATGAACTGTTAGAACTTGCAAAGAGGGTCCTACAAAAGGAAAAAATGTAAAAAAAAACACCACGCGGTGAGCTCAGAAAGGGAGGACATTGAGCACATGGTCAGGGGTGCTCCTCATAGACTAGAGAAAAGGTTGGAATCCCTGTCAACAAATACAAAAAATGACAAGGCACCAAATTGAAAAAAAAAAAGAAAGTGGATAAAAGGCGGGGTGGGGGGGGAGGGGCAGAGCAATTTTACCACACAAAGGGAGGGGGAGACAAAAAAGGAAAAAAAAAGAAAAATTTTTTGGCACAGGGGGGGATTTGGATGTGATTGAAACCAATATACACACGGAATTGGGGTGATCATAGAAGTGCGGAGCAAGGGCCAATTGTACCATAAGAACAAGAAGTACCATGAGTACCAACAGGGGGAAGCAGAGACGAAAGGCCATTGTAAAAAAACATATTTGGGTTTAGAGGGATGCCCGACCCTTGGGGGCCTTAATGGGACGGCTTCAATTCTATGAAGAACTGCAGAGGGGGGACAAACAAGCAGGGGGAGTAGGAGACCCCATTCTACCTGAACTGCCCATGAGACACCCTTGTGTATTGGGGCTGGGGAGACACTTCAACATGTTCAAGGACTGAGAGGGCCAGGAAAAAACGAGTATTATGGCTCATAGGGGGGGCCCCAGGAGGGTGTAGGGGGGGGTTAATAAGCAAGAAAAGACATACAAAACAAGAAAGCATGTGGTCCTCCAATGACACAAAAACCAATCCTCCAACACAAGAGGACAATGGCCCACTTAAAGGAATAGGATACAACACAAACAAAGGGGGAGGGAACGATAGGGAATGGGGAAGGGGGGCATGGGACTGTGGGAGGGGGGAGGATGAGTGACCAGGGTTTGGAGTAAAAACTGCTTCCTAAAAAGAGTGACAATTTGGGGTAATGGGAAAAAATTAACAACAAACCAGAGAGGCAAAAAAGTGGAGAAAGACAAAGATAAATAGGGGCTGCACAATAAGAGACCATCAGTAAAAAGACATACATTGGGGGAAAAAGGAGAAAATGGGGAAGGGGGAATGGGGGAGAGAGGGGAAAGAGCGTAGGAAAGGGGGGGGGGGAATACAACACAAGGGGGCACAAATGGAGATCAAGAGCAGAAAGAGGAAAAAGGAAAAAAATTACAGGGAGGATACCGATAAAAAAAACTCAAATTCTTTTTTACTGATCATGGGCACAAAGGAGTTCGAATGTAGGGGAGACTAAAGGGGGAATATTGGATTAAGGGAAGGTTGGAAAGATAGCCTAAAAGACTCTAGGAAAGAAACCTTCTTGTAGTGTTTTTCAATCAAAGTTGGATTCGGGGCACAATCAAAAGGGCCAAAAAAATGGCCACTTTTGGGGGGAAGGTGTGGTGGGTCGTATTTTGAGAAGGCGGGGGGGGGGACAATAAAAAAAAGAAAAACAAAACACCCCCTTGGGCAAAATGCTCATGGGGAAATGGGGGCGGGAAGGGGGGGGGATGGGGAATTGGGGGGGGGAGAAAGGGGAGTAAAGGGGATGAGAAGGAGGGATGGAAGGAGAAAACGTACCTGTCACCAACCATTGAAAAACAAACAGGTCGCTTTTGTAAATGGTTTGTAGGAAAAGAATACGCTAAAAAACAGAGCTGAAGGGTGGGTGACAAGACTCTCAGACGCCAAGGGGCACACCGTGCGAAGTCACCATATGGAATGAGGAGGAGACATCAAAGGTTTATCCGAGAAAGGAAGGCAACGAAGACAACATCATGGGGCAAAACACTCTCTGGGTGCGGGGAAAAAAAGGGGGGTCGCCTGAGGGGAAAATGAGGAATAAAAGGGGGAAAAAGGCAGGGAGGGGTGTCGGAATTGCAGGGAAAGGGGGAATAATTTGTGGGCAGTACTTAGTACCTATGACTTTTCAGGGGGGAGGGGGGGATTTTGGTGGAGGGGACAAGCCTTCGGGGGGTGCAAGGAGGAGGAAAAAGGAACAAGAAAGGGTTGGGGGGCCTACGTAGGGTGGGGGGGGGAAAGTCACAGTAGTGTTTTTTGATAGACGGAAAGAGAAGGGTGGCAAGAAGGAAACAATCAAAAAGGAATGGACCAGACCGGAAGAAAAAAAAAGCCGACACCAGCCAGGGAAAAAGAACTCTTTTCGAAGTGCAAGGGAAGGGGGGAGGTAAGTAAAAGGTAAAGGGAAAAAAGGCTGAATGAGGCCACGGTTACGTAGAAAAAAAGGGGGATGGAACCCTAGATGGGTGGGGGAAATCTAAGAAAAGTAATAACAAAAAATGAAAGAAGGGAAAGGATCGGAAAAAAAAACGCATCAAAAAGGGGGGAAAAGGGGGGAAATAAACTGGGTGGGGAGGTGGTCTTAAAAATGTAACAAAGAAGTTATAGGAAAGGGGAAGGGGCGTCAGGGCAGGAAAAGTCTTGGTAACGAGGAGGGGGAAGGGGGTGAGAAAAGGAATTTGGAGGGGACCCAAGTGGGGGAAAGGGGGTAGAACACCTTTTACAAAATCTCACGAAAGTAACAGAAACTAGAGACAGGAATACGCAGTGGGACCAGGTTAACGAGAAGAAAGGGAAGACAAAAAAAAATAAAAAAGTGGGGGACATGAAGAGAGAAATGTTATATGGGGAAAGAAGGAACGGAATGGCATTGTCCAATCACTATATTTTAGGTTTATTATCAAGTTTCTGATCTAGAGAAACACACGGGGAAGGGAAAAAAAAGAGAGGGAGGGAGGACAATTCCAAGGAAAGGAAGGACCAAGAGGAAACTCTAGAGAAGGGGAGGGGGGGGACAATGCCATCAAGTTCCCTTTACATATGGATAATTGGAGGGGAAGTCCAAGGTTTACCACTGGGATTATGGGGGGGGGGGGGGGGGGGGGGGGGTCAAACTTGAATTGGGGACAATTATAAATTCCAAATGAGGGATTTCACCGAGGATGGCAGGGGAGAGTTGTCTGTAGATGATTGGTTGGGGGGGGGGGGGGCAGAAGGGGAAGAAAGGTCCTCAATTGCAAAACATCAAACTTTACCTAAAATTCAAATTACGCGAGAAATTCAAGTTAACAAGACGTGTTACAACAGGAGGAAAAGAGAAAATCAAATTACTACACTAGGGGGGGTCAAGTTTAAATCAACAGAGGGCACAGTACCGGAAAGACTGACCGTTGGAAGAAACGTGGTCACCATAAGTTTCCATCATGATGATCAAGTGTGTTTATTACGGGTGGAGGATGATGTGTCAGAAAAAAAGAAGGCAGTCACCAGGGGAGAGAGGGTAGGAGAAGGACCCTCATCCTTTGCCTCATAATGGACACTGTGTAACGAGTAAATACCGAGTGAATGCAAGTTTCGACATAACGGGGGTGGGTTTGTTGGGGGTCTCCATTGTCGGTCCAGAAATGGGGTTGTAAGTATGAGGGCAACCGGAGGGGGAATCGAGGAAAAAAAAAAAAATGGGAATGGACCTCAAAAGTATTGGCAAAAAAAATGCAGGGGATTATCAGCTACATAGAGGAAAAAGAAGGGATTCTTACAAGGCCAGGAAAGAACAGGGGGAAGGGGTGGGGAGGTGCATACTGACCCCAAGATGAAGCCAGGGGGTACCAAAACCCCCACCCAACAAAAACAAACCCTGCACGTAATGAACCCACGAACACCTGCAGGGGGGCAAACGAAGGCAGAGCTTCCACTCATAGTGGACTAAGGGAAACCTGTGGGTTTATATTCAAAAGTGGGGGGACAAAAGGTACAAGGGAAAGGGGACTGAAGGGGGCGGAAAAGGAGGGATCAGGATCAACAGAAAGGCTCCTCCAATTCAGGGACTCAGGTCATTTAAAAGTTAGGTGAAGAAATCAGGGGGTCATACTTAGCATTACTAGGGGGGACCAAAAAGGGATTGGAAAACAAACCAAAACAGGAAGGGGAGAAGCTCCGTGAATGGGGGAAAGGTATGCAATGGGAATGGCGCATGCAGGAAAGCATCCACCCTTTTTCATAAACTCACAACACTGTGGCCAAGGCATCTTGGAGTCACAAGGCTGGGTGGGTGGGGATTGGGGACAGAGGATTGGACTCACCCACAAAAATAGAAACAAAAAGCCCCGCAAAAGTGGACATATGTTTTTGGCAACCTTGCTGAAGACTGAATGGGACCACAAAGAAAACAGGGGTGGAAGAGATGGACGATAGGGGGGGAAAAAATAGGGAAAAATGAAGAACAGTAAGTACCCAGGGAAAAAAGAGGGAAAAAAGAATCATGGGCTTGGATCAAAAAACAGAGGTGGGGGGGTAAATACGGGGTTTATGAAAGCCTAACCTTAGACAAAGGAATAATCTTCTAGGCAGATTGACCTGTGAAACACAGCGGTTGTATTAGTATCCCCCGTTACGGAGCGTCCCATTCAATAAAACCCCTGGGGGGTGGGGGGAGATTACTCAATTCGGAATGAACCAATGAATTTTCAATGGAAACTGAGGGGGAGGAGAGGGGGAAAAAAAGGAAAAAGTATGGGGGGAGGAAAGACAAAAGGGGGTTAGGCCGGGGAGGGGTGGGGGGGGAGGGGGGGTCATCAGGATGGTCACCTCCCCTAAAAGGTCACTATCCAGCCCAGGTTATTATGGTCCTAAAAAAGGGCCACACAGGGTCAAACACCAATCAAGAACCGCAAACGCTGGAAGATGGCCATACAGAAAGAAGAGCACTCAACAAAAAAAACGAGATTGGAAAGAGAGAGAATAGGGAAGGGATGGAAAAAACATCTGGAAGTTGATTGGTGGGACTTACCAAAAGTGGGTCCATTTGGCAAAACACTTTAATAAAAGATGATAGGGGGAAAGAGATGGGGGCCATGATAATTACCCCAATAAAGACCTCCAAAATTCCCAAAAAAGTGGATGGGGCAGACTGCTAAGAGAAGACGGGGGGGGGGGGGGGGAGGGAAAGCAAAATATACCTCAGTCCATGAAATTTTGTTTTTAGGGAAAAGAGGGACAGGGACAATATCCATAGCACAAAAAGGGGGATTTTAAATATGGAAGGAAAAGAAGTGTGGATATCCACGAGGTTGTAAAAAGCGGTATAAAAAGAAAAAGTAATTAATTCGGAGTAAAAAAATACAAAACAAAAATTCAGGGGTGGAGGAGTAACAAATTTCCCAATGAAGGAGAGGGAAAAAAGGACCGGCTTGGGGGATCTCCGTAGATTGGAGGAGGTAATAGGGTTCCAATGGATACTCCTTCGATAAGATCTATGAAACCATGGAAACTTGGGGATATTTGGGTGGGTAAATGGTGGAAAATGAAAGGAAAGCAAGGTGGGGACAAACTGGGGCCCCTCACATCGGGGTGTGAGAGGTTTACTGACAGTGGGGGAGACAAATGAGATGAAGAAAAAAAAAACCCAAGAAGGTGAAAGAGGGGGGGGGGCTCGGTAGGATTCATGGGGGGGAGGAAAAGGGGAAGACAAGGATAGGGGGATGGCAGAGCACGAACTGTGCCTCAAGGCAAGGGGGACCTTTGGGGGTGGGGTTTTTTTAATGGATTTTTTGAGAAAATTAAGAGAAAATCTATTGGGGCAAACTCAGAAACTCAAAGGGGAAAATCAGAGCCATATGGGGAAGAGAGGGACAATAAAGTGTTGGGATGAGTCAGCACTGCAGGAAAAACTCACAGAAACCTGGGACGGGGGCAAAAAGAGAGGGGCCGAGAAAAAAGAAATGAGGAAAACCGACAGGAGGGGGTCTTCCAGAGAATGAGGGAAGGACATGTGGGGGGGGTCAGCAGGGGGTGAAAATGGTTCTTCAGTACTGGAGTAAAAATACTGCAAAAAAGACAAGGTTGGGGGGATGAGGGTAAGAATGCCGGAGGGGGGAGAATGCAGCATGGAAATGAACACGGAAGAGGTGGGGCACTAATAGTTGTTTTTTTAAGGCACATTCCGGGTTGGGATTACTGACCGAAGGGGTGGCAGAAAGTGAACAAAGAAAAAAAGAAAAATGGGAAAAACAAAAAAAAAAAAGGGGGGGTTTCCAACCCAGCCATGGAAAGAAAAGAGGAGGTGGGAGGGAATGGAGAGTTAGGTAGCACGGACATGAGAGGAAACACTTCAGCAAGCACTTGTAGTAAGAGTTAAACAAAAAGGGGAAGACTTAAAAAAAGAGGGGGGGTGACAACATCTAAGAAATAACAAAAATGATCGAAATGGAGGGAAAAAAAAATCAGGTGACCACAAAGTCATCAGGGGTTGACGTGTCAACTTTCATGGCGAGTTCTCAGAAAAAAAAGGGGAAAAAATAACTACTTATAGTAAGGGGGGGGAGGGGGGAACAAGGAAAACCTTGGCAAAGTCGGTTAACTGGGGATGAAGGGGGGAGGCCTGCTGTGGGGGGAGAATTAAAATGTGTAAGGGATTGTCCCATGGTGCAAGGGTTGTCACCTTTCTACAGCGAAACTGGCAGTGAACAGAACAACTCTAAAGGCATCAAGAGGTGGCCAAAAAGGGGGTAAATAATGATAGGTAAAAAGGAAAAGAAACGAAAAGGGGGGGGGGGAAACTGTGAAAGCGAGACAGAAATTGAATTAAAAGGTGGATTCCTTGTCCAAGAACATTATACCAGCTGGGAAAATACTCAAGGGAACTGGAAGATCTCTAGAAAAAAACAACAGTAAGGGGAAGAGAGAGCTAGCCAGGTTAAAGGAAGGACGCACCGCTGCTAGATGAGGAGGGACAAATGCCAGAAGGAAGTGAGGCCCAGATAAGTCTAAGTATATGACAGGACACAAAGTATGTTACAACGGTGGGGGGGGAAAAGGAAGGCCGTGGGTTTAGATTATCGCGTTGAACCAAGGACGGAGTTGGAAAAAATATTCCTTCATTGATAGATGTGGAGGGGCTGCCAAAGGCCAGGGATGTAGAAAGTGTCAAAGCCAACTGCAAATGGACAAGAAAATTTACAGACAGTTAATCGCACAAGAAGGGGTCTCATCACAAGTCCTTCAGTTAAAAAGGAGGAAAAAAAGGGGCAGGATAGAGGCCATTATGGGGTGAAAGGTTGAAAGGACGCCATCTAGGGCCTTACAATTGAAAAGGACAAAGAGGAAAAAGTGGTGAAGGGTAAAAGAGGAAATCAGATGCAGGGGGAAAGTAGTTTCGGGGAAGGGGGGACCAAAAAAACTGAGACAAGTGTTTACTACTAAAATCGTAGGAGAAGGGAGCAAAAGGACCTCAAAATCGAAAAAAAAACCTCGGAAATTGAGAAAAAAGAGGGAGGTACAGACGGGGGGGGGAAAAAAAAAAGGGTTTTGTGAGTCCCAGGTCGTCGAAGCTTATTGTTGGTAAGGGGGGAAAAGTAAAAGGGGACGTCAAGGGAATGAAAAAAAAAAAAACCAAAACAGGGAAGGCGGAAAAAATAAACGAGTGAAAAAAAAAAAAAAAAAAAAACAAAAAAAAAAAAAACCACGGAGGGGGTCTGGTGAGCAGAGGCAGGAAAAAAAGAAGCATTGCAAGGAACGGCCTAAACCAAGAAAAAAGGGGAAAAAACTTTGCTGGAAGGAGATTTTGTTAGTTTACTCAAAGTACTGCCACAATGGGTATGAGAGGGACTAAGGGAAGGACAAACTGTAACATAAACTTGTCGAGGAAGACCAAAGAAATGATTGGCCTCAGAATTTGGGTGAAGAGAAAAAAGAGAGTGGGGGGCACAATTCAGGTGTGAGGGGTTGCCATGAAAAAGGGCTCAAACAAGCAGATAATTCCAGATGAAGATGGGATCAATGGAGGAGGAAAGGAAGGAAAAATAATCTGGTTCAAAATTCAAAAATACCCGGGAAAAGAAAAAAAACAAAACAAAGGGTCCGACCTCCTGCCCTGTCAGGTGATATGCAAATGTCAAGGGTGCGATAGCATCCCCTTTGTCCAGAAAGGACAACCCAAAGGGGACCAATACGAAAGAAAAAAGGAAAACGGTCAAAAAAGAGAATTGCTAAAAAAAGTGGGTGGGGGGGAGTTGTAATAGAAAGGGGCTGAAACACAAACTGTTCAGTATGGAAACACACGGACGTGGAAAAAAAATGTTTTGGTGCAAAAGGGGTGGGATTGTTGGCGTGGAAAGACCAAATTAGAAGATTGGGGGCTCGATATGATGAGGAAGAAAGGGGTGCAAAGGGGAGCAATATTTCAGACCAACCAATCAATGAAAAATGAGACAAGGCAACAATGTGAAAAGAGAAGAAGGGGGAATGGTAGCAACAGAAGGTGGGGGTATTGTCTTCCTTTTTATGAACTCCCCGGAATTAAAGTACGGGGCTTCTAAGCTTCTAGGGCACTGCGATCAGATTTTGGGGGGGGGACCACAGCGGGGAGTCGGAACAGCTACAGAAGGGAAAAAAGATGGAAACCAGACCAAGTTGGGGTGCTGATTGGGGGTGACGCCCTCATAAGAAGGAAAAATGTGTAGGGAATGGACTCTCGGATTGTGGCAAGGCCAGTCAAAACATAAATATATATGGCTTCCAAGCACACTTTGTGGCACAGGGGGAAGGGGGCTGGGGGCATGATCCCTGGAAAATCAACTGAAGAAGGAAAAACACGATCAAGACACAAAATGTTAGGGATGTGGTACAGGCCAAATGGACACAAAAGGGCAAGCAAGCAGACCAGAAACCAGAGGGAAAAAGATGTAACAAGAAGGAAAGATACTCAAAAACAACAAAAGTTAGGTTGTATTGATGAAAGAGAGATATATGGAGGAGGGGTCACTTGGGAGGGGGAAGTTATGAACCAGTTTGGGGGGTGGGAATTTTGGAGCAAATGCTTCCAAAATGGAGGGAAAGAAAAGGGACATTTGGGGTAGGAGGAGGTGAGGAAAAATCCATTAGATTAAACCGAATCAAGAAGGCAAAAAAAAGTTTGGAAGACCATAATATCACATTTTTACTTTCCGCAACAATCGAACGAAAAAGTCATTCCCATGAAAACAATTGATGAAGAAAAAGGGAGGCTGGAAAATCGCCTCTCAACAAAGGTAGGGTGAAGAGAAGGTGAAAGAAGAAAAATTGTGGGTCTACCAAAAGGTGTGTCAAATCTGTATAAAAGGTATAAGAGAGGAGGAATGGGGCAATGGGGAGGAAAATAACATTCAGTGGGATCTACACAGTCACAGTCCTGAGTGAAAACGGGGCATTTGTGGGGGGGGAATTATGTAATATTTGGGCCAATGGGGAACAGGAAAAGAGAATGACTCTAGAAACATTCCTTGTTATATTTGGGGAACCAGAAAGGGTTATGTCACAACAACAACAAATGGGAAACATTGTACTGGGGGGGGTCACGTGGGATGTGTTGAAAAGTACAAGGGGGGGGGGGGAGGGAAACAATGAAGGAAGCACAACACAAAAACCCAAGCCTTGGAGCAAAATGGACTCCTTTTGAAAAGGGGGGCGCTGTCAAGGGGGGTAGTGGGGCCTGGTTCATCCAACGGGAGGAGAGGAAGGAGGGGAAAAAGGGGCAGCAACGGGAAAGGGAAAAAAAAGGAAAGGAAGTGAGTCATACCTGTGGTGTGTTGGGGGGAAAACTTTTAATTTTGGAGGCCCCAAGGTACTTCTAATTCTCGGACTAAGATATGTATTTGGGCACGCAGACATCCAATTGCTAGAAAAATGGGAAAAAAGCATAAAGGTGGTTGATCCGGAAAGGACTCAAGGGAAGGAAAAATCACATCAATCCTGGGTACGTGGCCAACACTCGTATGGGGAATGGGCAACACAGACAGGGAGGGGGCCAGAAAAAGATGGGGGGGGCAAAATCAGGGTGGGGGAAGGCAGTACAGGGAGGGATTAAGGGGGGGAGACTTATTAAAGACGGAAAAAGGAATCTTGGATGTTGTTAGGTATGACCTTGGGTAAAAAGGGAGGCTGGTTTTGCTAGGAAAAACTGACACAAAAAGAAGTGGGAAAGGAAAGATGTGGTGGAAGGAAGAAAACAAAGGTGGGGGGGGGTGGGGGGAAGAAAAAAGAATATAATTGGGGGGGACAGAAGAAGGGAAACATCAAGACGGGGAAGACCATGAAAACACTGGTCAAAGAAGCTAAAAGAACTGAGGCAGGACACGAAAGGTTATTAGCGTAAAGGGGGGGAATGAGGAAAAAGCCGAGCTAGGGGAAGGAGGACCGTTAAGAATGTAAAAGAAGGGAGGGGTGGTGGTGTGGTATACACATCATAAAGGAAAAATGAGCATCATGCTTGAAAGGGATCATTTCATCAAAGGTAATAAGGGGGAATTGGTCCACTGTTATGCCAGGGAGAGGAAAGGGAAGCAAAGGGTAATAGAGGTGAATTTGGAGGTCAAGGAAACGTGTTGGCAAAGTGGTGGTTACTTGAAAAATTTGAGGAAAAGGCAAGGTTAATGTGAGGGAGTTTTGTTTGGCCAAGGGGGAAAGGTGGGGACTTATACCAAGTGAAGGGGCATCTCCCCTAAAAACCTAGGGGGATAACTGCATCACCAAATTGGGGCCAATCATGGTAACAAATGATAGGGAAAAGGAGGAAACAGAGTAACCTTATGGCCTGACATCCTTAGAAAACTTTATTGGAGGAAAAAGCCCTGATGGCATGACCGACCAACCATCACGGATATTTGCAAGCAGGGGGATGACTCATGGGAAAGGG
>Ga0179593_1576314_pt1 | contig 11712 bp, 26 predicted proteins | sample CZODoug2_1_08_16_FD_185931 | JGI IMG/M metagenome (GOLD analysis project Ga0179593, IMG submission 185931) | Vadose zone soil fungal communities from Angelo Coast Range Reserve, California, USA - CZODoug2_1_08_16fungal (PacBio error correction) | ecosystem: Environmental > Terrestrial > Soil >...
GAATTCGACCATACAATTGTCATCTCCCATCCGTCTCGGAAAAAAAAAAGGAAGAGTTCTTCATTCTTGAGAGAGGGGGAACTAGACTGGACAAAAAAATAAATTTGTGCATGATCGCTCGGGCTCTCAAAACGGAACACAGCTTGCGAGACGCTGGGGGGAAAGAACCATCCAAGAAAAAAAAGAAGGGGACGGCCGGCTGGTTCTTCCTGGGAGGTAAGCTAACCGTTAGCCCGACCAAGGGCGGGGGAACAAGAACCGCACGACCGTGACTTAAGAGAGCCCAAGTGCGATTACCAAACGGGGGAGGCGCCTTTCTCACGGGAAAGAAAAGAAGGAAGGGGGAAAAAACATAACAGGGATGAACTGCGACACAAACCACGAATTAGAAGAACCACCGTGAGCCAGAGAAGTCAATGGCCGTATCGTATGTCCAAGAAAAAAAAAAAGCTGGAAATAGGAAAGCAGGTTTCCCTAGATAGAACCGGAAAAGACCACGAAGGAAAGTTTGGGCCGGACGGAAAAGGAAATTCCGCTTTGGAAAAGACAGGATAAAAAACCGTAAAGGGGATTCGCGCGAGGAACCATACTCCCTCCGCCCCAGGAAAAAAAAAAAAAAACAGACTTCGTTAAAAAAAGGGACTTTTTTGGAAAAAGTCCGGCACAGGCAAAGTGGAGGAATCGGCATAAACCGGCTGATCATCGTCCTCTGCAAAAGAAGGAACGCCTTTTTCCAATTCGCAGGGAAGAACTTTCGCCGGGGTACAAGAAAGAAAAGAAAGAATGTTGTTGGTGCAACTAACAAGATCCTCCGGCCGTTTTGTAGAACCGAATTCGAATCGACGGGTCAATAGACTGGGAAGGAACGTGGAAAAACATGAAGGGGGGCAATCATGTCGGGAGTCTTCCTTCTTGGAAAAAAAAGGGATCACCAATGTTCACTGCCAAGGGGGGGGATGCTTGATCTGTACTGGAGGGGGGGGAACGCGAACAAAAAAAGGGTGGTTTGTTGACCGGGCAGAGGGTAGGTGGATGAAAAGACCAGACGTCCCAAGTTGGTGTACACAGGAGGGGTTTTTGTATGCGGCTCAGCAAAAAAAGAACGTATGGAAAAAAGTGTGCAGAAGCCAAAACCATTACGCAAAACAATGCCATTCCGCGAAAGGGAAAAGGCGCGAAAGTTTCGAGACGCTACCGGAAAAGAAAAAACTGCAAAAGCCCAAATCCTTGCGGAGTTCAAAGAGGTGGGCGCGGGATCCTAAAAAAAAAGACCAAAGTCAACTGGAAAGGGGAAAGAGGCTAGAATAACGTTGCACTGTCATCGCCAAAAAAAAACACCGCCAAAGGGGTTTTGTTCTTCTGCGGAAAGGAGGTGGGAGGGGAAGATGGGCCGCCCGCGCCCGGCTCTAGGAAAATCCTGAATTCTGCATTCAACGTGGAAGACGCTAACCCCCCCACAAACAAAAAGATGCTGAAAACTCCATCGGGGAAACCGAAAAAGGCCACTTCTCATCCCACGGAGGGGGAACTCGTTTGCCAGCTTTATCCCCTCCTGGAAAAGCGGTGTTATGCGGATCAGCAAAAAAAAAAGGGAAGTTCCCACCAGCCCGAAATGAAAAGAAGGGGGCCAAAAAGGGGGACCCAACGTGGAAACTGTCCCAAAGAGCAACTTGTTCCAGGCACTGACCGGCCTTGTGCCGCTGGGAGAACGGAGCCTACGCAGAAAGTAAAAAGTAAAAAAGAAGAAAAATAACCATTAGACACACACAAAAAAAAACCTGCGCCGGGACCCGTTGACTTGTGGCAGGGGGAAGAAAAAAGGAAGAACTGAGGAGGACAGTATAGCTGCAGGGGGGTTGCTCCCTTTTCCTCAAAAAGAAGGGACGAGACGAAGGTTCGAAGGGAAAAATGCGCAATCGAAAGGAAAAAAAAAAAAAACACCAGCAAAAAAATCTCTCTCAACAACAGCCACGGGAAGTTTTGCCTGGTTTTTTTGGGGGGGTGGTGTTGCGTCGGGAGGAAAAAAAAAGGGCTGCGGAAAAAACGTCGTCGACGCAAGATGCCTGCGATAAGGGGGAAATGAGACTTGTCGGACATGGGGGAAAAAATCGCGTTTTATATGTTTTTAAAGGAAAGAACGAAAAGGGAAACCGGCGAGGTTTTTGGGGGCGTTTGTCATTGGTGTTGATCAAAGGGGGGTTTGTGTCTTTCGCCTTCACGGGGAAAGAGGACCCAAAGCCGGAGTCACGAGAGAAAAAGGGGACGGCCCATTACCCTGGCCAAAAAGGCATATCGTTTCCTGGTAAGAAAACCGCATAAACACCCGCTTCCGAAGGGGGATCCAGCCTGAACCTAGTAAAAAAAAAAAAAAGGGAAGTGGCATTTGTGGGGCGGGGGGGGGGGGGTGAGACGGATGGCGTTCCGCCCACTGAAGGGGGGGAAGGGTTTGTTTGGGTAGCGAAGGAAGAGGGGAAAAAAAAAATAAGAAAGGTCGATGAAGATAGTGGGGGGGGGAGCTTCCGCGCCCAAGCGGAAGAACATCGGCCCCGTAAAATCCGGAAGAGTTTGGGGGGCAGAAAAAAAAAAGGAGGGACAAACCGCCATGGGGTGCTTGGGAAAATCTCCCAGGCTATCCGGAAAAAAAAAAAGAACCGGAACTCCGCCAGCTGGGAAAAGGAAAAGGGTAAAAATTCGTCCTTAAAGGAAGGAGAGAAAGACGAGGTGAGGAAAGAGGAAGCATTGGGTGCGTTATGAACTGCCTCAGAGAACGTCTCCCCTAGCTCCCGCATAAAAAGGGACACAAAAGGGAGGGGGGAAGGCCTCCTCATCCCTAAACTCGACCCGGAACACCAAAAAAAGAGGTTCAACCAGGGAAAAAGATCCGATCATCAAAGAAAAGGGAAAAAAGAAAGGGGGATACAGGTTAGGTTTATCCAGCCACGCACTCCCCTATGATTGGAAAAAAGGGACCCCGTTCATGGCTGCGACACAAGCAGGAACCCGTTTCCGAAAGAAAAAGGGTAACAGCCGATGGGGGACAACGGCCAAAAAACGTCCGCGGATCCTTGGGGAAAAAGAAAAAGTCTTGTTAATGACTTGACCAGAAAAAGGCGAATTGCAAAGTCGGTTCATGGGGGGGGGAGAGGGGGAAGGAGATGAAATCAGAAACGTTGATACGCTCTCCTCCGACTTTGTACTGGAAGACTTTCGAAAAAAAAGTGTCCCTGATTAGATCCGGAAAAGGAAGACTGCTACTCACCTACAGGGGGGGAAGAAGAAAGGCCCTCGTCCCATGTGCAGAACAAGGAAAAAATGCGGCCGTCTGAACCAAAAGAAAAGGGCCCGGGTTCTCCTACGAAGGAAAAAAAAAAGAGGAAAAAAAGGAAAAGGATGGTGAACCCACGATAAGGCCAGGGAACTTTCCAAAAAGGGCCACCGGTGGTTCCGGAGGAAAAAAGGGGAGGCGGAATACTTTGGGGAAGGGATAAGCAGATGTGGAAAAAAGCGCCCCGGAAAATGTTACTTCTAGCCGGGGGGAGCGCGTTACCGAGGGAGACCGGGGTCAAAGTCCGCAGGGGAAAAGAAGGATTACTCCATTGGAAGGCCTACGGTTAAACTACCCGCCCCAGAAACCAGCCGCGAGGGAAAAAAAAAGGTTTAGCGCTTTACGGGTGTCTCCCCAGCAGGGGAAAAAGGGAGAAGTTGGAGAGCCCCGAACGAAAATAGGAAAGGAGGGGTACACAATCCCGACCCAAGCCGCAAAATTCTACCTTAAGAAATGCGGATGTAATTGTGTATAGGGCGAAAGTGTCGCCGTTAAGGTAGCGAACCACCAACAAGGAGGAAAGGGACGGGGGGGAGAAATCATTGTAAATCCTCCATCGCCTTCTTTCCACATGGAAAAAGGACTCATTCTGCGGGCGGAAAAAGAAGGACCAGATTTTTGTTGCAGGAATTCGCAGAAAAAAAAGAAAGCTGGGTTATTTCACAAAGCAAGCACCTAACGCTTGGGGGGATACAAAACAAGTCAAGCGGGGGGGAAGATCCCTGCTTGGTTAAGGGGGAAAAAAAATTGGGGAGTAAATCCCTTGGGAAAGAAAGAACCTCACCAGGGATCCATCTAAAAAGCCGTATTAAGAGGAGCCAACAATATTACGCTCCGGGGGAGAAAGCGGAAAAAAGGCCTAGAATTTAAAAGGAAGAGGACTTGAGCCAAAAAAGAGTTGACATAAAGGTCAGAGACCCACAAAACCACTCCGGGGAAAAAGAAGGGACACCATTGATAAAGGGGAAAGAAAAGGTAGTCCCCAAATATCAGGGGGAAAAAAGAGAGACTGGAGTTACCCAAATGTGTCACAGTCCTATAAGAACCGAAAATACCGGGAATTGAGGTTCACGTGCCCCGAAAAAGAAGGGTGATCGCGTGTGTCTGAAAAAAAAGAGGGGGGGGGGAGGGGTCAACCAACTTATAACCCGAACGTGATTCGCATCTCGAAACAGAACGCGCTTTGTTTCCCTGATCTAGGAAGGAAAGAATGAAAGCCGTCGTTCTGGAAGGACGAAAAGTCCCTTCCATCAGTCCGGGGAAGCTTCGGTCAATAACGGGAAAAACCACTCATTTCCTCCAATGGAAACAAAAGAAAAAAAGAAAAAAGTCGGACGTCTCCCAAAAGAAAAAAGGAGGCTCCAGGAACAAGTCATACAAAGACCTCCGACCTTTTTTTTGTGAAAAAAAAAAAAAAGGCGGTTTGTGCCAGAGGGAGGAGACTCACCCCCCAAAAAAAAACCCCAACAGGGGGGTCCGCCGGGCAATTAGACTTGGGAGGAAAAAAGGGGAAACATAAGAATGGGGGGGAAAAGCATGCGAAGTCGTATGCCTTTGATCCACATAATCCTTTCAAAAGGGGGAAAATGCCAGGACCAGGAAAGGTACTGTGCTTACTCAGGCAATCGGGGAAGAATTGTTTTTAAAGAGAACAAGAACGGTGGGGAAAGGAGAAGTGAATGACCAGAAGGAAGACAAAAAAGTGGGGGGGAACGCAACCTTGGGTGGCTCCTCTGGTTTTACAGAGACCGTTGGGAAGGTCCTTCCATAAAGAAGAGTCATAACGCACAATGCTGAAAAAGGAAAGGGGGAAAAAAGGAATCCGGGCAAAAACATTTTGCCTGTTTCTCGGAAGGAAAACCTAGAGTTTGGACCAGGAATGCGGGAATTTAAAAGGGGAAATGGGAAGGGGGGGAGGAATCGAATCTTTCCAATCACCCTTCCCTTGGCGGGGACAGAACTCTTTCTGATCAAAAAAAAAAAAAAAACCTGTTTTTTTGACGGAAGGAAAAGGGGGGGGGAAGGGGAAGATGGGGGGCGAGCCTCCACTCTAAGGCAATCCTTAATTCTGCATCAAAAAAAAAAAATTCCGGATTCTGCGAAAAAAAGGACCCCAAATAACTGCAGGGGGGAGAAAAAAAAAGAAAAAAAAAAACATGCCCACGTCCAACTGGGATGTCAGGAAAACCCGCCTGCCGCTTCTGGAGGAAGGGAAGGGGAATCAGCCACCCAAAGGGGAGAGAACGAATGACGTTTTGTTGGGGGTCCCTGGAAGGACCCAGGAGCCAAAAAAGGGGGCGTGGGGGGGGAAAAGAACGGCAAGTTGGCCAAACATGAGAACAATGTACCTTTCTGAGCCAATACAGATAGGAGATCCAAAAAGAAAAGAAAAAAAAACCGCAAGGTTTTGGAAATTTTTTCCGACCAAAAGAAACGCGAGATCCGCTTGAGGAGGGGAAAGGGTTGTGTCCGCCTTTCCTCAAAAAAAAAGGGAAAAAAAAAACGAAGTCAATAGCTCGAAGCAAGGATCGAAATTTGAACGCGAAAAAAAAAAAAAAAAAAACCAGCAAAATAAAAAAGGAGAGATGAAAAAGAGAGAGGGGGAGGGGGGGGAAAAGTGTGTTGCGCCTTCGACGATCAGTGGGGCGATAGTACCTTTGACTGTGAAAGGCGCAACCCGCAGAGAAAAAAAAGAAAAGCGCTCTTCGAGGGGTTGGTTCGGGAAAAAGTCCAGGGGGGGAACACATGAAAAGTCTCTTTTTTTTTTTGGGGGAGGGTGATCTCACTGTGGGTTGGGAAAAGAAAAGAAAAAGATGTCCCACATCTGCAAAAAAAAAGAGACGGGGGCCTATGTACGCCTTAAACAAATCCTGGGTCCCAAAAAAAGGGCAGCGGCTGGTGTGCTGAGAAAAAAAAATGGCCAAGCCAGCATCAGGAAGAAAAAAGAAAAACCAGAACCGAGTTACCATCCAGGTGAATGGCATTTCGTTGTTTGTCTGGGGGGGAAAAAAACCGCACCTTGCAAAAGTCTTGGCGGGGGGGGGGGGGTAGCGATCAAGGAAGATTGGGTTTTTCTGCTTTGAACATGCAGATGGAAAAAAGTGGGAGCTTTCCGAAAAAAAAGGCACTGGGATTTGTCAAAAAAAAGAAGAAGAAAAACAGGGTGGGGAAGTCCTAAGTTTTGGGAGGAGGGTCTGGCGCTGGAAAAAAAAAAGTTGAAGCGCAGGCGGAAAAAAAGGCCGTGATCACGGAAATCCGCATCTTTTGGCAGGGGAAGGCCGGTAGCGTCGTACGAAGGAAAAAGAACTACGGAGGTGCCTGTACCTTTCGCGGGAGGGGAGAAAACGGTGGAAGCCAAAGAATTGGGGAAGAACCGGACACTGTCCCTAAAAAAAAGAAAAACCAGCGTAGAAAAAGGCAAACAAATTTGGGGACCGGGAATCTGGTCCATGGGAAAAACCCTCGACACCGACACACTCTTTTGGGGGGAAACACGGCAACAATTATTCCCCAAGAAAAAAAAAAAGGACTCGGTCCTTCCTTGGGGGGAAAAAGGGAGAAGAGGGTTGATACCAGACTCCCGAATGGAATGCCCACAATTCTTCAGGGGCGACACAGTCCCTAATGAAAAGGTTTCCCGATTTCGAAAGGAGGGGGGGGGAAAGAGGGGGGGAAAAAAAAAAAACACAAAAACGGAAAAGGAGGATCCTTTGTTATCGGCACAAAAAAGGGGACGGGAACCCTGCGAAAGACAGGACGTGCGGGGGGAAGGGGTTCTGGGAGGATCGATGTGGGTGGGGGGCAGGGAAAAAAGGGAAGGAGAACGTCTTCCCAATGGTGTCTGGTAAGACTTTCGAAAGGGGGAAAAGGGTAGATTAGATCCGGACAATGGGCTGAGAAGGAAAAAAAGACCGCGGGTATAAGGTCCTGGAAAAAGGGGACCCGCCCATGTGCAGACAGAGAAAGCCCAACTTCAGTCCCGTCCCAACGGGTCAATTCCCGCGGGTTGTCGGGAAAAAAAAAAAGGACGGGCCTACTTCCAGAGGGAAAAGAGAGGGGGGGGGAAAGAGCCCAGGGCGTTAAACCTCAATGTGTAAAATGCCCCCTCACGGTGGGTTTCGGAAGGGGGGGGGGGGGGGTTTGTGGTTCGGAAAGAAAGGGAACAGCAGATTCGGAGAAAGCAGAAAGAAAGTTAGAATAAAAAGCTGAGTAATCGCAAGCCGCGCGTACTCCTCGGGGGGAGGGCAGTCGCGTTGCTGTTTCTGGAAAAAAAAAGGTCGGCCCCTAACGGTTAGACGAAAAAAAAAAAAAAAGGGAAACGAGAACGCCTTGCCCTGGGGGGAGTTAGCTCTTAACTTTGTCAGAAAAAGGGGGGGAAATACCAGCTTAAGAGTGAGAGCCCTAGCAGAAGAGGAACGTCGTTCCACGATCCTCCAAGCAAAAGGGGGAAGAAAGAGGAGGGGGGGAAGGGGAAATTGGGAGATGAAAATGAGTTCGAACCTTTTCAGGTGCAGAGAAAAGGGAGGAAGGAACAGATAGAGATGAAAGGGAAAAAAGGAGGATTCCAAGACCAAGATCCCTCCAAAGTCTCCGGCCCTCGGGAAGGGGGCATTGGCGTTCGTTCGTAAAAGAGGGACCACACCCCTATTTGTGCATGAAATAAAAGAAAAAGTCAGCATGTGGGTTTAGGGACCACAGCGGCCGACGAAAGCTGTGGTTAGACACCCCGTAAGCGAGAGGGGACCTCCAAAAGGTAGGGGGCGTCAGCTAACCGGGAAAAAAGGGGAAAAATTGGGAGAAAACCGCAAACGCGAATGCCGAAAAGAAAGCCCAACAGAGTACTCGTCGGGGGGGGGGAGATTACTCAGCGGAAAAAAGGGAGGGGAAAGGAAAGGGGGACAGCTTCTCCGAAACTGAAACCTGTATCCGGAAGTTGGAAGAAGGCCGACCACAAAAAGGGAAAGTTCAGAGAACCACCTGTGGGAAAAAAGGGGGAAGGGGGGAAAGTGAACTGTCCGTATTCAGGGAATTTCCCACATATCTTAGGGAAGAGTATAGGGCCCCGCATGTGGGAAAGGAAAAACGCCGTTTAAAAGGAAAAGAAAAGGGATGCCCGACTGCAAAAAGATGACAAATTAACAGAGGGGAAAAGGGGGCACAAACCCTTATAAAAAAAAAAAAAAGGGCAGCGAGGAAAAAACAACCGAACGGCCCTTTTTCCGAGAAGACTTCTTCCCATTCCGGTCAGGGAGGGGAAGAAAGAAGAGGGAGCTCAAATAAAACTTTCTTATCAGACGTGCCCTGCTTGCAAAAAAAAAGGAACATTTACCCTCCTTGAAGAAATGAGGACCCAAACCAAGGGAGGAAAAAAAGGAGGAGAAGGGTAAAAGGTCCCGACACGACTCCCTATTTTTGTGGGGAAGGACCGGCCGCGTTTTGGGGGGGAAAAATCGGAGACGAAAAAAAAGAAAAGGTGCAGAAGGGGAGGAAAGTGTCCGCAAAACCATGCACGGGACCAAGAAATAAGTGAAAAGAGTCTGCCCTGGAATCCAAAAAGGAGGGAAGGTTTCATGGCCAGGGGGAAAAGAAGCACGGGGCCAAACTGCGGGAAAGACGGACTCGGAAATACTTGTTTGCAAAAAAGCGACCCTTAAGGAAAAGGGGAAAGGGGTCGAGGGTAGGTGAGGGGAAAAAAGGTGACAACCAATTTTGGCCACGCTTTTGCTCGAAAAGGACGGAGACCGTGAAGGTCCTTGAAAGGGAGGAAGGGGGAGGGCCGTCCAGACGCACAAGGAAGGAAGGAGTAGGGGGAAGGATCCGGACGCGAAGGTTGGTAGGAACACGTACGACTCTTAACCGAAGGCCAAAGCCGCGTGAAGAAAAAAAAAGAGGGGGAGGCTCTGTGCGGAGAAAAAAAAAAACAACTGCGTGGGTTTTCCAGCAGGGCAATAGACATAACCTTTCCTTGGGAGTACTCCAACCAAGAAAAAAAGAAAAAAAAAGATGTGGGGGAGAAAGAAGGGGGAATCTCCAGGCAATGGAAATTGTTCTCTGCAAGGGAGGACAATCCTGAATCCTGCATTGTAAAAAAAAAAGCGACCGGATCCTCTAAAAAAAAAAAAAAAAAAGAAAAGACAATTTGCACAAAAGAACAGGATGGGAGTGACCTCCAATCCGAAAACCCGAAATAAAAAAAAAAAGGGGGCGGGGACTCGGGGAAGGGAGGGGGAAGAAAAAAAACAGGGAGAAGGGAAAACTGGCTGGAGAGGTTTTTTTTGAGGGGAACAGCCCCGTTCCAGCCCAGGAAGGCCGGGGTTTTTGGGCCAGTTCCTGGGGGGGACAAAAATGTTTTCCAGAAAGGTAAAAGATTTGGCCGATGGGGGAAAAAAGATGGGATTTTTCCAAAAAAATATACGAGGTCATAAATACACACCCACATTGGGGGAAAAAAAAAACAAACCTAAAAACAAGAAGGGGGGGGGGGAAAAGAGGGGAGAACCCCTGCGTGAATGTAAACTATAAAGAAGATATCCTTTATGGGGTTGCGCTTCTCAAACAGACGATTTGCGAGACAGACGTACACAGAAAAAAAAATGGGGAAAAAAAGAGAGTACAGCCAAAAAAAAAAAAACATTCCAAAAAAACCCATCTAAAAGAGAGAAAAAAACAAACTGTATGAGGATTGTAAAAAGAGAAAGGGAAAAAGTGTGGTGAAGGTTTTTTTGCACACAAAAAGGGGGGACAAAAAAAAGAGGAAAGTCGTCTCCTGAACTTTGAGAAGTCCAAAAACCCGCAGCTATACAGGGAATGAAAAACCTTTAAGTAAAAAGAGCCGAGTAGGGTTTTTTCAGCCCAAAGTTTCCCACAAAAGGGGGGGAAAAAAAAGGGGGGGGAGGGGGAAGGTTTTGGTTGTGGGCTTTTTTTTCAATTGGTGATAAAAGGGTTTGTCTTTCTGACTGGAAAAAAAGGTCACAGCGGCCAGGGGAAAAAGGGGGGGGGGACTGGAACTGGGACGCGGCACATCCCTGGCCCAAAAAAGAAAAGGGGGGTAAAAGAATAACACCCTCTTCCCAAAAAAAAAAAAAGGGGGCGCAGAAAAGGAACACGAGTTTCCCCGAAAAAAGGAAGGGGCCAGGCGGGTTTGCGGGGGGAGGTGTTAAAGCCCAGCCTTAAAAGGTCGGGTTGTGGGAAGGCAGGGGTAAACGATCCGGAGCATGGGGAGGAGAAAAAAAGGGGCAGGGGGGATGCCTAAGGAGGGGAAGCTTCCTCCCTCCCCCAAGGGATTCACCCATCGGCCCGAAAGAAAAAAAAAAAAAAGGGGGTTTTGGTGACGGGGAGAAAAAAAGGAGAAAGGAAGGGGAAAACACCGAAACAGGCAGTTGCTTGGGGTGGAAAGCGCAGGCTGAGGAAAAAGGGGCCATGAATCACCTGAACTCCGCAAAAAAAAGGCTTATGTTCCGGGGAAGAGGGGGAGAAAAAGGGAAGGAGAACTCACGAAAATGGAGGGACCTTTCCGCGAAAATTGTTGCGTTATGACGCGGAAAAAGGAGGGGGAAAGACCCTCACGCTCCGGAAAAAAAAGGAGCAAGCGGGACACAACTTTGGGGGGGGGGGGAAGGAAAAAAAAAAAGAGAACCAAAGAACTCGACAAGTAACAACACGGTCGGGGTTCGCGGTCCCACCTGCAACAATTATGAAAAGGACTCGGGTCCTGGCAATTGAACAAAGGGGAAAAAGACAAACCTCCGAATGGAAAAAGGAAAAGGGGAAAAGGGGGTCACGTCATGGCAACCATTCAAATTGGCACCCTGCTAACCCGGTTCGATTTCAGAAGAAAAAACAATGGCACAAACGGCCTGGTCGGAAGGAAGGAAGGAGTCGTGTATGGGACTGGAAAAAAAAAGGTGGGACATGGGAACGCCGAAAAAAAAAAGGGGAGGACGTTTCATTTTAGGAATGAGGGGAGAAGAACGTTTATGCCGCGCTCAAAAAAGAAAGGAAGAAGGATGGGCCAGAAGAGTAGGGGAGGGGAAAAGGGAAGGACACCTGTACAAGAGGCGAAAAAGGAAACGAGTTTATCATTTTCTGGGAAAAAAAAAGGCCCTCGGGCATGTGGCAGCAGGAAAAAAAAAAAAGTGCGGCCGTGACCTCAATTCAAAAAGAGGGGAGACGAGGAGAACCTGACTGGGAGACCATCGAGACAGGGAAAGATGATTTTGTTGACTACTCTACAGGGGGAAAAAGAAAAACCCTCATGGTGTCCTGCTCACAGGGGAAAAAGGGGGTTGTGGTCGGGGGAGGGGTGGAAACCAGGGAGAAAAAGTGGTCGACTTCGGCCCCAAGAAAATTTACTTCTAGCTTGGGAGAGAAATCGCGCTTAACTCTCG
>Ga0179593_1348915_pt1 | contig 11710 bp, 8 predicted proteins | sample CZODoug2_1_08_16_FD_185931 | JGI IMG/M metagenome (GOLD analysis project Ga0179593, IMG submission 185931) | Vadose zone soil fungal communities from Angelo Coast Range Reserve, California, USA - CZODoug2_1_08_16fungal (PacBio error correction) | ecosystem: Environmental > Terrestrial > Soil >...
CTACAAAAGCCCCAAACAAATTCTCTGATTTCGCTGGACAACTGGGGGGGAGAAGGAAAAAGAAAGGACTCGCAAAAATCTCGCCCAAGAAAAAGAGTGAAGGGATCTCATGCAAAAAAACACCTTTTCTGTGGGAGACGAACCCCATTAGGCGGGAACAGTCCCGATCGTCAAGGTGAGAAGGCCCCCGCCGGGGACCTCTGTAGTCAGACAGGAAACGCTTCGGCAGCAAGAAGTATTGGTCTCCCAAAAGGGGGAGGTCATCCTTAAAAGGGGAGTGGGTCTCCAAGGTACGAGGGGGGGTGAGGGAGGCTGACCCCTTGAAAAAAGTAAAGAAAAGAGTTATGTTTCCTTGAGTTTCAGAAGATTCTGACCGCAAAGTTGCCTTTCAAGAAAAGGATTGGTCGGAAAAGGGGGACAAACCAGATACCGCAGACAAGGACGGACATGTAAACCAAAAGACTTCGGGCCGATTTTGATAATCCGGGGTTAAAACAGCGGGGGGGGAAAACTCACTGGAAAAAGCAGGTGCTGGTAGGGAGATTGTCCTACGAGAGACATCCGCCCTCTCAAAGAAGTACCAGAGACCGTATGAAAAGCAGACCCCCTGTCCTGAGGGGCCGGGTGCGCCTTAAGAAAAAGAGACGAGATTCCAAGACCTAAATGAACGGAAGCGAGGGGAAAAACCTACGAGTTTTACAAACAAGCCCCTAACGCTGAGACCCTTCGGGGCAGTCCTTATACTCAAGAAGTTGGCTGGAGAGAAAAAAGACCGCTCACATTTGAAAAGGTCACAAGGGGAAAGCCTGGGATCGACGATTGTGATCAAGAAAAGAAGGAGATCAGGATTCATTGAAAGCATGCAGGAACACCCAGCAGAACTTACTAACTGTCCTCAGCCGGATCGGGCGAGTGCCACCCGGTGATGAAGAAAGGCACGCTAAAAAACCAGTGACCATTTTACCTGGAGAAACGCAGAAACCTAGGAAAAAAAGGGAAGTGACGAAACTCTTTGAAAGGAGCAAAAGGAGAGGAGACCGATTACACAGAATTATAAAGGCAGACACTATACTTCCTGAAGAAACAAAAGAGTTTTTGCGCTGGAAAAAAAAAAAAGGTTTTGAGAAAAACAGCAAAGACTTAAAGAAGGTGGATAAAAAAAGGGGAAAAAGTTCACAAGGAATATTTAGGGAAAAAAGGGAAAAATTCCAACAAAGCAAGTCAGCAACTGCTCGAAGAGGGGGGGAGAGGGCAAACCCGATCAAAGAGGAGAGGGAAAAGGTGAAGATCGTCGACAAAGCAAAGGATTGGGGAAGAGACGTCAGGCAGGTAAAGGGGAGATAAGAAAAAAAGGGTGAAAAAGTCAAAACCGCCACAAAAGGTGCACTGCGCAGAAAAACCAAAAAAACGGTACGTTCAAGGGGGGCACTGGAACAGGGAAGAAAACTCAAGGAGAAAGGGGGGACATAAATGAAGCGAGGGCCAATACTTACCTACTGAAGTCCGACCTTCCTCCACTGACACATTATTACACATGATCTCTCTCAACACAAGGGGGGGAGAAGAGAATTAGGGGGTTCGATTAAGGCTAGGGGGGACTGGACTTGCAAGGATTACGGAGAAGTTCTTTAGCGGAAAGATTGTCCATGTGGGGGTTCGGGTGTACAGCAAGTAATGGAGGGGGAGGTTCCGAAAAGGGTTCCATTGAATTTGTGATCCAGGGTTTTGGGTATTCGAGTCGGTTAGTTCGCATTAGCAAGGGCACTTGGTCGCTGATACCAGGTGGGGTCTTAAGCTGTTAACATCAGGCGCTTAAGCGACTTCCAACGCGCACTCAGCGATTTCGCTTAGGACCCAACTTGATTTTAAAGCCCATGATTCACGGGCGAGAGGAAAGGGAACTCGATACACCTTCTCTTTTAGTTCTTAGGAGAACAAAGGACCTGGATGTGTCGCCCTCTGTTTATAAGTCTGGGACACTCGGGGCTTAGCTTCGGGATAAACAGTTTTGATTATGGGGTGTTTCACATGAAGCTGGCCGGTAATTTGCTGTTCGAGTGGGCGTTCCAGTCCTAAAAAAAATTAGTGGTTCTTAATTCATCTATAGAAAGGGCTCCGTGTCAAAGGGAGACCTCACCCCACAGTCTGCTAATAGAGGGAAAAGGACCAGCTTTTTTGTAAAGGAGATTTGGTGGGATCTTGACCTGGAAGTTAGGCTGCCAAGGGAAAGACGAGGCTGCACCGCTCCAGACTGAATAGGAGGGACTGATTTGTCTCGAAAAAGGGGGTTCGTTCCTGCGGGGAATCGATACGAAATTGCTGTCAATCACACGTTCATCGGGAAAGGCGGAGAATCTGCCCGAGGTCAATCAGGAGGATACAAATTTGGGGGAGAGAATAAACGAAAGTTAGGGTCCCTGGGATGAGGCTTGTGGGTAAGAGGGAAGCCGGGGGCGTATTTCTTACGAAAGGAAGAGTCGGCGCCTTGGAAGAGCGGGGGACTGGCTAGACCAGACGGGAAGAGAAGAAGTAACAGAGCCGAGGGTGAGAAGCAGCTTGTAAAAAAAGAGGGACGTCTTTTCTCTTGAAAGGAAAAAGAGAAAGAGAAAACAGGGCTTCGAGGTGACGTAGCGAAAAAGTTCTAATCGGATTAGAAAGCAACACCCCGAAGTGAGGTTTCACTAGGGGGACCGGTAAACAGGGATTAAGGTCGCGGTGTGACAATCTGGTAAACCAATTGGAGCGTCTTCTACAAGACCGGCGAAATAATATTCTCAGAAGGGGGAGACATAAGAAGAAGCTGCCCCTGGGTTACTGTGTTTCAGACCTGGGGCTTACGACTCATAAAGCGGGAGAAAAGACCCTTCTACACTTCTTAGAGAAAGGGGGGAAAGAACGCCTGAATGCTTTGAAAAAGTGAGGTCTTAAGGGAGCAAGAGGCAAAGTAGAAGGTAGGGATAAATGAAAGATTTCCCTATGGCCCGAAGACACTACGGGGGGGGATTGGTCCAATAGATCTCTCAACACCGGAGGGATTGTTGTAGGAGAGATTTGTGGCAGGGTCAGCAACCAAGTTTTGTTAACCAGGCTCATAGATGTTAAGGGCAAACCCTGACTTGGGGGATGAACCGTGGGTAAGGGAACATCCCTCTTCAATGTGAAATGGGGTGGTGAGTGCGGAGGGTAAAAGAGGCGTCTCTTTCGAAAGAAAACAGTCGACTGGGTTTTGGGGCGGTCACGCGTGGGGTCAGGGAAGAGTCGAAACCTCTTTGCAATAAAGGGGAATCATTTGGCAGGTCTAGGTTATTTGTCAGGATGCGCATCATGATTGCAAGCTTTCTTTAAAGATGGAATGGTGCTTGTCAACATTGGTAAGGAGCGACCTGGACGCTCACCTGAGACATACCCATTCACATGGGGTAAACAGCAATAAAGTAAGTTGAGGCGAATGCCTAAATCAAAGAGGTACTGTCGCAAAAGGGAACCGAATCCGTCAGTTGGCGGGAAACGTTGTCCGTTAAGTAATCCTCCGCGCACAAATTTTACGACCGTTTTGATTGACACTCATGAACTCGACGAAAGGACCTGGGCCTCAGCATCAAATGGCCGTCAGCCAATCTCTGAGACGCAATCTATCATAACCTCAAACAAGCAAACCAGTTGGTTTACAAAAAGCTACACGCGAGGACCGAAAATGGCGGATTATGATAGAGCACCGAATTGCTCCTCAGCTTGAGGGGGGAAGTTGAAAAGGCAGATCTTCGGGACAAAGCCTAAGAGGGAACGCGAAACACTGGTTGGTTAATCCAGGGAAAGTAAGGTTAAAAAACTGCGACGCCCAGAAGCTTCAGATCCGCAGCAAGCAAAGGATCATTGAGCTGAGTGCCAGATCGCCGAGGGGAGGCGAGTGACCTTTCTAACTACCCATAGGAATATCACCCTCAACGCACCGAGGCACGAAAGCGGGAAGCTGGCCGAGCAACAGGGCATTAGAAAGACCCAAGGAGAAGTAACTTGAACTTCGTCACTCTCGAAGACGCATAAAGTTGGGGAAAGTCGAAACCACACGGAAATGAACGCACAAACACAAGTTGTGCAAAAGCCCAAAAAAAAGGAGAAAGGGGGGGGGACAACTTCATCAACGTTTAACTGATCCAACCTCACCGAATTGGCAGGATGGGTTAACAAGGAGTCGCACATGAGAAGGATTCATCACATCCTGCTGGGGAGGGTAGAGGCCCCTCAAAGGAATACCCAGATTGTCAACAAAAATCCTGAAGTGGGGGGTGGGGGAATCTTCATTCAGGTCAAGAACAAGTGAAGAAAATTTTGTTACCACGATGGGAAAAACGGAAACGAAGGACCGCACCAACCCGTTTTAAAGGAACTGTTAACTCTAGCTCAACCCACTACTTCTAACGGCAAAGGGGTAACAATATCTTTACTCACCGACTTCCAAATCAAATTCAGACTAGACCGGGGAGTTGTAAGAAGGACAACACGCTTCATGCAACCACCCGGAATGCTTCGTTTACTTTGGTGTGTCACTACGTTAAATTGTCTCTCGATGGTTCTATCGGGGGTACGGCGGGGTGTCACATTAGTGGTTAATGCAAGTCTTGGAGGTCCCTCCGGGGGTCATTTAGAATGGTGAACAACAGTAGAAGATGGTAGGTTCTTACCTTCCTCATTTCCAAGGTCCGGTGGACCCCGGGGGTGGTTGGTGTAGTGTAGGCGGGGGCGGGTGGAGAGGGGCTTACGGGACAAGTTGTAATTTCACGAAAAAGGAAATGATCTACTTCCACCACGGAAGGGCTGGGGGAGAGATCTTCGAAAAACATGGCCGATGAAATTATCGAGTGACTAAGTCGGGCACGCTTGGGGAATGGCTGAAGGGAAATAAATGGATGGGGAATACATACATAAGCAAGTTCAGGGGGTGGGGGGAGGTGCAAGGGAAAAAGTTTTGGACGTTTAGAAATCTTTTACCAGTCAGCTTGGGGGGGCTTGTGGAAAAAACAAGGGGTAGGTACAATTATAACAGAAAAGATGGGTTTCGAATGAGACAGTAGAACAGTGAGGTCGGGGGAAGACGACGGGGGGAAAAAGATCGCCCGTCGCTCTGTGTAGACTGGATGGAAATAAGGGAAAGCCGCCATAGTTGAAAATGAACCTGTGGTGTAGACTGGTGGGGAAGGGGATCATTGGAAAGGGGGTGTTTCGACACTGTCCCGGAAGCGTCCGGCGTCGGGGGAAGGGAAACTACAGGGGCTAAAAGAGGAAGTCTGCGACTTGCAGTTGGGGGAATGTTTTGGGGAAGGGGAAGAATCTTCGGGGGTGAGTCTTGTTCAATGAAAGAAGAGTATCGATCGATATTGTTTAGGGGAAACTAACCAGTGCTCGGCAGAGCCTTTGACTTCTTCAAAGACTGAAAAGGAGTTCCACATGCGAAGGAGCGGAGAGTCGCGAGAAGAAGTAGGAAAGGGAGTGAGGAGTTTGTTGGGTGTGGGGGGGGTGGGGTTGCTTGTTTGGTAATCGTAGGAAAGGAGCTTCCGCGTCTGAGCGCGTCTTGGAAGGCGGCCAGAGCGGGAAGAAAGGGGGAGCACCAGTACTCAGGCTCAGAGGTTTCTCAAAACTGTCATGTAAAGAGGTAAATTAGCTGAAACGGGACAAAAAAGCTAGCCAAAAAAAACAAGGAGTCTCAGAGGGGAGGCGGGGGGGCTCAAAATTTCTGGATCGAGAAGGGAATAGATCAATTGATGGGGGGTAGGTGGGGGAAAGCATTGGCTGTTCCTCAGGGGAGCTTCTAGAAAAAAGGGGGAGGGGGGGGACAGAAAAAAAATCGGGACCACCATTTCAAGTCGCTTCTGTGCATGTCCAAAACCTTTAAAGGGGGCGAAAAAGAAAGAGGTCAGGATTTAAAGACCGCTGAGAAGGGCCCCTCTTTTTACTTTCATTTGAAAGATGTCTCGAAAGACGACTCAAAAAGACCCGAACCCCCCTGAGTATCCTAAAATAAGAACTGTTGGGAAAACCGGGCAACTAATGTGGAAAAATTTTTTTTCTGGAAATGGAGGAAAGGGCGGGGGAAGATGTCTGTCAGGGGGGATGTCAGACAAGGGATATTATGCAGGAACAACGAGGGTGCTAAAGTAAAGATCTCAGAAAAGAACAAACACTGAGTAGGATTAAAAGGAAGGGGCATGGTGGTTTCAGCAACAAAAGTTCTTTGCTGAAGAATAGAGATTCCTGTTCTCTGCCCCCCTACGGGGTTACCTACTAATTCATAACCTGCAAAGGAAATTTAAAAAGAAAGAAGGGGTTCCCCGAAAAAGGATGCTTACTATTATAGAGCAGTGGAAAAAAAAAAAAGTCACGGTGGTGGTCGAAGAAAAAACGCGTGGGGGAGTCTTCTGTCGAAGTGCAAAGAAAAGAGCGCCGTTCCGGGAAGATGGGATCTGACAAGGCAAATTTCAACGTCGAGAAAACAAGGGGGGAAATTTGCTGTCCCAGATTTTCAAAAGACCCTACGAACAAGAAAGACGCACCCTGAGGCAAGGAAACACCTCAAAACCAATACTTCGGAATAAGGTGGCGAGAACCTAGAATTTTCAAAACTTGGGGGGGGGAAAGTCGAAATCACCTCGATCCCGTCAGGGTAGGCTGAGCATGGGAAAAAAACGTTCAGCGCGAACAGAAGACCATAGAAATTTCAGACCGTGGGGGACAAAGGGGACACCTCAGCTCTCCTGGTGTCTCCTGCGGCCCTTAAAGGGAAAGGCCAAGAGCGAAGGAAGGTCTACGAGGGGGAAAAACGGAAGACGATCAATCCTAAGATGGGGGAAAAAACAAACTACACGCAAAATGAAAATTTCGGCGTCTTATTATCTAAGCAGGTAGTAGTCTTACATGGAAGTCATCTTCCGGGAAAATTAAGAAACTGCCGTGTTGGGGAAAGCCAGGAAGTAAAGTCTTCTTTCAAAGGGGAAAAAAAGGTCTACTCACTCAGATGGCTAGGGGGAAAGAAGCATCGCGCAGGAAACTGTCGAGTGGCCCTCCGCCGCAGGCTTTAGGAAAAGCGAACGCAACTCAAACATGGGAAAATTCAGATCACAAGAAAGCTCACCTATCCCAGAGTCGAAAAGAGTAGAGGGGGGATCAACTTCTCTTCGATCCAGGAAAAAGGCGCTTGACTGGCAGCTAAGAACTCAGAAGATAGAGTGGTCTTCATGAAAACAAAAAGGGTTGTGTACCTGAGAAACCAAATTTTTGCACAAATACCGAGGGGTAGGGAAAACTTCAAACTGGGGTTAAAGGTCAAGAATCTGCAAAACAACCGAAGCAAGGTGTAGGGAAGGAGGGGGGGGGGGGGGGGCGAAAAGACATCAGGCAAAAAAAAGGAAAAAAAAAACACACCTGCCCTCCAGTGGGAACCGATTGTAAGGCTCCCGATCAGATCTCCAGTTGGGGGAAGGCGAGAGAGGAGCCAAGGGGGGGGTTAGAAGCGATGAAGGAAGTCGTTACAGTAAGAACCAATCAGGGCCGAACAATTGCACAAATTCAACTCAATAAGAAGAAAAAAAAACAGTGAATTGGGGGAAAAGTAAAGGGGGGGAAGGGGGACCCGGACAACTCCCACTAGCAATGAAAGGGCTGGAAGAGTTACTCACTCGAAGAGGACAACCAACTTAAGCAACGTCCCTAGAAAAGGGAGAGACAAAGAGGCTCTAAAACAAAGATGGGGGGGGATTAAAAGATAGGGGGAAGGGGTTGATCTTACAATAAGTTGAAGGGGCTGGGGGGGGAAAAAAAAAAAAAACAACAGGGATGTTAAATGAGAATGGGAGGTAGTGGAAATTGTGAACAGAAAGTCCGTTGGGAGAGGAAAAGTCGGAAGTTGGGCTCTACAGGTTCCAGGGTAAAAGTCTGTTTCCATTCGTGGGGTGATTTTGGCATCTGCGTTTAAGTGTTGATGGGCACAGTTTTCTGATACCAAGAAACTTAAAGAGTGTAATTACCTTCAGTAAAGACGTAAACCCACCTTTCTTTGAGGGGGGCCTAGGATCCAAATGTCCATCGGCAGGACTTGTATGTCAGGTCACACAATCGCAAATCATATGAGTACTCTGAGAATCAGAGTGTTGCTAATCGGGTACGCTAAGTAAAAGAGGAGTGGGCAGGGTTTTCGGGAAGCCCTCTACGGTCCCCTTTGGTGGGACTGTTTTTTGAAAAATGGACACGATTTAGGATGGACTGGGGGGGAAACCCAAAGGGTTAGGGGAGGTCCCTTCCGCAAACTTTTTGGGGGAAAAGGCCCACCTTAGCAAAGGGAGGAGGATGAAAGCTCTGGCAGAAAGGTTCCTTCTAAACTCCGAGTACCCAGGCGGTGGGGAAGTCGGATAATGCACTTTACTATGGGCCTCTGAAACATGAAAGATGGTGGGATAGTCTTAGAAATGGGTGGGAAAAGCTATGTTCCTTTGAGGTTGGCGGTAGGTTTGTGGAAAATTGTTGTGAAGTTTCCCTTTCCCCCCTAGAGAAAATACCTCAGTCGAAGGAGGCCTCGCTCATGAAAGGTAGCTTTGGGGTAATTGTGGTTGTTTCAAGGGGCTCTGTGTGGCGAGGAGGCACTTGTTCATGTAAGAAAAGGATAGATGAAGAGATGCTATGGAAGGAGCGTCTCTCTAGGTCGCGGAGTACGCTGGAAAGATCTGCCAGTTGAAATCGTCGGCTATAAAAGTGGTGTTGCGGCTAAATAAACAGATTGAGTCAGTGAGCACGTTGGTGAATTTTTTGTTACAGAGAGGGGTCGTAGTTCGGAAAAGAGGGGAGTCCGGTCGTGCGCCTCACATAAAAGTAGTATCGGGCCATGAAGTAAACAGGGGGCTAGCAAGTAAAAGATATCATGAGGGACGGGTCAACACGGTCCTCTGTAACTTTAGGGGGGGAGGCGGGGAGCAAGGACTTTACACAGAAGGAAGCAACGGCTCGAGGTGACCCGGTCAGGGAAAAGAAGAAAATTTCTGGAGAGCATCGCCTCAACTAGGTCCCAGTTAAGTGGTGAGGTGTCAGACAAGGGATGTCCGACGGGAAGGAAGGAGGGGGTTGGGGAATGAGAAAGGGAAATCTTAAACAATTGCAAGCTCGATTCTAAAAGAGTTGCGGTCAAAAGTTTTGGGGGGGGAAAAAGGAAGCACCGTGAAACCCTAGACCTTCCCCTCGTGGGGACAAGGGAAGGGGTTAAGAAGAGAAAAGACTCAAAAAGAAGGGCCGCCCCTTACTAAACCCAGTCTGAAAAAAAGGCTGGAAGAAGAGACTTCCTGAGTTAGAACGCCGGCCAACTCTTCTTAGGTTGGAAGCGGGCATGGTGGATTCTGGGGGAACGGGAAATAGGCATTCTTGCAGCGACAGGGCATAGGTCAATGGTGAAGACCAACGGAGATCGGTTTTCTAACTGCCACAAGAAGAGAGAAACAACTTAGGCGAAAAGAGAGTCTTAGGTTCAGCAACCAAGTCGGGTCTTGAAAGCCATAGGGGAGGGAAGGTTCTAACCAGTTCCCGCCAAGGGTTACCTCGGTGGCAGTAAAAAAACCTCCCTCTGAAAGGGCACAAGAAGGATTTGGGGGGTTCACGGCGTCCTGTTTATCTGGAGGGGACTCGGAGGAAACAAAAAGGGGTCCGACTTGGTTGGATCAGCTTAACTAGGGGGAGGAATTCTTAGGGGGAAAAGGCCATAGTGCTGAAAGAGTAAACAGGGAGTTCGGTTTCACAGCTTAGTTCAGAACATCTTGAGGAAAGCAAAGGTAAGTTCGGTAGAAGGGGAGGCTTGCAGGGGGGAGGGAATTCCTGGGACAAAACAAAACCATTATGAAAGAAAAGGGGAAGGAAAATAGTTTAAACAAAGACACCAGCACTTCTGGGCCTAAGTAGGCGGAGAGAATAAATCCAAAAGGGGGAAATTTCGGGGAGTCGAAGGTCACTCGATGCCCTTCCGTGTAGGGAGGATGTGTCCTTCAGCGAAAAAAAACCTCCGCGCAAGAAAATGGGCGCGGGAAAGGGGTCGCACAAGGAGGCGGGGTCCTTGTTGACGTGGACCAAAGGACGCATGTCCGACAGGACCAATAAGAGAGAGAAAAGGCTCGGGGGAGGAGCACGCGTCATAACTAGTCACCAGAACTGGTTTTACAAGAAAGCACTCGACACAGGAAAAGTAAAAGGTCCGGATTTCGGGCGGCCTTTATGAAGGAAAAAGGGGGGGCTAGACCGCCTCTTCGCATGTGACCTGCGGGGGCCCGGAGCCGGAAAGAGAGAGGCACGGGGGGAAATAAAGCAAGCATATAATAACTCGTCGGGAAATTGAAACAGCGAGCGAAAACTAAACAAGAAATAGCTTGGCGGGGAGGGGGGGAACACCATCCGCCACGGGGGGAAGAGCCGCTGGCTATGGAAAGAAGACAGGCTGGTTAACGCAGGGATTGAAAAACCGGAAATGGAAAAAAATATCAACAAAAACTCTATTCACCAGTAATTTACTAAAAGAGGGTAGACTGGCAGAGGATCAACGGGGTATTCTCCCTAAAGAACAGGAAAAACACGCTGGCGGGGTAGAAAACACTTAAGAGTAGATGCTCTATATAAGGTGGGATTAAAACAAGACTGGGGTGGCGTCCTTAAAAGCCAACAGGGTGGGTCACAATACAGGAATAAAAAGAAGAGTGGAAAAGTCATCAAAAGTGAAAGACGGAATACTTCAAAGCCCACCGGGGAAAAGGGGGGTTAGACACGTGGAGAGCGCGCCTAAAGAGGGGGCAGCTGCATCAACTCCACTCGAGAGGTTTTCGACTTCACTCCAAAAGATAGGCTGGCACCAGAAGGTGTACAGAGGAAAAAAGCCAAGCATTAGTGTGTGAAATCGCAGGGAACAGGAAAGGACATGAAAGTATGATGGGGAATTCCTGCAAGAAATGGAAAAAACTTAAAGAAAAAAATCACACAACACATTTACGGGGGCAAGACTGGCACTTCGACCGTGGGGCAAAAAAGACCACTAAGTCGCTCATCACTGATGGCGGGAAGAGGTGGGATCCTGACTTCCATTTAAATCCCGAAGAAAATAAGAACTGTTAAGCTGACAAAGGGAAACAACAACGTAGGGATGAGGATATATAGAGTTAAGAGCTGGGAGTGCTAACCATTGTTACCTGGGGCGTTGAGGGGGGAAAGAGAAAGGGACAGCACTTTTCGTGAAGTGGGGGGGGGGTGGGGGGGGGGGGACGAGTTGGGTTCAGGGGCCATTTTCCAGTTCAGGGAGTAACTGTGTGGGGGGGGGGATGAGGAGCATTTCAAGGGGGGAAAGTGCAAAAGGAAGACCAACTTTTCTTCATCCAGGAATGTTGGGGTGGGGGGGGGGTGGGGGGGGGGGGGGGTGGTGGGGGGGGGGGGGGGGGGGGGGGGGGGGGGGGGGGGGGGGGGGGGGGGGGGGGGTTGGGGGTGGGTGGGGGGGGTTCTTCTTATACATGAGTTAAAAAAAAAAAACCTGCAGGCTTGGTTGTATGGGTGAGAGAACTCGAAAAGGGAGGGAAAAATAGATCTGGGGGAAAGGGACAGCAACAAAAATCGCCACGGGAGGGAAAAGGCTGAAATGCGCTGAATGGGTCGCAAAGAGGGCGTGGAACGACTCCTCATTCAGGGGAGGGGGGAAGAAGCAAAA
>Ga0179593_1352769_pt1 | contig 11710 bp, 16 predicted proteins | sample CZODoug2_1_08_16_FD_185931 | JGI IMG/M metagenome (GOLD analysis project Ga0179593, IMG submission 185931) | Vadose zone soil fungal communities from Angelo Coast Range Reserve, California, USA - CZODoug2_1_08_16fungal (PacBio error correction) | ecosystem: Environmental > Terrestrial > Soil >...
TGGGGTGTACAAGCAGATTACCGTGCGTGCCAGCCCGAAACGAAATATGCGGTGCACACAACCGAAAATAGCGGAGGGGGGAAGAGGTCAATAATCTGGAGACCTCGAAGAAAATCTCAACCAAGGATGTCGTTGGGAAAGCAAAAATAGGTTCTCGCTTGTCTTGACGAAGAATTTCGGGGTGAGGCAAAGTTCGCCCTAAAATCCACTCAATCGCCTGCGAGCGTTTAGAGCACACAAAGGACCACCCTCCTCTCTAACAAGACCGCGAGCAAAACACTGCCTCCCGAAAGATTGTTAAAGCGAGGTTCACTGGTCCTTACCTGATTCCAAAAAGTTGAGGGGGACCCCTACGAAGGTGCGAATCGTCAGATACTCAAGAACGACAGGGAGGAAAGGCCTCGGAATATGACAACCGTGGGGGGGAATCTATCCGAGCCAGGGGACTAAATAAGAAAGCGCATTTTACGGAGGATCTAATGAGAAAAAAGAGAAACGGGGGCGAGATGGATAGTTGAGTCAAATTCCGAGCCCATGTCTCAAAGGAAAAAAAATTCCTGGAGACACGAGAGATCTTGAAAAGGAACAAACAATCACATGAAAGGTCGACCAGGGGAACCACGGGGCCCACGAGCTCCACTCAAATCCGAAAGCGTCAAAAGGGGAGAAAGGGTGTGGGGGTTGGGAGAAGAAGGACATGAAAAGAGGAGGGAAACCATGCTGCGAGGCGACAAAAAATGGGGGGACGAACTTCGAGCCTACATATGGGCGACAACGCGGAAGAAAGGGAAGGAGCTCGTTAGATGGGACAGTGATGACACGAGAATACCTGGAAAACAAAATGGGGGTCAGGATAAAGGGGGTTTAAACGAGGGACGGGGAGCATCTCGGCGGGCCCACGTATGGATGGGTAGGGAAACGGTGAGAACCCCTCGGCACGTGGAGGGGGTGACTATCGGAATCGGGGACTTGGAAAGGACAAAAGGGAGAATGCAAACCGGGAAAGGCATAGACGGTTGAAAGAAACGACCGCAGCTGCGGCGGAGGAAACCGGCAGGGGAGAAGGGGAGATTTCCTCCGGACAGAGGTTCAGGACCCAAAGTGGCGCAGCTAAAAGCAAAGGGCAGAGACGGACAACACACAATCACAGTAGTAATCAATTCACTCGACGGAAAAACGGGGGTAAGGGGGCAAATCCGGGGGCGGGAAAACCACATTCGGTCAAAAAAAGGGAAAAGAAAGCAGACCGCCTTGCTTAAAGTCATTAACGACAAAAGCCGGCAGGGGGGACGGCATGGAAGGAAGTCAACGCCAGATCGAAGCGCGACCAAAGCTTCTCCGGCCGGCTATTTTGGGGGTAAGGTGGGGCACAACAGGAAAGAGGACTCAAAGAAGGAAGAAAGAAAAAAGGGAAAAGCTCCACGAAGAGAGCCACTAAAGTACAAAAAAGCCCGAATATAGCAAAAAGTGGAGGGAACGAATTACAGGAGCCGGACGCAGACTGTAGCGGCCTTGGGTGCTTCAAACTAAAAAGGTATCGAAAGTAAGTTTTTAGACATTGGTAGCAGGAGAACATTCGTGCTCTTAGCAACAACTTTCAGATAGACAAAAGGGTGGGGGGTACGGTGCAGCGAAAGGATAAGTTTTACGCGATAGGCGGACGGCATTGGGGAAGAATAACCCAAGGAGGCGGTGAGGGAGAGAGGTCAATTCTAGGAAAACCCGAAAAAAACTAAGGCCCTTGGGTAGGGGCGATCGGTAGAGGGGACACCCATCGACGGAAACCGCAAGGGATATTAAGGCGGAAGGTCGAGGACCACTTGCGTCTCAAGGACATGGGAGGTCACCTGGGGGATCAGGAGGTAGTTTCAATGTTCAGAGAGGGAACGCCCTCTAGATGTCGTGATCCAAAGCTAAGGCAGGTGGGAAGGCGAGGAGGTAAGGTTCCAATCTTCGGGGCTTGAGGGGCATGTTCTAGGGGAGAAATCCCTACAGGGAAAAGTTGAAAGACATAAAACATAGAAAGGAAAAGGGGGATCGATGTGAAATCATGATACCGACGGAGAAGGGGGGAGAAAAAGAAGGAACCCTCATTGGTCTGTCTCGGTGTGTCAAAGGGAATGCAATCGGAGGGATGTAATTAGAGAAATTTTCACCTTGATCCAAGGGAAAGAAAAAAGTCCACAATTGGGGTCGGGGGGGAAACTACGACGGCACAGGGAATGCAAGTAAACGGACGATCGGAAAGGGAGCATCTCAAACAGCCCCGGTCTCGATTCATGGGAGGAGGAGAAAGATTCCGGCAATGGATCTACGTTCTTTAAAAGATCCGAGGCTCGAGGTCTGAGAAATGGTTCGCGAAAAACAGAAGAGGGGGCAATCCTAAAAGAACCCAAGGGGCAAAGAGCAACGGGTGTAATTTTACATAAGAATGAAAGGGAGAACCTCTCAAAAACAAGAGGGGGGGAGAAGAAAGTCACGCGGAAGGACGATTGCGGAAGGAAATGCACCCGTGCAGAGAAGGGACCACAGTCAGGTAGATCTGAAAGATTGGTGGGGAGAAACCAAAACAAAAAGGAGACAGCAAAAGGAATAGACCGGCTTTAAAACCGTAGAGCAAAGAGGACTCGGCGCTCACCTATAGAAAAGAAAACGTGAGGGAAGAGGGTATCCGGGGCAAATAATCATGGGTCTTATGGACTAAATTTCGATGACCGGGGTAACAACCGGGTTGGGAGGTAAGGGGGAAAAGGAAAAAAGGATGCTCAGTTTGAGACCACATAAGGGCGCGTAAGTAAAATAACTCGACAATGGGAGGTGTTCTGTTGGACCGGGCTATAGCAAGAAAAATCAGGGGGGGGACACAGATGGGACACTGTCCAGTGGGATGGGGATGGTCAAAAGTGAGGCAAACTGGCATTGGCTACATGTGAGGCCAAGGGAAGGGCGATTAGAAGGGAAGAGACGAAGGAAAAGCTTAATTCTTTAGGGGGAACGAAAACGCCGGCGGCAGGTAAAAAAAAAAAAGGTGCATGCCAGAATTTGGGGGGTGGGAAAGACAATGGTATGGAGAAGGGAAGAGAGCAAGGGCGAAATACTTCGCGGGAAAAAACGGTCTAGGAAAAAACCGCGAGATCGAGATGGGGGAACCGACCAGGCGGAGGGATGTGGTCGGGTAAAACGTCATGAGAAATGACGAAACAACGCCCGGGAAAGAATGTGGACTGAAGAAGCACAAAGGGGGCGCGGATATATCGTCAACTGAAGCCAAGCCGCCCGTGGCGCGGTTGCTAGACCAGAAAGGTTAACAAAGGGAGAAAAAAAGAGCTAGGAAAAGAGAAAAGAAAAAAAAAAGGCTACGTCGTTCTGCGTCCAAAGGTCGACGTTCCAACCGGGTTTTGGTGATAAAGGCTGCGGGAGCGACGCGTTCGTTGAAAATTGCAGCAGGCTGGGGGGCGTAATGCAGTGTGGGGAAAACGGATGGTAGGAAGTAAAGTACAACACCTTAGAAAGGGTGCCGGAGAGGAACAACGCACATCATGGCCCCCCGGGGGGGAGGATGCACCGAAGGGGGAGAAGGACAAGGAGAAAATAGGTAGGTGTGGAGAGTGGACGTACAGAACGCCAGGGAACGTAAACAACCCAGGGAAAAACTGGGAAGATGGTATACAAAAGATTAGGGGAGAAAACTTCAGCCTCGACGCGGCAGACGGCGCCACGTACCGGGCCACGAGGACGCCGGAGAAAGCGCGGGTAGCAACATCAGAAAGATGAGTAGGGAGACGGTGAAACATAGAGAAGTGCCTCACACAGGAAAACGGGTGGGAAAAGAGGCAGATATAATCACAAGGCATAATGAGAGTGTGGAGAAAAAAGGCGTTACAATCAAAATGCCAGCGAATGGGCAAGTGGACGACTAGTCGAAGGGGGAAGGGAACACAAAGGGGAGGAAAAGATTTTGTCAGGGGGAACAAGGAAATCGTTAGACAATAAGGGTGTGTGACCAGTAGAAGAAGGGAAAGGATAACGCGAGAGCAATATGGCAGGGAAAGGAGGAAGGCGTAAAAAAATGGGGTGGAATAGGTGCACAGACGCAACACTTGAATGCAAGATCGATAAAAGATTCGCAACACAACACCAAACTAGGAGTAATAGGGGGGTGACTTTTTGCCAAAGAGGGGGAAGAGGGGGCCCACCGTTTCCCGAAAACAAGGTGACGGCGTTGGGGGGGCGCTGGCAGTAATAGTTGGATAAAAAAGCAGAAGGAGGAGGAACAGGGCCGAGGCCTCAATAAATAGGGAACCGTGGCCAAGGGGAAGGGAAACCTGCAATACAAAAGGCCTAAGTGGATGGGAGGGAGAACGGGCAGGGGGTAGGAAAAGGTGCAAAAAGAGCGTCTTGGAAGGGAAGGCGAATAGGCCTTTAATAAAGAAAGAGGCTTATAGGAGCTGGGAAAATAGACAAGGGAATAAAAAAGGGGAAGATAGGTTATAGTCGTCAGATGAAGGGAGACTTCGGTGGAGGGATGGTCGATATGGGGACGTTTGGAGCACAGACGGACGAGGTAGAGATTGGTAGCCTCCCACAACCGGGCTATAACACCAGGTAGGAAAAAAGAGATCGAATTCGACCCCAATTGGGGAGATTCGAGAGAGTCGATCATCGAGGGGGGGAGTGGGACTCATAAGAGGTGTGGGGGTTGGTGAAAAATGGTGTCTTAGCTAAGAAAAAGGGCCTGAAGGAGAATCTGAAGGGAACAAAAATTCTCTAAAAAAAAAAGAGGAAAGAAAATAGATATATTTGGGGGAAGAAGATTTAAGAGGAAGGGCGTTGGCACCCCAGAGGGAACAGAAATAAGAAAAACAATAGGGAAGATGTCATCGGAGGAAGACATCACCTGGGGAGATATTCAAAAAGAGCGCAGGGGGGGGCTACTTGGAGGGAAAACCGCGAAAAAAGGTTTGACCATCGCCTAATATCAGACGACGAAGGTCACTATCGCAGAGAGAATCATGAAAACGAACATCAGAGTGCAGCCTTACCTCGGAAAAAAAGGTGGAAAACGGGGTCCCACGCCCTCCTAGAGGAAAAGTATGAATTACTACAGACGATGGGAAAGAGGGGTAACGACGCAAACCGCCGCGGGCTACTACGAGAATAGAAGAATGGTTTATTGTAAGGAGCTGGAAAGAAGAAAATAGACGGAGAGAATACGGATAGAAGACCAAAGGCTACCTACAGGGTAAGATCCACGCTTGGTCAGCGGGGGGAAAAAAAAACACGACCTACAAGAGAAACCCGAAGGACCCGGTGGGGCTAGGAGAAAAGAGGAGAGAACAGTAAAGGCCGATCAATAGCATCGATAGGGAAAAGGCTCCGGGAAAAGAGAAGAAATGAAGGTAACGCGAGAAGACAAGATGGGGTTTAAAAGTTTAAGACCGTCGTGGAAGGGACATGAGGGGGTCTCAAGTGTGGGGAAAATCTAAAAAAGATCGCTAAACGGGGGTACGGCAATTGCGGGAGGGACTGGCCCTCACATGGAAGGGGGGGGGGGGAACGGGGAGTTAGGATATGAACCCCCCGTGTCACGTTAAAGGGTGGGATCGCAATGACCCTGGGGAAAAGTGAAGAAGAGGGGGGTTTGACGGGGAGCATACTACGGGAGAAGAAGAGGAAGACAAGTCAGGACTGGCTTATTTGAAAGTGACAGAAAGCGCTTTAGACCGGCAGAACGCGCGCGGCGGGGGTGGAAAATTGGTCGGGAGGACGGCTTAAAAGGGGAAAGGACGCAACGGGGGGGGGAATTAACATCTTCACTCCCGATCAGGGTTTATCAGGCTAACGAGGACGGGGAGGGAGGGAATGGCTCTTCAAAAGTGAGGTCAAAGAAAAAAAGACACTATACGACAAGATCAGCCCTTGCATTAAAAAAGCAGCGGCGGGAAAAAAAGGCTGGTAGTATGGAAACGCCAAAAGGAGACACAGCTTCTCCATGCGAGTGTTGGTAAAATGGATTAAAAGAATAACTTGCCTACCGAGGAAGAAAATGGGAAGAAGCCCAACGAGAGGCCGAGTCATGCGAGCATGGTGAAATGAGGATGCGATGGGACGGAAGAGTGAGGAGAATCCACGCTTTCAAGCGCTTGGTTAAGGTGGGTCGGAGGAGGGGGAAATCTTTTTGGGGATACCAGGAGCCAGCGTATATTAAAGGTGAAGCCTGCAGAGGGGGGAACGCTCTTTTTCAAAGGGAAATTGAAGCGAAAAGAAAAATAGGGGGGGGTTGATGCGAAAAAAAAATTGGGATTGACAGTGAGGTCAGACATTCTTGGGAAGCGAAAAAAAACCAACGAAGAGGGAAGCATTTCGCGGGATCAGAGAATGGAAACGGTTATAAATAGAAACAGCACGCAGGGCATGAGCGGGGTCGAAAGGGACAATGGAGTCTCGTAGACGCCCACCCTTTGGGGGATGAATCCACGAAATGGGATCAGGAGAAGGAAAGAACCACAGGAAGGAGAGAAACACGAAGATACTGTCAAAAGGACAGAACACTTCAATTGGGTGGGGAGTCCGTTAAAGAACTATGTCTGGAACGGCCAAAGAAACGGAAAACATTGAAATCAAGAAAAAAAATAAAAGAACGGATGGTATCTTGACAACCAATAGGGATTTCTTGCCGGAGTGAATGGCCAAAGAACACCTCCACCAGGAAACAGCGGGAGTCAAACTGCTGCGCGCGTAGGGGGGTTTTGGATCAGGAGAGAGTTGGACATCCGGGGAGAAGAAGCAAAGGGGGGCACAATAAAAAGGAAGTGGGGAGGAACGACGGGCATCGAAAAGGGGAAGGCAAGGGGCACGGAATGGGACAATGAAAGCCAACGAGGGGCTTCAGGTCTCGGGTGAAGGTGAGCGGGGCAAAGCAAGAGAGGAGATTGCTCGAGGGAGAAAATATAGGAGAGGCTGCTCGAGCGTGTGCGGGGAAAAGTGGGGTACCAGAGGAAAAACAATAACGGGAAAACTGAACTATGCCACGGGGTATTCCTAGCCCGCACTGGAGAATTGATGCAATCACTCACGAGGAATGAGACCACAACGAGGGGGAAGAGTCCGCGAAGTCTATTGAAGGCCGGGGAACGGAAAAAGAGTTCGGAAAAGACCAAAGGGGAGAAGAAAATTGGGTGACGGGGGGACGCGAACCACGAGGGACAAAAAAGACAAGAGGGGGAGGGATTCAAAGACCGTTAACAAAAAGAGGAAGGTTTGCCATCACACAACTAAGCAGGGGGAGAGGGGCCGACAGGGCAAAACGTGAGGCCAACTTTGAGATGACCTCGTATCCAAGAAAAGGGGGGATGTCACGACGCGATGACCCACGGTCTGCAGGGGACAAAGACGCAAAAAGGGAAAACTCGAGACTGACGGGTGTTACTTGACCGTAGAGGAAGACGGGCGGAGCGGAAAAGGCAAAGGGGAAAAAAGATGAAAACTTTCCAGTTGTTGGTGGGGGGGGAATCCCGCGGTGAGGCATGGAGAATAGCAATATGAGGGAACCTTGAGTAAGAAAGATTGCAGGGGAGTTGAATCCCTTAACTGAAAGCTAGGGTCTGAGCGTGGATCAAAAGGGAAAATCGCAGGACGGGGGCGGGGGCCTGCCGGAAAGAAGAAAGGAGAAAAGGCAGGAAAAAGACAGAAGAGACTCCGCTGCGAATACTGCCCGTCACGAGAAGGTTTCAGATTATTACTACAGGCGGACGCGCTTGATCAACAGGGCTTGATTGGGGGGCAAAATCAACGTCCAGAAATCGCCATAAATCAGAAATAAGGGGGAATGAAAGAGACCCACAAATAGCCGAAGTCAACCATGAAAGACAAAGACAGCGCCGTGGGGAGGAAAAGCGGGGAAATTCAGCCGAAGAGAGAAGGAGAGCCCAATGAACACAAAGGGGAGTTTCGCGAAGAAACGACAGGCGAGGAGAACATTGCGCTTCAAAAAAAAACTCTGTGTTGGTGGGGGGCTCCTGACGATTCTTGGCATAAACCCCAGGGAGGAGGGGACGTCGGCTATCTTCGGATTCAGGGGGGGGGGGGGAAAAGAAGAAAGCTGCGCGCGAAGGAAGGCAAAAAAAATCAATGTGTTATGGAGGGGACAACACCTTCGCAGAGGGCAGAAGTCCGCAGCTTCAGCGTACATAAGAGAACGAATGAAAAAAAGAAAACGAGTTCCGGAAGGAAGAAAAATCATGTATCGGAAGAGTAGATTTGCGCACCGCAGGGGGTCGAGCAGGCACGCCGGGAGATTTCAAAAAACAAGGAAAACTTTGTAAGACAAAGACAGATTTTCGGAAAAGGCGGGCGGCCGCCGTTTAAAAGCGAGAAGTTCTTTGGTGGAAAGAAAAAGAGCATGTCGCTCGAAAGAGCCCTGGGGCAGTGTAGGGGGGGACGTCTAGAGTGGAAGAACTAACAGAAATTCATAACCATTGTGTAAGTTCCCCGGCCGGTGAGAAAGCCCAAACACATCGACCGGGGGAAAGATTGGTCAGTATCGAGTCGTTAACCAAAAACATGCCATAACGGAACAAACCATTAAAGGGACAACATGAGAGGAAGGGGTGGTAAGAAAAAAGAAAGGGTCCACAGATAAGGGGACAATCGGGGGGGGGGGAGTGGGGCGGGACGCACGGGGTAAACGCTCGAGCAAATATTGTCAAAGAGACGGGGCGTACCCAAGGCAAAAAAATGGTGAGGAGGGGGGACGACGAAGGCCACTTTCTTACTATAATAGTCAGGGTGTCCTGGATTCAGGGTAAAAAATGGGGCATGTGGCCTAGAGGGAGGACAGGTCAAGACGGGGAACGGGACGGGGGGGGGGGTAGGTCAGTTGTGCGCTGAGGGTAATCGGGTGGGGCATATAAAACTCCAAGCAAGGAAAGGAGACCAGAACGAAAACCTCAAAGAAAAGGAAATGGTAGAAAAAACATTTGAGGGAAAAGGAGTCAAATACATGGTCCCTCTGGGATGGAAATGGATATCGTGGGAAGTTTGAGATGATTCTATTTGAAATCCATGAGGACGAGAATACTAATTGAAGGAGCTGAATTCTTTACTCGAGGGGGAGAAACGCCGGCCGGAGGAAAAGGATGCATATGCCAGGGAGCTTCGGGGGGATGAGCGAGAGGGAATGGGAAGGGGGGGGATTCACAAACCCTAAACGAAATGAGTTATTAGGGAAGAAGAGTATGCGCTCCCACTAAAATTAGAGGAGCAAACGGATTGGAAAGGCAAATGGAATGGGCAGGACATTAAGTGTCGCAGGGGAAAAAAAGATTCCAATAATCCTCGGGGGTTGGGGAACTGAATATGGGGAAGAGAGAAACAGCGGAATCTGAAGAGTAAACCCAATACTAAGAAAAAAACAAACGTTATAAAGAGGAGTTGGTGTACAACATCGTAAGAGGGACAGGCGGGGGGCCGCCCATCGAAAAAATATGGGTGCAGAACAAAAAAACCGAACAGGCAAATTCAAGCGGGGAAGAACTAGGCTGACTCCGAAAAAAATCTCTTGGCGGTAAGAGGCTCAGAAGGGATAGAGCAACTTAGGGCATACGAGCACCAATACCAGAGGAAGGGCGGTGGGATTAAACAAACCCCACGTATCGGCTCGATGAACGCAAAGCATGTCAAGGATCACAGGGGGGGGGATCAACTTCGGGGGCCACAAACTATGCGATTAAAGGGAAGGAGAGGACAAAGAAACGCTTTTTGACAATCGAATCCGAAAAGCAGGGATAATAGAAAAAAAAATAATGATAGACATTTTGGATTGGGACAGAGGGAGAAGACAGAAAAAAAAAAAACTCTCTGGCTAGACTCTGGGGAGGCACATCGCCAAGGTTCTCAGCACGGACGGCGGGTGCGGAAACACGAGAACTTAGAAAAAGTGGACAATAACCAGGCCCAGTGGTTGGAACGGACCCGTGGGGTCCTATTCTCCCTCAAAAAGGAACATCTAACCGATGAAGAAACGAAACATTAGGGGGGGATTAGAGCCCAACGGGAAAGAAGAAAGAGTCACCGAGCAAAAAATGGGGTACGCCGGAGGAGAAGAGTTAAAGTGGAGCACGTTAATACTTCAATGAGTCAAGCCCTTGTCCACGGCATCGAAAGAGATCAATGTTCATACTTGTTGATATGGGTAGACGAATCAGGCTACTCGCCACCTCAAAAGGAATTGGGGGAACGGAAACTGATATGCAACCTCAGGGGAAAAGGGGAACGAGGGCCAAAGGGGTATTTGGAAAAAGAATGGTAATGAATTAACCCGGGAAAGGGAACTAGGCCTAACGGGCCGCAATGCAAAGGGGACGCATGCGAAGTTTCTTTCAGAACTCCGCAAACGGCGCGCCGTGGGTCCATGAAATTTTCGCGGGAGCGGCGAGGGTAGCGGAAGAGTCCGACGGAAAAGAGGACAGTTGGAATGGTGTGAAGAGGCGTACCGAGGGGAGGGGGGGGGGCAGAGTCACAATGAGGGGCGCAAACAAGGTAAAAGATGAATAATAAGAAGAGGCCATCCGCCTCAGGGAGGGGTAGTCTATAGGGGGGACGAAAAAGTGGAAGCTCCACCTCCGTAGCGAAAAAAGGGGGGGACTGTGAATTAAATGACACGAGGAAAATCATGAGCAAAAAAAGGGAAAGAGCGCGAAAAAAAAATAAAGGGACTAAAGGGATCACTCCCGGAAGACCGCCGAAAAAGGGGGGTGGCGAGTAGGCTAAACGGGTAGGCGAGAAACGCCTAACTGTGCACAGCTCATTGTGGGGTTAACGGAGGTTGAACGAAACTGTCTGTTGTGTCAAAAAGGAATGGGGGGGGGAGCCAGTCAACCGGTCAGAACAAGGCAGGGGGGGGCCTGCGGTTTCACGGATCAGGTTTGGAAAATCAAAGCGAAATTGGTGGAAAGGGAGTATGAAATCCCACTTATGGTCATTTTTAGCCAGGGGACGGGAGGGGGTCTCAGGAGGGGGAACCCCGAGGAACAAAAGGAGTCAGGTCGCTCGGAATAAGATAGGGGGTACAACGAACCGCAAGCAGCGATTATTCGGAGGAGGGTGGGCCTGGGGGGGGGGAGTCGACCTTACCTTGAGGCCAAGAATTAAAAGGGAGGTCAAGGGGCCAAGGGCGTAGCCCGTCGGAACGTATACATCAAAGAAATTAAGTTAGTGGGTCGAGAAAGTCACTCACTGCGAAAGAAAAAGGGGCCGTGATATCTAGGGCGGCCAGGGGGACAAGTTGAAAGCAAAATAAAACTGGAGAGGCAAGAGTGGACCAGAGAGGAAGGGTCTCAAGAAGAAGAAAGGTGAGCTCAGCAATCACACAACTCAGGACCGCGTTTCAAAGGGGGACGAAAAAAAAGGGTAGTCATTTACAGGAGGATAATAGTTGTAACGAATCCAAGACACAAGCCAGGTCTGGGGAAAAAAAAGGCAGAAGGCAAATGAAAAAAAGAAATCAAGTTGAAGGGGGAGTGTTCCCATGAAAGAGCCACTGGGGATCAGCATATCGTAATCATGTGAGGCGAGCAGATAAGAAATTGCTCGAAAGGGCGGGGAGCGAATGCGTCGGCGTTTGCGACAGCGTTTGGAGCGCCTGGATAATCGTCAGAATAAGAAAGGCCGGTAGAAAAGAAGACAGGAACAAGGCCGCGCTCGCGCGAAA
>Ga0179593_1389613_pt1 | contig 11710 bp, 9 predicted proteins | sample CZODoug2_1_08_16_FD_185931 | JGI IMG/M metagenome (GOLD analysis project Ga0179593, IMG submission 185931) | Vadose zone soil fungal communities from Angelo Coast Range Reserve, California, USA - CZODoug2_1_08_16fungal (PacBio error correction) | ecosystem: Environmental > Terrestrial > Soil >...
GACCCCATAACTTTGCGCCAACGTAAAAGGATTGGGAGGCTTGAAAAAGAACATAAGGAGGAGCAGTTTCGCAAGGGGGGGATCAATCGCAGTGGAGAAAACGCCGCACTCTCACGCAAATTGCTCAGTTCCTCAAAAAAGGTCACCGATGAACAAGTAAGAGAGAGAGGAAAAGCTACAACAGAAGCAAGTGCCGGGGGAAAGGGGGAGACAACCATAGAGAGAAAAAGCGACCAATTCGGCAACCAAAAGCAGGACCGGGAATCCTCTTTACCGGCGCAGAGGAACGCAAATGTTGCTGGACAGAAGACCGAATAGGTCAAGGATCTTGACAACGGCTTGCATAGAGGAGGAGAATATTTTCTCTCGAGTTCGTCGGAGCAAGCGTACGGGAGCTACAGAGACATCAGGGGGAAACGGGGGGAAAGAAGGGAGAAGGAAAAGACGACCTCTAGTTGTCAAAAGGTCTCATAGATAAAAAACTGCGCTACAGAGGGGCCTTCGGAAAAGAGATAAGAAGAACTTCGGAATTAAAGAGGCTATCACTGTAGACGCATTCTGTTAAAGAAGGAAGCGCCGTCGATAGAACAGGTGCAACAGCGCGAGTGAAGAAGAACAAGAACGAAATTGATGGGAGGGGAATCGGCCGCCGAGAGAAGACCTGGAAAAGAACGCTTGACCCAAATCGAGCACATGAGGAGAAGCTGTAAAACAGGGAGGGGTTGCCGAAGAGATGGAAGAATGGCGCAGGGGGGGGGAGCAGGGATTCCCCTGACCGACCGATGAGAAAAGTACCTTTCTCGATCCAGCTAAGACGCGGACAGGGGCCACGAATACTTGTAATGGCAAAGAGGGAAGATAAAGCTCAAAAGACTATCACTGCAATCCGTAGGCGTTAGGTTCGTCTTCAAAGAAAGGGACTTCTTCTTTGATTCGATGGGGAAATTAGAAAAGAAAACTGTGAAGGGAGTGCATCGAGAGAGAGTATCTGGAAGATAAGGTGCTCCAGCGGCTTCAGAAACAAATCAGTGGTAAATCCCTATAGCAGACCATGCCCCGAACGTCGCAAGAAAGAGGCTGAGACAATTACTCTCCGGGGCCGTAACGGCGTGCCAAGCGCACGGCTGTATACGAATCTGTGAGCGGAGGATAGAGACTAACGTCTTGCGTCTTCTGCGGCGCGGCTCGTCTCCAGAACCCGCCAGGGTAAGAAAGAACAGGAACCGACGATTCCGTCTAAATCTGGGTAATCCGGCCTCGTTTAAGAAAAAGGGAAAAATCAGAAGCAAAAGGTCTGAGCCAAGAGAAGAGGCCCTGGCGATCGAAAAGAAATTGGTCACTCAACGGAGTGAATCAAAATTGAAACCGGTGTCATACGAGCGTCTTCTACGGGGCGAAAAAACTAGGAACTTAAGCTGCGGCTCGCTGGGTGAGGAGGGGGGATAACCTCCGGGAGGAAAGAGTCTATCCTCCGGGAATGAAAGTAGACCTGGACATACGAAGAGGAGGACTAGTAGTGAGTTGGGGTGGGGATCAGCATAAGCGTAAAATAACTCACTCAGATTGGTCTTAAAAGGATGAAGAACCCTGGGAAAAGGGGGATCAACGAGAAGACGCCTCACAGCGGGTTTTTCGCGGCTCATGGCAGAACGCTGGCGCGGTCCTGCAACAAAAGTCACGACCGAAGGAATAACGTGTTGGGAAGAGGGAGGAAAAAATAGAGGACGCGTTCTGGCTGAATCGTGCGGCAGTTCTCTGATACACTCGCAGCGGTCAGAAAAGGAGGTCAAAAAACTCGAGGTCCGATCGAAAGAAACGGACAAGAGAGAACTAATAACAATAATGCATCGTGGCGCGCATCAACAGCCTCCGATCCTCAGGGAGACCCGCGATGGAAAAAAAAAAAAAGAAATGACGGGGGGACGGTTCAAAACCACCAAGCCCCCAACGCCAACCCGCAACGGGCTACAAACCCCACCCCAAAATAAATGAAACAAAAAAGAAAAACCGAAAAAAAAAATAACACAACGAAAAAAACCAACCCCCCCCCCCCAGTCTGAGATGGACGACCTGCCGTCTCGAAAATCGGACTCTCGCCAGAGGAAGGACCTGCAAAAACGTGGAGAAAAGCAATCCCATGACAAGAAAGGAAGAAAGGCATCATTCTCGACGGCTAGCGAAGGAAGAGAGAAAACGACATGGGGACTGGAGCAGAGAGGGATAGTCGCCTCAAAACGAGGATAAAACTTGAAAAGCGGAGTTGCGACCGTAGGAGGGGGATATCCTCTCAACAACACAATCTTCGGAATAGAGAAAAAATACTACCGGTAAAACTCAGAGACGTGAGCATCGTGGTCAAGGGGGGATTGACGCTTTCTCAACGCCCCCAGCGAAGAGGAGAGAAGCCTGCGCTAGAGAAGTAGAAAGTGAGAAGTACTCTTTCCAACGGCTGAATGGGATCGATGACAACATGTGAGTTAAGGAGGAGTAGGCTGTAAGCGAAAAGGGGAACGGTCTATTGAGGACAAGGCCAAAGTACCCGCGATAGGAAGAGAGCAATCTCAGAGTAAGAGCAGATTAAAGTATGCTGATCTCGACCAAAGGTAAAAGTGGAGAGCTTCTAAGGTAAGGATTGCTTACGAGCGGCCACGGAAATTCATAAACTAACGCATCGAAAGCCGCGCCGGAAACCCGCACGAAGGCCAGAAAGAAACAGACAAGTGCGAGCGCCAGAGGAAAAAACGGGGGATTAAAAAACGGGGGAAAAGGAATTCGGGGCCAGGAAAAGAAAAGCTTAGCCATGCTGGCTAAGAATCCTGAGGAGGACGAAAGCGCTTATCCAGAAAAACACTGAAAAATGGGTTCTGGCATAAAGTGGGCAAGAAAAATGTAGGAGGGAAAAAGGGGAGGGAGCAGACTGACTTTCTTAAACCAACGACTCGCGAGAATAAAAGCGGTTGGAGAGTCCAGGGCCCTGCTTAATCCTGAGGACTCGCAACGAGACCAGGGAGGCGGGAGCAAATAAGGGCTCCACCACATCACCGCAGAAGCCGGCAGCGCCGCATTTTTGGAAAAAAGAGCAAAAACTCGATATTTCCCACGGTGTCGGTGCGGACCAATAGGGAATAAAATGGGTCCCGATCCGGCCGTACGGAATACCATGGGATACAAAAGGGTCTGAGATCCTGCATTGGTCTTCACCGGAAGGCGGACATCGACGGGGGGTAGAAACTCTTAGAGGAGGGAGAAAGAGGGGCAAAAAACCGGTCCGGCGCCCCCTAATCCGAATCTTCAGATCGAGCAAGGAACCTAGGAAAAGAGAGAAAAGGGGAGAGGGGGTCACCAGGGGACTGAAAACGGCTCGAGTGTCAGAAGAGGTGGTGGGGCTTTGAGACCGGGAAAGCAGGATAGAGACGTCGAACGGGACAATATGGATTTGGGTTTTAGGGGAGGGGCGGCTAACGGAGATAGAGACGATCAGAAAATTCGACGGCATAATGAAAAGGAACTCCCAAATCCAAAATGAAGAATCAAGGACGACTAAAAAAATCAGAGTCGGGTCACAGTCCTAAAATCCCGAAGAGGGATGGCAGGGGGAAAGGGAAACTTGGAACGTTAATCACCGAGTGGGAATAGGACAAAGGGCCACTCTTATCTGGAGGAAAGTTAGTCTACGTTCTTTCCTTTTGAAGAAGGAGAGAGCCAAGCAAGGCCTCGGAGGGGAAATAGCAAAGGACCACTTGAAAGGAATCATGTTCTAGAGTGTTACTCTACGAGCAAGGGTGAGGTCTCGAAGACAGGGAAAAGGAAAAAAAGACCACCCCCACAAAAACCAACCCACGGCAACACAACCAAAAAACACAGAAGGTGTATTTCAGAACTACCTAGCAAAAAAGTTTATAGAGATCGAAGGAGGAGGGCCCTTAGGGCAAGCTGCGCGACTGATCAAATGGCAAGGAAATAAGACCGGGCCCTATTGGAAGACAAATGGCAAAATTATCTCGCAGGAGGGCTATTGCTAGTTTTCCCTATCAGAGGTCGATTGTAAGTAGCGCGATGGAACGGGGAAACGAGATAAACGAAGAGCACGATGAAGTATAGAGGGAACGACACGGAAGGGAATTAATCTCGCGCCGAAATTCACAGTCCTTTGGGGAGAAAGATCTAACCTAGGGAGTAAAAAATAAGCGGGGTGAGAAAGGCAAGGACAAGAGCGCGTAACTCAACTGAGTTGGGGGCGAAGCATGGGAGGAGGGTAGCGCTCCGGGATGAACAAAGAAAAAGAAAAGTGCAACTGACGGTTAGGTAATCAAGAGTAGGCTAGGCGATTTGTGAAAGAATTGGAGAGGAAAAATCGTACGAGAGAGCGGTCCAGAAAGCGACTGTTCTATCAAGGTCGGTCTGGGGAACCGTCCTCAGAATTTGCTCAAGCAGGAACCAAACCTGGCCACACCTTGTCGCAAGGGGATTGTTCTCAAAACACAAAAAGTAGGGATAAAAAGGGAAGAAGAGAATACCATCAGGGGAGCCGTGTTTCCACTGATTTGGGGTCCTTAGTGAGCACATCCTGATTAAAACATGGATAGGAAATACGAGTGGAATCCGAAGCGCCTCAGTACTCAGGGAACAGGAAAAAAGAAAGGGGGCCGGGGGAAACTCTCATATCGATAACGCGGAGGGGAAGAGCACGCACAGAATGTGCCTGAGGTTTCGCCAGAAAGAGCGAACCACAAACCCGTAGGAGTAAAAAATAAGGACCGTTACGCCGGAGGGGGGGAAAATCGGCAACATAAAGAAAACTCCCTGGGCCCGGGGCACAAAAAATGGGGAAAAGGAAAGGAACGTAAGGGCACTGGCGGCGAAGAGGGGGGCACGACTCGCGGGTCAGGTCAGTGAGCCAATTCGAGTACGTACGTGCTCAGAGGGTAGCCTCATCATAAGGTGGTGAGCAGGGAAGCGGGCAAAAAAAAAATCGCTTCTGTGAAACGGAGAAGGTCTAAACGGAAGAGCATAGGGCCGAGGGATGGGCTAGGACTCTCCTCTACCTTTCTTCTTTATGACTGCCCCAGAGCGAGAAATAATCAGCAAGTCGGTAAGAGGAAGAAGAAGGAAGATTCGAGAGAACATTTCGGCCCCGGTCAGATAATTGGAATATACAAGAAGGAGGCTGACGAGGGCTTTCCGTATAGAAAAGAGAAAGCTGAGTCACTTTCAAAATAAAAGCACATGAAGAAGATTTCCCTTTTCACCTGTGGCAGGGATGTAGGACCGATAATAAAGTTTGGCAGTTCAGAGAACTTCTTCACCCGTACCGGGACAAGTATACCTGGCCCATCTGATCAAACTAAGCGAGTTGATGGGGGGAATATATCTAGAGGGGCAAGAGGCAACCTTCAGAAAACTAGATCACCTTAAAATACGTCTTATGGATTGGGAGGAGGCCCAGACGTAGGATGGGGAGTGAGGGGTTTCTTCTTTGGATGAGAGGAAGTAAGGGCAGATGCCTGGAAACGGCGAGAAAATAATAGTACGCGCCGTTGAAAGACAGAAATTATCTCACCCCCCGAGGATGGGACGGAGAAAAATCGCAGTGACGCACGGACCGGTCGAAAAAGAAAAGCGCGGCGGAAACGTCGAGACGTTTGGGGACACGGCCGGCGTTACCATCGCGGTGCCGAGAAGGACTCTCCATCGGCGCGATAGGCAAGTCGTTTCGTGCGTGCGGGGGAGGCTCTGGCCGGTCGCCGCGGCGCACAACGCAAAACGGTAAGAAGCCCTGCCTCAAGTAGGCCCTGACACTAATATTAGTTCCTCAATTCTTTACCGACCGAAGGAGTATAAGAACAGGGAGGTAGCAAAAAAAGAGGCGTCGCGCGGGATCTGAGCAAATGACAAGGGGATGTAAAACGTAAACACGTCACCAAATGGAAAAGGGGGGGGTCACGAGCGTCGTCAGAGGTTCAAATCTGAATGACAAGGCGGGGATCGGGTGAAGAGGGAGGGGGAAGAAAAGGCCGGGAGAGATTGCAGAATAGATTAAGTAGACCTGGTCCCTCGAACCGAGGTAGCTAGTCGCTGTGGGGGTTGCCCAAAAAAGAAAGACCTAACTCAGAAAAAGTGTGGTGAGGACCAAAAGGGGAGGGACGAACCCCTTTGTCACGTTTTGGGGGGGAGAGAAAGGGAACCGGCCTCACTATTCGGGGGGCAGTCAGCTATCGGGATCTGGTCCTGTGCCACGAAACTAGAATGACGAGGACATAACGGTGTTGGCGAGGGCGAGCGCAATAAGAAAGGATTCAAACTTGCTGGCATTCGTAGAGGCAGCGCGGAGTCCTCGCGAATTGAGGTCGGGTAAAATACTGAAACGCAGCGCGGTCCAAATAGGCAAGAAACCGTACTAATCTCCGGACTCGGAACCTCTATAATGGCAGACTCTGAGCTCACCTCTCGAAGATTACTACGCGCCGATAAAAGGAGGCTCGAATGAGGAGGGTGGTAGTTTAAACTCTTTTGTCTCCCGACCTGTCTCGTGGGAGAGCAGGACTCTCAGACGTACTCCTTCACGGTCCCCGGGGGGGTCCCTCGCCGAAAATTAAGAGAAGGAAGGGGGTCGGTCTCTGAATTCAAAGAGACGGCTATATACGGAAAAAGGACGTTCTCGACATAACTGTCTGGGCGGGAGCGGGAAGGAAAGAGTCGGGAAAAAACAAAAGAAAAGAATGACGCCAACTTGCTACTGATTGGATACCTGCTTATGTATCTATAGACACAAAAAAACGAAAGAGGAGACAAAAAAGGAGTAAGGATAAACACTCACCCTCCTAATCTACTCTCAAAAGGGGAAGCATCGTGTAAGGATTGGCGACTTTTAGCCGATCACCCCCCGCGACCAAAGGGTATGAGGATCGGAATCGTCTAAGCTCAAAGGCGATAATTGAGAGTCACGCGATTACAGGATGAATGTTATTCAAAAGATCAACAATGCAGTTCAGGCGCTTCGACGCCGCGGCGACGGCTGTGATACAAAGAGTGAAAACACAATCATATTACGCGGCTGAATCGAGGAGCAGGAAGCAGGCAAAGGAATCGAAGGCGGAGCGCGCCAAACAGGCTAGACGCTGGGCTGAGGAAATCGGGTCACGGCTGAGGCTCGCGGAGCAAGTCTAATCATAAAAGAAGGCGTGGAGAAGAAGCACCCCGCCCGACGGACCCGCCATCTGCTTCGATCTTGTCTAGTCGACATAGAAAAAACTTGTTAAGGGAAAGGGAATGGCTTCACAGTAACCCCAAAAAGGATGAATCGCTACCAAGAGAGGGATGCGGAATAGAAAAGCTTTCTCCCAACACGGTCAAATGGGTAGCGAAGGGGGGTTGTAAAACAAATTTTGTAGAAGGTGAGTTCAAAAAAAAAAAAAAAACCTCGAACTGAGGGGTTGCGACCCAAAGAGAGACTAGATCCTAATTCGAGGGTCAAAGGAAATTATCCGGAAATCTACTCAGCTACTCAGCGATGTAATGGAGGGGCAAAGGGAAAGAGGGAAAGGGACAGAGGAAGGAGATGGGGGGGAATGGAATGCGGATTCTCCTACTTTGGGGACTCCCCGGCCGGAACGCGGAGGTGGGAACTCAACCGACGCCTTCAGCGCCGCCTTTTTGTCTAAAAGCTCTCACGAAGGGATAGTTGCCAAAGGGTCACCTTGGGCAGGAAGCCGTAGATGCCAGGGAGGAACTCTTCGCCGGACTCCCAGACCAGTGGGGCGAAAAAGGGGATGAGATGGCCTGTTAGGGGACCGAAGGGAGGGGAAAACATAAGAGATTTTACGGGCCTCGGCGTTACGGTTTCGGGGTCGGAGCATGCTGTGGGCGATCCGAGACCAGCTGGTGGTCCGAGCTCCGTCAAAGACAGCCGGAAACGATCGTGGATCTACTCTCTTCAGAGTCAACTTCTCCACGTCGAAATGAGAGCGCTGTTCACTCATCAGGCGTGTCCCCCGGACTCAGGGGTGCAAATACCGAGATTGAAGGAAAGGAAAACATCTGGGAGGAAGTGATCGCGAATCGTCTACTGACCATAGGAAAGGGGGGGGGCGATAAGAACTGCTCAACGCATCAGGAAGGAGAGAGAGGCGATTCGAAAAAGCTCGGAACCGGAAAAGCCGCGAAAAAATCCGATCAGCGAATACAGAACTCTATCGGTAAGGAAGGGGAGCCCGAAAAAGAGGAAGTTGAGTCGGAGGCAGCAGGTCAAGGGGGCAAAAACAAAAAAGTTAGGAACTAGCGTGAAAAAGGTAGAAAAGAGAGTAGATGGGAGGAAGAGGGGAGAGACAGAAAGGGTTGGGAGCGAAGCTCTGCTCCAATCATAAAAATCTATACGCGAAAAAGAACCCTTCAAATTCCACTGGTCCACACCCAGGGCAGGTAAAGGAATTGTGACAGAGGAAGAAAAGATGACTTTTCGCTAAGTAGGGAAAAGGCAAAGCAAGAAAAACCCGGCGTGTAGATGGAATATCGATACAAAGGCGCCGAAAAGGTTAGACGATAGCGACTTAATCTGACCAAGAGGAGAACGTGAGAGCGAGGATCGATTCCGTGAGGGAGGCGATTTAAATAAGCCCGAGGGAACCGAATCGGAGTAATGAGCGGATTGCGCGGGAAACTCTGGGGAAATGAGTCGAGCGCTTCAACAAGGTCCCAAGATCAAGACGCACGAGACTTACTAGAAGGAGCCGCGACGAAAGAAAAATAAAAGACGTAAACGCGCAGAACCAGGAAAAGGGCAGTGCGAAAAATGAAGGGGAAAACGGAAAGGGACGGGAGGTTTATTAAAGAATTTCAAGCGCGCGGAACGTCCAAAGGAGTTGGTCGAAAAATGGGACGGGGAGCGCGCATGGAATGGCGCCCGCATCCAAAAATGCACTCGTGCTGAGAGGGCTGTCCATCAAAGAAAGAGGTGACTTGACACAAGAAATGTGGGAATATGAAAAAATGCTTACTATAAAAACGAGATTCCTCACTGCGGGCTATCCTTCTTGCAGGACACCTAGAAGGAAGGATGTGGAGAAGGGAAGTAAAAGGGACGGAAACACCAGACGGGGTTGTGGATAGAGCAAAACAACAAACACGGGGAGGGAGAAACTAGATAGAGAAGCCCATAAATTGCGCCCGGTTTTGCCCGGCTTGGTAAGGACGTGATACAGAAGGAGAGGGGGGGAAACGCATTACCATCGGGGCGGAGGCAAAAGAGACGTCGAATTTGAGAAGGGAATCCAAAGATGAAAATTCTCATAGGAGAGAACGAGGAGGAAGCACGAGAACAAGGGTAAAAAAGTGGTCCCAGTCCTGAGATCGAACCCGAAAAGCTGAGACCAACTACTTGGACCTTTCAGAGGATGGGGGGGGAATGCAGCGGAATAAACATGTCGGGACGAAGAAAGTTTAAACTATCTTGGTCGCCAATGCCTGGAAAACCCTCGGAGAGGAAGCTTTCATCCTTAGTAGGCAGAAATCGAGTACGTACTAGTTCTCTATGGGAGAGAAATCTGGGACCTGGGTGATCAGTCTATACGAAATCGACGAAAGTTAAAAAGGAATAAAGCTAACCTGGGAAAGCACGGGGAAATGCGGATCAATGCTCCGAGAAGGGAAACTTAGGACTGAAACACGAGGGGAGAATCTACGAATAGGGGAAACGAGCCGCAAAAAGGAGTATCTCTATCAACTGGTCGTCGCACGGTAGAATATTTCTTAAGGCTAAACGAAGGGATGGTGAAAGCGGGACTAATAGAGAAACATCACGTCGTCGTCAAGGCCATGCTACAAAGGGAAGGGAGTCGGGCGTGGAACCGGGTTAGGTGTGGTTACCCGATATAGAAGGTTGGAGCAAGCAGCCGGCGGAACCCAATGACAACCTCAGTAAGAAAAATGCTCGCGCGAAAATTACGACCATTTTGCACAGATCTTCAGCGTTGAAGACGATGCCCCAATAGAATGACTAGAAGGAAAAGACGTCGGAGGGATGGGGGCATGCGGCCCCGAAGGGAAGGTCGGCCTAATTCGATTTGGTGATAATAGGCCTTTTGTCCTGTGATGATGAGGGTCAGCTATCGCTTTAAGCGAAGGGTGATCCAGATGGGGACTAACAAACGAATGAGGGTAAGCAGGATGAAAGCCTCGTCCAGAACAATCCCTTTCGCCCTCACGATCTAGTCACCCGCGAGACGGTGGGGGGAAGGTACTTAGAACCCAAGGTCAACGGGGAGCGAAAGGACTCTAGAGTCTCGAGAGGAGTTCAGGGGAAGGACGTTCATAGACTCGTAGTTTACCAGAGGAGATCAACGACCTTCCGAAGAAAGGAACCAGAGGAAGTCAATATCGTAGGACGAAGTCTGTTAAGGCAGGCCAGGGACTCACAAACTTTCTTGAGAAAAAGAGGGAGGGTCAGTAGAGATAGCAAATCAGTTGTCATTCCGACGGCTGAATCAATGTACCAAGGTTGTACCCTCGACGTCTTAGAAGGGAGCAACGGCGGCGCGAGGCGTCGACGGAGTCTCTTGGGGGGGGGAGCAACGCGAAAGCCTAAGTAGAGAGGCGAAAGACCGTCTTAAGGAAGACCTGAACATAGGAAACTAGATTCTAGGAGTCTAAGGGGTTTTTAACAACTATTCGAACGAAAGAAAGAAAAAGGGGTGCAGTTAAAAATGGAGGAAAAAAAGGTTTCACGGTTGTTTGGAGAAGGAAGAAGAAAGTCCGCAAATAACGGGGAAGTAGATGACGCGGGGCAAGTGCTAGGCACTGTCGCGGCCTGTTGCCCCCAGGCAATTGCCAATATCGTAAAGAACGGGTGGCGGAGATCTCAAGGTATCAGAGCGTCTTACATTCAGTGGGGAGTACTGAGCTTTAGTAACTATTAGCCAATAGGGGTCGGGGTGCTTCGACTACCTATTATTTGCCAGCGGTAGGAAGCCTGGCCAATCCAGATAAGGAGTTAGCTACTAACCCGATTAATTCGATGGATGCTGCAGAAGCCTCTAGCGTGAAAGCGATCTAACTGCTCTCTCTTCCTCCTCGGAGTCGGGGTGACCATCTCTTTTTGGTCTGTCGAAAACGGATGGGTGTCTCCCAGAAAGCCAGTCTGCATAAGCCTAAAATCGACTCCAGCCAGCATGGTAGACGTACTTCATTTTTGCTCACCGCAGAAGGCCCGAAGAAGAGAAGACGAGGGGGAGCAATTCTCATTCGATATCTTCTTCGATCCACTACATGTCGGCGGGGGAGCGGAGGGAAAAATAAATTAAACCAACCAACAAAAGAGGCCGGAAAAGCTCCCGCTCGGAGTTGCGACCCAAATTGGAGGATGTTTCTCTCTCGAAACAAAAAAGAGGGAAGAAAGAAGATAAACGAAAACGGGACACGAACGACAAGGGGAGCATAGTGTCATGGGGGGCGACTTTCGCCAAGCAGCAACTCTCTACCATTAGTGAGAGAAGGGAATGCGAGATCGGGGGAAGAGGATGAGCAAAGCCTGAATGTGCGGCGCGGGAAAAGGTGCAGTGAAGGGCTAAAAAGGTCAGGGCTATTCCTCAATTCAGAAGAAACGGAAGGAGAAAACGTAGGGAAAAAAAAAAAGAAAGCAGCTGATCGAGGAGGAGGGGAAATGAGCGGCTGATCGGATCCCCTATCGAGAGGGGGTCGATAGAGCGGGGGAGTAGTA
>Ga0179593_1430563_pt1 | contig 11710 bp, 11 predicted proteins | sample CZODoug2_1_08_16_FD_185931 | JGI IMG/M metagenome (GOLD analysis project Ga0179593, IMG submission 185931) | Vadose zone soil fungal communities from Angelo Coast Range Reserve, California, USA - CZODoug2_1_08_16fungal (PacBio error correction) | ecosystem: Environmental > Terrestrial > Soil >...
TCTGCCTGCAGGGAGGAAAAGAGGGGGGGAGAAGGGACTAAGGTTGTCAGAGGGGAATGGTTCCCCAGCGTTAAAGGAGATTCTCTTCAAGGACAGCCGGCCTTCTCAAATATGGAGAAGGGGGGCCGTGGAATTTGTTGGAAAAAAAGGATCACGGGAAAAACGATCCATAAAAAGGTGAAAACTTAGAAAAGGGGGAAACGAAAAGCTCTAAAAAGGAAGCACACAAGAAGGGAAGTAAAAAAAATTGGGTGTTTTACCAAACAGGAGGGGAGCTTTTGAACAAAAAAAGTTGGGAAGTAAAGGTTCCGGGGAAGTGAACGAGGGAAGATCTTGAAAATAACCTCCACAATGCAGGGAAAGGCAAGAATGAAAAAAACCAATTTCGGGGGTTAAGGGGAAGGGGGAACAGGTGGCCAGTTTTGGAGTGGCGGAAGGGGCGACGGGCCGCCGCTTAGTAGAACGAGTCCTCACGGACTTGGTGAAGGACGACTGAAAGCTCGTGTGTCAGTAAAGACCTGGCATCTCCGATTGTTGGAGAGGTAGTCCCAGACACATGGGAAAGATAGGAGTTGGGGGGGAGCAACCGGGGAAATGGTGTATGGAAGTGGGAGAGATGTAGGCGGGGAATGATGCAGAGGGTAAAAGGTGGAGCGAGTGAATCCTGGTGCCATGGGTGAAGTAGGGCGCGAAGCGCTTAGGGACTGCGGGGGGGCGACGGGATAGGGTCGTGACACGCGAGATTAAAGGAGGAATAAGGTGAGCAGGGTGAACTGATGGGGGCGGATAAGGGGCCGGGGGTTAATGAGTGATGTGACAGGATAGGTGGGAAAGGCAGAGGTGCGCTGGGCGAAACATCGTGTAGGTGAGTGAGAAAGGGAGGAAAGAGTGGTAGGGGATGTGGAGACAAGAAGATCGGGGGGGGGCGGGCGGGGGCCGTTGGGCCATAAGCAAAGGGGCAGCCCAAGTGGGCGTGAGGAAACAAGAGGGGGGGGGGGATGAAGCAATGGGCTTGGGGGATCGGGGTGGAGATGAGGGCTGCGGCCTTAAGCATTGTCATCGAGGAGATGCCTAAAAGGGAGGGTAAGACCGGGTACAGAAAGTAGACGGTTAGGAATGAGCATGGGGGTATGACGGAGGTATGGGACCGTAAGTTCTTGGAAGAGCAAACGACAAAAACCGAAAGAGGCAGCGGGGGGAAACAAGGGGGGCGCTAAAATCCGCTAGGTACTCGAACGGTAGAACGGGGGGCTGGGAAACAACGAATGATCTCCGAGGGGTCACCATTCAGCGTCCAGGGGAAATAACCGCTGGACGGGGTATCCCCGGTCACAACGAAAGGAAGGGGTCAGCTAAGTAGGAAAGGGGGTCGGGTGCCACCTGAGGCAGGCACGAAAATTCCATCTGGATAAGGGGGAGGGGCGAAGAACGTTGCAAAAAAGCAGGAAAAAGGGAAAGGTAAGAACTGCAGGAACCGAAATTCCCGTTAACGGAGGCGAACCAATTGTCGTGGAAACGAGATCGCGAAAAAGAGAAACAACCAAGACGCTGAGGGGGGGAGATGTCTCCAACGCGACGTATCGAGGCTCTTGAGCGGTAAGAGAAAAGGAGAGGGTTAAGAGATCGTGAACAAAGGGACGGGAGCAGTGTGGGGGGAGTTCAAACAAGGATCACATGAGTGCCCCTAAAAAAAATTTCCCATGGTTTTGAGGGTTGCAGAGGAGAAGGGGGTCTTGACCTGGGTTGGAGGAGGAAACAGGTAAAAGTTTGAAGACGCGTGCCATTCAACATTATTCCCGGTTACGTTGGGTTTTCGAGAAATTTAAAGGGGCCGGGGGGAACGGTGTGGAGTTCGCCTTTTTACGCCACAAGGGTGGCTAAGTTAGGCCGCGTTAAAGGGGGGGGTCAGATCCTCGAAAGGTGCGGTTCTGGCGGCGTGAACTTACACGTGGGCCCGCTCGGTAACCGCGCGAGGTCTAGGAAAACGTGAGAAGCCCAAAAAACTCTGCGGGTCAGAAACGGGGCAACGGGAGCGAAACCAACAGGGGAAACGGTGGAAGGAAAAAAGGTAAAGAGGATCCCCGACCGTAAATTGGGACCAAGAGTCACTTACATGGAAAAAAACGATGTCACTGCGGGAACAGACGGGCCGTGGGGGTCGCACGAAAATTGGGTAAAAAATGAAAGCGGAACCTGGTTGACTGCCACCGTTCGAGGCAACAGCAAGCGCACGAAAAGCAGTCAGAAAGAAAAAGCCGGGAGGAGGGGGGGCGCAGTGGGAGGAAACGTGTGCTGCAGAATGCTGGGGGGGCGCAGGGGAGACCAGGCGGCACTGTAAAAAATCCCAAGCACTAAAGAAACCGAAGGGGGTGTAAAGGAGTGAAAAACCTCCAAGGACATCCCAGGGTATCTTCCAAAGAAAGGGCGAAAAGGAGGGGGTCCGCAACTGCGTGGGTCCTGACAGGAGCACAGCGGATAAAAAGAAAGCGCGGTAAACAGACAACAATCACCCACTTTTAAATGAAACCCCTTTACTCAAATTAACTGAAAGAAGAAGAGGAAAACCGGAGAAAAACCTTCACAGAGAAACAGGGATCACAAAGGAGATCGCAAGCGTGCAACAGAACAAAAGAAAAGTGTGTACTTGACTGACGCCACCGGCAAATTTTAACCCGAACGCCATCTTCCACCGGAAGCAATCTCTAAGCAACCGGGGGATAACACAATCGCGAGAGAAAAGGGGCGAAAAAGAAAAGAAACCACCAAAAAAGTCTTCAAGCCCAAAACACAATCATAACGACAGCACAGAACCTAGATCCTCCAGATCATCACCAAAGTTGGATGAAACAACGCGGTCGACAATTACAACACCCAAACAAGAGATTTAAAACGCCAAACGCCTTGAAAAGACAAAAACTCCTCAGACTGGGGAGGTTAACAACCGGCACAACAACGGAGCACACTGACACCGCGAAATGACAGAGGGAAGGAAACTCTTGATGACCGAAAGCAAGAAGTCGGGGGCAAAGAAACCTACAAACTAAAAAGAAGGAAGGAAAAAAGGGGTGGCTCAAGCCCCCGAGTGAAAAAAAAAAAAACTTTGGGAAACCGAACGCTGGGGAAGGGGTGGCAACCTCGACGGGCAGGAAACAAAACAAGAGGAAAATCAATTAAAAGGAACTAGCGCCAAACCTCGGTGAGGGGGAGGCCGCGGGAACCGAGAAATGAAAAAGGTCTGAACGCGACGCGCAAAGCATGACAGTCAAAGAGTTCCGAGGGGTTGATGTCTGGACAGGCGACGAAAGGTGAAGCAGGGTTTTACTAACGGCCCGAAAACCAAAAAGGACTTAAACCACAAAATTCACGAAAAAAAAAGGAAAATACGAACAGGCCCTACCATCGGCAAAGGATAGGTTCGGTCTCGGGGAGAAATCGGAAGCAGATGGGGGAAACTTTGCAGAATAGCCAATTGGAAGGGGAGAAGGAAGGGCAAATGGATCCCGATCCACACCCCGGGCGGGGATCGAAGTTTCATAGAACAACTCGGCAATTGAGCTAGGGACGCCTAGAGAGTTGGGGGTCTTGGGATGGGAGGGGGAATCTGGGGAAAGGGTGGTTCGGCGAGATGCTCGGATTAGCCAAAGGGGAGAAAGAAAGGCCCAAACCCTATGGTGGACAGCAGAAAAAAGGGGTAGTAGCCAAAAAAAGGAGGTTTAGCATGTTGGTTAGCCAAATAAGGGGGGAGGGGGAAGCGTTGCATCCATTTCACCGGCACGAAGATAGAAAGAGAAATCGAAAGCCATCGGAACTTCCAAATCAGGGCGCCCACGCCAGGCCGTGAAGGAGAAGGGGGAGGGAATGGGGAGCCACGAAGAGCTAGGTAAGTGTAGTTGACTCAAAAGAATGCGCGCGTACTTTCATCAAGAGGTCGGGCCGAAAAGACAGTAGAACATTGAGGGAAAAAGAGGGGGGGGGGAACTATGATCGACTGAGGGGGGGTGTGCGTATCTTTAGGAGCGCTTGTAGAAGAGCCGATGTCGGGATGACCTTCAATCTCACTAACCGTTCGAATCCGTCGAGGAGGGAGGGGGAGAAGGTAAGGGGGGGAGCGGTTGAACTGGAGACCAGGTCTCAAGTGTTATTTCTTGAGAAAGACCGGAACAAATGAGACAACTCGCAGGATACCATATCGAGGGATATCTAGAAACCCCAACACATGAGAATGAAGAAGGCAGAAGAGGAGGACAGCCGGGTATCATTGTTAAGGTAGGGGTACATCGAAATCCGCGCCAATCAGATCGAAACTAAAAAAACGGCCCCATACAAGAACTCCGATACGACGGATCGAAGATTTCGAAGAAGCGGGCCCGTCGCACACATCGCGGGAATACGGGAGGGAGAATTACATTATCCAGAACAACCACTTAGTTGCATCGAAACAGAGTGGGGGGAAGAATTGTACTAACAAGGTGGGGGGACTAAAAAAAGATTGGGTCAAGTAACGCGGAAAATTCTGTTGCATCAAATACACTAAAGCGGAAGGAAAAGGACGTGAGAGACAAGGGAAGGCAGAACAGGGCTGCGTGGCGGCAAGGAAGGGGGTAAGGGGTGGTCGCAACTGGGGAGGGGATTCTATCAAGGTTCAGACACGTATGGGCGCAAAACGAGTGGAAACAGCGGGGGGAAACAACAAAAAAAAGGGTTGTGCAACAAATATTTTACTTAAGAGCGGAGGGAATTTAGAATCACGTGGCGAAGCAAGATGCAGCAAAACGCCGACCCACATCAAAAAGAGGACAGCGCACAACCCCTCAAAGACTTAGGGATCAGACGTGTTTTCCGAGAAAAGGGAGGGAAGGAAAGACAGGGGGAAGTGTCTAAGGGAGATCCGGTTAATGAGGAAAAGTGGCCGAACAATGGTATATTCTTCAAGTCCAAAATCTGCCAGAGGATTCCGAGAGAAAGAAAAATCATCCGAAATTCCGAAGGTTACTTGGAATGGAAGGACTTAGGAGAATATGGTAGGGGGAACGATGTCAAGACTAACAAACTTCACCAAGAAAGAGGAGAAAGAAAAAAATAGCCGCGAGGACCTCGGCGCGTCGCCGGGGGGGGGGGGGGGGGGGGGGGGGGGTGGGGGGGGGGGGGGGGGGGGGGGGGGGGGGGGGGGGAAACCGGGGCTCGTTTGTCCAGAGGCAAAACCGACACAGGTAGCGTTCTTTGAGGAGGGAGAGGTGCTGCTTATTGTTGGTGTGGAAATGCACTCCTTAAATCCACCACATAAAAAGAGGGCTGCTCGAAACGTGTTTTTTACACAGGGGGGGCGGACAACATTTGGCTTAGGGAAAGGCCGTGGCGCCCGAGGGATTAGAAAAAACATGCGGGGGGTCTCGTCTCGATCATTGAAAGGGCGGGGAAGCGAAAATGTTAAACAAAAGGGGGGTCGTTGTGAACTAAAGTTGGTGCGGGCGGTGTAAGAACGGTTGAAAATGCGGGGGGCTGTTCCAATATGAAGTGGAGTAATCTCCGGGGTGGGTTGGGGGGGTAGAATGTCTGGGCAAAAAAGCATTGGGTGAGTCCATCTTGGGCTGAGATAAATAGAAAAAGCCTGTGGCCGAGTATGGGTTGAAGTGGTTACATGGGTGTCTTATATTGGACTGGTGGTGGCGTGTGCTTTTGCGCGCTCGCTACGCCGTTGGAAGACGTCGGCGGCGATAAACGCGGCAAATTGCGGGGGGAGGGGGGAGTGTGGCCCCGGAGGGGAGGAAGGAGGCCAGCGGCAGTGCAAAGGGGGGCCTGATCAAGCGTTGTGTGAGCCACTTGCTGTGCGGGAAGCAGAAGGTTTGACCCCTGGGGGGGGGCTTCGTAAAAAAAAAAAAACAAAAAGGAAAGGGTAATTTACCCAGGGACGTGTTGTGAGCATGGTTTAAAAAAAGTTGATCAAAGCGGGGAGATGAAGGAAAAGCAAGGAAACAGGGGAAAGCCACTAATAAACTGTTTCAGGGAAAGCCGGCAAGGGCGGCTGCGGGTCAAAAAACAACCTGCCGGGTGGACATGAACGGTATGAGAGCTCCGCGGGAAAAAAGAGCCAACCCACTCTGGAAAAGACAGAAAAACACACAGGGAACAAAGAAAGGATTGTCTGCTGCTGTACTACTTCTGCGGAGAAAGAAAAACGGGGGCAGACCAAAAGAAGCAGTCCAAAGGGTCGGTGAAAAAAACGGCAGTGCGAAGTGACATCGGTTTTGGTGCATGGTAATTTCGGGGACATTTACGGGGGGGGGAGAAAGGAAAGTTGTTTAAACATTATAAAGGGAACGGGGGGGGTGGTTGCGGAGGGGAATTCACGAAAAGGCGTCTACGAAAGAAGCCCCGGGCAGATAGACCTAAGGATAGTCCCACGGGACCACAGACAGCCCCTCCCCCTCAACAAAATTCGAAAAATCAGCCCAAAAGGAAAAAAGAGTCTCTGTGGTCCCCTACAAAAAAAGACAACAAGCGCATGGTCTAAGGGCCAGACAACAAAGAACATCAACACCCCTAAAACACAAAGGGAAAGAGTACGGGAGAAGGGGTGGCTAGAACACCCAGGTGAATAAGACCACCCAGCATCACACGTGTCGATAAAAGAAACAAGACCAAAGAATCGGGGGAAACAGACAAAAAATAAGCACGTGTGCCGGAAAAAAAAAGAGAAGAATAAGCAGTCACAGCGGAGAAAGCTCCGACATAGGTCTGAGGTAGAGGAGGGAGCAAAGGAAGCATACGTGAAATAAAAAGAGGGGGGGGAGTACCTAGACCGGTCGGACTGCTGAAAAACAGCAAAAAAAAAATGCTTAGATCCAGTACGGTCTCTCGAAAGTCGCCACATCGGAAGAAAGAGGTCGGGCAAGACGGGAAAAAATTTGCCCAAAAGAAAGGGGGAATTTTGAACTGGCGGTCAAGAAGGGTGGCCTAAGCCCTCGAATTAACGACTGTGATGGTGAGGGGGTGACAGGCAAAAAAAAAAAGAGGGGATGCACCAGGGCGCTGAAAAACTGTGTGGAAAGAGGATCGCGGGGTTTTATTGTCAAAGGCATCGCAAAAAACGTCGAGTATCCTGCATCGGACCTTCAAAAAACAGAGGGAGTAAGACTGCCAGTCAGTGGTAAAGAAAAAGGATGGGGCCGGGGTTCGGAACGAAAAGGGCGGCTCGCCGCGCTGCCCTGTGAAAGCTCGCCGCGCGTTGCGTTGTTCAGTGACAGAGTGTACGAAGGACGGTGGGACTAACGCCTGCCCACAGAGGGCAGACCACCACAGGGATTAGACCTCTCCGGGAAAGGGGGAATATGCAACCGGCATTTCTTAAAAGGACCGTCCGGAGAGGAAAAAGGGATTCCATAACTGCCAGCAAGGGGTACCAGAACTGAAAAAAACTTGGTGGTAGAGGACTGAGTGAAACCCTGAGCTGCTTCATGAAAAATTGAGTGCTGAATGAAGGACAAATCTTACTTCAAAAGGAAACCGGGGAACGCCGTCCCGTGATTTCCTAAAAAAAAGCCGGTTGTCCAACACCCCAATGGCAGTCATATTACCCTCCAGATGATTCAAACTAGGATTATAAGCAGACTAAGGGGGAGAATCCTTGACTTTGAAAGTCAGAAATCCGGGCTCAAGGTGGTAGAAAAAAAACAACAGAAGAAACGTGGTCCCGCTGAAGGATGGAGAAATTCCACGGGAGCAACTCAAAGCGGGGAAAAAAAAAGGGCGCGACAAACTCCGGGTATCACCGGCCAAAAGTGGCATCCCTCAGGGGACTGCTAGAGAAAAAACAACGGTATAGGAAAATGGGGCTCGATAATAAAAGGCTGGACGGAAAGTCGGTGGGAAGCTACAACTTGGGGGTGTGAAGTGGTGGAAACACAGCTGTGTGGAGGGGAATCCGTCAATTCATCGGAAGGAGGCATCAGGGCCAGAGTTTAAAGTGGGTTTTGAGGGGACCTCGGAGAACGGCACTTAGTCCTCTCAAGGTCACCTCAGGAGGCCCCAAGGAGAATTCTTCGTAAGAAGAGGGATCAATAAGGGAGGAGCTGATGCGGGCAGAGTGGGGGTTGGGGAAAACGTATGGGTGAGAATTTGGACAGAAACAAGGCGGATTTACGGTTCCTGTGTGAAAAAGGAGGAAAGTGTTGAATCCGATGGGGCCCCCTAAAAAGACCTCAAAAGGGGAAAAAAAGACAATTCATAATGAGAAACAACCCGGGGGAGTTTTCTGTGGAAACTGGGATAACTTGGCATTCAAGTGTGAATTCACGAAGTTAGGAAAAGGTCACGACGCCCAGGGAGGAGTCACCCCGTATGGTTACCATTGAACGACTCCCGACTCGGTTGTCATTCTAAAAAAAAAAAGAACTAATGGCGGACCGCTTGGGGGTCAGGGACAATCCCAAAACTTACCAGTCCTACTGGGGAAAAAAAAAAAAAAGCTCATGGAAAGGAAACAAGAACTGCGAGTGGCGAGCAAAAGGTCACGGAGGGAATAAAAGCCTTGAGGGGTGAACCGCAGTAAGTGGCAGGTGATCTAGAAGAAATAAAGTGCAGACATCAGGTACAAAGGGGCGCTTAAGTCCGTCGACGAAAAAACCTCGGTGCGATAGTTGGGGAAAGAGAACACCCCGAATCCGCACACTTAGGCAGCGCCCGGAAAAATCTTGGACGTTATCCAACCGGGCCAAACACAAAAAACATCAAAAGGGAGAGGAAAAAAGGGAGAGGCGAACCAAAAGTCGGAAATAACCGAAAACTCAATCTGATCTCATGGTGAAAGGTGGGAGCGAGTTGCCGGCAAAACGGAGTCAAGAAAAAAGGTTCGATGGTGGGAAAACGCCCGAAGGAAGAGAGGAAGAAATGGTTGAAGGTTTCCAGGGAGGAGAGGCGAATACTAAACCGCAAGGACACGTACTAGACGGTCCGTCCCAAAAAGGACGTTCGACTACGAGAAGAAATGTCAATGATTTACATGACGATGTGAGAAGCGTGGATCTCGAGCCGTGGGTTTGGGGAACCGGAACCAGGGTCGCCGGGGAGGCACCGGACCACCGATTCGTCATTGGGGGGGGAGGGAACGAAACCGTTTTGGAAAAAAAGGGACTTTTGTGGGGTGAAAACTGTTGGCAGTCGCCCCCTTCCATAGTGCGATGGGAAGTGTTCGGAAAGTGGGGGAGGGGGGGTGGGGGAGAGGAGGAAAGGGTTGGGTAAAAACGTGGCCCGGGCCGCTAAAGGCCGCTGGGGGGCCTCGGTGGAGGTTCAGCGCGATGAAAGGTGTTGAAAGCGATCGCAGGGAAGTGGGTTTGACTTCGGAGTAGATGGTTTAGAAGACCCCCTCGGGACGCGCGAGGTCTCGCCGAAAAGTATGGAGAGACCAAAACCTCTCGGAAGTGAAGACTCAAGTCAAGAAACACAAAAGTGAACGGCAGACTTAACGAAATGCCAGATAACGTGAAGGTGGCACAGAAAAGTACATCACCAAAACATGGCACAGCTCACCTTTTGGGAGGGGGGAGGAACACCTGGTGGGAGGAGAGCCCGTGGGCAAAAACCCAGGAGAAGGGAAATCCGCAGCAGCTTCGCGAGAGAGGAAGGAGATGTCGAAGTTGCGCCGGTGCGGGGAAAAAAAGTGGTGGACGGGGGCGCCAAGGCTGTCAAGGAAAACGAGAAGCACAGACACGGAGAAGCAAGGTTGGTCAAGCACATAACGCCGCGGCCGCCAAGGGAAAGAAGATCCAAAGACCCAGTGCTGGCAGAACAACAACTGGGAGTGTTCACCTGAAGAGAAACATGTATGAAAGGAAAGGGGACAACAGGCCACAAACAACCCCAAACAAGCACCCCATGAATGGTTTCAAACGGGGTCACGTCGTAGGGAAACTTCAGGCGTACACGGGGGAGTAGGTCACGGGGAGGGGTTCAAAAAAAGTTCTGTGGGGGGGGGGGGGGACTTCACCGTCTCTTCTCCTGTTCAGTCCTCAAAAAAAAAAAAAAACACAAAAAACCCCCCACAAAACACCCAAAAAAAAACAAACACAAAAAAAAACACCCCACCAAAAAAAAAAACACCCAAAAAAAAAAAAAAAGAAAACACATCGAGGGCGCCCCCGTGACAGTCCGGGCACCATTATAAACTCGGGGCCAAACCTGCTAGGCGGAATACCAGAACACCTCAGAAAAGAAGGTGGGATAAAATCCCGGGAGAACATCAGGGAAGTGAGAGAACCAGAAGAGCCATCTCAGTCACATAAATATAAAAAGAAAGCGGAGAAAAAACTTGAAGGAAATCCGCCACCAGCAGGAGGTCCAAAAAACAGGCAATCAGAAAATCCAATCGAAACAAAGGAAAGCTAACTAACTAAGAGCAAAACAAGATGGATCAACCACGCATTTTACAGGAAAAAAAGAAAAACCAAAGATTGAAATCCACCCGACCTCGGGAAAGTAAGCCTCAACGCAACTAGGTCTTTTTCCGCAAAAGCAAAAGAGGCAAAAAAACGAAACCCGGGAATTTGCTCAACGCCTCACTAGGAGGAGGATACATATCACCCCCAGGTGCGTTGCGAAAACGAAGGAAAGGAGACCCCCCTGCCTTCCCCGGAAAAAGGGGGGCTACCCAAAACCGATTCAAACAAGGGTCTCGTGAAAACCACCTTGCCCCCCGGGGGGGGGTTGAACAGAAGGAAGAAACACCCGCCTGCTCAAAGATCGAAAAAGCAACGCAGAACACAAAAGCTTTCAGGGAGGGCCTTCGAACGAGCTCCAATGTTGACAGAAGCCCTTCATTAAAAGGTGAGAAGGTTGTTAAAGTCCTTCGAAGAGGGAGAAGTCTTTACAACGGCCCTATCTTTACAAAAAATAGCGCAGACAATACAGACGGCCTTCCATCCCAAGTCGGCAGAGCAGGAGCGGCAGGGCTGATGCGAATCGAGCAGATTTGGGAGAGGAAAAAAGGGAAAGGTATCAAAAGGTGGGGACAGACATGACTCCCGGTGTCACTCAAAAAATGCTCCAGACACCTGCTGATTACGTAAGGAACGTAGGAAAAAAGAGGGCCATGCGAGGAGCAAAGGAGATTGTTTGTGCTTGCTGCGGGAAAAACGGGGGGACGGTGGTGCTCGGGCGAGCTAATCAAAGGAGGAACACCGGGGGGAGGGGAGATCCAACGGGGGGAGGGGGCTCAGAATCGCTTTCCCAAAGGTGGGGAACCATGGGGGGTGTACCCCCTCCTGCGGCGTGCAAAAGGGGGGACTGTCAAAGTCCAACTGGGTCGACATATGGGGAGCAGAAAAAGTCGCAAGATGGAAAACTGCACATCAGGTCCTCCCAATCCAGGAAAGGGACGGCAAAGAAGTCTTATTTAGAAAAACTAAAAGAGACGTTTGGCTGTTTGACGCAAAAAAAGATCGGAGGGGTACTTGTCGGGAAACCGGTTCGAACAAAAAAGGGGAGAATGATTTCCAAAAGGTTCCGGAGCAAACAATTCAGTGGTTGGGGCGTATAACGGAAGTCTGAACGCTATAAAAAAGGAATGTGTGTCGACGGCCGATATAAAGGAAACCGTGGCTCCTTCTAGGAAGGGTGGAGGAAGGGGAATATATGCACAGAATCCACTGCGCAGGGAATTGGAGAGGGGACAGCGGGACAAAGAGAACTCGGATGGGCCACACCCCTCGCTTAGAGA
>Ga0179593_1450382_pt1 | contig 11710 bp, 9 predicted proteins | sample CZODoug2_1_08_16_FD_185931 | JGI IMG/M metagenome (GOLD analysis project Ga0179593, IMG submission 185931) | Vadose zone soil fungal communities from Angelo Coast Range Reserve, California, USA - CZODoug2_1_08_16fungal (PacBio error correction) | ecosystem: Environmental > Terrestrial > Soil >...
GGGGTGCACTGCAGCCAGGGGGGACCCGCCCGAAAATCAGAAAGAAACGGATACGGGCATTAATAAAAAGCAGCGAGCAAATGTGCGACCAGCCTCGAGCGTCAAGCTGGGAAGGGAGAAGGGAAGGGTAAAAAACAATGCCCGAAAGTCTATGCGATTCGAGTAAGAACAATAAAAAACTGCATAGGCGAAAAACAGCGGTCAGGTGAAGGCCACAATGTGTGACAAGAGGCCTAAAGAGGGGAAAAGGGTGGGGAAACCACGTAGTAGTAATAAAAGAAAACAAAGAGAGTCCATGATGGGGAAAACCGGGAAAGGTCGAATCCGATGTCTCCTCGAGGAGGTGAACTCTAGTGCGATCTCGCTTTAGATAAAAATGGGGCAAAGGAAAGAAGGGGAAGACGACCAAAAAGTCAAAACGCATTCCGCACTGCGTATCAAACGATTAAAAAGAAAAGCGTACGAAAGTCCACGTCAGGACAGAAGTTCAAAAGAAAAAGAAAGGGACATAAAGTGGCGCCGGTCGCGGCATAGCGTTGCCGAGAAGAAGGGGATCAGAGAGGGAGCTAGGGGGTCGGGGGCGCCGCGGCTAGCCACAACATCAAGAAAGGGGGCCGCACTGCTGCCAACAGGAGAAGGCGCGAAAAACCCAATACAACAAATCAAAAGGAGTGGGAATAAAAGCCCCGTCACCTCACCAAAGGCGAAAGAAAACAAAAAGGAGGGACTTTAGTACCAAATCAAGAAAAAGACTGCTATAGGAACTTTCAAATGTCAGACAACGTTGCGGCCAACAGTCATCTAAATAACGGAAAATCATAGCCCCACGATGCGAAACAGAACCCTCTAGAAGCGGAAAGGACGGCCACCTAACCAAGGCGGACGCTCAAAAAAATTATCGACGCGGAAAAAAGCTGGGAACAACCTATACAAACGCAGTGTCCGCGTTGGCTCAAGGCGGGGATACAGGGGTAAACATTTGTGTCTAAGGAGAAATTGGAGGTACGGGGTTGGGAAGAAAAAAGGCCTGAACAAGGGAACAGGGCTGCGCAGCGCGAGGGGGGGGAACGAAGCCTAAAGAACACAACGGGAATCGTTTACTCACGATCATACTGAAGGGTGTGAGCCGGCATAAGTCCCTAGAACAAGAAGTGGGGTCCACCCAACAACGTCCCTATTGGGAGAAATACTATCCTTATGAATAAAAGCAAAAAGATGCGGAAGACGTCGTTCCGACAGACGCGACAAGAGACGTGAGAACGTTGCGAGCCTACAGAACATATACCGGAAGGATTTTTTAAACGAAAGACAAATCGTCTGTCGAGCAACAACCTCGTCATCATGCTTTGGGGGGAGAGGGGGGGAATTGGGAAGAACATGACCTCATCCGGCCAAGAGGGGAGAATCTAATAAAAACAGATCCAGGCGTCTCTAGGGAGGGGAAAGGGGAGTTCGTCTACCACCATGTGTCGAGGGAGAGGTTAACCATAGGGGGGTTCCACGCAATACCGGGTCACTTCTACCTGTCAAGCTAGGAGGTCAGTAAAAGGACGTCTCAATCCGAGAAGCTGGAACTTACACGGAAGGGGAAGAAGCGTTTAAACGAAAAAGGAGAGCGAAAAAAACAATTTGCCGGCATTTCGAGCAACTAAGGCGAGGGTTGGGACGGAAGCATTTGTAGAAGAAAGCGGGGAAGGCAATTCAAGCCTGTATCGAGGGGAACGAGAAAACTTGTAAACCGCGATTCCGGGGCGAGCTCGCTGAAAAAAATTTCCAGGCAGAGGCATGACAAAGACCCGTTCACACAGGAAGTGCGGAGGAGACTTGGTGTCAAGAGATCGTACACAAGCCGAACGACCACTTCCCTTCACGCGGGCGCCGGATCACCTGGGGTATAACTCTTAGGAGCACATAGCATGTTGTCAGAGGGCCTGGAAGAAGTGAAAGAAAAACAGAAGGAAATTGTTTAACCGCCCTGGGAGTAGAGTGGATCTCAAAGAAAAATCAGCGACACGATGCCAAACTACCTTTGGATAGGATCAACCAGAGGAGGGAAAAAAGAGGAGCGCATGTAAGGAAGGCTTAGCGGGTGATGAGGGCTTTCCTGTTAAAGAAGGCAGACGATAAGTTGACATCGAGAGCGCTCTAGTGGAAAGGGGAACAGGGATATTTGCCACCAGAACAGCGGAGGAGCCATGATATGCGGCGGCACGCTGAATGAACTTCTTCGTCGCGTATTCAAAGGAAAAGTGGAAAAAAAAAAGGGAGGATGAAATCGGGCATGCCGCCAGCCGTGAGACACAGAGGCTCGGGGTCCCAGAGAGGTGGAGGTCAGTTGTACACGGCCACCGGAAAAAAAATGCGCGTGCAGCGAAAATCACACAGGAGGGTGGGGGGGTTAATGCGACGAGGAAGGGGGGTCAGGGGAGGAAAAACGCTGTGAGTGGGGATACATAGCCCGTCCAGGAAAGATCTGGAGGGGGCACCAGATCGGGGGAGGGGGGGGGCTGGGGGAAACTGAAAAAAGCGTGGCCAGTCAACTTAAGCAGAAACTTGCCGAGGGAAATCTCACCCGAAGCAATGATGCAGGCCGATAAACTGGAGCTACTCGTCGGGCGGCGGGGGTGCCGAGTGTCTGAAGTAGCCGAATAGGAAAAAGAAGCAAGGGAAACGTTTGGCGAGGGTTGCAAAAAAAAAAGTCGTTGGAAAACACATACCAGATTAGGACACAGGAGGTAAACAGAGAGACAGTAAACCGGGAAATGATGTTCAAAAGTCGGGGCGTGGGGAAGAAAAGGGGGAAAAAATCCACGCCCGTCTTTCGGCTTATACATAATTCTCAACAAAAAAAACGGGGATTATTATTCTAATAAATCACAAAGATCCGAATGTACTTCAGTAAGCCACCCCACAACACCACATAAAAGGGCCAGGCCCGCGCACAGACACTGCGCCGGCTGGTGCACGGGGGGGAAAAGGCGGACCAATGACCGTGTAACGAGGGGGACACGAAAAACAATCACCCTCCCGTGCGCGCAAAGTTCACTCGCAACATCCTATGCTCGAAAATGCTCGAGCACTGCACGGCGTAACAAAAGACGGTGATATCGCTAGCAGGGGGAAGACTCTAGTTCGTGAGCCAGGTCTCTGCCCTCAATCCAGAGGCTCGACTTCCCCGCATTCCTGCGAAGGCGTCCTACAAAAGCAGCCGCAGGCATAAACCCAGGGGGTCAGAAGGAGGATGGCTTATCGTTACGCTCTCCGAGGAGGCGGAGAAACGCAATCCATCGCATCTCTCCTCCAGCCTCGGGCTAGCCGGGGGGGGGGACGGTGTACAGGACGCTTGGCTCCGGTCGGCACGTGCCGGTTCAGCGCGTGACGTCTTAATCACGACCACTCGAGACCTTACAGAAGCCGTGAAGCATTGCGACGCAAGTAACAGATACCGTCGCTCTATACACCTGGTTAGGTACGATGCTGTAGCACGGACAAGGCCACCGGCGTCATCGTTAATCGGTGGGGAGGAGGAAACACAGACCATCAGCCGGGACGTGCGCGAATACCACCAAAACGATGAAAACGCACCGGTGGCGGTGAAGCATGAAAAATTCAGCGTAAAGCGACGAGAAACGGATAAAGAGCTAGCGCAACGACTTTCTCAAAAGAACAGGGGATCTAAGAAGATATAAGCTGCCGAAGACAAGATCGTCAGAGTGGATGTCAGAACTCTGAAAAGGGGTCCAGAGGAAAAGAGACCCGTCACATTCTCTGGGGGGAATGAAAACGCGCAGACACTCACTCGGGAACAGAAGGTCATATCCAGAGATCCGCCTTGTGGGGACTCAAGGGACCACTCCCGGAAAAAGGAGGTAGCCAGAAAGGTCAAAAGGGATCAGCAGGAAAATGAAGAAAACCCGAAAAGTAGCGGGCGAAGAACAACGGAGGATTGAAATGAAAAAAACCTTCTGGAAAAAGAGATGAAAAAATGAAGTGATCATCAGAGGGGATACTTGCGATAACGACCGGGAACGCTCGGAGGGGGGTGCGGCATTTCGTACATATACGTGACATCCCTTTAATCTAAACGAAAGAGGTGAAAAAAGGAGGGGGGTTAGCATCTAAAAAGAAATGCCTGAAAGGAAAAGAGTTAAGAGAGGGAATGCCGGGGTTGACCAGTGTTGCAAAAGTTTCAGAATAGATCCAGTAGGCGGACTTGGCAAAAAAGAGCACCAAAAGGCTCAGGGGGGAAAGGAAACTAAGTGCCCGAAAAAACAATCGACGAGTCGGGGGGATCGAAGGAGGGGAAATTTGCGTGTTCAACGCTTAAACTGGCGCAGGCCGGTCAACATAAAGCGTGGTAGAAACCTGATGCAAAAGGACGCGACGAAGAGCATCCGAGAGATTGCCGGGGAAGGGAAAAGAACGGCAACCCGGTCGGGGAAACAAAAAGAAATATGTTAATCGTCGAAACACCTTTTGGATAGGAAAGCAAAACTAAAGTGACAATACGACCGTAGCCTATCGGGACGGAGTCGTAAATCAAATGCTTGCGTATCTATGGAGGGTGAACGAGCGCAGACACACCAAAACCAGAAGTCCTGATGAAGATTATGGGGAGGAGCCCACGAAAGTGGAGCTACTTCGGCCGTAATATTCCCATCAGAAGGTATCTGCCCGATAATGGAGTCTCGAACAAACAACAGTAAAAAAGGCAGGTCGCGGCGATGTGTCATCGGACGATGGCAATTAATTCGGAAATAGTATAGTAGTTAGGCAAAGCCGACGACCAAAAATTCGAGAGAGGGAGGGGACGCCGGCTCAACCCTGTCAAGTATCTGGGCTCAACGAGGTAAAGGAGGAGGGGGTCGGAAACAGGAGTTCCCACATATTCCCTGAGCAAGGCAACACGCTGGCCAGCAGTTTGTATTCACACAAGTTAAAAAAAAGGTCGCTCTCCAAACTTAGGCAAAGGTTTCAGTGTAAACGGGCCACGTCCACCGCAAGAGGTAACTTAGGTTGGCCTCAGGGTGTGGAGGAAAAGAGGGCAAGTGCGATAAGTGGACGAAACGACGGGGGGGAGGGCCTTTCAAGAATGTGCAGGTTGATAGGTTTCTAGAAAAAGCTGGGGGATGTGGGCGAAGGTTCTATTCCTGAGGAAAGTCAGAAGGGAGCGCGTTGCGAATTTGCACATTTCTTAGGTCGGATAGGGAGGAGGTGTCGGAGATGTCGCCAGGAACATTGGAGGGCGACGGGGTTTAATGGATAGGGGTTATGAAAACTCAGCGAAAAAAGGTGTCCAGGGATCGTTGAAATTGCTGCGGCGCGGCCAGACGGAGGGGTAAGCAGGGGACAAAAAAAAAAAAAACATTAGGGTTTGCGAGCACGCGGCGCAAACGAACAGACTAGACTCTCATGAGAAATAGAGTCGGGCAAACGCTTCACCACCTCGCATAAAGATGCGACCCTTCGGATGGGCCTGCGAGTAAAAAGCGAGGCCTTGCAAAAAATTGAAAGTTCCGAAAAAAAGTAGCCTAGTGGTGACGGGGTGGCTTCACTCAGCCGGGATGGAGGAAATGGAATAACCAGGGTTTACGCCAAATGTCACCGCAGGATGCAACAAATCTAACTTAATACTAAAGATCAGAAGAAGAGATGCCGCCGAGGCCGAATAAAAGCCGGTGACGCTTGGCAGGGACGGAAAACGACCTCATCGGTGAGGGTTTTCCTTGCAAGAACCTCAGACTGGGGATCAACATGGAGGAGTTAGGCGAAAACCGGGGCCGAACTCAAGGACGCGTGAGACCTTCACAAGGGGCGCAGTCAGGTTCGTGTATCTTCTCGAATAGCGAAAGAGCTTCTCGGCTTGGACCATGCTCAGAACTCCCGGACGAGGCGTTCTCGCTGTAAGGCCATGCTCGGACCGACCAGCAATAATTCGCAGTATCGGACCAAAAGGAGGGATTCGTGGGGGAGGGCTGAAAAGGTAAGATGGGGCCTGGGCAGCCCCCAGTCGCATCTAAATCCTCCCAAAAACAAAAACGAGGGGGAGAAGGAGAATATAAAAGAGCTTATAAAAAAAGCTGTTAGGGGAACAACAAAAAAAGGTTAAAAGCTCACAAGCAAGGCGCCCTCCGCTTCGAAGGCTGGGGAGAAGGGGATTGCGGGAGATTTCGAGCATGATCGACCAAGCGTCGTCCGAAGCTTCCTCAGAGCTAAGCAACAAAAGGAATATGGCCGAGGAGTCTAGCCTCATACCTGTAAGTAGCAAGAGGAGGGAAAAACGAGAAGACGGGGGAAACAAAGTGTTGGATAAAGAACTGGAAAAAAAGGTATCACCCAGGAGAATTTCCTCCATGAACAACTGCAGATGAGTGGGCACAGGGGCAGAAGGATGGGGGCTTGAAGGAATCCTTCGGAGAAGGCGGCGGAAACAGATGAAAAATCGGATAGCGGCTAAAAAGGCATCGGGGACCACGGGGGGATCCTGAGTGAAAGACGTCGTCACCAGTTAGAAATTCCTCATCGCCAAAACGCTGCAACGCGGCTTCGGTCGAAAACGTTCAAGCAAATGCCAGCTCTTGACGACTGAAGGAGAGAGGGCAGCAATCTCGGTACTGAGCAAAAAAGTCTGCGGAAGCGTGCTGCACGGGGGCGACATTCAGCGCTGACTTGCGCAAGTCCGAAACAAAACTCATAGGGGCAGCCTTGACCAGCATCGGCGCGCCGACGAAAAAAAGCCACCATATAAAGGAAAACCCCGAGAGGAGGCGCTGGAATAAAATCCGAAGCAACCTCACACGACAGCCACACTTTCGCCTGGAGGAAAAAAACTCCAGGAAGAAAATTAATCAAAGCAAAAACAGGAGACGGAAAGGAAGCCCAGTCAAGTAAGGCCTAACGGAAAAATACGCCAAATCACGCATTTACAAAAGAACTTAGCGAGAAAGCGAAAAGCATGCAGCCTAACAAATAAACTACTCCACGGGAAGCGGAAAAAAAGATGTCCAAACAGAGACACAATAATTCCGCACTAAGGCGAGAAGTGCGTTTTTAAATGAAAGTGGCTGAAAAGGTTGGGAGGGGAACAGGTTCGAAGAACCAAACAGAGGGGCCACGGAAACATGGCCTCGCAGAGCAGGTGTCAGGGGCAAACGCCCGGGCCTCAAAAACCGTCATCGGTGCAGAATCCTGACAGGGGTGAACGCCGTCTAGGACAACCAAGGGGGGAGAGGAGTGGGAAGAAAGGCGAACTGATAACTCATCAGGCAAATGAATGAGGGCCTCCGGTCGTTCAACATCAAAAGACCGATAGCCTTCGCCGGTTTCAAATGATTCCTAAAAGGAAGGGGACAGATAAAGGGGGGAATGCCGTCGGGCAGATAGCTCTCCCGGGGCGAGAACCGACGGAAGCATTCTTCTGGTGGCGGTGGGCCTGGGGGAGATCCCAGGACCGAACCTAATCAGGGAAGATAGAAAAAAACGCTAATAGAATCCAAGGGGGAGGGGGATCTATGGAGTGGAAGGGGATAATGATTAGAAAGATCCAGGGGTCTCTAGGGGAAAAGCTGGTGGTTTGCCCGCCGGTACCCTTTCACAGGCTCAAGGAAGAAGAGGAGCAGGGCATATGCCTTCTTCAGGTCCTCGTCAAGGGAAACCTTATCTACACGGAACAACACCCAAAGCATGAGACGACGCAGTGTTAACTTAAAAGGGAGAAAAGGAACAAGGAACAGGTCAACGGATTTCGAAGACACTACAGACGTTTTCTCGGGAGGGGAAGTTCGAACGTGCGAGTCAAGGCGTAGAAAAATAGGCGCGGGAACGCGCACAAGGAACCAAACCAAGGCCGAAGATACTGCCACTGTGCAGGAAGAGAATGACCCACCCTGCCTTTCAACCTCCGTGCGGAGATCCCGGGCTGGTCACTATTCGGAAAGAAATGACCTGACCCGGAACCGAAGCGCAAAAAGGCCTAGACGCACCTGGTATCAATAGAAAAGGAGGCTGGGGGGAAAGCGTTCCTGGGCCAAGGCCAGAAACGGACGACAGGCCTTTGGCGAAAGACCTGACGTGCTGAGGCGTAAAAAAAAGCTGGCACACTTAATGGATGATCAACCGGAAGTTGGGGGGGAGGAGTGGAGAAAGTCGACCACAAGCGGAGAAAGATGTACGTCAAGGAATCTCGATGGTATGCATGGAGATTGAAAAACGCAAAATATAGGCCCAAGGAAGCGAATTCCGGTCCGAGGGATAGTGCCAACTAGACAAGATGAAAAGATGCATCGGGCAAGGGCTGATGACGACTTGATCCCTTCGTGATCGGTGAGATGAAAAGGAGGGGAAGTAAACGAGCAAACGAGGGATACGCACTGAGGTAACTAACTGGAGTCGGCAGGGGGTGGGACTCACCGACAAGGGGTCGTCAATGTAATGTGGGTGAAGGAGAGATTAACGGGGGTGCCGTAGCCCCCGCTAAGTGACCTACTAGAAAGGAGGCGGGGGAAAAAATATTATATGGGGGATAGAAAGACTCCGGGTCAAAAAGAAACTGCAAGCAAATTCGTAAAGGGAACGTCCTGTTGTAAACCGCAACCAGGCATTACCGACATGCAGCATTAAGATCATAGCGCGCAGGCGAAAAAAACGGACAAAGCCTTCCCATACTCAACGTCACGACGTGGCTAATTGCATGGGGGTCGGACAAGGAACATCGGCTTTCACTTCTTCCACAATCCGGCTGCAACGTGATGGGGGGGGAGCATGAACCTGAAAAAACTGGGCGTGGGAAGGGACTTGAGGGTCACTGACATGCAGTCTTCGGTCGGAAGTAGCGCAAAGCTAGAAAACAAAAAAAAGGAGGAAGTAGCCTATATATAAAGAAAAGAGTGGGCAGAAGAAACTTCCGGATGCCCCACTACCCTAAAGGGGAAGGCAGAACTCAAATCACGTGGGCAGCGGCTTCGGGCTGAATTGAAGCCGAGGAGGGGGACATACAACATCGCCAAAGGTGAGGTGGGGGGGAAAACGAGAGACCAGGGTGGAGGCGAATAGAGTACATCATAAGAGAGGGGGCAGGAGACCAATGGCATGCCTTGGGCGTTAATCTGAAAGGGACAGTCGTTCCTAGTTGACGACGGGGAAAAAGGGGCAACCAAAAGGGATAGTCTGGAAAATCCCACCCCGAAAACCTTACCTCTTCACCGACTACCGTGGCGGAGGGAGGTTCAAAGAGGGGGAATGGGATACGCACCACACCGTGAGAGAAGGCAACCAAACACCAAAGAAGGACGAGCACAAGCGCACCTTGGATACGCCAAAAACAAAAGTCAAAGAGTAGGGAACGAGGAATGAGGATATAAACGAACGAGCCGGCAAGTTAATCAGAAAGAAACGAAGGCAGGAGGAAGAAGGATAAAGCAGACGTGTCGTAGAACGAGTCTGGTCAGGTCGACAGTACCAATAGCCCGCGACATAACAGGAGGAAAAGAGGGAGGTTTGGGATCATCATTATGCTAGCGAGACCAAGCAAGCAACCTACAGGGGAATGAAACGATGATTCCCGATCCTGGGAACTTGTGGTAGTAAAATGTGGGATCCACTCCGCCAAGGGGGGATCCATCCCTAAGTGACATGCGAGGACGGACCGGAAGGAAAAGATAAATGACCAGGGCTGATGCGAACAACGGTATCGGCTAGTGGGAATGGGAATTCGTGGCCAAAAGATTTCCAAAAACGGAATATGGCCTACGCGGGTACGGGGGAAGATCCGTCCGGCATCGGGGCCGGACCTGGGCGGCAGTCACACACTGTGGGGGGACGAAGAGAGGGTGAAACACCATCGGAAAGAAAGAAGGGTTACCTTAGGGTTGTTCATCTTCAATGAAGGGCCAGGGCAACAAGAAGGATCGAGACGCGGTGTGGGGACCAGTGTGAGAGGGTCCTCGTACAGGGAGGAAAAGTGAAAGACGCCGGCACCGCTAAAAGAAATTTCATTCCCTATAAAAGAAAAAGGACAGGTGGCTCGAATGCCGGGGAGGGTTACTGTGCGAAAGACCTGCAGGTTCACACTGCAAAGTAGCTCATATTAGCGTAATGATGCCAAAGCTGAGGCCGAATAGGAGAGGGACGCCATAGCTAAATTGTAATAATGAGCGGACGCCAGGTAAAACCATCTTGCGTAGAAATCTGGGCTCTTGTAAGTAACGAGAGCAAATTAGCTCCGCAGACAGAACGTGAACTAAGCGGGAGTATTAGATGCAGGGTGGGGGGGGGGAGGATCTTTTCATGTGAACGTCAAGCAAAGCCACCCAATAATCATTATACTAGAAGGTATCTAAGTAGAAAGATGCGGCCGGAAGATTCACCATCCGAAGGTCTTTCAAGAGAAGTGGCCTATAACAAAAGGATAATTCTCGGTGAGAGTCTATTCGGCGACTGATTGGCAACAAGGGGGGCTAGCGTCCAGGAGGTCTGTGGAGTTCAAAAGACAAACACATTGCGGGTCGAGGCCCCCGACTTAACACACAACTGTCCAGTGATGATACGGAGCCACGAATTACGGCGTGAGGGGGCCCGGCGGGAGACAGACAACAGGCCCTGTGAACTTTCAGAATTGGGGATGACAGTATAACCGCCCGGGAGGTAATCTCCACTTTTTCAGGGCGAACAAGGTACCTCGATCAGAAAAAGGAGGGAGGGACGTCGGGGGGCATGGATGTGGAACCAGGAGATAATGTGGGGGTCTTCCGCAGGGAGGAAATGGGAATAAGAGCAGCGGGGGGTGAATAGATTGTGAGGGGGAACGGAAAGGGCGTGGATTGTGCGAAGGGGGGAAGTTGGGAAGATGAACTGTTCGTATGGCGAAATTGGTGCTGAAGTTGTTTGAAGTTCCTTTCGCGGCGGGGGGGGCGTTCGACGGGGGAAAGGGAGGTTGTCCTGCCACGAGTTGGACCGGGGGGGGGGCAGGTGTAGTGCAGGAGGGGCTGTTAAAGGAAACCAGAAGAAAGGACGAATCGGTCGTTTTCGGGCTTGACGTCTGAGGCGCGCCAAGGAGGGTTCAACAGGAACAGATCATGAGGTTTTGCGAGCCCGCGGCGGGCAAAAAAAGGGAAAAAAAAACGCTATCTTAAAAGGAGAGCGCACCTTTCATGAAGAGAAAGCGCAAAAAGTCAACCGATGGACCCCCTTCGATGCCTGATCGAAATGCTAGGCCTTGCTTGAAACGGGAAGAGGTCAAACCTTGTCTGTTTCAAGCGTTGGGGATGGACTAAGATCTGAGGAGTAAGAGAGTTGTGACGAAGGACAGACACCTCAATTATTCACGTTGGGGCCTCGAGACGACGAAACGACTCAAAAATTCCAGAAAGCAGGCCGATCTCAATTGAGGAAAGTTAAGGCGCCCAGGGACCCCTCAGCGCAAAGGGTTTCCTTGGACAGAATGGACTGGGGGGATGTCAAACCGTGGCGAGCTGGCTATTAACCACGAAAGTCCCGGGAGTTCTTTAATGGCAAGCGGAGGAAGGTTCGTATACGGCTCGAATAAGAATAGAGCGGGTAGCATGGGCAACATCGCCTGAGGACGGGAGAGCGCGTGGGGGGGTCGATCACCTGAAAAGAGCCAAACGGGGGGATAATGAAAAAAAGAAGCTACGCGGAGGGAAAAGATGGTTGAAAGGTCGGCCAGTGACCTTAAGAACAAAGTAGGTAGATG
>Ga0179593_1256741_pt1 | contig 11709 bp, 12 predicted proteins | sample CZODoug2_1_08_16_FD_185931 | JGI IMG/M metagenome (GOLD analysis project Ga0179593, IMG submission 185931) | Vadose zone soil fungal communities from Angelo Coast Range Reserve, California, USA - CZODoug2_1_08_16fungal (PacBio error correction) | ecosystem: Environmental > Terrestrial > Soil >...
TTGTGCAATTTTCCTTGGTCCTGGGAGCTTCAAATCCAAAGGGAAAAGGGTTTTGGGGAAAGGAAACAAGAAAAAACCAGAGCTGCAGCGGCGGTCGTTGTCGAGCTACGGGCTGGAATGAGGGTCAGGTTTAACCAAACTGGGGATAAACACTGTTAAGAAAAAAGGATCCTGTACATGCATCTTGGGTCTAAGACAAATCAAAGGGCCACAGAAAGTGTGACGAGAGAGAAGAGCGGCACAGGCCTGGAAAAATGGTACGACAATGGGAGATCAAAGGCATGACCATCGACGTGTCCGATGATCTGATACGAGGAAAAGGTTGCACAGGAATTCGGCCTAACTTAAATATACCGGGGGGGACCGTCGCGAGAGAAAAAAAAAAGGGTAACGGCAGCCACCAGGGCTTACCGAAAGGGAATCAATCAAGGATGATCAAGGCGGATCCCATTGTATATTTTGGCGGCAACTAGGGACCACTCACTTTAACTTCCAAGTCCGGCTGAAGGAGGGAAAGGCCCGACCGGGAGAAACTGGGAAAGTGAAGGCGTCAAGATACGATCAACCAGCTGGGCCGTACCTTGGTTGAAGATTGAACTATGTGCACAGGGAAAGAAGTTATCCTAAATAAAAAGAAGGGGGGTGAGATGCAAAAACGAAAAAAGGAAGGGGCCCCCCATGGGGGTTTCAGACCGTGACTAATGATGCTCGGTGTACCTGGTGAACTAAAGAGACTTCAAGGTGGAGGTAGGCCGAGACTTGAGAGTCCGGACAGGAGAAAAACAGAAACACGCGAGAAGGAGGGGTCGTGAAAACTAGACTAAGAAGGGCTCTTGGAGTACCAACTTTGGGACCGGAGAAAAAGTCGAAAAAGGAACGGTTTTTCACTACGCAATGTATGGACAAGGGGAAAAACCACACTGTTATGGTGAATTGGACAGACAAAAAGAGGGACAAAAGAAATTCCCTTGCTCAACGGAGTTCGTATAAGAGGCGAGAGCCGTGGGAGGGGACAGTTTATGACCACACCTGACGTGAAGTAGGGGAAGCTGGTCGCAAAGGAACCCATAGAAAAGACAGAGGAATCCTTGTCGGACCGGTCAAAATCCCAGTAAAGATGGGTGGCGATCGGGAGCCTCATTGGTCTCAATCGCTCTCCGTGGCGAGGGGGGGAAAAAAAAATTCCCTTGGAAGTCAGACGGTGGGTACAATTAAACGAACCCGTGAAGCTGAAGAGGAGGATGCAATGGGAAGGGAAACTGTCCCGCCGCTTGACTGTCGTGGGCCCCTGTACGTGTTGGGGGACTCAGGGACGAAAGAAAAAAAGGGCATTTCCCTCAAGAGCGAAGTGTGAAAGAGAAACAAATCCCCTGTAACGGAGTAGATTAGTTGAAACCAGGCTTTTACCCAAGCGGGTTAAAGAAAAACAGAGGGAGTACCATGATACGAGTCGCAATCCGCGGCAAAAGGGGGCAACCATATGGGGGGGGGGTGCGTCAAAGAATGGGGAGAAAAGCCCTAATCCAAGGGTTACGTTCAAAAGGAAGGGGGGGGGGGAAGCCCGAAGTTACTACCTCCTATGCTTTGCCACCGTTAATTATTATACTTTTAGAAGTCGGGTTCCCTAGGAGGGGGGGCAGCCCACGAAATGGGGAAAACAAGGTTTGAAGAAAACCGTCATAAACCGGCAGGCCACGATTTCAGAACGGACTTCTACCGAAAAACGGGCTCCCTTAAGGAAATTGGGGGTGATGTTAAAGTTAGGGAAGTTTCTTGAGAGACCCGACTTGAGGGGAGTTACCGGAAAAAGGTCCGGATTTCCAAAAACATCAGAATGTACATGGGTTATAAGTCTCAACTGGGAAAATCAAGCAAGGGAAAAAAGGGGAGGGAAAAAATGGTGGGGCTACTGGTTTAAAAATAAAAAACTCAAAAGGCCCGTACTCTATACCTTAGCTGTAACACTTTGATCCCTAGGTTGACCCTCCTTCCTTGCCAAGGACCGGTACAAAATCAGGGGGTCAGGGGGGATGGGGGGGCGCCGATAGGACGACCTGCCGGGAGGGAAGCTACTCGTTGAGACTAACGAGCAAAAGCTATTGAGGGATAAAGGGGGAGTGTCATTAAACCAACACAAACGCGGGGATTGTGGGGGTACAAGGGGGGGCATCCGTTTTGGGAGTCGGGGTGATGACGTCGTATGTTCGCGGGAAAAGAGTTTAACATCGACTGAAAGAAGTTCTAAGGTAATGATGTCGGAGGGGGAAGGATCGGTAAGGTCCTGAGAAAAAACGAGGCGCCCGCAACCGCCGGTTAGCTGCTCAAAAAGAAGTCCCCAGGGACGAGGATACTCAAACAAAAGCCAAGAAAGGACCGCTTGCTTAAAGGAATGGCAGTGACCAAAACTGCAAGGAGGAAACATAATGCCACCCTGGGGGGACGTAGAGAAGGGAGCAGACCGCGAACAGCGGGGTAAGTAGTGGTTCACAAAGGGCGGTGTGAAGCGGCGACACCGAAGAGTGGTGGAAAAGGAAAAACTCGCCGAGAGGGTGACTCGTTTCTTAACAGGGGACCAAGATGGTAATAATGAAGGAAAAGGGTACAGGCGTGGTGGCATCTCCAATCGGCAAAATGTTGTCCGGGGGGTCCCTGTGGCAGCGTCCACACGGAAATGGAACGGCTGCAGGGGAGGAGCCTTTGTTCCTTAAGCTTTTGCCGAAAGAAACACTGCGGATAGGGGAAAAGAGGGATATTATATTGCGGCGTGGACCTAGTGGGCGAGGTCGGGGTCCCTAGAAAAGTGGATCCTAGCTGAAAAGCGAGCGTCACAAATAAGGGAGACGTGGGGGAACAGGGACGGTTCGAGGAACAAGAAAAAAAAGGCCGCTTAGAGAGGGAGGAACTTTTGTCCAAAAAGGTTGTAAAGAGAGAGAAAAACAAACAAGGGTAGAGGGAAAAGGAGTCCGTCAAAAATTTCCATTACCCGCTCGAATCGGGAGGTGTGCTTTGACAAGAAAAAAGGGGAGAAAACATCACAGAGGCCCCCTCTTTGAGGGTGGAAAGATTTTCGCGGGAAAAGCACAGAAGGAGAAGGAGCCCGTGGCAGGGACACATACACAGCCTCATATTGTAAAGAGCCAGCGCGAACAGACTCGGCAGTCAGGGGGAGGGAACCCGCCCAGCTTTTCGGACAAGCGGAAGCTAGGGAAAAGCAGGGACGGGCACATTTTTTGCTGGCGACTGACACACACATCTTATTGATATAAAAAAAATTCACCCCTCAAGTAGACACGTCCTGAAAAGAGGGGCCAAAATAGGTTGGGGACCAACCTCGAGAGCGAGTGAAAGGGAGTTACAACCACAAGCGGGGCCTCAAAAGAAAAGGAACGAAAGAACGGAATAATGGGAGGCGCGGCACGTAGATTCCGGCATGGAAGAGGTGGGATTTTCAATGTCAGTAAAAGGAAGGGGGGCATTTGGGGTAAGTGCCAAGCACGTTAAGCAGCGAACTGGTTATGAGGAGGGCGCGGTTTTGATTAGACATCGGGGGTCCGGCCCAGGGGGCAATTGGGCGGGGGAAAACACACGCTTTGGGGCGGCCCGCAGCTTGGTGGGGGTCTAAGGAAAATACAGCCCCTCATGCCATCACATTTGACTCTACCGAAATGCGATTAGAAACAACGAGCACTTAAGACCACTACAGACGGTCATCACCGAAAGAAAGGCAAAGGGCCACAGGGAGGGTAACTCAAAAAACATAGCTTTTCCAGTTAAATACTTGAGCCAGCACTAAGGGACGAAACTTCGAGGGGTCAAGATTAAACGCATCGAGAGAACGGCAAAAGAACGGCAGGACTCTCGAGGCCCACCAGCCAAAGAGAAAAACCAGATTGGGAAAGTCATAAGCTAAACTCTGAAATGCGACAAGCGAAAGTGTGGGAGAAGGATTAAAGGGGAAGAAAAAAAAAAAAAATGGTAGGTTTGTCTAAAAGGGATCAACAAGGGGATAGCCCCCATGACTCCCCCGGTAAAGTGCGATAGGGGGAGGGCGTTGAGCGATAACAACGTACCAAAAGGGGGTGGATGGGTGTGGGGGTGTACGCACTTGCTGCAACGTCCTTGTATCTCCAGAAAAACTCCTAACATAAAAACGGTGGACAAAAGAGTCAACCGGCGCCATAAATCGTGTCAGGGCGACAAGAGGAAGGGACGGCCGGGGGACAAAATTATTGCTGATCCGAGTTTCCTGGGGTTTTAAACAGGAGCTGACCAGGGGAAAGTTTCTTTTCCGCCGAAAAAAGGTACTAGGGAGGATTAATAAGAAAACCAGTGGGCAAAGCCTCAGGAGGTAAAGTAAAAATCGAGGGGGGGAAAAAACAATGTCTTAATAGTGCAGTTCTGGGTAATAAAAAACCCGGTAGGGCGGACGTCGGGGCGAGTGGCCGTAGCCAATTGCATAGGTCAAGGGTAGAAAAGAAAATCCGTGTAGTCAACACGCATTTTCCCTCCTCGCTGGTCGTCAATTAAAGAAACTCCTGACGGGGGGGGTCTCTGTGGTTAAGATCAACACTTGCGCTGGGGGAAATGCCGTGATGGGGGCGAACGCGAGCCCCCACAAGGGGGAGCGGGAAGGGGGGGGGATCAACTACAGTTAAGGGCGGAAGCCTCCTGACCTTTGACAAAATTGGGGGAGGGACTCAAGAACTTCATCGGAAGGGTGGTACCTGCAAAGCGTTGACCGGAAACGGAAAACATCAAGTTACAAACGGCGCGAGCTCGCGACCAACCATGCTCCCGGTAATCCTCAACAGTTACAGTATTTTGGGAAAAGGGAGGGTACGACTGATTTGATGATTCAAAAGTTGAGGGGGACGCCGACAAACTGCCAAGGAGAAGAACCGTTGTGGAAGAATGTTCCCTTCAACGGAGAGCGCTCCGAGACTAGAAAAAGACGAACAGTGCGTGGGGGAGCAATTCACAGTGGACCATTTAAACAGGGGGTTCACGTCCAACCCATTGGGTGAGGTTCAAAAGTGTTACGGTGAAAGTTCGCAAACCGGCTGGTGCGAAGGAGGGATAAAAGGTAAAAAAAAAGGAAAACACGCGCGGGAAAAGGAAGTAATATTCGCCCCGACCATTACGCGCCTTGTGCTAAAGAGGGGGATTCAAGATGGGCACCAAAAGGACTCGGCACAAGGGAGAACGGCCAAAAACAGGCAGCCTCGGCGGCCCAGGACAAACCGGGACCCGAATCACATCAGACGGCAGTCCTAACAATTGGGGGAACAATCATCGCGTGCGGGAAGCACAACTTACTGGTAGACGGTCTAATGGGGGGGGACGGGGGGGGGAAAACGCCAGATCCACAAAAGGTCCGGACCCCAGCCTTTCGTGGAGCGTCACTAAGACGGAAGAAGCTTATACTGACCTATTCATTCTTGATAATTTCGGAAAATGTCGAGACAAAACGGGCAAACGGAACATACCAAAATCGAAAACCATGGCTGATGCGCCGGAGAAGCGGATGGAAATTCAAAGGGACCTGTCCCAAGCGGCAAACTTGGATTGCAGCGAAGAGTCCGTAATCGAAGGTCGCGGGGCCGGCCTATTTTTTACACGTGGAAAAAAAGAAGTAAAAAAACAGATTCATAATAGTCGAGGGATACGGGACGGCAAAGTGCGGGGGAAAAAAAGACACAGTTGCTCGCGAAGTCTATCTGCGTAACTGGTGGGGCCGACTGCACTACACAATATTCAGTCCAATATATGTCTTACCTAGTGGGGTTTTTCTTGGGGGTTCAAAGGACAGCAGGAGCCGCCGAACGAAAGCCGCGCAGGAGAGGGAGGTGCTGGGTCACGCCGCAAACCGTTGAATCCGGCTGGCGCGACGTCCCTCTGCATCGCTCCCTCCCAAAAAAAAGTCGGTACGTGAGTACCCATCTCAGATATGAAAAAACGGGAGGGCCGGAGCATCATCGAGATGCCACTTGGGCGGCGCTGATCCCGAACAGACCAAGGCTCCACGGACTTGGGGCGGCGGCTCCTTCTGAGTTCAATGAACACCAAGACTGGGGGATGAGAATTGGGTTAGCACACCTGAAAAAAAAGTGGACGAGGCATAGGGGAGAAGAACCGAACGTTCAGCAGTCGGAAAAAGATCGGAGAGAAAAAAACGCCATGAGTGCTTTTTACACTTGCGAGTCACTCAAATGCGTGAAAAGATTTAATCTGGTTGGGGTCCCGAAAATTACAAAAAAACAAGAGGCAGAACATACCTGGGGGGCCAAGTCGGAGATGCACATCCAGAAAAAGGCAGCGCCAGGAGGAAAGGGAAAACACGTGAATCCCGTATGAGGAATCACCCATTGGCTATTTGTTATATTTAAGTTAAATCAGGGGCGCGAAAAGAAGGCAGCCCTACGGATATGGGGGGGACTCCGACCGAAAGTACTGGAGTGACCTGCTCCTCAGGGCCAGGAACTAAAGTCTGTTATGGGCAATCTTGCAACCTTAAAAAAACGGTCTCTAAACATGACGACGGGGATGATGAAGGAAAGGAGATTCCCAAAAAAAATTGTTCAAACGACGATGAAGGCGGGTACGGTTGGGGGGGGGAAGGGGAACCGAGGCTGAAGCAGTAACAAAGGTTGGCTTCAAGTGACTATAACAATCGAGACGCCACGGCGACGTATTGTAACAATACAGCAGGAACGGGGCGCGGGGGGGAAAAGGGACTTGAATTACCGTGGACGAAACGCCACGCACCTTTAATGGGGAAATGGTTGAACCGGCCACCCACCTGTGAAGGGTGACGTTGCCACGAACAACCGGCAGGGGCAAAGGGGGGAAAACTGACAAGTGAAAGAGCCCACGAACGGAGTGCCGTATAACGCTATCAACGCCGTGGGGTACGTCAAAAAGGGAAAACATTTCCAGAAACGGCGGGAGGGAATCTGGTCGGAAGGTCCCCCGAGAAGGGTTTGTCACTGAAGAACCGTACTAAGGTAATAAAATGACGGAGGGGGATTATCTATCAAGGTAGGAGAGTTGTTTGGTCGGGCTCTAGACCGGGACGAGCTTGATTTTCCCGTCTCAGAAAAAAAGAAGTTAGTAGAATTGAACTGCCGTATGAGGGAGGCAATGGGAAAGGGGCCGAGTTCCCCCAGAACTGCGGTAACGGAGGGGGGGGCAAGAAAAATGGTCCGAAGGGGTGGTGCGAACGAAACTAACCTATACTCTCAAGCGCTAGATTGTCAAAAGGAAAAAAGAACAAGCGGGAACAACAATGCGGTAATGGGACTAAAGAGGGGAAGGGAAACTGCGTGGTACTACCACTTAAGTGAATGTTTCCATACACGTGCAATCCTTATCAAGGAAACGAGCTCGTCAGCATGAGGTGGGGGGGATCGACCCGCCAGGCACAGGGAATGTGGCAAACGAGCCGTTGGTGTGTCAAAAGAAAAAAAGTTTACTAAACCATGCTTTGCAACCGGTCGTAATATGGATTACGTGGGGGGGAGCAAGGGGGAGGTGCCCATTCGTAACATCCCACGTACCTGACAGAGCCGGGACCAAACCTTCCGAAACTAGAAGATCAATAGCAAAGGAGGTTGTACCCCAGCGTCCTGACTGGGGAGAACTGCACTAGCCGGATTGCGCCAACCTTTTTCGGGTAAATGGGGTGGCCTGGTGTCTGGTCCCGACGTTACGGACCACGTAACCATTCCGAGAGGTCCCAAAAAAGGAATCAAACGCTTGTGTTGGTGTATCGAAAACGACCCGAAGACGTTCACGGTGGAGTAAGTGTTGGGCTAGTAAAATCACAAACACGAGGAAAAGGAACAGAACGGGGGAAAATGCGCTTGGAAGCAATGTAAACAAGAAGGGACGTCAGGAAATTTCCCAAATCTTGTGGGAGCAGGGGGGGTGGGCGCCGCGGACGATGGAAGGGAGAGGAAGAGCGTGGGGATAATTAAACGGGGGCCCCGCTAGTGCTGGCAACACTTTACGGGGGACAGGAAAACCCTTAAAAAGGGAGGTGGGGGTGGGGAAAAGCGCACGTTGGAGTAGGGAAAGGCGTAGTGGTACTAAACTGACGACGTGCAGCCTCAGATCAATTTCTGTGTCTAAAGGGTAAGGTAGGCAGGTCATTTGACCAAAGGGTTGGAATGAACCACACCAATGCGCGAAGCAAAAAGGGACCGTGGGGGAGCTGATCAAAAAGAAATGGGGGCCCCTGGCAGGACAATTCAAGCCCCCCACTCCTCCTAAAGTCCAAGCGATTCACTTTCCGTGTAGAACCCAACAAGAGCGGACACATTGGGAAAAGAAACGGAGAAAGCCGGAGAGAAGGGAACCAGCGACCATCTGATTCTATTGGTGCTGTTTTGTGTGGTACGCGAAAAACACTCATGTGGGTGTAAACTTAAGCGAGAGCGGAGTGGAACAAAAAGCAGTGCGGAAAAGGAAGGAGCCCGATTTGTAAAATGAGTTAAGACCGGTGTGTACATGACTGTTGAGATCACAATCGTGCAGAAGGCCGGTGTTCATGGCAGCGGGGCGAAAGAAAACTGAGGCCCATCAGGAAATGTCCCGAAGATGAACGTAGCGTTGGGAGTGCAAATCACTCCTGATGCTTAGTGCCAGGCTATGAATAAAGTGCAGGGGCTGGGATGTGAGGGAGGGGGGGAGATGTCGTCCATAGAACCCAAAGGCGCAACGCCACGGGGAACGAAAAAATCAAAAACAAGAGGACTTTAAAGTAAACGGTGAAAAAGGCGGAACTCAAAAAAGCCGTATCCGATAAGTCCTGAAGAAAGAAAAAACGGTAAGAAGAGAAAAAAACAAGGCAGGATGATTAAATAGAGAGGTACGACAAAAAGTTCTGGAATGGTCATTCCCAGCAGCTAGCGGAGTACTTGGGGCGGGGGGAGTTCGACGCAAAAGTTTTCGACACTCAACCCACTCAGGGAGTGGAACGAGGGGGTCGGGGGCTTTTCAAAACGCGAGTAGGAGCAAGGGAAGATCGAAAACCTGCAAAGACCAGAACAGCATAGTGAGATGTAAAATACGAAATAAAAAAAATTTGCAAGCCAATAAAACGTTTCCGGGGACAAGCTAAGGCTCAAAAACGGCACGGGGGCCAGGGCAGGGGCTGGAACGGAAGGAGGAAAAAGGACACCGAAAAAAAAAAATCGGACTTGTAGATAACAAAAAATGTCCCCGGCATCAAACAAACAAAAAAGGCATAAACAGGGCAAAGGTGAACGCGTTTGTCATCGACGGCGCGGCCAGGAGTTTAAAACCAAACGCGGGGGCGGGGCAGGAACGACCGAACAGAAAACTACGATTTGGGATTCGCGGTACGTGAGAGTAGCCGGCATTTCGGGTGGGGATTGGACAGCAAGGGAGCAGGGGGGTTCCAAGGGCCACGGGAAAGTGAAGAAAACGTTATGCGGAGGCGGCTGGGCTTAGCATGATGGTCGGGGAGGTTGGGAGCAGAACCGGCGTTTTTAGCGCTACAAAGGGGGGGGTCTTAAAGACACTTACCGGCGCCACGTACCCCAAATGAGAAATCACCTTTAATGAGCTACCGGGAACCGAAGCTGAATGGGGCACGCACAGCTCGCTACCACTAACAGTCATATACAAGGGAGACAATTGCTTAAACCACCAAGGAAAAAGCGTTGAAAGGGCCCAGGAGTTGGCGAAAACACGAAGGGTAGAACAGAGGCATAAGGGGTATGAACCGCGCGTCTCGAAAGGCCTTCGGTACTCTCTAACAAAAAATCCAAACTTATCAAACCATGGGGGGGGGGGGGGGGGGAGGAATGAAAAACGTCAAGGGAGGGTCAAGAGGAAAGTCTCTGAAAGATCAAATGGTCGCTTCAAAACCATCCATGCGAGTTGTTCGGAAGGGCAATCAGAAGCCCCAACGGGGGTAAATTAGATGGGGGAGGGGTTTTCAGGTATCGAACCGGGACAATCTGGGGGGGCGTTGTTTTTTAAGAGTTAATTTTTACTGTAAATCAAGTCAAGTCCCAAACCCATAACCGACATCACCAGGGGGAATTCAAAAAAAGGGCGCAAGACGGGGAGAGGCAGGCGACAAGCAGTCAAACGTAAGGGAAAATTCGTTTGGGGGGGGAGGGACTGTATCTTGATTTTCTCGTTTAACGGGTAAAAGCCGACTGACAGGGGTGACTTGGGCTGTTACTCACGGGGAAACGCTACTCTGAAAAGGAAGCAAGACGACAGGGACCAGGTTGAAAGCCTCGCGGGTGAACAACGGGTGAGTACTTGGGTTACTGCGTAGAACCCAACTTTCCTGAATGATCCGTGGCAAGAGCCGGGGTGTCCTCTGGTCACGCTCACAAGAGGGGGGGTAAAAAAAAAGTTCAATCCAGCGGGCGTACAAAATGATCGACAAACTACGGGTTCGCGGGGTTCCAAACTTCGCGCTTTGCGTGCCGTTAGGGGGGACTGGAGAGCCCACAAGTAGGTCCCAGACGAGAAGGACCTGGAGGAATGACGGCCCGTGACCATTGGAGCAGAAGAGCAGAGGTCACGGTGAACGGTCCAGACCGCGTACTGGACCGGAAATCAGTTAACGGAAACGGGAGCTTCTCATACCAACAAAATGGGCCAGCTCCAGGAACCACCATTAAAACGGGGAATTTGGGGGACCCGTCCAGGAATTGATTTTGCTGAAAACTACGCCCAATTCCCTGACCGAAAAGTTGGTCACTGGAAATGGAGCGTTCTCGCGAAGAGTCTCGTATCAAGGCGTGGAGCAAAGTAAAAGGTGAAGGGGAAGGGGGAAACGAAGGGTTAAAGTAACGCAAACGGTCCGGGGGGGGTGGGTCAACACTTCAATGCAGGGGGTCAATAGGACACCCTTCGGTGGTTGATACAGTTCAAATAAAAATCAGGAGCCAAGAGCCCTGAGAAAGGAAGAGAAAAACAACCGAGACCGTTCTAAATCATCGGATCTGTCACCGACCAGAACAATTATCCCTGGAGAACGACTCAACATGACTAGTCTTAGAAGGCCAAGTACGCATCCATCGTGACGGACCGGATAAAAAGAGAAAAAAAAAGGGGGGGGGCCCACTCATCGGAGGCGTATGAAAACTTCTGGGGGGGCAGACGTGCGGTTTGGTTCGAGAAACAAGTCCGTCCCAGCCCGGGGTGATCGTCATAGACAGGGCAGGCAATCGTATAGGAGTTCGGGACGTAACCTAAAGAGATGCAGTAGGACGACAGTAAAGCAGGCGCCAACGACTTCCATACAAATCTAGAAAAGGGAATGGAGGAAGGTTATCAGAGGAGGAAATTACCCAAAACGGTAAAAAAGCGGCATTTAATGGGAAGCCGACGGGGAAACAGGTAATCAGTTCGACGTGACTCAGTCCTTTACGGCTTCCCAAAGATCCAATTCAGAGAATACAAGTGGGAAGAGAAAAAGGGTGCGGAAACAAAGTCCCCTTGGACGAATCGTCGATCTCCGTAAAGAGTGAAAGGAAGGGCCAGATGCAGTTCGAAAAAGAAAGCGGTCCGAGTTGGCGTCCAGTTTATAAAAAATCCTTGGTGTGAACCCATGACATCAGATCCTCCGCCCTCCCACTCTGAAGGGAGTTGATGGACTCCAAGCAGAATGCCACTCTCAGAGAGGGAGAGAAGGAAAAAGGGGACACCCGCGGCAATCGA
>Ga0179593_1329322_pt1 | contig 11709 bp, 31 predicted proteins | sample CZODoug2_1_08_16_FD_185931 | JGI IMG/M metagenome (GOLD analysis project Ga0179593, IMG submission 185931) | Vadose zone soil fungal communities from Angelo Coast Range Reserve, California, USA - CZODoug2_1_08_16fungal (PacBio error correction) | ecosystem: Environmental > Terrestrial > Soil >...
CATATTTATTTCAATTTTTATATATTAATATATATTTATTCATAAATTTACAATATTTTCATATTCATGTTTGTTTCATATTTATATCTTTTTTCATTCATCATCATTGCATATTTTAATTTTTTTTCACTATTATATATTTTATTTTGTCTTTATCCTATCATTTATTTTTGTTCATATCATTTTTCATTTATTATTATCATTATATTAGCATTTCCGTTCATATTTCATATTATTTTAGTATCATAATGTTATCAATTTATTAATTATTATCATTTATTTTTTATTTTTTCCATTTTTTATATCATCAATATCATTTTCATTCTTTGTTTCATCATTTTATCATATCATAGTTATAATTATATCAATTTATTTCCAATATTTTTTCTATTATAATTATTTCATTTTTTTATTTTTCCATAATCATTATTTATTCATTATTATATTATCATAGTTTTTATTTTCATTTTTATATTACTTTTTCAGTTCAATTTATTATTTTTTTCATTATGTTTTTTCATCATTACATATTATATCATTCATTTATTCATCTCATTTTGTATTATTTGTTTTTCATTTCATTCAATATGAATAATATATTTATCATATTTTTTTTTTCTTATTCATATTTATCATCAATTTTCATCATTATTCATCTATCATACATTAATGATTCATTTTTCAATTCAAATTTTTTCATTTATTATTTATTTTTTTATTATATCCTTTATTATATATTTTTATATCATCAATAGCATTCATTTTCATTCTTATATTCATTTTTTGTTTTTTATTTCCTTTATGTTATATCAATATATTTTCATTTATAGATTTTTTTTATCATTACATTATTAATTCATTATTATAATCATTTCATCATTTATTTCATTATATTTTTTTTTCAAATCATTTTCATAACATTTTATATTCATTTTATTTCATTTTCTCATTTTATCATCTTAGTTTCATTCATTTTTTAATATATTATTGCATTTTAGTTATTTTCCATATATATTTTATTTTTATATTTATTTTTCATTCATTTCAGTATATTATTTTTATTTTAGCATATTTATTTATATGTTCTTTTATGCACTTTTTCATTTTTGTCTATCTTTTATAGTTCATTATTTTTTTTTTATTCTTTTCTGTATTTTTTTTTCATTCCTTTTATCCATGATATATATTTTCATCTTTCATATCCTCCTTCATTTTCCTTTTTTTTTTTTACATTTCCCCCATTTCCTTCAATCTTTCCTTACATAGTACTTATATTAACATTTCAGTTAATTCCTTTCTTTTCTCATCTTTTCCCATTCCTATTTTTTTATATATGATATTTTTTATTGATTATTTTCATATTCATGATTATTCAGTTATTTTATCATTTCATTCCATTTCATTTCATTCATTATTTGTTTTTTTTTATTATCTTTAGTTTCTATTATATTTCATTTTATTGTTATTATATTTTATTCATTTATCATATTTTTATTCAATATCATTAGTTTTTATATTTTATTATATATTTTTTATATTTCAATTTTCAATTTCATTCTAATTATTCTTTTGATCAATTTCATTTCATTATTTGTCAATCATTTTTCATCATTTAAATTATTATATATTCATTGTTTATCATCATCATTATTCATTCATATTTATTATTATTATTTTCATATTCATTTTCATCATTTTTTTTTTTTGGTTTTATTATTTTCATCATTTTCATTTTTTTTAAATTCTTTTTTTTAATTTTATCATTTTTAAAATTTTTTTTCTTTATATTTTCAAAATTTTTTTATTTTTTTATTTATTCCCCCCCCCCCATTTTTTTTTTTTTCAGTTCATTTTTTTCATTTCTCATACTATTTATATTTACCTATTATTTTTTTTCATTTTTTCATATCATTTATAATATTCATTATTTTCTATTCCTCATTTTTTTTTAATTTATTTTCATCATTCATTTGTATTTCATATTATTTATTCATATTTTTTTTTATTATTAATTATAATATTATCATCTTTCCTTATCATGTTCATCATTCATATTTTTAATATTTTCATCATATATTCCATTATTATATCAATTTTTTCCTTCAAATATATATCAATATCATCATTTTTCAATATTTTTATATTTTTTTCATTTTTCACATTATTTTTATTATTAATTTATCATATATCAATTTAATGTTAATATCTTTTCTCTATTATCTTCATATATTTATATTTGTTTTATTTGCATCATTTTATATTTCATTTTTTTATTCCTATTTCATTTTCTTTATATTTTCATTTATTTTATTTCATTTTCATTTCAATCATATCTATATATATATTCATCATTATATTCCCCCTCATTTCCTTTTCTTTATATTATTTTTATTCTTATTTTTTCCCAAAAAATATTTTTTTTTTATTTTTTTTTTAATTTCATTATATTTTTTTTTTGTTTTCCTTATGATTAATTTGATTTATTATAGATATTATTTTTCCATTTCAATATATTTATCATGATTTTTTTATCATTTTAGTGGTATCATTTTATTTTTTTATTATCATATTTATATTTATATTCATATTTATCTTTTTTCATAATTTTCATATTTGTTCAATTTCATTATTATTTATTCATTTCAATTTATTTTTATTTCATTTATATTCATATTTAAATTTCATATTTTATCATTTTTTATTTATTATCATATATTTTTTTCATTTTTCATTAGATTATTTCATATATCAAATTAATTAAATTTAATATTATTATTTTTTCTTATTTCTTCAATATTATTTATATTTTTTTTTTTTATTTTTATTTTTTTTTTATATTTTCAATTTTATTTTCATATTTCATTATATTATTCATCATAATTTTTTTTTCACTTGCATCATTTTCATTTATTGTATATTTTATTATTCATATTTATCAGATATCGTTTTTTTTTATTTTCTCTTCATTTTTTTTTCATCATTTTTCATGTTTTTTCCTATCACATTTATTAATTTTTTCAACATTTCATTTATCATTATTTTTAATTTTTTTTTTTTCATTATTTTTCAATTTCAAATTTTTATAATTATTTATTTTTTATTATTATTTTTTCATTCATTCATTTATCTTCAAATAATTTTCATTTATTCATTATTATTCATCATTTTATATTATTTCAATTTTTCCAATTATTTTTCATATTTTTTTCATTTTTTATATTCATTTATTTTTCATTTTCATATTTTCATTATCATATTTTCCATTATATTATCATTTTTGTTTGTTTATTTTAGTTATCATAAATTTTCATTTCAAATATTCAATATTTCATTCATATTATATTATTTTTATATTTATCATTCTTCCTATCATTATTTTTTATTTATTTATAATTTATCCCATCATTAATCATATTTCATTTTTTCTTTATATTTTTTTATTTATATTTTTTCAATCAATTTGTATTTTACATTAATTTTTTTTTTTTTGTATTTATTTTTTTAATTATTTATATCATTTTCATTCTTTTTTTCATTTCATCATTATTTATATTGTATTTCCATTTTTATTTATTTTTCATAACTTTCCATGGATCATTTTAGCCTCATTATAATTAATTTCAAATAGTTTCATTTTTTTATTTATTTTTCATTTTTTTTTTCATATCATTTCAATTAAATTATTTTTTTTTATATTTGTCATACATTTTTTTATTTTATGTAATTTTTTTAAATTTTCATTCATTCATTCATTTCATTTTTTTTTTCTTATTATTCAATTCATCACTTTTCCATGGTATTTTTTTTTTTTTTCATAGTTTTTCACTATTTAATTAATTTTTTTTTCATGCAATTCATTTCATTATATTTTTACATTTTTCATTTATATAATTTATTTTCCAATTTTTTTTTCACTACATATTATTATCATATCATATCATAATTCAGTTCAATTCATCAAATTATTATTGTTTTCATTTTTTTTTTTAGTATTTATTTTTTTTATTTCTTTTATTTTTCATTTTTTTATATTTCATTATTTATATTATTTTTTTCATCATTATTTAATTATCATTCATATTCATTATATTTCATTTGTTATTTTTTTTTTTTTAATATTTCATTTTTTATTTTTTTCCATTTTTCCCATTATTTCATTTAATTTTTGCATTTTCATTCATTTCATTATAATTTTTGTTTTTTTCAATTCATTTTTATATATTATCATTTTTTTTTTTTATTATCACATTATATGATTTTTCTCATTATTTTATTTTTCCAATTTTTATTTTATTTCATATTATTTGTACATCATATATTAATCATTTTGTTATTTTTTTTTTTTTTATTTATATATATTTTTGTGTTCATCATTCTAGTTTTTTTCATTTCATTCTTTATTTTTTTCCCATTATCCATCATATTCATTTATTCATCATCTTTTATTTTTTATTCATTTTTTAATTCTATTTCATTATTATCAATTCATTCATCAGTAAATTTTTTTATTTCATAATTACTTTTTGTCATATATTTATATTTATTTTATTTAATTTTTTTCATTTCATTTTATTTTAATCATGTATTCAGTGTCATATTATTAATTCAATTCATATTAAATTTATTTTTTATTAATATATATTCTAATTTTTCATTTATTTTTATATATTATCATGTTCATTCATCATTCATTATTTTATTTTCAATTTCTTACAATTATATAAAATCATTATTTTGTTCATTTATTTTTTTCCTATTTCATACATAATATATCATATTTATCATTTTTCTTGTAATTTCATTTTACATTTTTATATATTTATTATCATTTTTTCATCATTTCAATTATAGTATTCATTAAATTTTCATTATTAATTTTTATTTTTATTTGTTTAATTCTTATTTTTATCATTTTATTTCATATATATAGCATTATTTCATTTTTCACATTTTCATCATTCATCATTATCATTTCTTTTTTCAGTCATTTTATCATTTCAATTATTTATTTTCATCATTTATTCTATTTTTATTTATATATTATATCAATTTATTTTTTAATATTCACTTTATTTTTCATTTATTATCAATTATTATATATTTTTTTCATTTTTTTTTATATTCGACATTCATATTCATTTCATTTTATCCATTTTTATTATCCTTAATATTACATCATCATTATTATTCATTATTTTATATTATTTTTATATCAGTTTAATTTTCATATCATATTTTATTTTTCATATTTTCCAGCTAAATTTATATTATTTTTTTTTTTAATTTTTTCTTCCATTTTTATATTGTCATATTTTTTTGTTTTTTTATTATATATATTCATTCCATTCATATTCATTTTTTTTTTTTCATTATATATAATCATATCATTCCCTCATATCAGTCATTTTTTATTTTTTTTATTTTATTTATTCATAATATCATTTTATTTTTATTTTTATTACTATTTTTTATTCATTTTTTTTATCTTCCTCTTCATTTATATTTTTTAAATATTTATTATATTTCATTATTTTTTATCATTATCATTTATATTCAAATTTATATTATTTCATTATCATTTTTCATATTAATCAATTTTATTTTTCATATCATATATATCATATTTTTATTATAATTTTTCTCTTTCCTCCTCTTCCTTTTTTTCTCACTTCCCTTTTTTTCCTTTTCCTCTTTCCTCCTTTCCCTTCTAGTTTCCCTATCGCCTTCCCTTCCTTTCATCCTTTCTTGGTCATCTTATCTTTTCTCCATTCCTTTTCCCTTCTTCCCTCCTCCTCCCTCTTCCCTTTCCTCCCTCTCCTTCTTCCCCCTTTCCTTTCTCCTTCCTTTTTTTTTTTACCATTTTTTTTTTTATCTCTTTTCCTTTCATATTCATATATCATCAATTTATATATATTTTTTTATTTTTTATTATTTTTATCATTTTTTTCTGTTTCTCATATTATTTTTTATTCCATTTTTTTATTTCATTTCATTTTTTTCATATTATTTTTTTAATATTTATCATATTCATTCATAGTATATCATTAATATCATTTGTAATTTTTTCATCAATTTTTCATCACATATAAATTTCATTTAATTAGTTCATTTTTTTTATATTGTTCATATTAATCTAATAATTCATCTTTTCATCATCATTTTTTTCATTAATGTATTCATTTTTTATTCATCATTCATTTATATTTTTTTATTTTATTTCATCATATATATAATTTTTTTTATCATTATATATTTTTTTCATTTATTGATATATACATATTATTATGTTATTCATTATAATTATATTATCATTTTTATTTAACATTATAGTCATTATTACATTTTATATATTTTATATATTTAAATTTTATCTTTTATTTATCAAATTATTTTTTTGTCCCATCATATCATTTTTTTTTCAGGTTCCATTTTTCATTTTTTTTTTTCATATTTTCATTATTATTCATATTATTTTTATTTTTTATTCCATAATTCATATTTTTCATTCATATTTTTTAATTTTCATTTCAATTCTTCATTTTTCAGTATTTATATATTTATTTTAATGTATGTTACATTTTATTTCATTATTATTTTATTCAAATTTATTCATGATTTCACATTTATTTATCATTGATTAATCATTTCATCATATTTCATTATATTATATTTATATTTTCATAAATCAATATTCATCATTTTTTTCATATTTCTTTTTCATTATATCATATTCCCATATTTTTTCATATGTTATATATTATTATTTTATTCATTTTATTTTCATATTATATTTCAGATTCCATTACAATATTTCACTTCAATATTTTATATATTTAATTATTATTTTCATACATCTCTTTATTTTTTTTATATTCATTCATTAATCATTTATTCATTATTTCATTTGATCAATTTTTTCATTAATATTTCTATTTTTTTTTTTTTCATTTATATTCATTATCAATATTTTTATTACTATTTATTTTTTTTTTTCTTATATTTAATATTTCATTTATCTTTTTTTTCACATTTATTTCATTTTTCATTTTATTTTCATTATTTGCATTCATTTATTTTTTTTTTTTTTATTATTTTTATAATCTTTTCTTATTTTATAGCAAAATTTTTATCATTCTTTTGATAGATTTTTTCATCATTCCAATTATTTTGCATTTATTTTGCATCATATTAATCACATCATATTTTTTTTTCATTCATCAATTATTTCTATAATCATAATATTTGTTTTCATTTTATTTATTTATGTATATTCATCATTTATTTTTTTTCATTCATTTTTTAATTATTTATCATTATATTATATTTTTTATTTTCTTTTCTTTTCATCAATTCATATTATCATTTATTTTTCATTTATAAATATTATTTTATTATAATTTATATTGTTATTTATCAAATATTGAACATTCATTCAATCATTTTTATATTCAAAAACATTGATAGCCATATTTTTTTTCAATATTTTTTCATCAATATTTTTTTTTTCATATTCATTTTTTGTTATTCCCCTTTCATCATTATTTTTTATTTTTTTTCTGCATTCATCAATTTTTCGTTTTTTTTTTTATTTTTTAATAGTATTTATCGTAATTTTCACCTTATTTCATTAATGTCATTTAAGTTTTTTTTTATTCATTTATTTTATCATCATTTTTTTTAATTTATTTTATATTTATCTCTTTTTTTCATTCTCCACTTTTTATTTTATTTTTAAATTTTTTTTTAATATTTGTTTATCATTATTAATCAGTTGTTAATTTTTCATCACAATCATACAATTTTTATATTTTCATATTCACATATTTCATGGTATTTAATCCATTTTTTTTTATTTTCATATTAATATTATTTATATTTCATCATTTTTTTTTATTTCAATATTATCACTTTCGATTTTTTTTTCAAATTCATATTTTTTTTTATTTTTTTTTTATCATTTTTCATTTATTTTAAGTTTTTTTTCATAATTTTTATATTTTTTTTTTTATTTTTTCATTATCATTTTTTATATTATTTTTTATTTTTCAATATCATTCATACATTCATATCATTTTCTCAATTTCATCATTATATAATTTATATTATTTCATATTTCATTTATTTTTATTTTATCAATTCATATTTTCCAAATTTTATTTATTTATCATTTTTCTTTCATTTCATCATTATTCATAATCATATTCATTTTTTTTTTTTTTCATATTATTTTTAATTATCATTCATTATTTATTTTCATTTTCATTTTCATTATTATTTTCATTATTTCATTTTTAAAATAATTCTTCCCCCCTGCATTCATTTCTTATATCATCTATTTATTTATTTCATCATATCAGTTCATTAATTATCATATTCATATTATATTTTTTTTTTTTCATTCCTATTTTATTTTTTATATTATTTTATTTTCCATTTATTTAATTTAAATATCATTAATTTATTAATATATTCAATATTATTTATTCATATTTCTTTTTTTATTTTCATTCATTTTTTTTATTTTATCATTTTTCAAATCTTTATTTTTTTTACAATTTACAATATATTTATATTTTTCAATTTTCCTCATAAAATTTTCATCATTCATTTTTATTATTCCCCCATATTATATTAATATTCATCATTAGTTTTTACATCATTATTTATTATTATTAATATTATTTTATTTTCATCATTTAAATATTATCCATTTTTTATCATCTTATTTTCATTCAATTTATCCATTTTATTCATTTTTTTTATTCATTCTACTTATATTCATAATATTTGTCATTTATATTTTATATTATCATTATATTTTATATTTATGTATTCACATCATTCTCATTATTTATATTTAGTCAATATCCCATTTTTTTATAGTATTATTTATTTGTCCATTATTTTCATCAATTTATCATATATATTTTTACATTTTCAATTTCAGTCAATCATCACATTTAATTCATTTTTTCATTTCATTTCATTTTATATATAGTATTATATGATATTTTTCAAAACATCTTTTTATCATTTTTATAAATTCCATTTTTAGCATTCAATTACATTCATAGTCATTTTTCTTATTTTTTTTCATTTTCATTATTATTATTTATTTTTCTATTTTAATTCATATTTTATTTATCTTAATTTTTCATTTTTATTTTTTTTCTTTTTCATTTTTCATTATTTTATTATATAAATTTTTTCATTTATATATATCTTCTTATTTTTTGTATCCTTTTAGTTTCCATCAGTACATCATTTGCTATTTCATTTGCCAATTCATTGTTTTTATTCATTCATTTTTTCATGTATTATTTATTATTTTTTAATTTTTGTTTTTATTTAGTATTCAATTATTTATTTTATTTTTCCATCATATCACTTCAATTTTATTTTTATTATCTATTAAAGTTTTCACAATATTTCTTAATTTTGATAATATTTATTATTTTTTTCTTTTATTTTTGATTCCAAACATCATTCATTTTATATTTTTATACATCATTTTCATCATTCATCATATATTATTTATATTATTTCATTAATTCATATATATCCTTTAACATGTATTAAATTCATTTATTATTCATAATTTATTTTATATTTTTTTTATTTTTCATTCATTGTCGTTATCATTAATATGGTTATTTTTTATTTCATCATTTAATTCATATCATCATTATTTTTTTGTCCATTTTTATAAGCATTATTTGATATTTTATTTTTATTTATCATTTTTGTCATCATTTTTCATTATAATTTCTATTATTTTATTTATTTTTTTATTTCAATATATTATTTTTCATTTTCTTATATTATTCATTATATATATTTTCATTTTTATATTTTCAATATTTCATTTTTTTATTCATCAGTCAATTTTCACATATTTTCATTCATATTATATATTATTTTTCATCAGATTTATTATTTCATAGTCATCATATTCATTTTATTGTTCATTTATTATATATTATATTTATTTTCATCATATCATATTCATATTATTTCATTCAATTTTTTTCATTCATTTCTTATATTTTTTCTTTCTTTTCTCTTATTCCGTTATTTTTCCTTTTTTCAATAAATTATTATTCATTCATTTTTCACACTTTATTTTGATTTTTATATTTCCTTATTTTTTGTTTTTTTATATTGGTTTTCAATATTCATTTCATTTTCATTTTTATTTTCATTTTTTTGTTTTTTTATTTTTCATCTTCGATTGTCATTGATTCATTTTTTTCCATTTTTAATTTTTATTTTTATATATTTTCATTTCATTATTTTTTTCATTTCATTTTCATTTATTCATTTATGTATTTATTTTTGTTTTTATTTAATCATTTTTCATTTTCAGTTATATTAATTTTTTTTTTTTCATATATTTAATTTCATTTTTGATAATTTAATTTATTATTATTTTTGTTTATTCATTTCATTATCATATTATTATTACATTTTCATTTTTTCATATTTCAATTTCAATCATTCAATCATTTATCATTTATGTCATATTCAAATTTTCATCATTTTTCAATTTTAATTATTCATTCTTTTCCATTTTATTATATTCATTTTTCATGTGTTAATAATATTTTCATTTTTTTTCCTATCATAATCATTCATCATCATTTATGCATTCATTTTATCATTTTCATCATTTTTTTCAATTTTCAAATCATTTCATTTCATTGTTCATTTATTTCCATTCATTTTATATTCATATTCATTATTTTTATTCATGCTATATTTCATTCATATTTTATATTATTCATTTTTTCCATCATTCGATTTCATCACATTCACATTTTTTCATAATCATTTTCATATTTTCAATTTATATTTATTTCATTATTATTAAATTCAAGTTTTATTTCATCAAAAAAAAAAAAAAATTCATTCATTATTTTCAATTATTTTCATATCATTAGTTTTCTTCATATTTTTATCATTTTATAATCTTTTAACAATTTTTGTAATCAATTTCATTTTATTCATTTATTATTCATATTTTATTCATTCAGTTTTATTCATGTTTTATTTTTATCATTCATATTAATAATTTTTTTATCATATATTATTTAATTTTTTTATATTTATTCATTCATTTTTAGCAATTATTTATTATTTCCAATTTTATTAAAGTTTTTTTTCATTATATTATTTTTTTAATTATTTAATCAATTTTTTTAATTAATTTTTCAATATCATCATTTCACAACAACATTATTTCATATCATTCATTTTATCAAATATATTCAATTTGCATTTTTATTCCTTCATATTTCATTTTATTTTTTTAATCTTTTTTCACATCATCATCATTTCAATATTTTATTTTAATACATATTTCATTTTTTTTTTCATTTATATTTTTTATTTTATATTTTTTTTTATTTTATTTTTATTCATTTCATATACATCATATATAATATTCCATGTTTTCAACATATTTTATTCCCTAGAGAAACTTATAACTTTGGAATCAACTTATGAAAAACAGGATGGGGGTACCGCTTAATAGTTAACCGATTGTTCTAAAGTATATCGCTTTCTATTCAGTCTGAACGCCTAGCGGTCGGATTCCGCACCCACTCAGCGCATTCTTGTAAGTACAACCCTTTTTCAACACTTCGTTCCGGCACTTAAAACCATAAATCCGCCAGAAGCATGCCGAGGCGTAATACTCGAAATAAATAA
>Ga0179593_1484014_pt1 | contig 11709 bp, 16 predicted proteins | sample CZODoug2_1_08_16_FD_185931 | JGI IMG/M metagenome (GOLD analysis project Ga0179593, IMG submission 185931) | Vadose zone soil fungal communities from Angelo Coast Range Reserve, California, USA - CZODoug2_1_08_16fungal (PacBio error correction) | ecosystem: Environmental > Terrestrial > Soil >...
GAAAGCCTGAGAAACGCAGAAGGGGTCGGGGTCAAGGTATGGTAAGGTGCATGATTCAATGGGGAAAAATCCGCCTATGCCAAGAAGGGGGCGTCGGGGGTCCGCATCGGGTCCAGGTGAAATTAGATCGCTAATCAAGGACGAAGGGGATTGGGGGAAGAGGGAGCAGGGGAGGGAGCAAAAGGCCGTGGACAGCTGCATTCTGCTGATTCTCAGGGGGGCTTCCGATCTTAGGGGCAAAGGAGATTCACCTTCGGGTGGTTCACCCAGCAGTGTGTCTGGATATGCACAGAAGAAAAACGATGGAGGTGGGTGGGGGCGGAGGGGAAAAGGAAAGCCTAGGAGAAGAAAAAATTCACGGGGCAAGGGGAGGCAAGAGATATGTGAGAAGTCTGCCAGAGTCTGAAGATATTATTATCTCAAAATACGGCGGCTGACCCGAGGGAAAACCAGATCTCTATGAAACCTTGAAATAGAAAAGTAGATTCCGGGGGGGAAGGAAACGCGTGAAAGTCACCTCCAATCGGGCGAGGGCTTTAGCAAAAGGCTGGGACCGAATTGGACAAGGCCCACAGACGAAAAAAAAGGAGGTCTCCCAATAAGTTTGCGCAAAAAAAACCTCAGCACAGGAAGAAACGCCTATGACGTCTTCCATGAATTCGCGGCAAAGAGAGGAGAACGAGGAATGGCAACGGGGCAGTTGAAGAGGGAGGGAATGCTCGGAAAAGAGGGGAGAGACCCTCCTGTCCAAGAGAAGGAACCGCCATCCGAATAACTTCCCAGCAAAGAAGTTGAAAAAACCTTAAGGTGCTCCCGCTTAAAAACGGAAGGGTAAGGGCATCTTGAGCAATAGCCTTTCAAGGGCTCGTGCGGGGAATAATAAGCAGTAGAAGTGATAACGGACAGCAGAATGGGAAAAAAAAATGGGGGCGGCCTAAGAAAAAATTGGAGCAACGTGGGGGGTGAAAAGAGAAGACAGGGGGAAAGGGATAAAACCGGAGGATTAAGAAACGTCGAATGGGGGACTACATTCGCAGTGCAGTCATTTTCAGGGGTCGCCCACCATACGAGAGAGGGTTGGGAGGGGGGAGAGGGAAAAAGAACACTGGTTGGGGATGTTCGCGAAGGGGTCCAGTGGGGGGGGGAGCAGCGACATACTAATACATAAAAGTGAGGGTCAAAAAAATGGGCATGGGAAGGAGACAAAAAATCGTGGAATTTGGTTGTGACTGCTAGAGGAAATGAAGTAGGAAAAGCAAAACTCTATGCAGAGAGACACTATCCAAGAAAAGGGATTAACTGTCTAAAAAAAAGTTCCCGAGGTCGCTTCATTCCTGCAATGAGGTCTGTCAGGCCCATAAAGGTCGGGGGAAGGGACGAAAAGGGAAGAGGAGGGAACAGCTAACTGGGAAACTAACCTCAGGCTAACGGTTTGTCTATAGCATATTATACGAAAGCTAGGACCAAAAACCTCTTCAAAAGGAAAAAGCGAAAGGTAATAAATCCCAAAGAGCTCGGAATTCAGACGAAGGTAACTTCAAAGGGAAGGGACAAGGTGAGGAGATAGGACGGATTTATTTGGGAGATAGTGGGAGCGGCATCATCACCCCACATTGAGGTCCTCTTTTCTGTTCCCAAAGGACTAGTGACACAGAGAAGAGGATAAATGGGGGGGGGGGAAAGAAGATACAATAGGGGGGAGGTAAGAACGAGGTGAGCAGAAGCAATCAAGGAGGTTGATCCATCTTCGTAGGTTAGAGGGAAGATTGCTTAAATTAGGGAGAGGAGGCCATTTACAACTTGAGGGGGTCAGGAAGAAGAGGGGGGAAAGGCCAAGTATCAGGAGAACAGTATTATCAAGACGGCACAAATCGTGACAACGGGCATCCCAGGAGAAGGGGTGAAAGGGGGGGGGGTTTACATCTAAAAGGGCTTAAACAGTGGGGGGAGTGAGAAAAAGGGACAGGGACTATTCTCAGAAGGGGGGAAAGAGTAAAAGCGAAAAGGCTAAATTCTCTCGAATAGATGTGGTTGGGCAGGGGAAAAATTCAAGGTGGAGTGTCGGAGGGAACACCCAATGAAACCTGAAGAAGGGGGAGAGACAACGGTAAGTGGAGGACACTTATGGGAAATGCCGGTAAAAGTTTTACTCAAAGTCATTCTAACCAGCCCTCTTTTGGCGTCACTATAATGGGGCTAGAAAAGACTAGAGACATACTACGGGAGACGGTGGGAGGAGGAAATGGGGACAGGAGGGTAATAAGTAAGCGATGTTTCTGGGACAAATAACGGGCAACCTGAACGATAACTAGACGCAAACTGGACACATTGAACGGAAGAAAAACACGGGAAAAATCAAATACTTTGAAAGGAAATAAGAGGGGACTAAGAAGGGGGACGACGGGAACCAGACTCGCAAAAAAGAAAGGGCCCATAAAAACCTCAGATCACTGTAAGCAAAAAGACACCCTCCACAGGGTGGGGGGGGGGGAGAGGGGGCCCATCCTTAGAGAGCCGCTAAAGAAAATGGGACCAGGGGAGGCGGGAAGGGCATCTCCAACACAAATAATAACTAAACCAATAATGTTGCAACCCAACTGCGTTTCCTCTATATGGGAGAGGGGGGGACGGGGGGGGGTGCTTTTGGTTTGGAACTGGTGGGGGGGGGGAAAAAAGGAATAGGAACAAGGGGTCATAGAAGGGGGATTGCAATACTTCTCTGCTTTTGGATGAGGGGTTGTTAAACATCCTGAAGAAGGCATCCAACATATAGGGTTGGAGCATGAGAGGGGGAAGGGAGGGGGGGAGAAAGAGGAAGGTTCAAAAGAGGAATACTTGGGGGGGTGGTACCTCACTCGCTCTTCGTACTTCTGGTTCAATTTCCGACCTAAAATAATTCTTCATGTGAACCAAATCATCGAAGAGAGAGAACAAAAAGGTTGGGGAAAGGGGGGGAAACATAAGTGTGGTAAAGAAAACAACACAACGGGGAAGTCGGAAAAAAGTGAAAATCAAGTGTTGGGGGGAGTTCGCCATCTAAAAAAGTGGTCTGTTTTCGACTGCTTACTATGCCCTGACTGCAGAGTGGGGGTTGGAGGAAAGTTCGGAGAACCTTGTGGGGGAGAAGGGGGGCAACTAGAACTTAGAAAAAGAGTCCGGGGGGGGAAAATAGGGGGAGGGGCTGAAGAGAATACACCGGTGTCTCGGGGCGAGGGAATTCAAGAGGCCATTTAACGGGGGGAGCGTCTGAGAATGGAAGTAAGGTTCCACGTTTGGATCAGGGGGGGTCGGGTGAGCTCGGGACCGTGCCTCAAGGGGGCAAGATGGGGGATGGCTGAAAGAAGAGGGGGTCAGATTTTTTGCGTTCCAAGTTGGGACTTTGAAAGGATGACCGCGAAGATTAGGGGTGGGTGGGGGGGGGTCAAGACTGTCGAAAGAGGAAGGAAGAGAGGAAGAATTAACGCACATATTACTTGCAATCAAGGAGACTGGCCTAGAACCCTAAAGAGTGTTGCAGGAAACTTGGGGAGAGGATTCAAGGAAAGGGGGAAATAGGGTGAAGCGGGATACTTTGATAAGGTTTGTAGCATTGGTAACAAACAAATACGTCCGGCACGTCCGGTGTGGAAAGGGACTTTGCTGACCTCGTTGGAGGAAAACAGAAGTGGTCGGGGAGAAAAGGGGAGGAAGCAAACAAGGTTGTCGCTGAAGGCGACTAAAGGGTTAGTAAGTGTTTCTGTAGGGAGGTTGCCCTCCCGTAAACTGCAGTTCAATGGAGGATGATAGGGGGGTGAAGGCCGAGATATTGGACAGCCAGAAGATGGTCAACTGGGGTTAAGGAGGGGGAAGGAATGCTTGACTGAAAACAGTGCGAGGGGTGGGCTTTTCACGGAGTGGCCGGCGTAATTCCGATTAAGGAGGAGAATGGGTGTCGGGTGAAGAAGGGTGAAGAAGCTAGGAGTTTCAAAAAGAGGGGAAGCACTAAACAACCAAAGTAAAAATAAAAAAAAACTATAGAATGGGGGGCCATTTCGGCACAAAAAAAAAACAGAGGAAATGAAGAGGAATGAACTGCCACGGAGGAAAGCAAAACGGAAAAACATGGGGGAAACAGAGGCAATGGTGGCAGAAGCATACCAACAGCATGGTAACGATACCCGCAAGATAGCGATGCGAACAGATACCTCAGTCCAGGGGGGGGGGTTGTAAAAAGCAGGGGACGGGAGGGGGCACAAAGAAAGGGGAAAGAACACAGGAAAGACAAGGAGCGCTTCAGACAACCTGTTGTTGATTAAGCGCTGACTAAAGCCACCCTGGGAACTATCAAAAAGGAGGATAGTCCAAAAGACAGGGGCGACGTTATGGGGGGTAAGGGACCAATCTAACAATGAAGAAAAGTATGTACAAAAGAAAAAGGGGTAATAAGCCCAGTAACATAAAAAAAAAACAAAGGGCATACGAATATCAGGGGGGGCAGAGATACCTGCGCTGATACGGATAAAAATAGGGCGGGGAAAGGACGGCTCTAAAAAAAAAAAAAAAAGAAGAAAAAAAATAGCTTCGAAAGGGGCGGGGAACACCCAACGAAATAGCAGTCGGCGGGGTAGGGAATTAAAAAAAATGTATGGATAAAGAATATGTAGGAGAACTACAACATTCGTAAAATGGGAAAAAGTCTCAAAAAACACACTGATAAAGTTGAAGAGCTAACCAAAAGAGAAAAGGAAGACAAAACAGTTTCAATGGAGGAAAATTGGAATCACGAATAACGAAACTTAGAAGGGTACAAAACCTTGTCTCACAGTACGAGTGGGAGGGGATGGTCGTGCGACCACAATGAAGAAAGAAGGGAAAGGAGAAAAAAATGGGCCAAGATCAGGATAGTAATTCGAAGAGTCAGAAACCCAGGGAAACGAGACCGGGATAAAAACACGGATTCAAAGGGGGACTTAAAGGCGGGTTGAACAATGATTGTAAAAACAAAAAAAATGAGATGATCGATGGACCATGAAAACATTAGTGAAGGAAGGGGAAAAAAACCTCACAAAAAGAAGATGGGGGGGAAGTGAGTAAAAAAAAAAGACAAAGGAAAAGCAGAAAATTGAATAGAGGCACATAATTCTAAGGGTCAACAGAGGAGTTGGATGCAAGTATAAGGACAAGGAAAAAATCAGCAGGAAAAAAACAAGAGATAGGGGGTATGCACAATTAAATCAGGGGGAAGAGTACCAACCAAAAAAAAAAACCAAGTAACCATATCCGAAGCGATAGCAGGGGGGGAAAGGCAGGAATTCATGGAGGGGAAAAAATTATGGGAGGGAAAAAGGGAAATAGGGTGGTGATTTAGGCGGATGAACTGAAAAAAAACCACCATGGGATTAAAGAGAGCATAGTTCACATGAACGCAGGTAAATGGTGTATGGGTGGCACATGTGTTGGTGTGAAAAAATGAAATTAGACCAAGGAGGTGGAGGAAAAAGGGGTATGGGTGCGGAATGCTACATTGGGGTCGGCCAATTATGATGAAAATGTAGAACATGGTCCCTGTGATAATCCATTATTGAGACGTCAATACCGGAGGGGGGGGCGAGTTATTATGTAGCCCGTTAAAGGGACCCGGAGGGGAATCGCCCAGAAAGGTGGGAATTTACCCAAGCCTGGCATGAACACCCCGTCATCCCGTGTTTTTTTTTTTTTGTGGGAGGCTTCCTGTCGTCATCCAGTAGTTAGGGGGGAACGTCCCATAGGAGGTCCTGGGGGAAAAGAAAAGGAGGAACTTTTGACAAGGCTGACGAATGGAGTCAACAGCGTGATATCAGTAATTATCATGGGGGTCAATTACGGTATAACTAATGATTGGGGCACGAATAAAAAAAAAGAAAAGAGGGGGGGATGGAGGAGCAGGGCGCATTGGGGAGAATAAGAGGGAGAGGAAGAACTATACATGACAATGTCCACCGGGAAAAAAACCAGGTAAGACAGTGCTGTTCAAAGTGCAAAGTAATCAGATCGGGAAGGGCCCAGCGTCAGCTGAGGCAAAGATAAAATAGATTTAAATTACTTGAGGAAGAGTACTCAGAAAAAAAGAAAAGTGGGGGAAAATGCCGCCCGAAAACATTAAAAAAGACCTCAAGAACAATACTGGAGGCGGGAAAATCAATTGGGTCAATAGATGAGAGGAAAATACAGTCACAGAGAGTTACAGATTGTACGGAAAGCGATCTGGGGAGAGGATAAAAAAAGTAGAGGTATCTGTGGAAAAAATCCACAAGACAACAATCATTGGGACGCTTCCAGAAAATCTAGCGTGACACCTGGTTCCGTCCAGTATATACAGGGAAAAAGGTGAACTGAGATTGTGGGACTAGGAGTTTCTTAAAAAGAAGAGAAAGGGGGGTTGGGGAGGTATGGACCGGGAGAGGTGTAGTGCAGAGAGGGGTGCTTTCTCCTGACGTTGTCACAAAGCCGTGGAGCAGTGGTTCCGAGAAGACAGAAATAGCCACGACAATGTATGGGACAACAGGTCCACAGAAGAAAATGAAAAAAGGGGAGAAGGACGGGATAACTAGATAGGTATCAGAAAAGGAAGGTACTCCCGGGGGGGGCTCAAATGCTCGATCTGCCTGATTGTGGTCTTTGGCATGGTCTAAGGCAAGTCGACAACATACAAAAAAAAAAAAAAAAAAAGGCCCAGGAGGCTGGTCGCGACGCCTTTGACAAAACGGAGATACACTGTACGTCTCAAGCTGTCGAAAAAAAAAGTCCCAGTTCTTGAGGGGAGAACATTAGGGTTTGGATTGTCGAATCGATCAAAACAAATCTAAAAGGGGGTGAGGCAGACTTAAACATTACGGGGAAACGAGTGGATGTCTATATTAGACAAACAAGACTTGGAGGCCTCTTTCGAGCCATTAACAGCGGGCGAGGAGTTCCAAAAAAATAAAAAGACCGGGGGGAGGATTAGCGCCAACCAACACAGGACCAGCTGGAAAACCTTCAGGGTACGAAAAGCACCGAAAATTAGGAGGAGAAGACGCATCAAAAATAAGAAAGGCCGACAATTATGAGGGAATCGTAGAAAGGGGGGGGAGGGGGGATGAAAAAAACCGTCTTGGGGAAGGGCGGCTGAGATGGCTCATCTCTCTACAGTTCTAGCGCGTAAACTCGTCTGCATCCCTCTGACCCAAGAAAGACGAAGTCGCCGAGGTAAGGCAAAGCGGAATTGCGCCCTATGGGACGGAAAAAGGGTGGGGAACGTAAGAGCCGGGCTGGGAAAGGGTTGCGGAGCAACGAAAACTGAGGAGCCTAAAATTTTTTGGGAGTTGGAAGAATTCCAGGGGGCCGGCAGGTAAACTTCGGGAAGGGAAGGGGGTAACTCGCAAGAGCGCCACTTGAAAAAGGATATCACGAGAGTCTAACGCAAAGAAGCGATGCTGAAGAGTTTTGCCATCGGGGAAGAGAACGGGGGGGGAGCACTAGAGCCGGCAGGTCATCGCAAGACTGGGAAAGTCTTCAAAAAGAGAGAGGCAGAAGGAACGGAAGTGTTCGGGAGGGACGAATTACCAACAAAAAAGCCATCGGGGTGATAGTTGCATAAAGCACTTCAAACCCCGGCAAGCGGTGGGGAAGGGACAGCAGAAAAAAAAAGATCGGGGGCAAAAACCCTGGGATGGAAGCAGCAGAGGAAAGAAAATTTACTCCGCTCCGATACCAGAAAAGATATAAATTGCAAATGGATAGAGCAAGATGAGAACGATGAAAAGAAAAACATGATTGGGGGCATCGCGGGTCGAAAAGGAAGAGAGGAAAGCCCGAAGAACACATGGTAAGAGGGGGCGTCGGCATGGAATCTGGAAGAACAACAAGGAAAAAAGAGAGAAAAACAAACAGCAGGGCCAAAATTGGTGTCCCCGGGCGGAGAGGGGAGGTGTGATACCCAGCAAGAAAAATCATGCAGCAGCGGGGGGGGTATAAACCAGGCTGGCACGAGGATCCGCCAAAAATCGCTAATCAATACGAGCGTTTAGGGTTTCTTTCATCCGAGCTAGGACCTATCTGCTTCATCAGTGGGGCTTTGAGAGGGAGACTAACCAGGGGGGGGGGGTCGCCCTTCAAGGGCCGGGGGGTAAAAAAAAGAAGTGCGGGGCGAGCGATGAAAAGAGAAAAGATGGCTTTGCGGGTCGTCAGAAAAAAGGCCGATCCGTCCATCTTTGAAAAATTTTAGACTTCTGCAGAATTGGGAATGACAGGCGATCGGAGAAGAGAAGCACGAAAGACCCGAGGGCAGCCTGAAGAGCACTCTCGAGGGGGACCTTGGAGACAGATCCAGCTTGTTCAAGTTATACTTCAGGAAAAAAAAACGATGATTGTTCAGTACTGCACGTGGGGACAGGAAGGGTCAGTGACCAAACTCCCGAAAAAGGGACGTCTCACGGAGAAATTGGGACGCGCAGCCCGAAAAAAAGTCACAACGGATCACGCAGAAGAATGTCCTCGCCTGGGCGCAATTCGTGGGATAACTTCTCTCGACGGGGAGAGTGGGTCAGGGGCAGGTGGATGACTTCAATCCGCTGAAAAAAGCCCGCCGGAAACCGAGAGAAACGCCAGCAAAAGCGAAACCCGAACGTTGGACACCCACCGTCCAGTGTTCTCCGAGGTGGCATAGCCTAGGGGGGCTATCCTACTTAGGGGATGGGTCGCGCGAAAGAAAAAAAAATGAGAATGTGAAGTTGGAGAGGGGGGGCAGCAGAGCTGGGGGACAGTTAGGAGCGCTAAGACTACTGTCAAAGGAGTGGTGAGAAAGACGAAAAGGTTAAGGGAAAAACTGGGAGGGGGGATTCACCAGTCAAAAGGTGTCTAAGGAGAAGAAGAAATACTTCGCGGGGGAAAGTGAAAGGGGAAAATGAAAGAGGGGGGAGGAATAAAAAACGGGGAGGACGAAAAGGTGGGGGTCAGGGAGGTTCGACAGCGGAAGCGAAATCAGAATAGTTGGCGGTGGGTCAAATACGTGGGGGGCAGGTGCGCAAAACCAACGACGAAACTGTCGGGTGTTAGGACTTGTGCGAAACTTCTCATTCTACAAGAGGCAAAAGAATCATCATCGACGATCAACGAAGGGGGGACAGAACAAAACAACGGTAGACTTGACTTCACAGTGGACTGAGGGTCGTCACCAAAGGGATTTCGGTCGCAAGGGAAAGGAGTGGATGGTTACATGATCCGGCCAACAGAGGAAAGAAGGTGAGAGGCTTAGAAAAGATACAAGTATAAGCGTCTCGTTTGTCTCCTAAAGAGAAAAACCAACCACCTCAAGGCACAGCCAAAAATCAAAGTCAGAAAAAAAAAATGGGGCACGCGTCCGGGGGGCGCAAAAAGGGACTCAAGAAGGGAAGTGTCAGATGGTAGGAGTAAGCATGGTCTAGGGAGGTGCGAACCAAACACAGAAAAAAAGGGGACACAGACTGGGAGTTGGGGAAAAGGCGATTTTCCACAAAAGAAGATTAGTGGGGGTACTAAAGAAAGTCGAAACGATGGTTCTAAGGGTTCGTAGTTCCTCTCATGGGGGAAAAATTGATGGGTCGAGACAAAAACCCTGTCGAGGCCTAGTGCTGAAGCCCATGACCCTTGAGTGTTAGACGAACGCGTTGGGGGAAGTAAAGAAATCATTTAGTATAAACTGTCACAACAATAGGAAAGGGCAAACAATAGATGAAAGACTGGATTGTGTAAAAGGCACAGGCTTAACTTGTGAGAAAACCATGGGCATGCGTAAGGAGTATGAAAAGAAATGCTCGATAATCAACAAGATGGCTTGGGGGGGGCGGGCCAATCGCATGAGCGTGGGAAAGGACGTGTAAAAACTTGACTCCATATCACGCTGATCTGTCAAACGATTGCATGAGGTAAAAGTTTACAGCGAAAGGGCTAACAGGGGAACTAGGGGAGGCAAAATTGGGGATGAACAACGACTAAAAAACGGGAAGGATCCTGCCAAGGGGAATAATGGGAGGACAAATCTATGGGATGATCAAAGAACGGTCATCCCATTTAACGGTCCCATATAATAATAGAACTCCCGAGGGCTCTTCCAACCAACGGAAATCCACTAATGGGGGTAGTAAAAAATCATAGGGACTCAATAAGAGGGACGAAATGTACCGAACATAAGTCAAAAAAAAACAACTCCCATCCACCGCAGAACTCTCAGAACACAGGAAACAACCCAGAGCACTGACGTTGGGGGGGCGGAAAAAGGGGGGGACATACTTCTCATCAGCTCTAGGATACCATGGGCCCAGGTGGCGTGTGCTTGCCAATGTAAAAGCACCAACCACAGTGGTCAAAAATAACAATGACCCCTGCTGTGAAGCTAATCAGGAGGATCTGTACGGGGAGGGGTGGTGTAAATGTGGTTGGGGGAAACGATTCCCCATGGGGCAAGACTAGGTACTCAATGGGGTGTCCCGGTTGTTCAATTCAGGGGGGGAAAAAAAAAGGGGTTCCTAGGACGGAGGCAATCAAAAAGCATGGGGGGCCGGATGGCAAGGGGTTGCAGAAGCCGATTTTCCGAGCTGTCCTACTGTTGGGGACTCCTCAATAGGAGGATTCCATCTTCTGGGGGGAATGGTCCTCCGAAAGAAAGGGTCTGATGGACAGAGGAATCATCGAAAGATCTCAACAAAAGGGTGGGGGGGTGTCAAGGTTCACTCAGGGGTTTTCAGTGGACCAAAATTTGCTTGCTGGACATGTGAATCCGTTTGGGTCTAAAAGGGAAAGTTACAAGGTTTAAAAGCGGAATAGATCTATGGGCACGAGAAGAAGAGTGGGTTCACCGGTCATGCGGGGGTGCTTCAATGGGTAAAAAGGAGCAAGACCCTAGCCTTCGAAGAGGTACGACAAGGATGTTCCAAATTATCAACCTTCTTGGTTTAAAAAGTCATGGGAAATCCATCGGGGGGGTAAGAATTAACTTGAAAAGAATTAAGGAGGAGGCATGGTGAAGAGAGGTGTAACCCGGGGTAGAAAATGGGTAGGGTGAGGCCTGCGGTGGGCCACACGACTGTGGTATGTCAGGAAGGTACAGGACTCGGGGTCATAGTAGTCCTCTGCCAATATGGCGTGGGGAAGGGACCTGACCTGCCGCAGTTACCTAGGGGGGGGGGGGGTGTCAAAGAAGGGCAAGGCTTCTGATACGCAAACGCTAGAAAAATCGCGACAGGGGGTAGATCTTTTGGTGAAAAAACTAGGAGGAAAGGAAATTTTGTCTAGGCTTTCAACAGGGAAGGGAGGATGCTCGTGTACAAGAGGGGGGGCTAGGGTTGCCTTATCTCCAAGAAACGGAACCTGTTCTTGGGGCAGGTCCTTGAGAGGGTCTCTTCCCTTCAGGAATGCACCAAGGGAGGGGTATCAGGCAGAGGGAGTCATCCAAAATGTAGATGACTCAAAACTTTTCTTGGTTTTCTGTAAGGGGGGGTTAACCAAAAAAGCTGTGGAACAGAAAAACCATGGTACTGGATGTCAAAAGTTAAAGCCGAGAGTAGGAACATGCAAAAGGTCTGGTCAAAAAAGGGGGGTAGGGGTCTTCTGGGGGAAGAAGTACGTCTGAAAAAGGCAACCAACATGTGACGTGGGCTGCTCTGAGGAGCGTCAACCCTATTCTAGTTTTCGGTGTCCGAATAGGGAGAACTGAGTGGGAAAATGAAGGGTGGC
>Ga0179593_1531078_pt1 | contig 11709 bp, 12 predicted proteins | sample CZODoug2_1_08_16_FD_185931 | JGI IMG/M metagenome (GOLD analysis project Ga0179593, IMG submission 185931) | Vadose zone soil fungal communities from Angelo Coast Range Reserve, California, USA - CZODoug2_1_08_16fungal (PacBio error correction) | ecosystem: Environmental > Terrestrial > Soil >...
AAGTTAGAAATCAGAGTCCATGGACTCGAGTAGACTTTACAGCGGGACTCCGCATGGGCCTGCCCTGCGCCATTCGCAGGGGGAGGACGAAGGAGGCCGGGTCGTCGTGACAAAAATGGTTGACGCGCGTTCCTCGGCGGTCAATGGTTAACCAGCAATTGCCGCCAAGGAGGTTCGGTTGGGGGCAGCGCCGGTAAATTCTCGTTGCGCGAATCTAGGTGATCGGCGCGGAAGAGAGGGAGCCAGCTTGCGGCGGTCAGCAAGCCCACGCTCATGTCTTGAATAGCTAGACGGTTTTGCCCCCTCCCTTGCCAGCACGTGAGGAAAACAGCCATGAAGGGGGAACGGGAAAAGCTGACGAAGTTGGGTGCTCGTGAAAAGCGGGGTTTTTCCGGGCGAGCCCGGGGCTAAGGAGAAGAGGCGGAGACTGGGGAAGGGGGGGGGAACGAACGTAAGAGAAGAGCAATAAATGAATGTAAGGAGGGGAGAAAAAAAAGCCTGGCAGCGCTGCGGAAAGAAAACAAAGATGGGGACCGGGAAAATAGGTCGTAAACGTCAAATAAGAAAAGGGAGCGGAGGAGGGGGGGTAGCGCTGGGGGAAGAAAAGGAAGAAGGAAAAAGAAGATCCAGTTTTAACCAGGGGGGGGGGGGGGGCGCAGGCAACGTCAATCTCATAAGCATCGATCATTAAAGGGTGACAACCTGGAAACAAGAGAAGGCTGCTCGATAAAGGCAAAAAATGCGATAGAAGAGTTAGTGTTCAAGGGGAGTGGAACATCAGGGGGGAATACTCGCTGCTGCTTCTCCTGATCAACACTAAGGACTGGGAGGATAAAAATTCACTCATGGGAAAAAAATAAAAAAGAAGAAAGGAAGTCTTGGAGAATGAGCACCAACGATGACTGGTTCCCCCACAAGAATAAAAGAAAGATAGGCGCCTAACCGGTTGAAAAGGAGAAAAGGGAGGGGGGAAACGTAGGAGCGGAAAATCCATCCTTGTCAGCCAACTCCGAAATATAACGTAGAAGGACCGCAAAAGATTGGGCGTGCACTGGCGCTGGTGGAAGGGAACAAGAGAGGGCCATGGATAGATCGCTATATTAAAGGTACTTTAATCTTAGAGTGAAAACCAAGCCTATGAAATGGCTCACCCCGGGGGAGAAGAGTCATTCCGAAGAGGAGGAGGGGGAGAAAACGAGCCTCAGTCCTATCTCTACCAACCTGCTCTCGGGGATGCCTGTTTAGTTAGGAAAGAAAAAACTTTATGAGCTAGTCTTAAAGCATATCCCAGAGAAGGGAGAGGAACGGTGGGGGAAAATTATGCTCGTACGCCACAATGAGTTACCCGCCGCTCTCCACTCCAGAGGGGTCCCTGCGCGAGGGGAGGAATGCAAAAAACTCGGCGAAAAAAACTGGGGGATGAACAGGGTTTGCAAAACTAATCGGATCAGCCTCCGCACACACATTGCAGAAGCTCGCGAGTAACGGATGTTTTGGCCGGACGGCCAAGACTGATGAAGACTCTCAGAAAAAAGAAGAGAAGAGAGATAAGATAAGATGTTTGTCCTGCCGGCAAAAACCAGGGCCGGAGGAAACGAGCCATGTGGTTGGGGCGAAGCGACAATAAAGGGAGCAAACAGAAAAAACCCTGCCGACCGCATGCCCCAGAACGCGCGCGAGTTTGCCATAGGAGGGGGGTCGCGAGAGGAAGGAAAAGACCATGGGGGCGGACCGAGGGGACATAAAAAGGGCAAACCAACCGGTCCACAGGGGAAGGTATCAGGTTCAATTAGCCGCCTCTCATCTACTCAACGTAATGTTTTTCGCAGACGAACGCGGAAGACGGTTGCAAGAGAGGAGAGGCGGCGGGGCGAGGGGCGAGCAGATCCGCAAACTAATAGAATAGCCCTCGGCTTCTCATCAACCCTCAGCGGCTTGGTCCTCCGATCACGGCACTCAAGGGTCCACGAGGAAGCGACGTGTGAAAAACCCGCTGCACGCACCGGCGTGGGAACCTAGCGTTACTGCTACTCGAGTGGTGACAGGTATTGGAGCCCTCAGCGGACAAGAAAACTCCTAGGGCGCGCTATCAGGGGGAGTCAAGCTCATTATTGGGACATTCATGTGGGTGCCGGTAATGGCGACCAGGGAGTACTGGGCATGTGCCCGAACGACGAAAAAACCCGCAGCGGTCGCGGTTAGCAGCCCAGCCCTCATTCCATGTTGCGCAACTCGAAGACTCCGCGTTCGGGGGAGCAAGGACCTAGAATGGTATCGCAAGCCAGGGGAGTGGGGAGGTCCCGATGGGCGATGCCCTGCTGGTGGGTCAAGGGGAGCCTAACCCCCACGCATGGAATCGGCTGTCAACTAGAAATCGCCGCTCAGAGGAGATGCTTTTGCATAGCGATCAGAAGCACAGGCGGTGTGACGGTTTGCGCGGGAAGACAGTCGACGCACTCTTGACTCAAAGGTAGTGCGGGGAGTTCCCGACGCTCGCGCGACATTCCCGGTGCGGGGCTCACTTCCTCCGCTATCCCCGGATCGGCCGGGGAAAAAAGAGTAACTAGCCAAAAAGCTTGAAAGCACCTGGTCAGCATTGTGGTCATGGTGCACCGGCTCTTGTTGACCAGGAACCACTCCATATCATCGAATGGACCGCAGGGGGATAGAAAATACTAGAAAGACAAACCGAGGGACTGGACGGATATCTCCTATCCCTGTGGCGCGCACCAGGGGAAGATAGGGGACACAACCCTATAGCTTTTCGGAAGGTCATGCGCCGTACCAACCAGGCGAAGCAGAGAGATCTCCAGCGGCACGAGGAGGGGAGGACCTTAATCAGCGGGCGAGGAGCAAATCCATTGGAGAGGAAAATCAGGGAGGGGGTATTACACCGGAGTCAAAGCTGGCTGCAGAACAACATCGCCATAGCCTTCCAGCCGCGCGAAAATCAAAAGGGGGGTCACGGGGAGCATTGCAGCGGCACGCGAGCCGGTCTGTCGCAAGGAGAGCCGCGCTTTTTGGGAGACAGCAGCACGTCACATCTCGCAAGGATTCAAAGAGGAATAGCGCGGGAGGGACAGACTATGAGACACTGGTGCGACAAGTGAAACAAAAAGACAGCCGGGGGGGGAGACCAAGAGGGAGGGCATAGTTCAATCTTCAACAACACCAACGGAAAGAAGAGATTTTAAGGGGGACTCCAAAAATGAAGAGGGAAAGGTCTGGGTACAACGGGGACGAAAGACATCTCTTCTAGCCATAAGCCAAAAAACGCCGATTGATAAAGTTATTTCGACTCGATGTTTATTTTGTCGTGCACGAACCCCCTAGGAACGCGAATCGAAAAGCCAAGGGACTCGCCGACATCTTTCAGGCCATGAACCATGGAACGCTGCGTACTGGCGAACTTTTCAGCGAGGATCAAGGGAAGGGATATAGGAAAAGGGACAGTTTAAGGCTACTGAATAGGAAAGTATAAGCTCCTAACGCCCCATTTAGTGGAAGGGCCCTGATCTCAGAAGCTTAACTGAGGCGGACAGTGCGGGGAAAAAAAAAAATTGGGGAAAAACTAGTTCTTCAAGGGTTTACTTCTCGTGCATCAATGAGCAAAGATATAGGGGATTGGGGTCATAATCTGCAGGGGAGCTGCCGCATCCTGTGCGAGAAATCAAGAAGGGGGGGAGGAGGTGGGGGAAGGACATTGGGAAATCCAACGGCTCAACGGGTCGAAGGAAATGGAAAGAATTATAAGAGACCACAATTCTAAAAGGGGGGGTGCAGAGAGGAGACTTAGCGTGTGGGGAAGAAGGTTGGGGAAAAAAGGGGGACGGGCAAAAGGCGAAACATGCGAACACAAGGGGGAGCAAAAACGTCAAAAAGAAAGGAGTATTTCAATTCGGGGACGCAAAATCCTTTCTCCACTAGAGGGGGGGGAGAGGATCAAAAAAAAAGAGCGGACGTGACCTGAGAGCTTAAGACTCGAACGAGGAGGCGGAAAAAGGGGTGGATTCCTGCTTAGAACCTACATCCGATTAGGGGTGGAAAAAGGTACGTTTGACAACACGGATCTCATCCTGGACAAGTTCATTCTTGGAAACCAACTATGCTCGGGCCTGAGAGGTAAAGGAGAATCCGAAGGAAAAAACTAAAGTCAGGGGGTGTCTTGGAGAAAGGGGAAGGCAAATCAAGGAGCTCGTCCGTGCTAGTATGAAAAGACTTACCGCGCTGTCTAATGGGAGAAAAAAGAAGGGGGAGGTTAAAAAGATGCCATGGGACGAAATGATGGGGGGAGAAGGAAAAGCAAAATGTCACCGGGCAAAGAAAAGAATTAAAAAAAAAATTATAGATCGCGAAAGAAGGGGAAGAAGAGGAATTGTTCTGGGACGACGAGAACACCCTGGGAAAAGAGTAAGCTAGGTAAAAAACGAGGAAAAGTCCACTTTTCCAGTGGGGGAATAGAAAAAGGAGGAGGGAAAGGGAGCCTCTGTAGGGGGGCAGGGAGCGTCGATGAAAGAAAAAAAAAGAAGTAAGGAATCATTAAAAAGCGCAACCCGCGATTCTATCATGGGCGGGAGAGCGACTACAAAAAAAACCCGGCCGAAAAGAGCAATAACCAGGGATCCGGAGGTACCGTTGGTCGTAGGGGAAAAATGAAATGACTGAATGAGGGAGTAAAGACTGGAAGGAGCAAAGGGGAGCTTGACGCGTGGTGGAACAGGGAATTTATACCGGAAACGGGATCACAATGTCTTCAGCAGCTTCCTCCTCACGACCAGTACGAATGCGCAGTTCGCGGAAAGGAGGGAAGGGAAAAGGTGTCAGTGGGTGGGTTGGGGCGAAAACTAAAGATCAAGGGAAGAAGGTTCAAAAAGAACATTGACAGCCTGGATGGGGTCTATAGTCACTTCTGGGGTTGCCAGGGAAACTGATCAAGATAACTTATCTCATAAAGATCACAAAAAAAGAGTCGAGAAAAAAAAAAGAAGGGAAATTAGATCATTGATAACTCCCAAAAAAACGGGAGCGAGGGCAAAAAGAAAAGAACCTGGGGTGTCGGCTCAATCTTAAGATGACAGATATTCTCAACAAGATTGTAATAAGACTTGTAAATAAGGGGACCTCGGTCCCCATAAAAAACAAAGGGGGGAAAAAGGCAGACAGGAAAAGGGATATAACGTCACGTTACTGGATCTTACCAGAATAAAGTGGCAAAACCTCTTCAAGAGGAAAGGAAAACTAGTCATAAAAAAAAGACAAGAAGTCATGGGGGGAAAAAACACTAATTACCCTCAAAAGGTAAAGGTTAAGGACGGCGTGGAAGGGGGTGGGTTTACTACCAAAAGGGAAAAAAAAGAAGGGAAGGTTGGCCTAGTCTCATCACACTAGCAGGAGGGGGGGCATTAGCTCCGGAGCAGAAAGAAAAAGGGAAGAGGAAGAAGAACCCTCCTTGAAAACCCCACAAATGCCAAAGAAGGAGAACCGACCAGTTGAGGGAGGCTTCGGTCTGAAAAAAGCTCCTACAAAAGGAAATCAAGAGCGAACTGGGGGGGGAGAGCAGGAGGAGTAATGGCTTGCAATTCTTTGCAAAAAGTAAAGGAAAGTAATGGGGGGAAAATGAGACTTCACCCCTACCAAACAAGTACTTCACCCACAAGGAAAGGAAGTTGGGGAAAACCGCGAAAACTAGATGAAAGCAACAAAAAAAGAAGAAGAACTCACGGAGGAGGGGGAGGGAAAAGGTCATGCCCAGTTATCTGAGCATACGGTACGAAGAGTTGGCTTTTCAACCTAAAAGGGCGGAAGGCAAGCGGAGGGCAGGAAATACTCTAACTTCATGGAGGGAAGGAGGGAATGCCAAAGAAACAAGGAAAGAGAAAACCAAAAACATGAGTTCAGCTTGGGGGGTTAAGACTCGATGAAAGGCACAGAGGGGAAGACGGACGGGTCCGGGAAAAAAGTGGTGGGGCCAACTTTACTTATGTAGGGACGGTCTTCCCATAGACGCGACCCACCGGGGAAAAAAAAGCTAAGAGGCAAAAAAAAACCTCTCCTTCGCCCGTAGGTCAAAACAGCGTCAAGGGGAAAAGAAAAGAACAGCAGGAGGGGGAGAAAAATGATCATGGGGGTCCGGAAAGAAAAGGAAGTGAAAAAGGGAAAAAATAAACGATATTTGAACGAGCGCGTGGGAGGAAAGACATGCCAAAACAAAGGAAAGCGGGGCGCAAAAGATATACCCAGAGGAGAAAAAAAGGGAGTTAGAAGAAAAGAGTTCGAAACACCTTAGCTGGGGGAGAAAGGGGTCGACAGCAGGTCCCTGAAACACCGAGAGAGCCCCAGAAAGCACTTGCAATGAGGACCGGAGCGAAGGGGAAACATGAGCCAAGACAGAAAATCATTATAGGGCCGGGGGGAGAAGACAGGAAGTCCAATTAGGGAGGAGGGGGGGTCACAATCTATTACCCGGGGCACATCTCCTCAACGCACGGAACCTGGGGGGTTGATGGGGGAGAAAGGCAGAGGATAAAAACGGCAACGGCCAGAAAGGGGGGACGGTGGAAGAGAAAAAGAAGTCCGCATATCAAAAAAGAGGCGAAAAGAGCCTTATAGAAGCGCGATGGAAGACGATGACGGAGTAAGGAAGAAAAATCTGCCCGAAGTTTGCACCGGGGAGAGAAAGGGGGTCATAAAAACAAACAACCGAAAGTAAAAGAATTGGGAAAAAAGGGGGAACTACCGGTCGGGTCTACCAAGGAGGAGGGAGGGTGAACAAAGCAGTCGGGCTGGAAGAAAAGGAGGGATGGCCCGGCAACTCTATATAAAAAAACAGCTGGTAGAGGTTGAAGACGATGGCTGGGAAGGGGGGGGACGCCAAGGGACTAAATAAGATCATCAAAAGCGAGCAGCAAAATTAAAACCACTGGGTGGTCCTCTTTCTGCGGCGGAATTGTGCACGATCATAGGGCGGGTGAACACTCATGGGCCGAACGAGTTGAATGGTCTGACCATAAATATAAGGGATCCTAATTTGTGGGGGGGAAAACCATCAAGGAGAAAGGATGAAAAAGCGAAAAAAAGTCCTAGGGACTAGGGAACCGCATGGAGGAGGAGGGCAGGTCGAACGGAGAGGGGGGGGGGGAAAGAATCGAATGAATCTGATTGCGCTCCCTAGTATCGGAGATCAATAAAATCGGCAAAAAAAATGGTCGTCGCGGGCGGTCATGTTGACTAAACGAGGGAAAGATCAGGCCGAATAGCTAGAAGTCGGTCCGGTAAAAAGAAGTAAGGACGGCCAAAAGAAAAAGCGAACAGGGGGGAGAACCAAGGGAGGTCTCGTTTGGTGGGGAAGGAGTCAGGGAATCTCTTAAGCTAAAGGCTGAAGACCAAGCGGCGAATAGGGCCGATCTCGAGGAAAAAGAAAGAACATAAGTGGGACAAGGGGGTCCAAAAGGGCCCGAGGAAAAACTGCAGCGAACCGACACACAAAAGGGCATTGAGCGAGGTGAGGGGGTCCAGCGAACCGAGGCCTCTTTATTTTTTGATATTGCAAGAAACATGTCCCACCTCTCCGTATGTTACAACGCAACTGGGCCAAATTATCGAATTAAGGGAAAAGAAAAAGGGACACATCCGCTCACTCCAGAGAAGAAAAAAATTGACGCGCCGAAAACGAGTTCGGATTTCGCAGAAATAGAGGGAGAAAGAACCACAACGCCGGACGGCGGGCGCGTGCAGGAAGGAGCGCAAGTGTCGGGCAAAGAAAAGCGAAGGGCTGGGGGAAGGAAAAAAACTGTCATAAGGCACACATATAAAAAAGGGGGAATAGCGGGGAGAACTGAAAGGGCCGCTATTTGAAGGAGGGACTGCCATCCCTTTGTAAAAAGAGAAAACGTAAAGAAAGGGGAACGAAAACGATGGAGCCGTTCTGGTTTTGAAAGAGGGAATGGCCATGGATTAGGAGGGGAGGAGAAACGGGTGGGGAAATCGCGAGCAGGCAAGCCTGAGGAGGGGGGGTGTAACCAGCCTGCGGCAGCGCATTCTATAAGGGAGGGTCCTCCGCAGCAAAGAGAGAACTCAAAGTATTCCTTTTCTCCAAAAATTGGCTGTGGGAGGGAGGAGAACATGAAAGTATGAGCTGAGCGGAGGCTTGACAAATGAAGAGACAAGGAGGGGAAGATGTTGTGCAGTCCGGGACGAATCAATTTCAGGGTCCACGTAGAAAAAAGGAAAATATACTAGCCATTTCAAAGGAAAAAAGAGGTACGGCAGGTGGAATGCATCGGGGAACACGGTTATTAAGTGTGGGAAACGGGGAAAAGGAAGTCAGCAGGAAAAAAAAACAATCAGCCTGAGCTCTAGAATGGGTTTTGTGGGAAGGGAGAATCATCTAGATCAAAAATAGTAGACAAAAAAAGAGAGATGAACATGAGGGGGGGACAGAAAAAAAGACGTGCTCTCGACACCCTCATCTTAAAGGGGGGGTTGGGGGTGGGTTTCGTTGGGAGCGACCGATGCCGAGTTAAACACGGGAGGAGGCGTTCCGAATGACTCTGAAAGAAAAGGGCTGTGTCGGTGGATGAGTATCAGAAAAAGGGAACGGAACTGTGTAGTCGTACCGAAATCGCCTGGTCCACCCACTAAGCTTGAAGGGAAGAGAGCCTCCCGACGTATTTTTCGCAAAAAGCACCGGTAAAGAGCGCCGGATAAGGAAAGCGTCGGAGCAGGGAGTGCGGCGAAATCCGCACGATGCTCCTTTTCAGAGCAGCATCACAAGACTTTGGTTCCATCGCCTATACTAAGAAACAGTTCATCGCGCGGAGAAGCGGGCCCCTTGTTGAAGACCCGCGGCAAACACTCCCAGACGAGAAATCGAGGGGGATGGAAGATCGCCTTCCAAAGAAAACGAGGCGGCAACTTTAGGCAGCGGATCAGGTGCACAGAAAGGCCGTTATTTGGGGGATCATCGAATTGAGGGGGGAGAAAAGTCAACGTGTTTCGAGGGGGGACCGACAGCGGATTCATCAAGAAAAAGGTCCGTAGCCAGCACGCCCGGATTGGGAAAAAGTTGATTGTCTCTCAAAGAAGCGGAGTGGCTCTGGACCACGGCGCACCTGCCTCGTGCTGAGGGCGCTACCCTGGCCGGGGACATGAAACCTTTACAAAAGGCAATCTCGAAGTCGGCTGTAGGCGTGGGGGAGGTAGTCCCTCTCTATACATCAATCGGGAGGGGTGTGCAACGACAGCAGAAAAGTCGCCGGTGTAAGGTTTCGGCGCTTTCGCAAGACGTGGGCCGCCCTTGACACGCAGGGAGGGATGGCAGGGAGAAAAGGGAGGAAACGAACTCCCGGCAACACGCCGCTTCGGAGGAAAAGGAGCGCCGCACCAACACGTCCCGAGAAAAAACAGCGCAGAGACCGGTTCTTGTGAAAAGGCATAAAAGGTGCTTGAAACACATACTCTAAACGTCTAGTCCTCCATGGAGGGACGTGGAGCGGATGCGCACAGCCGACGCCATGGCCTCGCCGACTAGGGGACGACGATCACCGATGAGAAGCACCCGTAGTATAAGGATAGGAAGGCTACCCCACGCCCTATCGCGCGCATTGTGAGCCCGTTACTGCGCAGGCGGCAAACAACGCCGCGCTTCACGAAAAACTACTTCGCTCCGCGAGGGCAAGTCCCCGCGCCAAGACAATGCGGAGGGCTCGGCGATAGGCGATCCGAAGCCCCACCGTAGAAAGTGCAACATCGCCTAGGAGCCGAGGACTGCCATCCACGACGACAGCGGCCGGTGCCGCTGGGCTCAATTGCAGGAGTGCAAGGGTGAGCGGCCGAATAGAAAAGTTTTGCCCCAATCTCAGACCAAGAGGAGCAAAAAATAGGGGAACCGATGTCCGCCCGATCGCGCGCGCTGAAGGGACGCAGGTGCTGGTAAAGAAACTTCCCTGGTGCAAAAAAAATGGTCGCACGAGATGAGGAAACGTATTTCCACTTCCCACACTTATAGGAAATGAAGAAGAGAGTGGAATAAAGTTTGCGGAACGATGCCGGGCGACAGGCTGATTCCAGGTGGTGGCACACCGTTCGGCCGAAAAGATGGACTCAGAGGGGGCGCGCCGAGGAGGAGAAGCGGGTCTATTTGAGATCTTCTAGGGGGAGAGGATCCTAAAAAGAGCGGCCGACGACCGCCGAATCGCCCAGCGAGCCGTAAAGTAGCGAACATTGGCACGGAGCTGGGAAGGGCTATCGATAGGCGGTTAGGAAAAAAAACCCATGGGGGCCTCCGGATAGAAGAAGAGAATGTACTTCCTCCTCCATTTTCTTTGGGAGAAGGGGCCCTTATCGCACCGAAGACGCACGGCCGAAGCCGAATGACTGGGACGACAGATTTCCGAGCTGGGGGGGAAGGGGGTGGAGCCTCGGACCAGCGGAGGCTGTGTAGCTCCTATAATATCGGCGAAAATAGAGGAGCTGATCATCGGGGAAAGCAACTGGTCGTATTCGGGCGGGGGAGGGTAAGGCTTGCCGACCCGCGCGCGGCCATCAGCGGATACTAGACGTTTGTCCCGTTGGAAAAATATGCCGTTAAATGCTAAAAGGGTGTCGCATCGGAAAGCGGGGACCCGGGGCTGGCTCGTGGCGTGCGTAGCGGGCGGAGAAGCGGCTCTGCAACCGCTAGGGAGGGGAGGGAAAGTACCCGGATCGCTACTCGCCTATACAGGGGGCAATGGAAAAAAGAGCGAACTGGCGCTGAATGGACACCCTCCAGTCCTTATTAATCATAAAGCGAACGGCTTGGAGGTGGGGTCTTTCGCTTTTTATAGGGAGAAAAGCCGAGGCACAACCTCGTGGGGACCCGGGCGACGAAGAGATCGCAGTCAATCAGGGGCGAAAACCGAAAAGACGGGGAGGCCTCCTACTCCTTTATTCGCGGGAAAATCCGAGGGGGAGGGGGTGAATTGATGTGGGGGGGGGAGGGTGTGTGTGGGGGAGAAGGGTGCGCAAACATCATCGTTCGGGAGAACTGTCGGAATGCCTACAGGAAACTCGGCAGGCAGAATGTCGTTCGGCATCACAAGAGGCTACCTGTTAAAAAATTACCGGCCCAGTCGATGAGCACACATCAGCAAAAAAGAAATAACCGGAGCCGCCATGGGAACCAAAAGGGACTTTGCTTCTGGCAAACAAGAGTTGGCAAGCACAACTCGAAGAGCACGTAAGCAACATGGCCGGAAGAAAGCTAGGTGAAGCTTTTGATCAGAAAGGGAGGGGACATGTAGTTCTCGTTTGATTGCCTGGAGCGGGCCGATCCAGGAGAACAATCCTGCTGAGCCGTGATGCTTCAGCGGGAATTCTACCTGGCTTATTCCCTGTCAACAAACAGCAGAGATTCTTCAAAGGCGGCGAGCGTTCCGCCTGACGGGAAGGGAGGGAGGGGCGCCTTGCGGCGGCTGAAGGCGCCGGTCGAAGGCGGGTGGGGTTGCCCAAAGTGCGCGGGCGAATCACAAGGTCCGTTTCGCTTCGTCAGGACTCGGCCCAGATGCAAACTCCCTGCGCGCGGGAGAATGGGGAATGAAGTCGGTCAAACGACTTTTCTTGAGGGGGGGGCGCACTATCTCGGCAATCCGGCGCGCTTCGCACCACCAAAAGGGGGGGGGGTGGACTCGCGAGCACGGCCGGTTTGGGCCGGCCCGGCTCCAAATCAGACTG
>Ga0179593_1587501_pt1 | contig 11709 bp, 9 predicted proteins | sample CZODoug2_1_08_16_FD_185931 | JGI IMG/M metagenome (GOLD analysis project Ga0179593, IMG submission 185931) | Vadose zone soil fungal communities from Angelo Coast Range Reserve, California, USA - CZODoug2_1_08_16fungal (PacBio error correction) | ecosystem: Environmental > Terrestrial > Soil >...
GGGAAACGGGTGAAGCTCGAATATGCCACGGCGGCCTCACGGCCAGAGGATTCTTGCGTAACATCACGAGAAAGAAAACACGTTCCGCAACGTGGAGCTAGGGGTTAAGGAGGAAGGGTTTGCAAAGGGGGAAGATCCGCCGGAACTTCGATCCTGTGCGAAAGTGAGGATGCAAGGGGAGGTGGGGGCAAAAAAGCGAAAAGACGGGAGCCCGCCCAGAATCGGTGGTTTCGAAAAGACGGTCGTAAAAACGGAAAGAGGAAACAGATCAATCGTCTCAGAAACCATGAACGGCGAGAGAGAGCCTCAAATGCCGAGTGGTCACTTGCGAACCATCGGAAATAAAACACGCAAACACCCGCCGTTAATAAAAAAAGTTTCACAAACTGTCAGTCCAGCCGGGAACGAAACCGCGAGACCAGGAGAGAAAGGTATGCGGTTAGCTGCGCTTAGGGCCGTTAAAGGGAGAAAAAACCGTTGAAAAGACCCCACGTAACCGCAGCGGCGGTCGTTAAAGGCGGGGGGGAGAGGTGTGGAAGAGAACCGGTCGTAATAATAGATCTTAAACCGTAAGGGGGGGAGCGGGCGCGCAAAAAAGAGGCGAACGTTGTGTTGTCAAAGTTGGTGACGCCGGGAGGGGCGTCGGCGACGGCGCCAGTATCGACGCGCAAAAAGGGAAAGGACTCGAAAGCCAAAGCCTGAAAGACTCCTTGCTGCGAAAGCTCCTCGAGCAACGGTCTGCTGAGAAATGAACAGAAGGGGACGCAGCCCGTCATCCGGTTGCCCACCCGCGAACGAAAAGAGGAAGTGTCGGATCCCGGAAAGACTTTCGAAGGGAAAAGGAGAACGAAAGGGATGGTGAGCGAAGAGGAACTCCCCACGAACAGATTCAGAGCCAAGGGGAACGTCGATCAGCGAGGGAACGGGTACTTCCTAATTCATACTGAAGAGACAACTTAAATCCAAATACCTCGACCAGGCCGAGGGAGAGTCAGCAGAAAACCGCACCGGTATGGGAAGCGGGCTCCCTATTAGGGATTCGCAGGGGAAGGATAAGTAGAGAAGCGAAATTAGAAAAGGGCGTCGTCCCAGCGAACCAACTAAGGCACAGGAAGAGAGAAGAAAGGGGAGACGCCGGAAAATCCAGGGAAGGGGTCTCTCAAGGAAGTGACAAAAGGTAAAAAGAGCTTATCGCCACCCTTCCCCGGCGGTGTGCCGCCCACGGCGACTACCTGAAGGGGCGAACAACAAGCTCGTTATGCCGGGGAGGAAAGGGGGGGTTTCGTGAAAGGTTACATCGGAAAGCAGCTGGCAGCCCCGGTCGATACCACACCCATCGGACCCACCGTCGGATTGACAAAAAAGACGGAAAAGACGGGGAAAAGCAAACCTGTCGCTCCCGCCCCCGGCAGCGGGGAAAAGACTCGGGGAAAAGAGGAAGGCGCGCAGGCTTATCCCCAAGGATGGGCCAGAACTAAATAGGGAAAAAGGCGAAGCACGACACTAAAAGGTAAGTGTGAATCGCACCCATAAGGTCTAGAAGAAGGGAAGAAACATCAGGAAAACAGAAAACGGAAGGATCACGGAAGGGGCAGTCTACACCACGAATCGTATGAGAAAGGAGCGGAACGTAAGAAAAAACACTCCCCAAGAAGCCATATCGCCATTAGGGCGTAATTAAAGGGTTACATACAACGAAAACTTATTATGATTAAAATAGAGATGATTTGCCACCAATCATCAAGAAGTGAATTCCTTTTGGACTTTGCGCCCGCTCGGAAAGAGGAGAGCTCGGTAGGAGGTAAAAAAAAGGAGAAACTTCTTATCGTCGATGTCGTTTTGGCTTGGAACGGCGGGGGACTAGCGCCCGGAACGTACAACGGTTAAGGGGAAAGATTCATGAACCACACTCAGTCTCTCAGGGAGAGCGACCTGCTCAAGGAGGAAAGGTAAAAAACGCAAGCAGGGCCCATGCCTGTGTTGCGCCTCCCTCGGCGCCGCCTTCAGTTCCTATGAAGGCGAAGGGAGGGGCGGGGGACTGCTTCAAGCTTTAAAGAAGGGATCCGGTGGAGGAGGGGGGGACTAGCGCCGCTGCTCGGGGGAGCGGGCAACGGACATCAAAAGGAAACCAAACCCAGGAAGAAAAGGGTAAGGATCGGTGTTTGCTACCACGGATCAAGGTTCAACGGGGAGGAGAGCTGGCGGAAGGGAAAGTTGAAAATGAAGGAAGCTGTACCTGGTTCGAGAGACCCCGTGCCCCCTTTCAGCATTGGAAGCGATACGGAGGGGTGGCGGCGCTGACAAGGGGGATCAAAAGGACAGGGTCTCTTTCCGCAAGCCTACTTCTTCTACTTAACCATACATCGCCACGCTTGACATCAGACCGGATACGGGAAAAAATGCTGCCAAAAAGGCTACGGCGAAGTCGTCGGACTGGGAGTTTCGCGGGAGAGGGGAGAGAGTCCAAGCGACTTCAGTAAAAAGAGTTATAGGGGAACGATGGACTAATCCTGGGGGAAGCCAGGGCATCGTCTACGCGACCGGGAAAAGACGATAAGGGATCAGGACGGTCGTCCCGAGCATGAAGACCGGCTCGCTAATTCGCTCGCACCTCAGAAGGAGGTTAAGAAGGAAACGAAGCGGCGCACGGCCTGGCCGTCTCAACTCTGCTACCGGGGGGGGAAAAAAGTATCCGAAACCACCATGATAGAGGAGCTCAAGCCGCGCGTGTCAGGTAGTGTCTGGAGCGGAAGAACGAAAAAACGCGGAGGCGCCGAAAATCAAAGGGCCTTCCACTTAAGCGAATTCGACTCTCCGGCTCGAGCGGGAACACTCAAAAAGCCGGCAAAAAGGAAATAAGAGAGGGCAGGAAAAAGTCCTGAGAAAAACGGAACAACTACCGACGCTCTGCGGAACCGTGGAGGGGGAAAAAGGGGGACCTGAGCCAAAACGAAAAGAAACTGCACGCGTATCTCTACCGGCGGTTCTTCCAAGCTTTACAAAAGGGGGGAAAGAGGCCCCGGGAGAAACGATTCTGTCGAGTTGCCGATGAGCTTGGGAACAGGAAAGTCCGGAAAAGAGGGCATCCAGAAAAGAAAAAATGGGGAAGCCTAATCGTCCAGTGCAGAGTGACGAGACGTACGTGAAAGAACCCCGCGTTCTGGGAGCTCCCACTCTTCTCTTTCTCAGTCGCGAAAAAAAAACTCCGGCTGAAACAGAGAAGGGAAAGGCAGAGGGAAAGTGGAGTACGGCTATAAAAGCTTTCACCACGCGAAGAAAACTTTCGAAGCGTCGTGTTGCTAAGTGATGGTACGCACGGGCTCCCTCTTCAAAGCCGTGGAAGCCAGAGGAGGGGAGAGCAACCAAAACAGGAGGAGGGGTGAGGAAGACTCTCTCAACAAAAGGAGAGATGAAATATATATACAACCATGCAAAAAGAGAGGGGAAGAGCAGGGGGGAAGCCAAACTCAGGGACTAGTTCGCCGGCGTACCATCACGAGGAGCAGAAACACCGGGATTTAGCATTAGTGGGGCGGGGGTGGAAAGGGGAAGGAAGGAAGCTGCAGGAGAGCATTTGCGAGATAAGATCGTATGCAAGAAAAAGTTTGCGGAAACAAGCATGTATCCCCTCAAACCGCGGGTTCGCGGGCGTAATAGGTCGTCGATCAGGTAGACGTGCGAAACGAAGAAAAAGGCAGAGCACGTCGCGAAGGATGACGGCTATCGGCGTTCGCAGACTCGAAGTGAATGCGGACAAGCGCGGGGAAAAGAACGGTTCACAAAGGAAGTGAGGGACAACCGAAAAAAGTGTAGAGAGAACAGAAAAAGGGAAGCGAGGAGGGCCCGGTTCCGACACATGTCCGTGGCCACGACCAATCCTTGCAGGAAGAGGGGCGGTGGGGGAAAGTGGGTGAATAATCCCGGTCGTAGAATTATCTTCTAGGGACAGGCCGAAGTGAGCGTGAAGCGGGAAAGAAGGAAGGCGCAATAAAAGTTCAGGGGGAAAAAAAAAAAGCCCGGGCGTCGCTACGCGGCACCTCTCGAAGAGATACGTGACCAAAAGATCCGGAAGGAGTCCTGGGCGCTCCTCGAGCAAAAGTGGTCGGGGCGGTACGCCTTCTAGGGAAAGGCAGAACCGGACGAAAGTCCCGGAAGGAAGTTGCCCCAGGAAGGCGACGAACAAAAAAAAGGCGGAGGCAGGAACGGAAGAGGAGTAAGGGAAGGGTTCTTCCTGCTCCGGTACCAGGACAGTCTGGGTAACTCGCAGAACACAAAAAAGAAACTGGACAAAGGATAGGACCGTCGATCAGCGGAGACACGCGAAGAAACTTAATAGGGAACGGGACGCCTCGCTAAACCGCAAGCCAAATCGGACCGGGGGGATCAGAAACAAAGAAGGTAAGATGCTGGTCCACTAATGTAGAAACTGCGGGGGAAAAAAAAATAATAAACAAAAGACAGCAATTCCAATAGAGACTCAACCAGACCGAGCGCGAAGAAGGAAGAAAGTGAAAAAACCCGGAGGGGGGGGGCGAAAATCGAACCAGGGAAAAACGCATCAAGGCATAAGTAAATAGCGATCGCCGAAAAGGAAAACTAGCAGGGCTCGTCACCACTGCGAACTCTTTTAAACCTAGGCACGGGACTAACCACAAAGAGTAGTGGTGGGTAGTAGGTTTTCCTGTGTGGTCAAAAAGGGGGAGTTCGAGACAAGAAAGCAACAGAAGAAAGGCCGATCGCCCACCAGAACACGCGCCTGCGGACTGAGGCGCGAAAAAGAGCCCCGCACGTCTCTAACACATACAGGGCACAAGAAGAGCCGGGGGCAAAAAAAAGGATTGCCAGCTGAAAGTGGTCTCATTCCCAGGAAAGAAGGCGAAAAGACAAAAAGAAGAGTCGGGGGGTTGGAAGAAGGACTCGGACCAATGAACATGAATAATTTGAGAGGAAGGAAAAAGGAGAAGAGGCCCCGGTGGAAGAGAGACCGCTCTTCGCAGCGAAACCAAGAAGGAGAGTGATAAAAGGAAAGGCAAGGAGGGGAAAAACCGCCAGAAAGGCCATTAGTTCAAACGTGGGGTACAGTACTAACTACAAAAAAAAAAAAAGGAGATAGACCTGAAAGGAAAGCCTGGCGCTCAGTAGGCCTGTGGGGCGGGCGCCGGGAGAGTGGCCGATCAAGCTTGAAAAGTAACTAAGGGGCGCTAGCCGGAGATACGGAAGGCGGGGGGGCAACTGCGGAAGAATTCCTCGCGAAAGGAGGATGTAAAAGATCAGAAGAATCCTCCGAAGTCTTCTTCGTGTCTCCACGCTCGCCACGGGGATGTAAGAAGAAACGTGCACGCGGGCACAGGGGGAGGGCCGCCCTCGAAAGTCCTCACGCCCGTTATCTCGACGGGAAAGAGGGCGAAGCGCGCGGGGAAGTCGTCCGCATGCCAAGGTTGGGTGCGATCAGCAAGAGTGAGGAGGACGCTAAGCTTGCTCCTCGACTTCAACTGACCACCACCGGGAAAAAAAGGCTCCCTCGAGCAGGTCGATCAAAGGAAGCAAAATTCCCAGCGGTAGACGTGGGTCGGGCACACGCGTGGCATAGCGAAAAGAGGGTGAAAAAAAACTGACTGCTGAGGACAGTTGTCTAGAGCCCTGACTCTGGCCGAGCGCCTGCTCGAGTGATCGTCGCTGGACAAGCGAGGAGACTCTTAAGGTCGCTGACGGAAGCCAAAAGAAGAAAACGGGACTCCCTGCCTCGGACCACTCCAAATGTTCAAACTGGCCGGGGAACACACTAGCTCATGCCTTCGGCTGTATGTGGTGCTAGGCGGCGATTCCAGTGGGAGTGCAGCCCGTCAAGACTAGCTGCTAAAGGGCTGACGATCGGAAAGCACGCCGTAAAAGGAACTTCTGATCTACCAACGGTCTTCCCGAGCATGAAGGTCGAAAACGATGCAAGGCCGCGCAAGGCTAAAAGATGCCTCGTGTTCGTGGGAGCTGGGCAACCGGATGATGGATGCTGCACTGCCGGCCGAAAGGCCTCAGGAGAAAGAAGAAAGGGCCCGCCAGAACCGGGAGCGTGAAAATGCGCACAGTCGCGTGCTGATGGTCGTAGCAGACACGGGGAGCGAGGGCCGGGCCGACCGCGCACAAGCGATCGACAAGGCTCTATTCCGGAGCGAAGCAACTCACGCCTGCAAAAGAAAAGGGCGGAGCCTGCCCACCTTAACGTACCTACGCTCAGAACAGAAGGGGGGGTCGTGGAAAAAGCTGCAGAGAACGGGCCGATCGACTAGACCCGAAATGACCTCGTATCTCGGAAAGCTGGAAAGGGGACAGCTGACTGCAAGAGTTCAGGGGAGGAGTTCGATGCAAATTCGCACATCTGACGCGGAAGAGCGCCGCATCGAATTCAAAGGGCTACGACGAAGAAAGGGGGGGGGGGGCCGGTCGGAGGGGACTACCCTGAACCTGGAACAAGCCCTCAGAACACGCGGACTCACGCTAGCGGGGAATAGGTTTCGAACCCGCCAAAACGAATCTGGAAGTCCGCTCACCTTGTCGAGCACAAACGAAGATCTAAGAAAAAACCACGGCGGGCCACCACGCAAAGCCTTCTCCACTTTTCTACGGAAGTGCTGAGAAGAAAAGCACGAGCCTAGGCGGAAAAGGGGAAGTCCCTCTTCGCCACCCCCTGCGCGTCGAGTCGTCGTAGGGTGGCGATCTCGCTAAGTAGGAGGGGGGAGAGAAGAGCCAACAGAAAGAAAAAGACGCGCAGGGGGTGGGGAAAAGGAGGGGGGGCTGCGACAGGTTTCCGTTCGTACAAGCACAGGATCATCAACACGCCGTCGACGGGAGAAGGAGGTGCGGGGGCAAACCGTCAGACACCGGAAGAAAGTCAGGAAGGGGGAAAATGGAAGACTGATCCAGATTTTGGGGGGGGGGGGGGGAAGGAGGAGGGGGGGGAGGGGAGCGATAGCAGGACAAAAAAAAAGATGGGCGGTCACGTATAAAAGGGAGAGCCGTTCAGTTGTACTACCATAAAATATGGACGAGAAGGAGGAAGCCAGGAGGAGTATCGGGAGCGTGCAAAATGCCGGGAGGAAAGACGTGCGGAAAGCGCAACATCACTCTCTAGGGGTGACCGAAAGTCAACAAGGGCAGGACAGAGAAAAAAAAAGAGACGCCCGGTATACGAGGTCCTCTGAAAGTACAAAAAGTATACCGTTTAAGTCAAGTGAAAGCCCAGTCCGTCGATCGTCTGGTTCAGGTGAAGTTCAGGGACAAGGATCAAAGAAACTGGAAGGATAATATCTCAGGGAAGTATCTGAGGAAAGAGGAGACCGTGGCGAAAGTGGTTACTGCCTTAGCGTCGGCTACGCTTCGGGGCTCGAATCCCATCGAACCGATCATCCTTACCGGGGGAGGAAGAAGCTAGTAGTTTTCTTGCGGCGTTACGATGAGAGGGAGATCAGCAAAATCGAAGTCCGTGACAGTCCGTTAACATAACGGGAGGGAGGAGAAGGCCCTAGCTTAGGCAAAGTCTCTCAAGAAGAAAGAAAAACAGAGAAGGAGGACTGACGGCAGGCATGGTAGAGCGGAAGCGACTCGAGCACAAAGGAAAAAAGAGAGTAAAAAAGCTGCCAAATGAAGAGTAAAAAAAAACTTGGCGAAAGAACTGCAATTCGCCGAACGTGTGCCCGAGAAAAAAATAAATACTACTGAAAAATGGGCGGGTAAAAAAGGGTAACACGAGCCCGGTATGGAGAAGAGGGGCCCGAGTATGACTCGTGACCAAGGAGAAGTGATGGATAAATGAATATTCTAGCATGCGGCGGGTAACAAGAGATAAAATCTAAAGTCGCCTACCTCGCCAAGCAAAAAGGGGCCTAATGCGTGCAGCATGCGGATCGCCGAGGCAAAAGAGGTTTTCCTCTCCTCCAAGGCTCCTCAGGGGAAAAAAAAAGAGGAAGTGGCAAAAAGATTTAAGTAAATTGGTTTCCTGGGGCCCAGTTGAATCGAGTAACATGGCCAAAAGACCATCACGCCAGCGCCAACAAAAACCGAAGGCCGCCCTGCGGAAGAGGAATGCTGCTAAGCCATAGCCAGCCCGAGGCACATAAGGCAGAAAAGGGGAGAAAGGGCGGGCTCCCCACAGGCCAGAGGGACGATCAACAGGCTGAAGGAGACAGGCGAACAAAAAAGAAAAAAAAAATCGAGGCTGATGGTTCATATCTCGCAGAAAGGAAAAGGAAGAAGAACCAGAGGGGAAACAACCTCCACCTCATCGAAGGAAGATCGCCGTTAGCAGACCACACTAATCAGACGGCGAAAGGAGAAGAGAAAGTAACACTCCCTCACAGGCCGACTCCAAGGAGGGAGGTGTCCCGGAAGACAGACTGAGGAGGAAAAGAGAGAATTTAAAACACGGGAAAGGACCGACCAAGCAAGTGGGGCAAGTGACTCGTGAAAGATCGTAAAGCTCAGCTATCTTCGGGGTGGGAAATGCGCAAGAAGCGAGACGGGAAGGTCACGGCGTGCTCGCTTGAAAAGAAATCGGCACATCTGGCAGGCTAGAGTAAAACCCAGCGACGCTTCTTGCCTCGAACCCGCATAAAAAAAAAGTCCACGCCCACGTTCCCTCTTAATTGGGGACTCGCGCCGCCTTGGAAGGCCTGTATGTGAGGTCGTCTCCCTTCTTTTCTCGGCAAAGAGGGTCCGAAAGGGGAGGGGGTAGCTAGCTGGCTTCTGGGACGCCTAAGTGGCTCTACGAAATCAACTGGGACACAAGGGGCAACCCCAGACCCTTTACTCAAGCTCTTGGGGGGAGGAGAAAGGTCGGGAATGACCTTTGGGGACGATCAACACCCCGTTGACGTCCTCGGAAAAAGATTGGGGACCTGAAGCTAGGGGGACGAGTACCGTTCGAGATCCGTTCAAAAGCTTGTGCGGCGCCTGAGGGAAAAAGCGCTCGTCTGGGGGCGACGCACTGGGACCGACAGAGCCCTGAACTCTTCCGAGGGGGCTTCCCTACGCAATCCATAGGATCTTACAAGACCTCGGGGGAAACTACCTCCCATACCTTGAGCGGGGCGCTTCAGAACGGGCGCGCAGTAAACTGGGCTTTACGTGGGTCGCGCGGAGGAAGGTCCAATTCGGAGGCAACTTCCGCAGCTCGACGGGCTGACGATAAGGTTGGCAACTGGCAAACGGAAGTAGTGGGAAGAAGAAGGCCTTATCTTCCAACGGGAGTACAAAAGAAATAAAGAAATAAACAATTCCTCTCGAGGTTCCTCTTTTAGGTCGCAGGTCCCGGAACGCGAGAGACAGGCGCACTGGAAGAAAGAAAGAAGATACCGACATACCGACCACTTCGCGCGTGAGAAAGGCGACAGGCGTAGGCGGAGCGCGGTCACGGATCCTTCGATCGGGACCCGTCGAGACGCTCTAACCGCAACTGAAACAAAAGGCGACGGGCTCCGGCTCGAGAGCGCAAAAAAAAAAAAACTGCACACAAAAGGGCTTCACACCTGCACCACCCGGAACTCCAAACAAAACAATCGGGAAGTGGGAAACGGAAGCTTCCAAAGGAACCTGACAAAGACGCGAAACTTGAGATCTCTAGCTGCGAGCTTCTTCCCGGGAAGGACAGTTTTGATGGGCCCGGCCGAAAGGGAAGAGGAAGGGGAAATTGAAGTCACGCGACGAGGTCGAACCAGGAAGACCGAAACGCAAAAGTCTGAGAGAGGGGCGCGTCCATTGGCTGCTAATAAACTGGCACGACGACCTCGAGTGAAACCGCAAACAACCGCGGGGGAGTGGAAGAAACCACGGTCGTCGTCCCTCTGGGCTCACCGCCACAAACAAAACAGGCCTCTGAAAAAGAAAGAAAAACGAAGTTGCAGCTCTACGCTCAGCCCGTCGGCCACCAAGAGCGAAACCTCCGGCGACACGTGGGAAACGTAGTGTGCTGCCCGCGGGCCTGGGTCACCAGCTGGCCGAGCGCCGCCGGAAAGATTCTCGCTCACCCCTGACGAGTCGGGGGAGGAAGGGTGGATCTCTCAAACGTAAAGGGAAAACCATGCCCGACTCACCCGCAGGGTGGAGTCGCGCAAGGAAAAAGTCGGCGAATGGAGAAAGTGGGGAAAAGCACGAGGTCAGCAAAAAAAAGGGAGACACGGGAGTTGGCAAAGGGGACACAGTATATCTGGCAACTCGCTGTGCGAGCGCCAGGCGGAATGCAAACCCGAGCCGGCGTGGTCGGTGGGAAGCGCCAGACGAGCGTGATCCAAAAAAGAACATGCGGTTTCTCTGTCACGTAGAGGCGTAGGCCAATGAAAAGGGGAACAAATATGAGAGCACGTCGGGAAAGCCAGGAGGAAGGCTAAGCGTGCGGCGCTCGGCCGAGGTCCTGCGGAAGGGAGAAACTAAAAACTCGCTGAACTCACGGAAAGGAAGGAAAAAAGAGTGCTCAAGGTATATATACAAGCAGCTGGCGGGTAGCGGCGACGGCCTATGAAACACGGTGACGAAGGAAAAAAAAGAAGGACGAGCGGTACAGTTTCTTTTAATTCGTGGGGGGTCGGGGTGTAAAAAAGCGGTCGTAGAAAAGAGTCCTGAGCGGAAGGAGAGGCGCTCCGGGCAAGGAGGCGTCTGCATGTCGGGGGGTTAATTGTGGACGCCGGGAGAGGAGTCGCGAAAGAGGAGGGAGACCTTTACGTCCGCTCCCGCCAGCGTCCACAAAGCGAAGGAGCAGACGAGCAAGCACAGTGGTCTGGGGAGGGGGAAAAAAAGCCTAAGGGGTAGCAGATGCCATACATTCCGCCTGCGCCAAGAAACGTGAATAACCGGGGGCCCCCAGCGACGCACGGACACCGGCCCTAGCGAGGTGCGCGACGCCTTCGCGGGACAGTGTCGACAGCTAGGAAAGCCCAACGTACTGGTAATCAAGAAGGAGAGAGAAATAAGGAAAAAAATGCAAGCTGCCACAGATCGCCCATACCCCGTCGAGAGCGCTGAAACGGAGTCGCCGAACTGCCGGCCGGCGCGACCCGTACCCTGGGAAGAAAGCAGGCACACAGCGTATGGAGGAAGCTGGCCGAGGAGGAGTCGAGGAAAAAAGTAAAGAAGGGCAGAGGAAGAAAAGGTAATAGGAGCAAGGCTGGCCCAGCGCCACACCCAAACAGGGCTAAAAACTAAATTCCAAGAAGACCGGGCTCTCTAACCGATAGTTCAGCCTCAAAAATATTCTAAGAAGAACCGGACGTGTGCACCAGAACCCACTTGAGACTCGGGTGGGGAAAAAACCTTGGCAAAAATGTACAAATAGGTTTTGCAGGGGGCCAAGGTTTAAGTAGTATCACACTTAGCGAACAGAAAGAAAAGAAGAGCGTGGGAAACCTTCGCCGAGCGACTGCGGGAAGAGCGAAAAGCAGGCGACCCACGAAAGGCACATACGGGGACTGCATAGGAATAGAGCAGAGAAAAAAAAATTATGGGGGCGGTCAACCGTGGCTCTTCCCAGAGGCAAGGAGAGCAGGCGAATAGCTGAGGGAGAGGAATAAGGAGCCCCATTAGGTAATAAGTTCGAGTGGAGAGAGACAGACGGGAAAACGGCGGAAGGAAGCCGAGCTCAGGCTACAACCGACGAAATCGTAACCGGGGAGCCGGGAAACTCCACGGCAAACCCAACAAAAAGGATGGCGGAATGAAGTGGTTAAA
>Ga0179593_1703538_pt1 | contig 11709 bp, 8 predicted proteins | sample CZODoug2_1_08_16_FD_185931 | JGI IMG/M metagenome (GOLD analysis project Ga0179593, IMG submission 185931) | Vadose zone soil fungal communities from Angelo Coast Range Reserve, California, USA - CZODoug2_1_08_16fungal (PacBio error correction) | ecosystem: Environmental > Terrestrial > Soil >...
AAACATGTTTACTGCCGCGGTGTTGGGAACGGGAAGAAGGGCGAAAAGTGTGGCTTAGCGACTCCACAACCAAAATGCACGGAACCTACTCTTTCCTATCTATCAGGGGAAAGGTTGGCGACCTTCAAGAGTAGACTGTTTTGAAACTGGGAAACGAGAGTAGTGTATCATGGGGGGAGACTACCTCCTGAAGCTAAGTGAAGATGGGTTCCCTTAAGGCACGGAACATATAGTGTTCTTAGACCAGGAAGGTGGGGAAAGCTGGAATCGGTTCAAATATCCACTTCTTTCTCGACAGGGGGAACTCGTGGAAAATTTGGAGGTGGAGAGGGGAGAGCAAAAGAGCGTTTTGAGTCCCTGAGAACCGTACAACACGAAAAAATTTCTGAGAGACATCGCCGAAAAAAGTCTGGGGCGTATTGAGAAAGGAGAAGGCCGGGAACTCAGCAAAATACTCTCGAAGACTAGAGATCCGCTAATTTCGCCCGGCGAGACCGAATAGAAAACTGCGATGTCGCTCGTAAAATCGCCATCGACATCACGAGGGGACCTTGGGAATCAAAAAAACAAATTGGACGAGCGGTCTTTAATACCACGATTACCTCTTCCCAAACCTACGGCCGAGGACACGCCAGCACCTACGAGCTAAAATTAAAGGGGAAATCTGGGAACGGGAAGGATTGCTTTTGGGGGGGGCATCCGAAATTAGACAGGCGCAGGCGGCGTAACGGGCAGGGGGGGGCCGGAAAAGATAAAGGGGATTCTCTGAAGAAACTGGGGAAGTGCTTGGTTTGTGTATCTTCTGAGAAAGGAAAGGACGTAAGTCCGCAGTTGAAGGGAGAGGCTAACTGACAAGGACACCTGGGGGGGTTACTCTGTTTTCCCTTCAAAAAATGCTTATGAGGGGGACCAATGGTCAACTGGGAGGAACCTGGATTGAGGGGCACTAGGGAAAGAAGGGAACACACTGCATCAGTTTCCATTTGCCTTCTTTCTTCGGCTCCTCTCGGTCTGGCTTCGGCTTCTGTCCGGAGTCCTCTGGGAAAAGTGCCTCGGCTGCTTCCTCTGGTTCCAACAGGTCCTACATCCAGAGCCGGTCATGGAGACGTTATCGATGGGGGGGACGGAAGGACAGGTGACGGCAAGCGGGGCGGGCTCTGTCAAGGGTGTTTGTCGGACCCACTGACCGCAGAGTTGGCGGAGGGCGCCCTAGTATGGCGATAAGCTCAAAAAAAATCTTGGGAGGGGAAGAAAACGCAAAACGAACACGGTCGGGGTGTGATTGATCTGGGAAAACGCCTGTTTCTGGGAGTTTCGCCAGGTGACAATCTAACTTCCAAGGGTTGGGGTCAGGAAGGAAAGAAGGGCAGGATAGCGGGGGAACGTGGAAGCAGTTGTCTTTCGCGGGAACGTGCAATCGCGCACGGCTGGTCGCGGCGGCCTTTCCTTTGCAGCGAAAAGTACGCCGCGACAGAAACACTAAAAAACTTCTCAATGAAACGACTCCCGGCCCAGTGGGGGTGCAGTGACGAAGGTCTCATCTGACTTGCGAGGGCCGTTCTTCTTCCGGCGCAGAAGCTTTGCAGAGTGTCTGGCCTGCCTCGCCTCTTTCCGCAAGGGGTTTCGAAATCCAAGAGGGTGGGCCTCAAAGGGGGTCGTCTTTTTCTCAGCAATGATCCTTCTACTTTCCCTCGCCACGGGGCCGTTGGGGCGCGTGGCCACAAAGGAGCAGGGCCTAAGAAAGGGAGGGTAGACCAGACGAGAAGGCCGCTCCTTGGGAACGCGAATTCTCAGGGGTTACTGCGTCGGAGTCCGAAATGAAGGTCGCGTAGAAGAACGTGTGAAAAAAAAAAAAGGAGGCCGACTTGCGAGTGAAAAGACTGGTTCGCTTAGCGCGGAGAGCGCAGGTGGCGCAGCCTGATGGGATCGGGGGGGGGGGGAATAAATTTAGAAGCAGATCGGAAAAAGAACAGCAAGGTAAGGCCCACTGCGATCCCATCGGAGGCGCGCTTCTTCGCGCGAGTAGAGAGGAGGCACCTCGGGAGGGGCATGCCAGAGGGGGGAAGGTCACGACAGGAAATTTACCTACAACAAGGTCAGCGGCGTCAGGACCGGGGGGCAGTCGATCCCGGAGCGGCAAAAGAAGGAAGGGACTTCTGGAAAAAGAAAAAAAAACACTAAACATGAATGTTTCCACCGCTCCACCCTTCCCCGTGCAGAGGGGCCATTGAATGGACATCGCGATGCTTCTAACCAGGGGAGAAAGTGTGCCAGGCTGTAGGAATTTCTAAAGGAGGATAGTCCTAAGGCACTGTGCTGCCCGCCCTAAGCGCTTCCGCGAGCACGTCATTTCGAAAAAGAGCCGACCACCGGGAACCATAGAGAGGGAAGTACGTCTGAGAAGGGGGGGTTGTGGCTTATGGGACGGGCGGGGGGAGTCGTCGCGGCGCAACTGGGGGGAAATGCCGAACTCACCAGCAAGTGTGCTGATGCCGCCGTTACCTCGAGAAAAAAAAGAAATTAGCCGATGGGAACATCACGACCAAAAAAGAAGGAACGTAGAGACGACCCGGAATGTGGCGACCGCGAAAAACGCACTCATTAGAGCAGCTCCATCCACAGCCGTCCGAGGCCGTCGGGGGGTATGCATGGAAAGTACCCACACAACCCCCAACCAAAAAGGAGCTCTAAAACGCCAGAATAGGGAAGGACCTCCAACTAAAACGGGACGAGGGGGCTCCCTTGAATCAGCTCGAGGGAGGGGAATGCGTCAGAAAGGGGAAAAGATCGCCCCGGCGGAGGTCGACGGAATGAAAACGGCCTAGGGCCGTCCATTTTCCGGGCACCCTCTAAAAAGGGGGGGATCCGGGAAGAAATGGTAATAAAAAAGGGGACGGGGTCCTACCTCGCCAATGGCCATCTCATCCCCATGTTCGCATAGAAGGAGAAATCCTAGGAAGGGTTTAGTACTACAAGTTGGACTCTGTACAGGGAAAAAGTGAAATATGCGGTGAGGGATTCACCTAGGTCGCTTATCAGCTCTTGCGGGATATACTCTAACAAAACCCCGGAGGGCGCTAAAAAAAAGGTGAGAGGGACGCAGTCTGGACAAGGGAGGCTGCAGCCTGTCTCCTGAGCTTCCACGCCCACATCACGCATCGTCGCTCGGGCGCGGCCAGAACGGCGGCCGGGCCTCGAAAAAAGCTGTCCGTTGGGGAAAAAACATAGCGCATCGCATTGGCCACTGCGGGTAGATTAGAGAAAATCGAAAGAAGAAGGGCGGGGGGGAACGGGGGTGTGAAGAGACCGCCTGGAGGTCGGGAGGGACGCCGGGCTCGAACGCGGCCTCTCTAGGAGGAGAAGTTTCCAGGCAGAGGCGTCCAGGAATCTAAAACGGGAACATTTCGGGTAAAAAGGATATTTCTCCTCCTGAAAGACGCGTTTTCTGGATCGGGAGAAGTCGACGATGCGTACGCCTCCGAACTCGCCAAGCAAGAAAAAAAAAGAAAATTATCAGATGAGAAAAGGGGACGAATGCAAAAACCTAGCGAGTGAGGGCTGCCGCGGACCGTCAAGGTCGTATTTAGAAATACAGGGCGTTCACCGATCCGAGGTTGCCTTTCCGTACGGTGCAAGACATCGGTCCGACTCAAAAGGAGGGAACACCTCTCGAAAAAGAGACACATCTTCGGGGAAACGCTTGGAAGGTCAAAACGAAACGATAAAAAAGCGTAGTACCCGGCTGGAGCGGGCTGAGTCGACGCTGTCAGGGAAATCGAGTTTGTGGCGGCCCAAAACGCGAACGCGCCGGGAAGAAGGAGAAGGAAAAAAAAAAACAAAAACAGGGGGGGAAGGAAAAGGAAAATTTGAACGGGAAGGGTAACGGCGCGCCGCGGGGCCCCGCACACCTCCTAGAGGGAGACCGGTCGACTCCCTGGCGCCCCCGAATGCCGGGGGAATAAAGAAGAAATCGTTAAAAAAGAAACTCGCCCGGTGTAAAAAAGACCGAGGAAGTTCGTGGCCGCGGGAGCTAGCGCGAGCTGTGTCGACTCTGAAGAGGGGGGGGGAGGAAGGGGGGGGGTCACAATGAAATGGAGGGCCCTTCCCGTCACGAAAATCTTATGCGTTGACTAGAGAGGTGTCTCACTCGCACCTACGGGAAGCGGGAAGGGGGAAGCCTCGGTGCAAAAAGAAGGACCTGACGGGGTCTTAAAAGTGGTCAACAAGAGGGGGGAAGTTTGATCCCGATCCCGACACCTCCGACACGGTCGGCCATCGACGCCAACCATGCCGCCGGATCGAGGCCGAGGAAGCAGAGGCCCTTCAGGAAAGCGATCAGAAAAGGGAGGAGCGATCCCGGCGCACGTGACCTCCCGCTCGACGTGCATGTCACATGGGCGTCGGGAGCCAGAGGGCGCAGGTCACTCGACGGCAACGCGGTCTAGCGAATCGGCCTACCCCCCTTGAAGTCCCCGGCCCGACGCCGGTCCAAAAAAACGCCGAAGAAGAAGGCAAAATCCAATTCACTCAACCCGAGCGGACGGCGTTCAGGGCGTGAGCCGAAGTATACGAGGCAGTGCCGCGGGAGGGACGATTCGACAACTACCTGCGAAAGGGGAAGAGAAGAAAAGTCTATTGGGGGGGAAGAGAGTGTGTGTAAGGGACGTAATCAGCTATCCTTATCAATCACCTGTTGCCGAACAGACTGAGCGACGTCACGGGAAGAAGTTTTGGGAACTTTGTGGAAGGCAAAAGGGGGGTCGGGTGAGGCAGATACAAGGAGGGACTCAACCCTCGTTCTCTGATCTCTATCTGGTTGCTCAACCCTTTGGCTGCGGACAATGTCACACTAATCTGCAGGGAAAAAGGAGCGCCTCAGGAACCATTTTCAGCCTGCCTCGGCCCCTCGGGGTACTCAAAGGATTCGGAACTACTCCCAGGGGAAATTTCAGAAAAGGAGGGGGGGTAATCGGAAAAATCACTCGAGAAACCCCAGTGCGCCAAACTTTGCTGCCGCCGCGGGGGCTGCGGCGGGCGAAGGCCGAGTGCCGATAGAAGTCCTTATCCTCGGTGGGGAGCCGGTGTGGGCAAAAAGAAGTACCGACCGGCGACCTGGGCTGGGTGGATGTGGCTTCTGTCGCAGTGAGTGCGGAGTATCTTTCGAAAAAGAAGTCGGGAGGAGAAACTTAAGTCTTGTCTTTGACCCACGGGGGGCGAAAGGTCGGCCCTCGTTTCTGTGTAAAAGCAGGTACTCCGGCGGGACGCGCACTGCTGTTGATTCTTCCGTGAGCCCTTAAAAGGGATCGGGAAAGACTTGCCTACAAAACTAGGGGAGAAATCACCGGTTCCTGTAGGTGTGGCACGTTGTTCCGGGGGGGGAGATTGTCGGCCATCGATGCTCGCCGTGGCAGGGCTTCGGGCCGGCGAGCGGGGAAGGGGGATGAATAAATCTCCTGAAAGAGGTGGGTCTCCCTTATCATCAAACCGAAACCCTGGGGAGGTCAAAAGATGAAATCATCAGTTCATAGAAGGGGAAAAGGGGGGCCACAGTTGGGAGGCGGTTTGGAATGCGGAAACCTGTCTCACCTCGTCCGAGGGCATAAGAGCTAGAGGTTTCCCGAAATGGCGACTGAAATGCGGTCAAGAACGCTGCAGCCTGTTGGAAGTCTTTAAAGGACCTGTTGCGTTTATCAAGCCACCACTTCGGGAAGTCCCGGAAAAGCGTTTTCCAAGAATGGAGTACGCTCGCGCGCTGGATACTGTTCTCCTCCATGTGGATCGGAGGGGAAATCAACCTAGGGGGGATCTCTCAAGGAAAAAAGAAAGAACGTATTATTATGAAGAAAGAAAAATAAGCGTTGGGGGCACTGAGATAACCATCAGTAGTGGGAGCATTCGCTCTGAGCTCGGCGTCGACCATCTTCGGCACCGGACGCGGATCCACTTCGGGGGGAATGTGGCAACCATCCTAAGGGAATCAACTTGCTTCATCTGCTGGCCTCATTCGCTATCTCCTCAATGCTGCTCTCCCAGGCAGCGGCCTCGGGTATGCCTAGGGGAAGGAAGAGACAGGGGAAGGACCGAAAAAAAAAATCACGGGGTGCGGGGAAGGAAAACCTCTTCCCCTTTCTATTGGAATTATAATTCCTCATCGAAATGCTGATAACCAAGGAAGCCTTGGCCCAAAAAAAGAGTGGCGGTGGGGCTAACAAAAGAGGGTATTGCGAAGAAAGAAATTGGATCTTAACAGTGGCCACCGCGAAGCCCGGCAGAGCACTTCTATGCGACCCTCGCCCAGACCACCGGCACCGCGCCATCCAGGCACCGGTGGGAGAGGGACTCATAGGGGCGTTAGCCAAGAAGGGAGGGCTCGGAGGAGGACGTAAGGCCGCGCAACAAGCAGTGCGCCTATGCAGAAGGGACCCTAATAACACGAACTAGCCGACAGGGAGGGTGAAAAAAAAAGACAATCACTAACAGATATGACACGATGGCAAAAACCTCTAACAGCACTCATGGAAGCACTGCCCACCCCGAAAGGGGAAGTAGCCGTTCGGGAGAAGAATTACCAAAAAAGAAAAAGAAGATTGTAAAAAAAAAACTCTTGATCGAGGGTATTGCTAGGCTCCGGAAGGCGGGGGGGGGCCCGCCAGTTTTTGGCCTCCCTGAGGGGATCGTATTTCGGCACTCGGCGATTACCAATCGAAGAAGGAAAAAGGGTCACGGAAGTAGGCCAGGAAAGGAAATTAGTCCGAAAAAGACCTGACAAAGGGGAGCAGCGTAATAAGAAAGAAGGTTGACTCCGACCGAGAAATGTCCATGCTCATCCCCAGGATTGAATGAGCCGATCGCGCTCCCCCCTCGATGGTGTAGGATCCAAAAAGGGGGGGGGGGGATACCCAAGAAACGGAAAAATCGTAAGAGAAGTGGTCGTCATGAACATAGGGCGCTGGATAGATCTCGGCGGCTCCCGGACTCAGCCCCACCCGACGTGAAAAAACGATGATCCTCCAAGGTCTCCTGGAAGGGAAAATAGAAAGCGGGAATAGTACAAAAGAAAGGATTCCAGCCCACAAAACGCCTTGTCCGGTCGCTAGGCCGCGCTGCCAAAGAAGCCGGCTTCCTCGAAGGCTGGGAAGGGGGGGGGAAGTTCGGAGAAGGGGAAGGGGGCTGTTGGTGCAGTCGAGAACGGATGAAAGCGCGGTTCTGATGATCTTCAAATCTTCGCCCTCGATGTCAGAGGGGTCCGAGCGCAAAAAAAGGAATCCAAGAAGCCTTTGAAAAAGGAAAAAGTCCGCATCTCAAGTATTGCCCGTCATGAAGGACCCGTCGAAGGTCGGATGCGCAGGCATCGATCAGACACCTGGGGGTCGGCGAGGATTTGGTGGGGGGGGGCGGAATCTGCCCGTGTCGCGTTGTCGGGAGGTCTCAAACGCACGATGCCTCCGTAGCACTAACGAGATAGACCGCTCAAGGCACTGCCAAGGATCATAAAGGAGGGTCGCCATTACGAGAGTGGGCAGGAGAATACGTCACCGCATCGAGGGTCAACGTGCCGTAAGGGAACGACTGGTCCTTCGCGCAAGGCGGTAGAAAATACACCGCTACCAGGCAAGAAAAAATGTTACTACCAAAAAAAAAGGGGGTCGGAAGAAGCTTGACGGTCGCCACGATCCAGTCGCGCCCTCCTTAGTAAAGGACGGGCGGGGGGCGGTCAGGAGAACGCAGTTCATCAACCATACGAGAACCGAGCGCGAAAAAGAAAGAAAAAACAACATGGAAGGAAGGAAAAGAAAACAACATAGAGATACATTTGTACGAGAAGGCACCGCGGGCGCACACGAGGGCTTACCTCTTCCGACTAAGCCCGCCCCCGCCCGATCCCTAACCCAGGGCGGGAACCCCCAAGGGGAAAAAAACACAAAAAAACGACCTTAAAAAGAAATGTGGTCGAGCCAATCAGTGGCGCGGGAAGCTCTAGGGCAGCGGTGTCACGACTACCGCGGCGAACGATCGATCGGGGACGGCAGAGGAGGTACGAAAAAGAGACGAACACGAAAACGGGGTCCGCGCCGTCCTGGCATCGGTGCAAGAGCCGCGCGTTCTCAGAAAAGGGGGCGAGAAAGCGGGATCCAGCGTTCGTGGGGAGAGGGACCGTAAAAGGGCAAACGAAAAGACTTTCCGCGCCCACGCCACATCGCTCAGGGAAAGGGGATGGGGGGAGAACGCTAAAGAAAAAATCTCGTGCAGGGGTGAAAAAGAACTGTTGAGATGAACCCGATTGCTATATTCGCTCACAGAACTCCCGGGCTGTCTACTTGAGGGCAAAAGGGGTCTCTAGGGATCTACCTCGCGGAAGTACATCGTGCCGGAACGCCTTGCCACTTCACTTTCGCGGACTATCTTCTTGGAATGAAAGGGCTGCAAAGAGCCAGGAACCAAGTAAGCTATTACTCCGGGTCTGAAAAGAGGGGGGGCATCGCTAAAGGGGTATTAAACGTCGTGGGTTTTGCCCGTGGAGGCATATACGATCCATCCTAGAGTTCCTCAACTGGTCCGAGAGATTAGAAGACGAGGGCTCTCTTTTTAACATTCTCGGGGGTTTGGGTCGAATCGGTAAGAAAGAAATAACCAAAAGGGGTCGAAATTTGAGAAAACTCCGTCTCAGACTAAAGACGTTGTTTCCTCTTTTGACCGGCCCGGGCGTAGCGGGGGATACCAATGGGGGGAAAGAAGATGACTAAAAATAAAAAGGAGGCTCGAGGAAAAAATCAGGCACACCTCCTTTTGGTCTTCTCGGCCAATGAATCGTGTCGTAGACGAAAAAAATTCGGGGAGGGGGCGGAAAAAAGATGCCCTCACCGTTGGCCGAAGCCTCTGCCTAGGGGGCAACCGAAAAACCCAACAAAACCTCAAAACTAAAATTTCAAGTGAAATTTTCCTCTTAGTCTCGGACCTCTTCCTCAGGACCTCAAATCTTATAACGACACCGGGGGGGGAGATGACAGGGGAGGTTCCGCGGGGACGTTCAATTGCCTAAAAATCTTTCTTTAGGGTGTGACCGGTCCTCTCCACCCGAGGGGGTGTATGGAGCGGAGGGAATTAGGGTTCTTTCCAGCAGGTGAGGACGGGGATCCGTACTACGGGGCATCGTTGGCGGGATTTCTCTGGTTGCTTTTAAGAAGGGGGAAAAAGGATCTTCGATTCTTGAAAAGGGGGGACTCTGCATCGAAGGGGGGGGGGGGTCGACGTCTCGCCCTTGCGAACCGAGATCGCGAGGAGCACTCCACCCAGAGAGATCGGAAAGAAAAAAAAGGAATATTGGCAGTCAGGAAAGGGGGGGAGTGTCGACAGACTCGAAAGGACGGGTTCAGGCCGTCGGCAAGAAAAGGCAGTATCCAGGGCGCCCTTCTCGGCCGAGGGTCTACAAGGGGTTGGGGGCAAAAAAAGGAGAAAGACAACATAACAACACAAAAAAAAAAAAACGAAGCTGTTGCTGAAAGACTGGAGGAATTTTCTCAGCTCGCGATGGAGACTTCTACTGGAAAGAGTCCGGGTTGGGCTAAAGTGATGGAGTTTGCGAAGGGAATTCTCTTCCTCGGCGAGGGCACCATATCTAGCCGAGAGGCTTATGCCGCGAAGGCGGCGAATCGACTGCGGGAGAAAAGAGGGGGAAACTTTTTCGGCGGTCCAGGCCGGGGAGCTGCCAAGAAAACTGGAAGTGGCGGGAAAGACGAGCTGTGCGCGCCTCGCGCGCTCCGGGCGCCCTCCTGAGGGAGCTGGGAATCAAACCTAGGGAGGGAAAACAACACCCCGGGGGTAGTAACACGGGGTTACCAAAAATCATTATGCTCCCCAAGGAAGATCTCGCTCGTGCGTCGGGGACAGCGTCGGGCACGCGCAGCGACACAGGGTACGTTGGGGGGAGAGAAAAGCAAGAACCTGAAGGCCAAGGAGGACGGCGAAAGAAAAAGGGCGCCTTCGCGGCTCGCGCAGCGCGGCAGCTCCTGTATTGCAGGACCTATGAAGAGCAGGTAACGCCCCAAACAGGGGCACGCTCTCAAAGGGGGGGGAAAAACCTCGGAGGGTCGCCTAAAAAAGCCAGCACCCGTTTGTGCCACACTCTCTTTTGGTTTATATCAGGGAGGGAAAAACGGGCAAAGGGGAAGAAGTCGATAACGGGATTCAAAAGACTTCATGACGGAAAAGAATGGTCAAAAATCGACAGTGCACAATCGTCCAATCCAGTAAAGGTATGACGTATACTTCGTAAGACTTGGTGTGGCGTAGGGGGCTCTAGCGGATCGACACGGGCGAGGAAAAGAAACATCATGAGAAGAACCGCGGAGCACCGTATGTAGAAAACTAGTAATCCCTACCACGGGGTAGACGTTATATCGGGGGGAACGAACTGCTGGTGCAACCGCGAGGACAGGCCGCAACATAAAAGCCCGTAAAAGGGGGTTTTCAAAAAAAAAACGGGAGAAGAGACGAGCGGCTCTCACAAACCGGGATCCGCCAAATAGTTCAAGAGGTCCTTCTACCGCCGAAACGCGCGGTCAAAAGGAAAGGGGGGGTCGCCCTGGGAGGGAGAGAGGGACACACTGGAAGTCCATCGAAAAAACTAAACACTATTAGCGATTCCTGACACTTTGCCGTCAAGCCAAGAGAGGGGATAAACAAGAGAATGACGGACAAGACGTCTTCCAGATGCGCTCCCCAGGGTTGCGCAATAAAGGGAGGGAGAAAGGAGTCTCTGGCTCCCGGATCAATTGTTTGCATCCCGCCGACCGCTACCTGCCACAATTAGTATTAAAAAAGGGGTCCTGTAAACATAGTTGCATAGGGGGGCGAACTCCGTACTCTCAACCCACCCCCCTCTAAGTCCCGCGATCCTCATCGCGCAAATCAAAGGAGGAAGAAAGTCGAAGGGGAGGGGTCTCGAAACAAATGGAAGAGAAAAAAGAGGACTCAGCTTCGCACTCCAACACGAGGTCCGTGATACGGGGCCGGGAGGGAGACCCAGAATCCCAGGGAGTCGAAGCGGCGTCGGGCTCGGGCAGTCTGTCACGTGGTAAGTTCACAAAGGACTTCGGGACGAAGAAGGGAGAGGGGGGGGGGGGGACAGGTGAGGAAGCTAGAGCCCTCGAGTCGAGTTTCGAAGGTCCTAGACCCCAGTTGCTGAGAGCTACCGAGGGGGGGGATCGCAAGACTCTGTGAAACTATTACAGACCTTAGCAGAGTCCTGAATTTCTCTTCTGGCGGCCTCTGATCACCTCCCACGGGGGCGCGATTTTTGGCTGCGGAAAAAGGTAACTCGGGTCGGGGGAGGGGCAGGGTGATCAAGGGAGGAATCCATTAAAGCGGGGCCAGAACTCCGATCAACGCGTGGTCTGCCGCAACGATCACCGCAGCTGCGCACCGAGCCAAGGACTGGCGGGACCCTTTCGGGAATAGAGGAAGGGGTATTCGGGAACATCCGTGGAAGATAAGCGGAGTCGCATCTGTAGGCCACCGCTGACGCCGCCTGACGAGCTTATCACCAGAGGGAAAAAGCAGAGCTCAAAAAAAAGACGTTACGGTCAAAAACAAAAAAGCCGATGGCTAAAGCCTTAGTACCTGGGGCGTGGGGCATTGAGTCAGACGCTGAAGCCATCGAGGGACTCACAGAAGCGCTCCGAAAAAAAAAGAGGACGTAACAGGGGACGC
>Ga0179593_1710823_pt1 | contig 11709 bp, 14 predicted proteins | sample CZODoug2_1_08_16_FD_185931 | JGI IMG/M metagenome (GOLD analysis project Ga0179593, IMG submission 185931) | Vadose zone soil fungal communities from Angelo Coast Range Reserve, California, USA - CZODoug2_1_08_16fungal (PacBio error correction) | ecosystem: Environmental > Terrestrial > Soil >...
TCAAGAGGAGCTACCCTAATAAGAAGGTTATGGGCAGCAAAAAGCTAGGGGTTCCACCAGAAAGCGAAAAATCAAAAACGAGTGGGGGCGTGGGCGGTGGAGGGGGGGGGGTGTGGGAGTAAGGGTGATGCTGAAGGGAAAAAAGGTAAAAACCAAGGAGCGAAAAAAGGCTTGAAAGGACAGGGCGTGGAAAAAGCAAGTGCATAAAGGAAACACCGAAAAGAAAAAAAACGATACTTGACTGCTCTTGGCAAAAATAAAGGTCGAGAAAAAGAAAAACGACGTGCGGGAAGGGGTTTACCACAAGGGGTTGCTGATGGCTAAGGCTGCCAATGGAGGGTGGAAAAAAAAATCGGAGGGTGTGATACGAAGCGGCAGGAAAAAAGTCAAAGGAGGAACAGGAAGATTTCGCAGAATAATAGGGACGGGAAAGGCTCAAAGGATTGGGGAGGGGGGAGGCGAATACAGGAGCCAGAAGGGAACTGATGAGGGGAGAGGGGAGCCACGGGTGAATCAAATATAGATTCTGCTCACGAACTGTTCACGGAAAAATCGAAAAAAAACGCGGGTCCAACCTTTAGCAAAAATGGGATCGCTACGAATCTCATTAGACGGGGTACTCTATGAGCCCTAACAAAAACATTAGGTATCCTTCAAAAAAAAAAAACGAAAATATGGTTAAAAAATAGGAAAGGGGGTCTCGAGCTAAGAAAAAGGCGACCCTCGTGACAAAAAAAAAGGGGGGCAAATTTTTATTTTTGGAAATAAAATTCTTTAAAGGAAGACAAGAGTGGAAGGGGGGTTCAAAATGGCAACAGCCGTGCAACACAGTAACAACAATTGGTCGTGGAAAAAAAAACCGGGGGGAACAGGGAAACTTTATTACAATGGTGATGTAAACTTTGAAATGGGGGGGACGGGGGAAGCGGAGAAATGAGGTCCCCGGAAAAATCCAATTGGCTGGACATCAAAGTACGATAGTACTCCAAAGGATGAGTTCAAGGTGGTTGCAAGTGCTCTACACAAAACTTGGGGGAGAAAAACTAAAATTCCCAAAACAGAGGCCCCTCCTTTACCAAGTGGCCTGAACCGTCAGGGCATAGCGGGAAATAGGGCTCATTCACGTAAGGAAAACTCTAAATAAAGAATTGGATGGAAGGGTAAACCCTTGCTAAACCGTACAAACCCCCGTCATATCCCCTAAAGAGAAAATCCGCAACTTAGGTTTGTAAGGAAAGAAACCAATAATAAAAGGTGGGAAGAAGTTCAACGAATTTTTAAAATCACGGAACTTGGATTGGGACCTGGTCGGAGTTCAGAAAAAATGGAAAAGGGGGCTTGTGCGACGTGGCGTAAACTGGCGAGACTTGAATGTACAAACAAAACAGAAGAGAAAGGTCGTGAGAAAAAGAAAAAGCGAGTCATAGATTGAGAGACAAAACAAAAAAAACTTCGAGGAACAAAGTCAGGGGGGGTCTTTCTCTCAGCCCTGACAGGCTCCTAATTTCTAAATTCGGGAAAAGCAAAAAAAGCTGCAAGGGAGGGGGGAGCCTAGCGCTCGGGGGAAAACGGGAAGAAAATGCGGAGCGGAAAAAATACTGGGGCCGAAGGGGGACCTCACTTGTGTTTGTGGGGGGTTTGGGGGGGTGTCGAGTCTATAGGATAACTAATCGCTTGTAAACCGGCAAGGGGTGCAAAAAGGACCCCCGATATGGTCGAGAAAAAACCCAATGTCGGGCGAATCGGAGAACCGACCCGAAGGGCGATCCGTTTGGGGGGGTGAAGGGGGGGGGGGGGGCACCGGGTAATTCAAAAATGATGAGCAACAGGGGTCGGCGGAAAGGGCAAGGGGTGAAAAAAAACATTGCCAGAGAGAAAAGTCGTCTGCTCTCAAACTTGGAGCATAACTATCGGATGGAGTAGATCAATGACAAACTAAAGATAGTCTCCTCGCGGGTCTCCTCACCGTCCATGATAAAGCAACATTCAAGGTCGCCCGCAAGGAGTCTAGGATCGAAGGCGTGGAAGGAAATCCAGAGGGTACCTTCCGTGCAACTCGACTCTTCCGAACACCCCCTCCCTTAAGTCCCCGCAGGCACAAGGGCGAACACGAGGGATCCAGGGAATCCCACACAGACTGCTGAAATGCGCGGGGGCCAGGCGGACAGTAAGTATGATCAAAGACTCTCTGGATGTCCGAACTATGTGCTAGCCGTTAAGCAAAGGCGTAGAGAAAAAAGCGGGGTGGGGACACACGGAATAAAAGGGCAGAACCATCGGGTGGGTGGGTGCCCCAAGAGGGTTCCGAGTTTGAGGGATAGCCACATGATACAAAGAACAAAACCCCCACAAAAATTCTGCTCTTTCCCCTCTGCTAGGAGAAGGAAAGCCTTGCAATGGGCAAGTGGGTCGCTACGTCGCGCCAAACAGGTCCAAAAGGCTGACACGACAGTTTGGAGCTCAGGGTGGAAGGGCTAACTCTTGCCGGGAAAAAACCAAAAAACGGGCTGGGCAAAAATGGTTTTCATAAAAAGGGAACAGCGATATCCCTAAAGCGGCAGAGAAAAAAGTAAAATCATCTCCCAGAAAGAAGGTGTGCATTGTCGCCGCTAATAAGAATCAGGGCAGGTAGGGGGTCCATGGGGTCGAAGTTAAGGGGTGTTGGGGGAAGAGACTAGAAAGGACTGGGGGGAAATGACTCAAACAGGAAGGATAAAAGCAATAGGGGTCCTCGAAAAGACAAAAAAAGACAGCCCTCGCATAAACTAGCGGAAACAAAACTCTAAATCAATAAAAGAAAGGGGCTAAGGAAAAAGGCGCTTCTTGAGAAAAAGCAGGCCCTGTCGGGTGAAGAGGGCTGTTGTTTGTGAAGAGTCCCGCCAGCGATGAAGCAAAGGAAATCACTTTTGGGGGATTTGTTTAGGCAAAGGGCACTCCGAAGACCAAAACATGGCGCCCGATGGAAGGAAAAAGGGGGGTTGCCCTAAAAGAGGAAAAAAAAAAACCAGGGGACCTCCAAAACAGAAAATTCAGCTTGGGGGGCAGGAGAGGGAAGAAGTCTTGGGGTATACGGGAGTAATTCCATAAGAAACGGTCTTCGGTAATGGGTCTGGGGAAAGGTTTTTACAAAGTTAGAGTGCAATTCCATGAAGAAGGAATGACGCAGTAAAAGGGACACCGTCCACGAAAATCCAAATAAGTGAAAAAAAAGACGATTGGGGACAAAAAAGGTGAGGGGGGGACGGCGTGGGGGGATAATGGGGGGAGGTGTCTCCAAGGGAGAAAAAAACGAAAAAGTAAGTGGCATCAAAATCGGAGGTCTCGTTAGGGCACAATGTAGTTGATAAAGGGGGGGGAAAACTACAGCAGAAAACCAATCCCGGAACTAGGGCTGGTCAGCTTGGACATGGGGAAAGAAGTTTAATGAAAGGTGGTTTGGACGGACACCTAGGTGGGGTCTGCACCAGGGGCCCTTCCGTAAGAAAAAAAGGAGTTAAAAAAGAGGCGTAATTGGATAATTCCCCATCAGGAGGAAAGACGCACAAAAAAAAAAGAAAAAAAAAAAGAAAAAAAAAACCAAAAAAACTAGTTAAGAGATCATTCGGGACAATAGTAGGTTGGGGGGCGGGGGGGGGGGGGGGGGGGGGGAAGCTAAGGGGGGTTGAAAGTCGGCCCTAAAAAAAGGGTTAAGATCGATGATCAGGAGCGGTTTGGTATAGAATCAGGAAAGAGTGGACTGCGCGTAATTGAAGAAAGGTGGGAGGACTCTAAGGGAAAAGGGTGCAAAAGGGTCTCCCTCCAAGAGAAACACTGAAATCTTAAAAAAAAACGCTGCCTAAGGCAGCACTGTTAAAAGAGACATAATCCGCTAAAAAAAGTCTGGGGGGGGAGAAACGATTACAGAAATAAGAAGACACCCGAGGTTGACTCATGACATGAGGGAGCTAAGCTAAATCACCAGTGTAAAAGGGTAGAGCGATTTTGGGATTTGGCGCCATGGAAAAAAATAGGGATCAGGTGGACGTTTAGGGAAGAGAAAGACTTGAAGAAAAGGTTTAGGATCAGGAGGGACTGTGCACGAAAAAAGGGAAAGAAATGCCCCGACGGACAACTAAAAAAACACTCGCACCAAACAAAAAAACACCGCCCCACCGGTGGAAAAACGAAATTTGAAAAGTGGGGAAGAATGATCAAATCCGGGGGAGAGAGTGAGCATGGAAACGCGCAACAGGATTCCAAAGTCACCGCAGAGGAAAAAGAGCAACAGTCCAAAATGGGGGAGCAGCCATAAAAAAAGAAATCATAAATCGGAAAGAGACGAGATGAAACAAACGGAGAGCTTTCAGAAAAGTCCTGAGGGAGTGGAAGGGAGACAGGGGGGGAAAGGGCCAAAGAAAAAACGAAATAAAAAAGGGAGTTTGGAGAGAAAGAAAAACAGGAGAGGAGACAGGCCCTTTCTGACGCGGCAGACGGTCGGGAAGGAAAGTCTTCAGGCGAAACGATAACGGAGAGGAAGGGCGGTGGGAAAAGGGGAAAAAAAACTCTTCTGAGTTTGGAAAAAAGGAAAAAAAAAATCCCAGCCGCCGGGAAGAAAAGGAAAGCCCGGCTCAGAAAACGGACGAACACGGACCCACTAATGGCAAATAAGAGGAAAAGCCGTCAAGGGAAGGGTTCTCGGACGAAAGTCTCTGAAAAAACCAAAATGGAAAAACCCACTTGTCTGCGTACACACAAAAAGTCACCGGAAGCTTAAACCCGAGAAGGATCCAGGTCGTGCGCCAAAAAAACACAAAGGTACGGAAAAGGCAAACTAATTACAAGGACGATCACTGAAGGTGGCGGGAAAAAAAATGCGTCCTAACACGGAAGGGGGAAAACGTTGGGAAAAAAAAAATGAAAATCCGAAGCAAAGGTAAAGTCTAGAAAAAGGCCGGTGGGAAGAATCTGGAAAAAAAGGCTGACTGCCGGAGGGGGAAACGCACTAACACCACGGATGGGGGGAGTTTCGTCTCTATAAAAGCGTTTAAAGAGTATTCTGAAAGAAAAGAAATCAGTCAAAAAGGGGACTTCCACAATTTGCGGAGTGGCACTGGAGAAAAGTTTTCCTTCTGGGGCAGCTGGAGGGAAAAGGGGTCAAAATCTGCCTAAAAATAAAAAACACCACTCTAATGGAAACGAGTCGTAGAAAAATTCAGCGACCAAACAGGGGGACAAAAAATTCACCCGACAGAAAATGAAAGGGGTAAAAGGTGAAAGGAAGACCCAAGGAGACAGAAAAGAGTTTAAGCTCCAATAGAAGGAGGGGTTTTCTGGGGAGGAGGGGAGAGGCCACGAAAAAAAATCATGCGGAAAAAAGCAACCGAAAGTCGCAAAGGAACCCCATGATCGCGTTAAAAGGACCCGTCAAAGAGAGGGGGGAAAAAGAGGAATCAGAAGTGCTAAAAGGGGAAAAGGGGGGGAGAAAACAAAAGACAATTAGGAAGCCAGGAAGGGAAGAAGATGCTCTGACGAGGGGGGAAAAAGAAAAAAGCGCCTGGAAGCCTCCTAGGGGCCCCAGAAAAAGGGCCAGAAGGGACTGCCACCGCTAGTAAGGAGAAAAAGGGGGGTTAGAACGATTCTCTATCAGAGAAGTCAAAGAAAAAAAGACGGTAGATATGTAACTCAGAGGGGGGATATTTCCCGAAAACGTGATCTCGAGGGGGGAAGAACTGACCGTCAAGCAACGTATTCACGAGGTTCAATTGTCAGGGGAGATTAGGCTTCGAAGGATGAGGGGTGATACAGGGGACAAGGTGAGGGAATCCTTTCTCCCTAAAGGGGGAGGAGAAACTTGGGATCAGAAGCGCCGGTGGACAAGAAAAACGTCCCAAAAAAGAAGAGTCTTCGAACGGATACTCCGCAACCTTGTAAGGGAAGAGGTGTTACCTTAGAATCAAAGTTGGAAGGGGAGATTGTCGGTTCGCGGGCAACGGCATCTGGGGCAAGGTGCAAAGACCCAAACCACTAAAGAAACCCCGAGGAAACTTATACATATGTATATCATATCACTGGATGGGGGGGTGGATCGAGGGGAAGGAGGGGACCAAATTAGGTTTTAATCACTGGAGGGAAAAGAAAAGCGGAAAGGTGGCAAACAGGGACTGAAGTATGCCAAATTTTTTCTGAAGGGGGGGGGGGGTACGTGACTGGGATTGTAATCCAAAGGAACTTTGTCAAAGGAAGGAAGGAAAAATTTAGCGCCAAACAAGGTAAAAACAAATCAACGGTAAACCTTTAAATGAGAATCGATTCTGCGGCATAAGCTCTGTCACACGGAGAGTAGAGGAATAGAAAGAGGGACTAAAAAAAAGTGGGGATGCGAAAAGAGCGTCCAGCATCTTGGGGTTAGCCGAGAAAGTGGACAAAAAAGAAGGAATCAAAGGACTGGGTCGATCTTAAATTCGGGTCTGGTGGAAGAAAGTTCCGTGGGGGTGAAAGTTGAAAGAGGGGTGCAGAAGGGAAAGGAACAGAAATGACGGAAGTCGAATAGTAGGTGGGGGCAAAAAGGGTGGACGAGGGGGGGGTGTGTGGGGTTCCGGTGTCAGGACGAACGACACAGGAGAGTGGGGAAAGGGTAGGGATATGGTTGGGGGGTTCCCCCAGGCAGGAGCAAAGTTTGCAATTAAACTCCGCGAATGCAAAGCAGGACTAGAAAGACCAACAAGAAGGAAGCGGCCGAGAAGCTAGTGGGGGCCATTGAAAAAAAACGGTTTTTCAATAAACTTTGGCTATGGGGGCGTTTGGCTCGCAGAGGGTCTCAGGGGGGTCAGCGCAATGGGGGGGAAGGGTGGGACCAGGGGAAGTAAAACAATAACAATTTTGCGTCGCGTTAGAAAAACTTATCAGGGGATCGACTTTATAAAGGGAGGAGGGAAGAAGGGCCGGTACGTGGGGGAAGAAGGACTAAGAATCCAAAAGGGGGGGAGGTTGCGTAAAGGGGGGTTTCGGGTAACGACAAACCCACATTCAAAGCCTGGGGGAAGGGGGGGGGGGTTTTTTTTTTCGGGCACAGATCTACAATAATACAACTACTGTCGGAATTCAGTCAAGAACCCCGGGGATCAGGTGTGAAGCTCCGGGATAGACGCGAGAAAAGATGAAGGGGGGAAAGTCAGGATAAAGGGAAAGGAAGCAAAAAGGGAATGTTTCACGAAGGAGGGGCCCCAGGCCTGGAAAAGCAGTTCTTTATGCCTGGATATAAAACGCTGAATAAAAAAAAACGGATGCGGAATGCAGAATATAGTTTTAATGGCGGGGAAAAATGAGATCGACCCGGAGGGGGCCAGGTGGCAAAGGGGGTTGAGGTTGGTTGTTGGGGGGGGGGGTTCACACACTGTAAAAAACGTCGGAAAAGCGGGGCGGGTGCAAAATCCGCATATCAGACGGGCAACTTCGGGGGTAACGTAAAGGCAGGAGGACCACAAATACAAATTAATCGGGTTGCATCTATCGGCGAAAAACAAAACCCACAACGAGGGGCTAAAATTTTTCAGGGGATGAGGAGCTCATCCGAATTCATAAGTCCCGTCGGGTGAAAGGCGGATGCGGTAAAAGGGGGAATTACAAAAGGACCGAATGTCCTGCGATTTGGGCTGCGAAGGGGACGCTGGCATAAAAGGGGCCGGAAGGATTCCGGAAGACAGAATCTTGGGGAAAAAAGGGGAGAGGCGGCCCGAGGGGCAACATATCCTCGGAATTCAGAGCAAAAAAGTCCGGAAAGATACATAAGGGGATGACGAATATGCTAAAATCCTGTAAGAGGAAAAAATGCTTAAAGCAATGACGCACCAAATGAATCCCCTAAAACAAACTGGGGAAATGTTCAAAACGAAGCATGGGGAACGGGGAAAAGGAATCGAACAAAGAACGAAGAAGAGTGGGTGTGAAACACGGAGACAGAAGGGGTCATTTATGTCAAGGGGGGGTCTAAAAGAGGGCCTGATGAATCAGGAGGAAGAAAGGAGGGGCCCACGCGGGTGGCAGACCAAGGGGTCAGTGAAAAAAAACAAAGGGCCTGAACTTGGAAGAAAAGGCCTTACCAGCGAGGGGGTCGAGGAAAGAGGAGACGGACTATCAGGGAAGTACAAGGGGGGGAGAAAAAACTAGCGGAGGGGTATACTCCGCAGGATTAGAGGCCAAAGTGGTCAATGTTATTATAACATGGTCGAAAAAGAAGAAAATATTATCAACTTAAAAGGGAACATCATACCTGGTGCAAAGGGCAGCGAAGGTAGTCAGTCAGTCCCTTTGAAAAGAACGGTAACGGGGAGCAAAGAACACAATTTATTTAAGGGGAAAGGAAAAAATAAAGGATTACAAAAAACGTGCATTACAACAAATAATAGGAACACGTCCGTCACATGAAAGGGTTGAATACTCGACAGAAAGGGGAAATTTTGAAAAAAAAAACCTGGAGAAGGTCAAAGCTGCATCTGGATGGGGGGGGAAACTTGTCAGAGGAGATTTGGGGCGAGATTAATTGAAGAATAGTGGTTCGGCATACTCTTGAACGTGTGAAAAAAGAAGGGGGGTAACACAGACCTAAGGTCCGGGAGCGAACTCAAAAAAGGGAAAAGCGGGAAGAGAAAAAAAAACACAATCGTAGAGGCCGAAGAGCGGCGCTAGACAGGACACGGATGGGAGTGCCTATTCCGCCTAAAAATGGCGCGGGGGGTCAGCCTGGGTCTTCATGGGGGGGGGGTGACTCTCCTTCTTTGTGAGAGGAGTCGGTCTGTAAGGTGTGTAAGCGGAGGGTTGAAAACCCCCTTTTAGAAAGGTCAGAAGATTGGGCCACACCTACGAGGAGGGGGAATTCAAACAAAAACCACCGTGCAGGGCAGGAATTCGGACAGCGGGAAAAGGAAAATCAACCATGCTATGCGAAGAGAAAGAAAAAATCGAAAACGCTCGGGGGGAGGGCGAAAGGGTCAGGAGTATGCAGTTCAAGTTCCGCTCACTTGGAAAGGAAGGGAAAGAACTTGCGCCGGCACTCAAAAAAAAAACCCTCCCATTTCGCGGAGCAGGGGAGACTGCCTCTGGAAAAACTAATCGGGAAAGGGGGTATCTCTCTTACCCGATCACACATCTCAAAGCACTAACAAAGATAACACAACTCATGGCAAAAACCGGGGGGTAGGTCGCCAGCGCTGCTCAGGCTTCCCAAGTTAGCGACCCGGTCAGTACAGGATAGTGCGACCTGCGTTTCAAAGTGAAATCAAAGAGCCTAATTTTACGGGGAGGGGGAAAAGGTGGCAGGAGAGGAGATCTCTGGGAGATACGAGGGTGTCGCCCCCCCATTCTCTTAGGACACTTAAACTCCAGGGTGGGGGACGGGGCGCTCTTCATCACACTGACAAACAAAAAAAGGAGTATAGGGGAAAAAAAAAGTAAGACAAACCCCTAATAGGTCGGATCAGTCCTGAGGAAAACGCAAGCCCGACATTGGTGGTCACGATTGGGGGGGAACTGCAGTGGGATGTACATCCAGGGGGAAGGGAACTTTGGGGCATCTGTTCAGAAGAAGAACATCGCCCGATAAAAATCAACGAGAAGGAGGCGAGAGGGGGAGTGGGGTGGAAAAGAGGGAGGAGATTTGTTTCGCAGACTTGTGATGACGGAAGTTCCGCAGACATACGGCCTAAAAAAGGCCGAAAAACAAGGGCACGTCGTGACCTGAAGAGGGAGTGGTTTGGGAACAAAAAATCACACTCGAACCCAGGGGAAAATACGAGACCAACACGTCGGACAGTAGGGGGTCCCGTCCTACAGCATCCAGAAAAAGCTCAAAAAAAGCCCTCTAAAGAAAGACCTCGTGGGGCCTCCCCCGAGGGTAAAAAGATGCTCATCTCCGGCGTGAATGAGAGAAGACCTCTCCTTGTGTCGTGGAAGAACGAACTTGTGATCAATCCCGCAACGGATGACTTAGGAGGCCAAAAATTTAGATATAGGTCGAAACCTTCACGCAAGGGGTAATGCCGAAAAAGGACACAGTGACCGTCAGAGGACTGGGGAAAAACAAGCTGCGAACAGGAAAAGCAAAAAGCACCGAAAGACAAGAAATTGGGAAGGGCTGGAGGGAGAGGGCGTGTTGGGAACAGAGAGTGAAGCAAATAAGAGGTGCATCTCGGGGGGGGGTCTTAGACGGGTTGTAAGAGGAGAAAGGAAGGTCAAACAATCCTTTGCAGGGAGAAAAAAGTGACCGTCGTACCCACGACGGGGAACCATAAAGAGGAGCCGACCAGGTATCCCAGGGAGGGTGTTGAAAAAAGTGTAGTCGTCAGCTGCGAAAAAAACCGGGGAAAAAAACTTTTGAAACGGCAAAAGAAGCAGGGGAACGGAGAACCCGTGCGAAATCTACAAGAATGGTGTGATACCAGACTGCAGCGAAAGCCCAGAAAAACCGAAGGGGCAGTAAATTGTAAAGGTCTCAATTTCAATGAACAAAGTGGGTTGAGGACGCGGGAGGGGGTTGGTCATGAAAAAGGTAGAACCTCATCCACACAAAGACTGGGAGCATCTTAAAAAGGGAGTAATGCCCCACTCGGACGGTAAAACAGATGAGCAGCGGCCGACGAAAAAATGGGAGGTTTAGCGAAGGTTAGTGGGCTCCGCGCGACAGGGAAAGAATCTCTTCAGGGCAGGGCGCGCTTGGGGGGCGAAAAATCCCACGAAGCTTCCGAGGAAAAAAATCGAAGAAACAGGGCCAGAGCGGTGGAGGACGCGGGATTCGGGGGGAAAGGCTTATCACGCCGCAAATCAGAAAAACGAAAAAGATGGGATCTCCTAATGTCAAACGAATTGCAGGCGCGGGGCCGAAGCAATAAAGGAGAATCACCTGGGGGGAAACTCGACTATTGGAAAAAAAATCAAAACCGAGGGGGCAATAATGCAGACGGCTAGACCCATTGTGGAAATTTTGAAACGAGGGTTCCGGGAGACGGCTGAGGAAAGGAAAATCATTTGTCTTGGTGAAGACGCCAATTAAAAAAAAGACTTGGGGCCTAATGTGACCGAAAAGGATTGGCACCCGCCCTCCGATGAGATGTCCCGAAGGAAACACTCGCCCCACAGGGGTAAAAAATCAACCTCGTGGGGGGGTCAGATGCAGGAAATGGTCTCCCATGAAACAAAGTTAAGGCGATCGCAATAATACACGCGAAATAAGAAGGACGCACACCCGGCACTATTTCCAAATTGCTCAAAGCTCGCAGTTACAGTCAACTTTGGAAGGGAACTCAAGATCTCTCAGATATACATCATAGGCGAGCCGAAGGAGACTTCCGCACCTGCCTCGGGGGGAAAAGGGAAACAGGGGTGTTGAGACGGGAGCAATCGGTGAAGGAACCTAGAAGTTGGAGGGGTTGGGGGTCGCGCCCCCACGAACAAAATTGTACTCTCAAAAAAAGAGTCCTGGAATCTCCGAAGCTACAACATTCAACCAGAAAGGACTTCGGAGAAACCGAAGTAATAACGGCTCAAAAGCAGGACAAGCGACCGACAGCTTATCCGGGTCTGAAGAAAAAATAAAAAATCATAGACACAGGGGGAGGAACCGCGGGGGCGACGCAAACCCTGACAACAGCGACGTCGAAGAACGCCCCGGAAAAGGGCAAATACAGGCCATCTCCGCCGGAGATCTCAGTTGGGACGCGCCAAGGATTGATGCGAACA